>Ga0182743_1001488_pt1 | contig 22739 bp, 21 predicted proteins | sample eDN3rd30CKraftOP_FD_128522 | JGI IMG/M metagenome (GOLD analysis project Ga0182743, IMG submission 128522) | Enriched Organic Plus compost microbial communities from Emeryville, California, USA - eDNA 3rd pass 30_C Kraft OP (version 2) (version 2) ... | reverse complement strand
CGCATACGCTGCAGGCCCTGGGTGACCAGCAGGCGATTGTTGTTGTCCAGCTTGACCACGTCGGCCACGGTGCCCAAGGCAACCAGATCGGACAATGCATCCAGGCGCGGGCCGCCGTCGGCCGGGTAAACCCCGCGCCTGCGCATCTCGGCACGGACGGCCAGCATCACGTAGAAGATTACGCCTACCCCTGCGAGGTTTTTAGAGGGAAAGCCGCAGCCCGGCTGATTGGGGTTGACGAGGGCCAAAGCGTCGGGCAGCGTGTCGCCGGGCAGGTGGTGGTCCGTGACGACTACGCCAATACCCGCCGCGTTCGCCGCGGCGACGCCGTCCACGCTGGCGATCCCGTTGTCTACGGTAATAATCAGGTCCGGCTTGCCGTTGCGGTGAGCGCAGGCCAAATCGACCACGGCAGGCGACAGGCCATAGCCGGTTTCAAAACGATTGGGTACCAGGAAATCGACATTTGCCCCAAAGGCGCGCAGCGCCCGTAACCCGACGGCGCAGGCGGTGGCCCCGTCACAGTCATAATCGGCGACGATCAGCAGCCGTTTCCCTGCCGAGATCGCGTCGGCCAGAATGCGGGCGGCGTGATCCACGTGGGTCAGGCCCCCCGGAGGAATCAGCGCAGGCCATGCCATGCGGGTCTGGTCGGGGTGAGTCACCCCACGCGCTGCCCACAGCCTGGCTAATAAAGGATGAATGCCCGCAGCCTCCAGCGAGAGTCGGGCATCGTGATTGGTCGAGCGGACAGTTAGACGGGGCGAGACCACCAGGAATTCCAGTTCTTTTTGGGCGCGGGCAGCCAGGCGAGCAGGCGGTTGCGCGGTTGCAGGGTAAGTGTGGCGCGCCGGTCGGCGCCCAGCAATATGAGTTGTGCCGGCTGCGCAGGCAGGCCGGAGACGCCGCTGAGCGGCTGGAGATGATGCTTGTCCAGACGGGTCAGAGCGTCAAGCCAAGTGGCCCAGTCTTCAGTGCGATGGGCGGCATCCAGCTCCGTGAGAAGATGCGTTTGGCCCGCAGACGGGGTGGAATCATCTCTCGTGACCGAACCCGTCGAAGCTTTTTCCCAGCGCCGTGCGCCACCGTACAGCCACAGTGCATTGACGGGCGGCAAACCTCGTTCGGCCCGGGCCTCGTTGGCCGGATGCTCGTACCAGGCCATTTGTATCTCATTGAGCAGGCGCCGCCAGGGCCGCATGGCGGCATCCTGGCTCCACCAGTCGCGCAATGGTTGGCCGGCGACGGCGGCCGGGCTGCCCGTGCGGGGTTCCAGACCCGCGGGCAGCGTCAAGCGCCAGCGCTGCGGTGTCAGGACCGTGACGCCGAAGCCCGCAGCCTCAATGCTGGGCTGCGCCGTGGCCAACAGGGTCTGGGCTTCGTCCGCCCGAATATCCATCAGGCCTGGGTCCAGCAAAACGGCTTGATCCGTGCCTAGAGACAGATGCGCCAAATCGGCCAGCCATACCGGGTGGTCGTCCTTGATGGCATTGCCTGCCAAAAACGGGCCCAGCCCCGCCCCGTACGGCGTCCCGACGGCGGGCCGATAGCCGGCTTGCTCGAGCTGCCAAGCCTCATACGGCGTGCAGCCTTGCGCGCGGACATCAAAGCCGTTCACCTCGGCGGCAGCAGCTTGCAGCCAGCCGTGCAGGACAGGCGCGCGCTGCGGCAGCAAGCGCGCCAGCTCGGCGGCAACAGGTAAAGAGGGCAGAGCGCCCGGAATTACGATCAGCATGGCGACGATTGTAGTCGCTGCCCATCCATGCGCATGTCGAGCCGATTTCCGTCTACATATTTCCGAATGTTGTTTCCTGGTACATCTGGGAACTGCCCTGGTGTTTGCAGCTCAAACTCACGTCCCAGTTAATGCCATAATGCACGCGTGCTGAAAATACCTTACGAACTATGGATCGGCGCCCGCTATGCGGGGATGGCCCGACTCCGCAAACGCCGTGGCCGCCGCGATGGCTTCATCTCTTTCATTTCTGCCAGTTCCATGGTGGGTATTGCGCTGGGCGTCGCCGCCCTGATCGTAGTGCTGTCCGTGATGAACGGCTTTCAGAAAGAGGTGCGCGACCGCATGTTGTCGGTGCTGCCCCATATCGAACTCTACATCCCGGGTGCTTCGCCCGAGCGCGTCGTCGAGCAGTGGCAGCGATTCGCCAGCGTGGCCGAGCGCAATCCCGAGGTCAAAGGCGCCGCACCTTTTGTGGCCGCGCAGGCCATGGTGGTGCGCGGTCAGACGTTGCGTGGCGCGCAGGTGCGGGGTATCGACCCCGAGCGCGAAGGACAAGTATCGGATCTGCCCCAGCAAATGGTCAGTGGCAAACTATCCGATCTCAAGCCCGGCAGCTTTGGCGCCGTCCTCGGTAGCGACCTGGCCAACATGATGGGGGTCAACGTCGGCGATACGTTGATGATGATGGCTCCGCAGGGCTCGATCAGCCCGGCAGGCTTTGCGCCGCGCATGCGTCAGTTCACTGTGACCGGCATTTTTTCATCCGGCCATTATGAGTACGACTCCAGCCTGGTTTTCGTCGATGACGAAGACGCGGCAAAGATGTTCCGCGAAAGCGGCACGGGCGGCGTACGCCTGCGAGTGCAAGACATGCAGCGCGCGCCGCAGGTGGCGGTCGAGCTGTCCAAAACCCTGCCGCCGTATGTGATGGCAAGCGACTGGTCGCGCAACAACCGTACCTGGTTCGCTGCCGTGCAAACCGAAAAACGCATGATGTTCCTGATCCTGGCGATCATCGTTGCGGTCGCGGCTTTTAATCTGCTGTCCTCGCTAGTGATGGTGGTCAAGGACAAACAATCCGACATCGCGATCTTGCGGACCTTGGGCGCCAGACCGAGCGTGATTGCACGCATTTTCCTGGTGCAAGGCATGCTGATCGGTGTGGTGGGGACGATCATGGGCGTTGTGTTCGGCATCCTGATTGCCTACAACGTGGATGTCATCGTGCCATTTATCGAAGGCCTGCTTGGAGTTCATTTCCTGCCTCGCGAAATCTATTTCATCAGCGAGTTGCCGTCCGATCCGCAATCTCAAGATATCGTCGTGATCGCTGTGACGTCGTTCGTGCTGTCGTTGTTGGCCACCTTGTATCCCAGTTGGCGCGCCTCGCGCCTGCAACCCGCACAGGTGCTGCGTCATGACTGATAACGACTTGACACTACAGGCGGGTACCCCCGCCTTGCAGGCCAACAACCTGAGCAAGGTCTATGACGAAGGTCCCGCCCGTATCCAGGTGCTGGACAACGTCAGCCTGACCGTCGAACGCGGCGAGATGGTGGCGATTGTCGGAGCCTCCGGCTCTGGCAAGAGCACCTTGTTGCACATCCTGGGACTGCTGGATGTGCCGAGCTCTGGCGAGGTCACGGTTGACGGCGTTTCAGCCGCGGGGTTATCCGAGGTCCAAAAAAGCGCACTGCGTAACCGCAGTCTGGGGTTCGTATATCAATTCCATCATCTGCTGTCGGAATTTTCTGCACTGGACAATGTCGCGATGCCCTTGATCGTACGCCGCGAAAATCGTGACACGGCGCGCGAGGCGGCTCGCAAAGTGCTGTCGCTGGTGGGCCTGGCCGAGCGCGCCGAGCACTACCCAGGGCAATTATCAGGCGGCGAGCGGCAACGGGTCGCGCTGGCGCGTGCGCTGGTCACACGGCCCGCCTGTGTGTTGGCCGACGAGCCGACCGGCAATCTGGATCGTGGCACCGCCCATAAAATGTTCGAGCTGCTGACCCAGGTAAATCGCGAGTCCGGCACGGCATTTGCTATCGTGACGCATGACATCGAATTGGCTGCACGCGCCGATCGGCAATTGCTGATGGAGCGCGGGCAATTGGTTTCGGGGTAACCACTCATCGGCACGAGGCTGCCATGTTGATCGACACGCACTGTCATCTCGACGCCTCTGAATTCGATCCTGACAGAACGCAGGTGGCTGAGGCGGCGTGGGCGGCCGATGTGCGCAGGATCGTGATTCCGGCGGTCGAGGTCGCAAATTTCGCAACGGTACGGGACCTGGCCGCACAGATTCCGGGCGGCGCATATGCGTTGGGTATCCATCCGCTCTACGTGAGCCGTGCCCAGGACGCCGATCTGGATACCTTGCGCCAAGCCGTGATCAGCGCATTGGATGATCCCCGTTTCGTGGCGATAGGCGAGATTGGATTGGATTTTTTCGTCCAGGACATCGCATCTGGCAAGCCGCGCGAGCGCCAGGAGTATTTCTACGATGCGCAGTTGGCCTTGGCAGCGGAGTTCGATCTGCCCGTGTTGTTGCACGTACGCCGGTCGCAAGACATTGTGCTGAAATACCTGCGCCGCCGCACGGATGTGCGTGGAGGTATCGCGCACGCTTTTAATGGTAGTGCTCAACAAGCGCAAGCCTTTGTGGACCATGGCTTTGCGTTGGGGTTGGGGGGCGCAATGACTTATCCTCGTGCCCTCCAGATCCGCCGTCACGCTGTGGATGTTGGACTGGAACATCTGGTCCTGGAAACCGATGCGCCGGATATTCCTCCTGCCTGGTTGTATGCGCCGCATCGGCGCAATTCCCCTGATCAATTGCCGCGTATTGCTCAAGTCCTCGCTGAGCTGCGACGGCAGAGCGTCTGCGACATTGCCGAGGCGACGACAGCCACCGCGCAGCGCGTACTGCCACGCCTGGCGCGTTAGTCGATCAGGCCGCCCACGGCGTTTCCGCCGTCCTGTGCCTGGGCGTTTATCCCATCTCTCTCGTTGCCTGAATCACTTACATAAGCGTTTTCCCCTAAGGCGATAATTAATTATATGTACATATAATTAATTCACTGGCGCACCTCGCGCGGTGCAGGCCTTCTTTGGAGATGGCCGATTAACGACAACTCTGTTGGCTCAACCCGACAGGACAAGGGAGAAAGCGATGTCAAGATCCGCACTGGTTATCCCTGCGGGAAATGCTGTACCTGATGATGTAGAGCGGACTTCGGCGGGCCGTGGCGGCACGATCGTCGTCGAGTCCTTCATCGATTCACAACCGGTCTCTCGTACTCAATGGGCGACTGTGCTGCTTTGTTTTCTGGTGGTCCTGGCCGATGGGTTTGATACGGCGGCAATCGGCTATATTGCGCCATCGTTGACGGCGCTATGGCAAATATCCAAGGCGGATCTTGCTCCCGTCCTGAGTGCATCGCTGGTCGGGGTCGCCATCGGTGCATTACTTGCCGGGCCTCTCGGCGATCGTGCGGGCCGCAAATCCGTCGTCATTGGCGCTGCCGTATTTTTTGGCGTGACAACCCTGGCTACGGCGTTCGTCAACACGCTTACCGCGTTAGCCGTGCTGCGGTTCATCACCGGCATAGGGTTAGGGGCGGCGATTCCGAATTGCGTCACTCTCGTCGCGGAATATGCGCCACAACGATATCGCTCACTGTTGGTCAACGCGACCTACTGCGGATTTCCGGTGGGTGCTGCAGTCGGCGGTTTTGCGTCGATTTGGCTGATCCCGAATTTCGGCTGGCATAGCGTGTTGGTGGTGGGTGGGGTGGTTCCTCTCATCCTCGCTGTTCTGGTTGCCGCTTTGGTGCCCGAGTCCGTACGTTATTTGGTATCCCGAGGAGCGCCGGTGCAGCGCGTCAAGGCGATCCTGAACCGGCTGGGCGACCTGGGGACGGGACCCGTCGAGCGCTTCGTACTGGCTGAGGCGGCAGCACCCAAGTCCAATTCGGCACTGAGCACCATCCTGTCGTCCAATTATCTCGTTGGCACGATCATGTTGTGGATCGTGTATTTCATGGGCTTGGTGGTGTTCTATCTGCTGACGAGTTGGATGCCTTTGCTCATGAGCGATGCGGGTTTCACCCCTGCCAATGCCGCATTGCTGACCGCGTTGTTTCCGTTGGGCGGTGGCATTGGAACGATTTTTTCCGGCTGGCTGATGGACCGGATGAATCCCCATAAAGTCGTGGCATCGGGTTACTTGCTGACCGCGATTTTCATCTATTTGGTTGGCCAGCAGATGGGCGATATCGGGCTGCTCGCCGTGTTGATATTTATCGCGGGTACTGCAATGAATGGCGCGCAGTCGTCCATGCCTGCGATCGCAGCGGCTTTTTATCCGACGGATGCTCGCGCCACCGGGGTTGCTTTCATGTATGGCGTGGGGCGGATGGGCGGCATTGCTGGCGTATTTCTTGGGGGCGTGTTCACGTCCATGAAATTAGGTTTGCCGGCGGTATTTACCCTTTTGGCGGTTCCTTCGCTGATCGCGGCTTTGGCCTTGCTGGTGAAATGGCGAGTCCATCGCCACACAGTTCTGTAAACGCATTCGCCACAGTGCGTTGTTTAATCTAGGAGTTTTTTCATGGCACAAGAGTTTGAAACCCTGCTGGGCACCGTGCATGGCCTGGTGGCCTCAGTGAGCGCGATTGCCGCGACATTGCCAGATGCGGCATCGGCTGATGCCGCCGAGGCGCTGCAGGCGATGACAGCAGATATTCCGGCGTCGGTCGGTCCAACCGCGACGCAGGCGATGCAAAGCGTCGTGGCTCAGGTGATAGACGCTTTGCAGACACCACTCCGTCAGGACGCCTGATCAGGTTACGCCTTGGGTGTGTTAGTACGCGACGCTTTCTTGGCAGGCGCCCGCTTTTTGGGCGCCTGTTTTGCGAGAGGCGTATCCCGCGCTGCGCGTACCGGGGCTTGCAACCCACCCAGAATAAAGTTCAACAGTTGATTGAACGTCTCGCGGTCATCATCTGGATTGCATATGCCTTTGCTCAGTATTTCCAGGCGATGGGCATCCGAGAATGCGTAGAGATAGGCTCCCACCATCAGCGTTGCTCGCCAGTAGATATCCTTGGCAGGCAGATTCGGTAGCGTGGCCTGCAGTGCCTGGATATAGGCTTGCATGGACTCGTCATACGCCTGGCTGCGCAGTGGATAGGAAATCTCCGGCGGCTCGGTGTGTAGGCGTGCGTGCAAGCGAATAAACGCCTTGCCACCCGCGGATTTGCGCAACTCGAGCATGGGTTCCAAAAACGTGCGGATGACCTGTTCCAGCGTGATCTGCTTGGATGTCTGGCGCAGTTCGGTCAGCAGCCGCATGCGCTCGGAGGAAATAAACAATGCACGTCTCAGAAAGACCTGCTCGAAAAGCTGCTGCTTGGTGCCGAAATAGTAGGTGATCAGCGCCTGGGTGACGCCGGTCGCGGTGGAAATTTCTCGCAAGGACGTGCCTGCATAGCCACGGTCAGCGAAATCTATCTCTGCGGTATCCAGGATCTGTTCGCGCACGTTGCTCATGCCCGCTGGCCTGCCCAATCCTTTACGAGGTTTGGTGGCGTTTGCTTTTGCAGAGGGTTGTTGCGTGAGTGTGGTCATAGATGTTCAGTGGCGTCTACGTCAGAAGCCGCTCGGGGGCCACGAAATGGACAAGGGCTCATTCTACGACGCTCGCAGGTGAGGGGATACCTGATCGTCTCACGACGCTTTAAGGGATGGTTTTATTGAAAATTAATTATATGGTCGTATAATTAATTAAATCGGTAGACAGGATAAACCTTCAAGGAGGAAGTGATGAGTCGAAAGCTGCGTGTCGGCGTAATAGGTGGCGGGATCGGTGGTGTTGCCCTGACGGGCGCTCTCTTGAAACAGGGGCTCGACGTTCAGGTGTTCGAGCGTGCGACAGCCTTTGGCGAGGTGGGGGCGGGCATACAAGTCACACCGAATGCCGTCAAAGCGATCCGGGCATTGGGCTTGATGTCCGAGTTGGAGAAAGTGGCTTTTCGCCCCAACGCCATTGTTGGCCGCAATTGGAAAACCGCAAAAGAGAACTTTCGCACGCCGCTGCGCGAAGAATGCCCCAAACTATATGGGGCACCGTTTTTCCACGTACACCGCGCGGATCTGCATCAAATACTGACGTCGCTCGTTCCTGATTCCGTTGCGCACTTGGGCGTTGCCTGCACCGGCGTGGAGCAGGACGAGCATTCTGCCAGGGCGACATTCAGCGATGGGACGACATTCGAAGGGGACGTCATCATTGGGGCGGATGGTGTGCGTTCGCTGGTGCGTGATCAGCTATTTGGCGCGGAAGCCCCGCGTTTTACCGGCAACATGTGTTTTCGCACGGTCGTGCCGTTTGATGAGATGCCCGAGTTTGTCAGTCCGGACTCGTCATTTTGGCTGGGTCCCAAAGCGCATGTCGTGACGTATTACGTCCGTGGCGGGGCTGCCGTCAACGTGGTCGCAGTGGTCGAAACCGACTCATGGGTAGAAGAATCCTGGAATGCGGCCAGCAGTCGAGAGGAGTTGCTCGCCGCCTTTGAGGGCTGGCATCCCAATCTCATTCGTTTGTTCGAGCGGGCCGAATCAGTGTTCAAGTGGGGGCTGTTCGATCGCGATCCCATGGAGACCTGGACTCGAGGCCGTATCACGTTGCTGGGCGATGCTGCGCATCCCATGCTGCCGTTTCTATCTCAGGGGGCTGCTATGGCCATCGAGGACGGTTATGTCCTGGCGCAGGCGCTGGGCGCGCATGGCGCCGACGTTGGCAGTGCGTTGCGCGATTATGAGGGGGAGCGCCTGCCGCGTACATCGCGCGTGCAGATCGAGTCCCGTGAACGTGGCCGCACCTATCATCTACCCAATGCCTTCGCGCAATATAAACGCGACCTGGTCTACAAATTCCGCTCGTATCTCGACCCGCAATCGTCGGGTATCCAGGCGAACTGGGTTTACGCCTATTCGGCACCCGATTTCGTGGCCTCGAACGCGGTTGTGGCGGCCTGAAGGGGATGTCGGCAATGAGTACTTTTCAATACGGGGCGCAGGTACACGCTAACGGCATTCGTCAACACTATTTGCGCTATGGCGGAGCCAAACGCAATAACAACGGACGCTTGCCTGTCATCATCGTTCCCGGGATCACCAGCCCCGCTGTAACCTGGGGATTTGTGGGTGAGCGGTTCGGCGCGCATCTGGATACCTATATTCTGGATGTGCGAGGCAGGGGATTGACCGAAGCTGGGCCAGATCTCGATTACAGCGTGGATGCACAGGCGGCCGACGTTGTCGCCCTTGCTCAGGCGTTGGGGCTGTCGCGTTATTGCCTGGTGGGCCACTCCATGGGAGCCCGTATCGGTGCGCGTGCGGCGGCATTGGCGGGTCCAAATATGGATCGTCTGGTACTGGTAGATCCACCTGTCTCAGGACCAGGACGGCGGCCGTATCCCGCGCAATTGCCGTGGTATGTCGACTCGATTGCGCAGGCACGCCACGGCATGGACCTGGAGGGTATGCGCGCGTTCTGCCCGACATGGACCGATGAACAATTGCATTTGCGTGCGCAGTGGCTGCACACCTGCAACACCGCCGCGGTGGTTCGCAGTTTTGAAGACTTCCATACGGAAGACTTTCACCAGGACCTGTCGCGCGTGACCGTGCCTACGTTGTTAATCGCGGCCGAGCGCGGCGATGTGGTCCGGGATGAGGACGTCAAGGAAATCGAAACTTTGGTCCCCGATTTGCGTTTCGTGCGAGTCGCCAACGCGGGACACATGATTCCGTGGGACAACGAAGAAGGGTTCTATGAGGCGTTCGGCGATTTTCTGGGTACACCCTTGACGGCCTGAGACCTTCTATCAATCGATCCGTATTTTTCAAGGAGTTGATTCATGTCCGTCAGCGACTATGACCTCTTGCGTGCCTGGAAACAGGTACTGACTTTGTCCCGGCTGGAGCCTGGACAGACTGTGACTATTCTGACCAGCGCGGCGACGAACGAACAGAACCTGCGCGTAGCGCTGCTCGCCGTCCAGTCCATGGGCGCAATCGTCAACCGCCTCGACCTGCCGTCGATCAACGCGGAAAAAGCCCATAGCCGCGACGCGCTGGCGTATCTGGGCACGACGCCGTTGACGGGCAACCGCGCCGCTATCGCAGCGCTGAAGGCCAGCGATCTAGTGTTGGATTTGATGACGTTGCTGTTCTCTGCCGAGCAGCATGAGATCCTGGCATCGGGAACCAAGATCCTGCTGGCGGTAGAGCCGCCGGAAATTCTGGTGCGCGCGTTGCCCAGTGAGGTTGACCGGACACGCGTCAAAGCCGCCGCCGCAAAAATAGAACGGGCCAAGATGATGCATGTCGTCTCCGATGCAGGCACCGATCTCTACTGCCCCATCGGCGAGTTTCCGGCCATTCCGGAGTATGGCTTTGTTGACGAGCCCGGGCGCTGGGACCATTGGCCCAGTGGCTTTGCGCTGACTTTTCCTGATGAAGGGAAAGCATACGGCACCATTGTGATCGATCAGGGTGACATTCTGCTGCCGCAGAAATCCTATGTGAATGCGCCCATTCGCATCACCGTCGAAAACGGATTCGCCACGCGTATCGAGGGCGGCACGGATGCTGACTTGCTGAACGACTACATGAGCGCTTTTCAGGATCCCGAAGCATTCGCCATTTCGCATATCGGCTGGGGACTGCAGCCGAAGGCGCGCTGGTCCACGTTGGCGTTATATGGCCGCGAAGCCACGATAGGCATGGATGCGCGGGCGTACGAAGGAAATTTCCTGTTTTCTTTAGGGCCGAACAATGAGGCAGGCGGGTCACGTACTACCGCTTGCCATATCGATGTTCCGCTCAGGCGGTGCACGGTCGACCTCGATGGAGAGGTCGTAGTGCGCCGTGGCGTCGTTCTGGATAAGGAGTAAATCGTGTCGTCACCGAACCCCCATGCCACCGGAAACGCGGCCGATCAGGCCACTTACGCTCGTCAGGGATTTGGCACGGCGATGAGTCTGAAGGCCCCGTACGGCTTATTGATTGTCGATTTCGTCAATAGCTTCGCCGACCCGGCGATATTCGGAGGGGGAAATATTCCCGCGGCCATTGCGCAAACAAGGCGGCTGCTGGCCGTGGCGCGTCAACGTCACTGGCCGATTGCGCATAGCCGAATCGTATTTGCCGACGACGACGCAGATCACAACATCTTTACCTTGAAAGTCCCCGGCATGTTGACCTTGAAGGAGACTGGTCATGCCAGTGCAATCGTGCCGGAGTTGGCTCCGATAGCGGGCGAGTTGGTGGTGCGTAAAACAGTGCCTTCCGCGTTCTTTGGAACGGGACTGTCGGCTTGGCTGTCGCAGCGGGGCGTACAGACCCTGATGGTTGCCGGTGCTGTCACCAGCGGATGCGTGCGAGCCAGTGTGGTGGACGCAATGTCTTACGGGTTCCGCCCGGTTGTTCTGTCGGACTGCGTGGGTGACCGCGCGATAGGCCCTCACGAGGCCAATCTGTTCGACATGGCGCAGAAGTACGCGATGGTGATGTCGCGGGACGAGGCGTTATCCCTGTCCAATGCGGCTGTCGGCGTCGCGGTCCGCTAATCCGTCGAGAGACCGGCCCTGCGCATTGTGCAATTCTTTCAGGCGCAGGGGCAGACAGAGCTAGGTCAACAGTCATTCTCGTAACCTGCATAGCTGATTTGCCGTTCCCGGCATAGCCTGTCCCCGGAATGTCTCCTACCATAGCGGATACTTTCAGGAGGGTCGAATGAAACTGCATTGGTCGCCGCGTTCGCCGTTTGTACGCAAGGTCATGATCGTGCTGTACGAAGCCGGCATGGAACATCAAGTGACATGCGTACGCACGCCTGTAGCGATGGACAAGCCCAATCTGGATCTGATATCTGATAATCCGCTGATCAAGCTGCCGACATTGGTGCTGGATGATGGCACGGCCATTTACGATTCGCGTGTGATTTGCGCATATCTGGATGGCGTGGCGGGTGCGGGTCTGTTGCCCGCTGAACCCCTGGCCCGCCTGACTGCAGAGCGCCGTCAGGCATTGGGCGATGGTTTTCTCGATGCATTGTTGCTGTTCCGTCAGGAACGCAATAAGCCTCATGAGCGCCAGACCCCCGCATGGTTGAGCGCGTTCGATCTGAAGGTGAAAGCCGTATTGGCTGCATTGGAAAAAGAGGCTCCCGCTCTGGAGACAACCTCTTTTGATTTAGGGCTGATCTCGATAGGCTGCGCGCTGTCGTACATGGACTATCGATTCGCCGATCTGCCGTGGCGCGACGGCCATCCGGCGCTGGCGGCATGGCATCGCCGTTTCAGCGAACGGCCTTCGGTGATCCGCAGCCGGCCAGACGACGCTGCAGCATGAGCACCAGCATAGCGAGGAGAATTCCGTGAGCCGTATTCCATTTCCCACTCCTGAGACGATGAACGAGGCGCAGCGCAGCGTCTATGAGCGCATCGTGTCCGGGCCCCGTGGCCGATTGGTGGGCCCGCTGCGCGCAGCCTTGCACAACCCAGAGTTGGCGGAACGCTGGCAGGCCTTCGGCGCCTTGTTGCGATTCGGCACCAGCCTGCCGCCGCGCGTGAGCGAATTGGCGATCATCGTCACCGCAAGGCGTTGGAACAGCCAGATCGAGTGGCATATTCATGCGCAGGCTGCGCTGGACGCCGGGATCGATGCCCGTGTCCTGGATGCCATTCGCAAACGGCGCGTACCGGAATTCGCAACCGCCGCCGACGAGATCGTCTATGAATACGCGAGGCAGCTGCAGGAAACCAGTCGCGTGGACTCGGCGCTGCACGCGAAGGCCGTTGCACAATGGGGTGTCGCGGGCGTGGTCGAATTGACCGCCGTCATCGGCTACTACACACTGGTATCGATGACTTTGAACGCGCATGAGATCCCCATGCCCGACGAGGCGCCGGAGCCATTGGATGTGCCGACTGCATCTGGCCGACCGAGCCTGAGCACGTTGCCTCCTATCGTGCACCAGGATAAGCCATGACGATCGAATCGCAGGCGATCTCGTACGTACCCGAAACCATCGAAATCCCTCGTATGCCTGGCCGGCCGCGCCATGAGTTGCCGGCGCTGGCGTGCGATACGCATTGCCATGTGTTTGGGCCGTATGACCGGTTTCCATTGCAGCATGCGTCATCGTATGCAGCGCCCGATGCGCCCGCCGAGCGTTATCTGACGATGTTGGACACATTGGGCGCGCAGCGCGGCGTGCTGGTTCAGCCAGCGCCTTACGGAACAAATCCCGCAGCCCTGCTGAATGCCCTCGCGCGAGGGCGGGGGCGTCTGCGAGGGGCCGCTGTAGCGGATGCCAGTGTCAGCGATGCGGAACTCCAGAATATGGCCGATGCGGGCGTGCGGGCATTGCGCTTTGTCGAGGCGAGAGACCCGGCGGGCCGGTTGTTTCCCGGCAGCGTGGGTTTTGAACAGGTGGCGGCACTGGCGCCGCGCATGAGGCAGTTCGGTCTGCATGCGCAGCTGTGGGGCCCCAGCGATGTCTATGCACAGCATCTCCCGTCGCTGGTCGGGCTGGGCTTGCCGCTGGTGATCGACCATATGGGCAGCCTGGCGCCCGCGCGTGGATACGCCGACGCGGTGTTCCAACTGCTGCGGACACAGTTGGCCGAGGGGACGATCTGGATGAAATTGAGCGTGTGCCGGGTCGGGACCGCGCCTGATTATGCCGACGTGAAACCGCTGCATGATGCTTTTGTGGCAGCGAATCCAGATCAAGTCGTATGGGGATCTGATTGGCCCTATGTGCGCATGGGCGAGAACGCTCCGGCTGCGGATGCCTTGATTGATCTGGCGTGGGACTGGCTGGGAACCGACGCGTTGCGTCAGAAAGTATGGGTGGACAATCCGGCGCGCCTGTACGGGTTTTAGGCAGGTCCCGGTGGTACGTCCGCCTGTGGGCTAGCGTGCCAAATACCCTCATCGCCGATTTCTCGCACCAAGGCCTCGATTTGATCGGCGACCTCCTTGACCGTGCGTCCAGGGCCTTTGCTGCGAGCATAAGCCATGGAAATAATCCTTCCCATGGTCGGATTGCGCAGCGCGGCGACGCTGAGCCGTCCCTCGTGCACCTCCTGCCATACCGCGTGTAGCGGCAGGACCGTGTACATCTTCTCGTGTTCCACGATGGATTTCATCAAGGGCAGAGAATCGGCCTCGATCAGCGGTGAAATAGTGATCTTGCGTGCCCGCGCCAGACCATCCAGGGTATTTCGCAAACCATTCGGCGCGCCCGGCAAGATGAACGGCAGACCGTCCAGCGCATCAAAATCGATCTCACCGGATTGCGTGAGCGGATCATTCGCGGCGCCAATCAAATACGAGTCTACATAGGCCAGCGCTGTTTCTCCGGGCGGGCATTTTTCCGCATAACGATACAAAATCGCGATATCTACCCGGCTATCGGTGAGCCATTCTTCGATCTGCCCACTGGAACCCTCGAATATTCTCAGATGGACTTTAGGAAATTGTTTACGCAAACGTGAGAACAACCTGCGTATCATCGGATGCGCGGTCGATGGCAGCAGGCCCAGCCTGACCTCGCCTGCGGGTTCGCGAGCCTGGCCGTTGACCTCGAGTTCCAGGCGTTCGGCATCATCGAGCAGCGTTCGCACCAGCGGAAAGAGCCGTTGCCCGACCTCCGACAGATGCACTCCGCGGCCGGTACGATTGAACAGGCGCGCATTGCACTCGCGCTCGAGCGCGTTGATACGGCGGCTGAGCACGGACTGGTCTTGATCGAGATGCAAGGCGGCCCGCGTGATGCTACCTAATTCCGCGATGGCGATGAAAGCGCGCCATTTATGCAGGTCGGCAGTCAGGTCCAGGCTGGGGCTAGTGGCTTTGACAGAGGGCATGGTCGTTCGCAGAGCAGGAGGGCGATCACACTATACGGCAGCCTCCGGCGGGGTGCAGCCGCAATCGTGTGCGCCCTCATTATCGGGACAGTCTCTTTACTGCAGTCCCAATTTTCCTCGGCGGATGACGTCCCCCCATTTCTTTGACTCGGCTTCCATGAGCGAGCGATATTCGTCCGGCGTAGTGGCTGCCGGTACGGCGCCCTGATCGATCATCTTGCGGTGCAACTCTGGGTCGGCAAGTGATTCGGCAATCGCCGACGCCATTTTGTTCACAATGTCCGGGGGAGTGCCGGTCGGAGCAATGACACCATAGTTCGATTCGACCTGCACGCCGGGAAATCCCAGCTCCTTGGTCGTAGGGATATCGGGCAGACCCTCAAAGCGTTCTGCACTGCCGACCGCGAGAGCGCGTAATTTGCCGGCCTTGATGAACCCCAACACTGCCGAAGCATCGCCGAGGAACAATTGCACCTCATTGGACAGCAATGCCGTGACGGCTGGCGCGGCGCCCTTGTAGGGAATATGTGCGATGTCGATGCCTGTCTGTTGCTTCAGCAACTCGACCCCTAAATGCGGTGTGGTCACATTACCCGCTGAACCGTAATTGTATTTACCGGGATGCTGCTTCGCGGCATCGACAAAGGCAGGCAAGGTGGTGTCCGGTAATGCGGGATTGACCACGAACACCATGGGAATACGCGCAACCAGCGACACGTACTGGATCTTGGACACATCGTAGGGCACCTTCATCACGTGCGGTAATCCCGATATCGCTCCTGGAACACCGAAACCAAATGTCGATCCGTCCGGTGTGGCGCGGACCGTGGCGTCCACGCCGATGGTGCCCGAAGCGCCCGCCTTGTTTTCTACAACAATGGTTTGGCCCAGTTTTTTGCCCAGGGTAGGAGCCAGTATCCGTGCCAGGCTATCGACCGAACCGCCAGGCGGGTAGGGAACGATCAGGCGTATCGGTTGATTGGGCCAGGATTGAGCCGCCTGTGCGGCGATAGGGTGGGCCGTACCGAGTGCGACGGTAAAGGCAGCGGCCAGGATGGCGCGAGTGTTTTTCAAGAATGTCTCCTTGTGGCGCGATGGTTGCGCGAGTTATGCCACGTCCAAACTCAGAACCTGCTTGGCGTAGATATTGCGTTGTATTTCGTTGGTGCCGCTGAAAATGGTGGCTGCCATGGCGTTGATATACGGCGCCAACGCGTACACCTTTCCATGTGCTTCTTCGATCGCCGCACCGCCATACTCTTCGGTGGCTTGAATCAACAGCGCGCCCAGGCGCTCGTGCGTTTCAGTTGCCCAGATTTTCAATAGCGATAGCTCGGGCGGCAACGGCTGGCCCGCCCGCACCATGTCGGCAAAGACCTCGTACATCGCGGTCAAGTCAGCCGCATCCATACGCAGTTCTGCCAAGCGATCGCAAAACGCGGGGTCCGTCAGCAAGCCTCGCTGGCGCGCAAGCTGGAATATCTGCTGCAACGTGTGATTCGCATGCTTGGGGCTGCCGCTGAACAGGCGTTCAAAACCGAGCAGGGCCTTGGCGATGGTCCAGCCGGCGTTGAGCTCGCCCACCAGATTGCTGCGTGGGATACGGACTTGGTCAAAGAACACCTCACAGAATTCCTCGTGGCCTGCCAATGTCCGGATCGGACGGCGAGTGACACCCGGGGTGCGCAGGTCGACCAGCAGGAAACTGATGCCCGCCTGTTTTTTGACAGTCTTGTCGGTGCGCACCAACATGAACATATGCGTGGCATCCTGCGCCAGCGTGGACCAGGTTTTCTGTCCCGTGACGATCAGCTCGTCGCCGTCAATGACTGCCTCGCAACGGACCGCCGCCAGGTCTGATCCCGCGTTCGGCTCTGAATATCCCTGAGCCCAGACATCTGCGCCAGACAGGATGCCGGGCAGAAACCGGTCGCGCTGTGCTTGCGTGCCGTAGCGAAACAGAATGGGCCCGAGCATGACCAGGCCTTGATCCGGAGCGCGTGCCACGCCGTAGCGTTCGGCTTCTTCGATGTAGGCGATCAGCCGTGACGGAGACAAAGCCATGCCGCCGTGTTCCAGCGGCCAGGACGGTGCGATCCAGCCTTGGCGGGAAAGCGTGAAATACCAGTCTTTGATTTCGCTCCAATGCAGCCGGCGCGCCACATGGCGCAAGTGCGATGGGTAATAGCGCCGGAAAAAACGCTGAAGCATGGCGCGAAACTCCTCCTCCGGCATGGTGTTCCAGTCGGCATGACGGGGAAATGCCTCCTCCGTGATCCGGGCCTCTCGATCTTCTTCGTCCGTTTGCGAGGGAATAGGCGTTAGCGCTTGAAACCGCTGCCGATGCGCCGTAGCGTTGCCCAGCCACGAGGCCAGATGCAACGCGTTGTTGAAATACAGACTGACGTCACATTCGTCGGTGTATCCGATGGCGCCATGCAATTGCACCGCTTGACGTCCGGCTTCCAGTCCGGCTTTGGCGGCGCGCGCTTTTACGCGACTGGCGATGGCTCGGACAGCAGCGCGATCTCCGTGCTCGAGGCTATTCAGCGCATTCAACAAACTCTTTGCCGCCAACTCGACTTGCAGCGTGGTATCGACGAGCCGGTGTTGCAGGGCTTGAAACGAGGACAGCGGTTTGCCAAACTGCTGGCGTGTATTCAGATAGGCGACTGTGTCCGCCAATACCTGACGAGCCGCGCCTATCAATTCGGCAGATTGCATGAGACGGCTCAGATCCAGTGCCGTATCAATTGCGTCTGCCACGCTGTGCCGGGCAATCAATGCCTCAGGCGGTATCGCGACGGACTCCAGTATCAGGTGGCAGGCCCGGCTGCCGTCTGCACGTCTATAAGAACGGACGTGCACGCCGGGTGTACGGGCTGCAACATGAAACAAGGCGAGCCCTTGCTCGCCGTCGGCGGACACGAGCCAGCCGTCAACATCATCGCCCGGAATGACATGGCGTTTTTCGCCATTGAGCACATAGGTGTTTTCGAGCCAAGTGACATTGACGCCGAACGCACCGGCAGCTTCTTCGGTCTCCAGCTGGCCGTCCGTTTCCTGCCATGCGAGTGCGACGATACGTTCACCGGCGCAGATATCCTGCAGCAGAGATTCACGGGACTGCGCGCCCTCCGGGTCGGCCAGGCGCGACAGGACAGCAGCAGGCAATATGGCAGCGCCGATCAGGGGCTCAGGCAGTTGGGCTCGGCCGGCTTCCTCCATCACGGCTGCCATGGCATGCCAGTCTAAACCCAGTCCTCCATGTTGTTCGGACACTGTCAACCCCAGCCAGCCGACATCCGCGATGGCACGCCAGTAGTCTCGGTCAAGCGGCGCATTCAGGCGTTTGCGCTTCTTTTGATCCTGCCGTTGCAGAAAGTCTCGCGCACTATCGCGGATTTCTTCGATCAGAGAAGGGTCGGGGCAAGTCATACGATGCCGTCCTGTTGTAGTTGCGCGATCTCTTGTGCGGTGAGTCCCAATTCATCGGCCAGGACTTCGACCGTATGTTGTCCCAGTAAGGGAGGCGGCAGCTGAGGTGTTACCGGTGTGCTTGAAAAATGGATAGGGTTGCGAATGAAAGGCATGGTCCCGAGGCTGGGATGCGGCATCTGTCCCAGTACCTGTCTATGTTTGACCTGAGGGTCTTCGAATACTTGATCCATTGTGTAGATCGGTCCGCAAGGTACCTTCGCCTGTTCCAGTGCAATGATCCAATCGCCGACTTTTCTTGTGAGCATTGCTGGTTCTATCAGGGTGGACAGTTCGGCTTGTGCTGCGGCGCGTTTGGGGTTGGTGACAAAGCGCGGATCGTGGGCCAGGTCAGGCAGGCCGATTACGCTACAGAAACTCTGGAACTGGGTATCGTTGCCCACAGCGACCATGAGATGTCCGTCTGCGCAGGCAAAGGCTCTGAATGGCGCGGTGATCTGGGACGACGATCCCGTACGCTTGGGTAACTGGCCGGTTGCCAGATAGTTCATGCCGATATGGGACATGGCCGCGATCTGGGCGTCCAGCAATGCCAGGTCGATGTGCTGCCCACGGCCGGAATGCTGGTCGCGATGGTGCAGGGCGGCCAGCATGGCACACACGGCATAGAAACCCGCAGTCAGGTCGGATACCGAATATCCGGCCTTGACGGGGCCCGCGCCCGGTTCGCCGTCGGGGACGCCGGTTACGCTCATCAAGCCGCTCATCGATTGAAAGATCGGGTCGTAGCCTGGCATATGGCTATAGGGGCCGTCCTGTCCGAATCCCGTGATCGAGCAATAGATGAGACGCGGATTCAGTTCCGATAACGCCGCATAATCCAAGCCATAACGGCGCAAGTCGCCGGCCTTGAAGTTTTCTATCAAAATGTCCGCCTTCTGCGCCAGGCGGCGAATCAAGTCTTGGCCTTGCGGACGCGAAATATCGATGGTCAGGGACTGTTTGCCCCGGTTCATGGCCACAAATGACGATGTTTCACTGGTGGGTTTGCCATCGGGGCCAGGCATCTTGTAGCCCTGATGCCGCACGTCGTCGCCGCGGCCCGGGCGCTCGACCTTGATGACATGCGCCCCGAAATCCGCCAGCATCTGCGCTGCCCAGGGACCGGAAAACACACGGCTCAGATCCAATACCTTTACGCCGTCGAGCGCTCCTGACATGAATGTCTCCTTGATTGTTGGAATCGTGCCGGGCAGGCCGATGCGCAGGCCTTGCCTCGTCACCGTGCACGCTCTTTGCGAGCGAATCGGATGACCTATCGCCCTTTGAAAACCGGCGGCCGTTTTTCCAGAAACGCGCGCCGCGCTTCTTGTGCGTCGTCCGTCTTTGCGATGGCGGCCGTCATATCTTGTTCATACCGATAGCCATCGCGCAGGCTCATTTCCTCGATGGCATTGAGGGTTTGCTTCGCCAGCACCGAGGCGAGCGGGCTCTTGGAGGCGAGCTCGCGCGCCAATGTCATGGCCTCGTCCATCAGCGTTTCCGGTGGCACGGCAGCCTCGACAATGCCCAATCGATATAGCTCGTTCCCATCGACTCGCAGTCCCGTCAACATCATGCGGCGCAGCCGCGAGTGGCTGAACAAGCGCATGCCGTGACGGCCGCCGCCCAACAGCCCGACATTGATTTCCGGCAGGCCTACCGTGGCCGTCGTCGCGGCAATCAGGATGTCGCAAGAAGCCACGATCGCCAGGCCCGCACCCAGAGCCGGGCCATTGATCGCTGCGATGACCGGTTTGGCGCATTCCCGGATGGCGTGAAAGCACTCTCTTGTCCTGCGCGAATGCTGAGGCAGATCACCCGGTCCTTTGATCGTCGCGGCACGGTTCTTCAGATCGGCGCCAGCGCAGAACGTCTTGCCTTGTCCCGATAGCACGACCGCTCTGACCTCAGGCGTTTCGGAGATGCGGTCCAGTACCCACGACAGCTCATTCATCATCTCTGTCGAGAGCGCATTGACGGGCGGATTGGCCAGCAGAATCACGGCGACACCGTCGTCCAGCGTGACATCGAGGGCGGTATAAGGACCTTGCAAAGCGGGGGGCATAGTCAAAGCTGTCTCCTTGTAATGAATCAGATAATTTTTCGCGCGCGCAGGTCCTGGATGCGCTCGGCACTCATTCCCAGCTCATTAAGAATGTCGTCCGTGTGTTCGCCCAATAGCGGCGGGGCACGATCCACACGCAAATCCGAATGGCCAAAACGCAGGGGGTTCATGACCTGGGGGACCGAGCCCGAGACGGGATGGGGCAGATAGCGCAGCATGGCGCGATGCTGCACTTGCGGGTCTTCGAAGACCTCGGCAACGTTGTTGATGGAGCCAGCAGGCACGCCTGCCTGCTTGAGTCTGTCCAGCCAATATGCCCGTGGCCGGCTTGCAAAGACGGCATCCAGTATCGGATCCAGGCTTTCCAGGTTTTTGACACGCTGGCTATTGGTCGCATAGCGGGCGTCCTGGGCCAACTCGGGCTTTCCAATGACATCGCATAAGGTGACAAATTGCGCGTCGTTGCCGACCACAATGATGATGTCGCCGTCGGCGCAACTGAACGTGCGCTGCGGCTGAATATTGGGGTGAGCGGTGCCGGTGCGCTTGGGGATGCGGTGACCCAATAGAAAGTTCATTGCCTGGTTGGCCAGCAGGCCTACCTGCACATCCAGCATCGAGACATCGACGTATTCGCCTTGGCCGGTCTGGGTGCGGCGCAGCAATGCCGCCACAATGCCTAGTGCCGCGTAAACGCCGGTACTGAGATCCACAATAGGAACGCCGACTTTTTGCGGCCCGCCACCGGGCTTATCATCCCGTTCGCCGGTCACGCTCATCAAGCCACCCATGGCCTGGATGAGAAAGTCATAGGCAGGCTCCGCCGCGCGTGGGCCGGTCTGCCCAAAGCCCGTGACAGAGCAGTAAATGAGCCGCGGATTGATAGCAGACAGTGCGGCATAGTCCAGGCCCAGGCGCGCCAGCGTCCCGACCTTGTAGTTCTCCAGCACCACATCGGCGTTGCGGCATAGCGTTTTGACGAGCTCTTGCCCCTCTGGAGTCTGCAGATCCAGCGTCATGGAGCGTTTGCCGCGATTGGTCGCAATGAAATACGCCCCATCGCTCGTGTCCTCGCCCACGCCGTTCTTCAGAAAAGGCGGCCCCCAGGATCGGGTATCGTCTCCGCGCCCGGGCCGTTCCACCTTGATGACGTCTGCGCCCAGATCAGCCAGAATCTGGCTGGCCCAGGGGCCTGCCAACACACGACTGAGATCCAGCACCTTGATATTCGACAACAGCGCAGGCAAGACCCTCTCCTTGATTCCAGTAACGTGTTGCCAGTCTAGGAATTTCGGGTACGAGAAGGCAGGGGCGCGATAGACAAAGCTGTTATGTGGTTCGCGTCAAGGTGGGGCGATGGTGAGCATCGGAGCGATAACGGAAGGCGTCGGGACACGGGCCAGCACTTGCATGCGTATCACCCGTCGTTGATCGGAATAATTCGACCGCAAAGACCGGGGTGTCGTACATGAGGCTGGGTTTTAAACTGATCTCATCCTTTTGGTCCACGGAGAGGGATACCGTTGAAAACCACCGCCAAACGCGAACGATATGTCTCGACCTGCAATTGGACGGACATCGAACATTCGCTTGATACTCATGGGAATGCATTACTGCACGGGCTATTGAACGCAGAGCAGTGCGAAGCCCTCGCCGCGCTTTACGCCAAAGACGACGCGTACCGCTCCCGCGTCATCATGGCGCGCCACGGGTTTGGGCGGGGGGAGTACAAGTACTTCGCTTATCCATTGCCGCCGCTGATAGACCAACTGCGTCACGAGCTGTATCGCGGCCTGGCCCCGATCGCCAATCGCTGGAATCAGCAACTAGGGATCGATGTGCAGTATCCAGACGAGCTGGATGCCTTCTTGCAGCGGTGCCACGACGCTGGCCAAATCCGGCCGACGCCACTGATGCTGCATTACACCGATGGCGATTACAACTGCCTGCATCGGGACCTGTACGGCGAACATGTTTTTCCGCTGCAGGCGACCATCTTGTTGTCTAAGCCTGGCGAGGATTTCACGGGCGGGGAGTTTGTGATGACCGGCCTGTCGGCGAGAAGCCAGCGCGTAGAGGTGGTGCCGCTACAACAAGGCGATGCGGTGGTTTTTACCGTGAATCAACGGCCCGAAATTGGCAAACACGGCTTCCGCAAGGCCGCTATGCGGCATGGCGTCAGCCGGTTGCGAAGCGGAGAGCGATACACGGCGGGATTGATTTTTCACGACGCTCAGTGAGACAGTATGCCTACTGTTCGGGGTCTCGTTTCCAGTAATTTGTAGTAGTAAGTCGTCCCGCTCAAGGTCCCATCGGGCATCAATGCATAGTCGGGCACGCTACCCACGCGTTGCCAACCTGCTCGCGTATACACGCGTTCCGCGTCCCCGCCTGTCGTAGTATCCAGCACCAGCACGGTCTTGCCCTCATGCCGGGCGATCTGTTCAATCTCGGCCATCAAGAGCGCGGCAATGCCTTGGCGGCGTGCGCGGCGGTGGACCAGCAT
>Ga0182743_1001484_pt1 | contig 22767 bp, 22 predicted proteins | sample eDN3rd30CKraftOP_FD_128522 | JGI IMG/M metagenome (GOLD analysis project Ga0182743, IMG submission 128522) | Enriched Organic Plus compost microbial communities from Emeryville, California, USA - eDNA 3rd pass 30_C Kraft OP (version 2) (version 2) ... | reverse complement strand
CATCCACCCGGTGAGCCAGGTGATCGACGAGATCACCGCGATCTTTTCGGACATGGGGTTCTCGATCGCCGAAGGGCCCGATATCGAGACCGACTACTACAATTTCACCGCGCTCAATTTCCCAGAAGGCCACCCGGCCCGGGAGATGCACGACACGTTCTTTTTGAAGCCCGACGCCGACGGCGCGCGAAAAGTGCTGCGCACCCATACCTCGCCGGTGCAGATCCGCGCCATGCAGCGGACCAACGAGAAGCCGGCCGCCAATTACATCACCGGTCCGATCGATCCGCCGATCCGGATCGTGGTGCCCGGCCGCACCTATCGCAACGACAGCGACCAGACCCACACGCCCATGTTCCATCAGGTGGAGGGGCTGGTCATCGACAAGTCGAGCCATATCGGCCAGTTGCGCTGGGTGATCGAGGAGTTCCTCAAGGCCTTCTTCGAGGTCGACAACGTCAAGACGCGGTTCCGGCCGAGCTTCTTCCCCTTCACCGAGCCTTCCATGGAAGTGGACGTGCAGTGCGACCGTTCGGGCAACGAGGTCAAGATCGGGGAAGGCAGCGACTGGCTGGAAATCCTCGGCTGCGGCATGGTGCACCCGAACGTGCTGCGCAATGCCGGGCTCGACCCCGATGTCTACCAGGGCTTTGCCTGGGGCATGGGTATCGACCGCCTCGCCATGCTCAAATACGGCATGCCGGACCTGCGTGCATTCTTCGATGCCGACAAGCGCTGGCTCGACCACTACGGGTTCCGCCCGCTCGACCTGCCGACGCTGTTCGGGGGCCTGTCGAGCTGATGAGCCCGCGGCCCGCCGGCTACGAGAATGCAGTGACGTTCAGCTTCGGGGATTCCCCGGAGCTGGCGGACGAACTGCTTGCGCTCGTGCTGGCCGGAACCAAGACCGCAACCTGCGACGCGGTCGGCGCCTACAGCGCGGCCGAGCCGATGCCCGTTGTGGGGCGGCGCGACGTGGTGCTCGATGGCAGGGGCCGTCCGGCCTGCGCGATCGAGACCGTCGAGGTCGAGTTGCGCCGCTTCGACGAGGTGGATGCGCGCTTCGCGGCCGATGAGGGCGAGGGCGACCGCACGCTCGCCTATTGGCGGCGCGTGCATGAGGACTATTTCCGCCGCCACGGCAGTTTCGCGCCGGACATGATGCTGGTCTGCGAACGGCTAAAGGTGATCGAGGTATTTTCCCGTGACTGAGATCGAGCCGCAAACCACGTTCGTGGTCACCGACATCGAGGCGGACGGGCCTACCCCGCTCCATTCCTCGATGCTCAGCTTCGCCTCGGTCGCCATCAGCGCCACGGGCGAACGGTTCGGCGAGTTCGAGGCGGTGCTCAAGCCGCGCCAGGACCGGAAGCCGGACGAAACCACCATGGCCTGGTGGCAGACCCAACCCGAGGCCTGGGCAGCGGCGACGACCAATGCAGAGGCGCCGGAAGCCGTGATGCCGCGCTATGCCGACTGGGTGGAAAGCCTGCCCGGCTTTCGCGTCTTCGCGGCGGCGCCGATGATCTTCGATGGCCTGTGGATGGACCATTACCTCGACGAGTTCGCCGGCACGCGCGTGCTGGGCGGGCCGTTCAAGACGCGGCAGATCTTTCGCGGCGGCGGGGTGTGCCTTTACACCATGGCCGGCGCGCTGCGCGGCGCACCCTATCTCAACTGGGGCATGCAGCGCGTGCCGGCCGAGTGGTACGGCCATATCGAGCATACCCACAAGGCCATCGACGACGCCCGCGGCTTTGCCAACGTTCTCGTCAAACTCTTTTCAATCTCCTCCAGCCTCGAAAAGCATGAGGCGACCGAAAGCATGTACCGATGAAATTCACCCTCGATTGGCTCAAGGAACACCTGGATACCACGGCGAATGCCGAGGAGATTTCAGAGGCGCTGACCACGGTCGGCCTGGAAGTGGAGAGCGTGGAAGACCAGGGCAAGGCGCTCAAGGACTTCGTGGTCGCCCACGTGGTGAGCGCTGAAAAGCACCCCAATGCCGACAAGCTGCGCGTTTGCAAGGTGGATGCGGGGACGGGCGAGCTCATCGACGTCGTCTGCGGCGCCCCCAATGCGCGCACCGGGCTCAAGACGGTCTTCGCCTTCCCGGGCACGTATATCCCGGGCTCCGACTTCACGCTGAGCAAGGGCAATATCCGCGGCGCCGCCTCCAATGGCATGCTGTGCTCGGGTCGCGAACTCGAGCTTTCGGACGACCATTCGGGCATCATCGAGCTGCCCGAGGATGCCCCGGTGGGGACGAAATACGTCGATTTCGCCGGGCTCAACGGGGTGGTCTACGACATCTCGATCACGCCCAATCGCGGCGACTGCACCGCCGTGCGCGGCGTGGCGCGGGACCTGGCGGCCTTCGGCATCGGCAAGCTCAAGCCCGATACCGGCAAGGCCGTGCCTGCTGCTGAAAAGACCAGCCCCGTGCCGGTCGAACTGCGGTTCGAGCCCGGTGAGGTCGAGGTCTGCAAGATGTTCGCCGGGCGCCTCATCACCGGCGTCAAGAACGGTCCCTCGCCCGAGTGGCTGCAGGCCCGCCTGCGCGCCGTCGGCCTGCGGCCGATCAATGCGCTGGTCGATATCACCAACTACATCTCCTACGATCGCGGCCGCCCGCTGCACGTGTTCGATGCCGATACGCTCAACGGCACCGTGCATGCGCGCATGGCAAAGCCCGGCGAGACGCTGCTGGCGCTCGACGGCAAGACCTATACGTTCGACGAGACGATCTGCGTGATCGCCGACAATTCGGGCCCGCTCGGCATCGGCGGCATCATGGGCGGGGAAGCCACCGGCTCGACCGAGCAGACGCAGAACGTCTTCATCGAATGCGCCTGGTTCGAGCCGACGGCCATCGCCACGGCCGGCCGCAAGCTCGGCATCAATTCGGACGCCCGCTACCGGTTCGAGCGCACGGTCGACCCGGAATCGGTCCTGCCAGGCATCGAGTGGGCGACGCAGATGGTGCTCGACCTGTGCGGAGGCACGGTCCACGAAGTGGCCGTGGCCGGCAAGGTCGGCAGCCCCAACACGGTGATCGACTTCCCGCTGAGCGAAACCAGGCGCCTGACGGGCCTGGACGTTTCGCGCGAGGAATCGGAGCATTTCCTCACGCGCCTCGGCTTCAAGGTCGAAGGCACCGGCGAGGTGCTCAAGGTCTCGGTGCCGTCCTGGCGCCCGGACGTCACGCAGAAGGCCGATATCGCCGAAGAAGTGATGCGCATGGTGGGCGTGGACAAGGTGCCGGTCGAGCCGCTGGCGCGCCTCAACCACGTGGCGCCGCGCATCCTCACCACCATCCAGAACCGCCGCCGCATCGTGCGCCGGGCCCTGGCGGCACGCGGGCTCGACGAGGCCGTGACCTGGTCGTTCATTTCCCATGCCGAGGCCGAGCGCTTCGGCGGCGGCGCCGAGGCGGTGCAGCTGGCAAACGCCATTGCCTCGGACATGACCGACATGCGGCCCTCCCTGCTTCCCGGGCTGCTGTCGGCGGCGCGCCGCAACGCCAATCGCGGCTTCGCCGATATCGCGCTCTTCGAGGTCGGCCAGGTGTTCCTGTCCGACAAGCCCGAGGGCCAGCACACCTATGCCACGGGCATCCGCACCGGCACGGCCGGCGCACAGGCCTGGGGCCGGAGCTGGCAGGGCAATGCCGGCAAGGTCGGCGTCTTCGACGCCAAGGCCGACCTGGGCGCGGCCCTCGACGCGCTGGGTGTCGATATCGAGAAGGTGCAGCTCGTCGCCGAGGCCCCGGCCTGGAGCCATCCGGGCCGCGGCGGCCGCCTGCAGCTGGGACCGAAGGTCGTCATCGGCTGGTTTGGCGAGTTGCATCCGGCCTGGCTCAAGGAACTCGACCTCGACGGGCCCGTGGCGGCCTTCGAGATCGACCTCGACGCCCTGCCCGAGCCACGACGGAAGCCGACGCGCGCCAAGCCGGCGCTCAACCTCTCGGACCTCATGCCGCTCAGCCGCGACTTCGCCTTCCTGGTGGATCGCGACGTGCCGGCGGCGGCCATCCTCAAGGCTGCACGCGGCGCCGAGAAGGCACTGATCACCGACGTGACGGTGTTCGACGTCTTCGAAGGCAGCCATGTTGGCGAGGGCAAGAAGTCCGTGGCCATCGAAGTGAGGCTGCAGCCCCAGGACAAGACGCTCAACGATGAGGAGATCGAGAAGATCTCGGGCGCCATTGTCGCTGCGGTCGAAAAGGCCACCGGCGGGACGCTGCGCAAATGACGGCGGACAGGGGCGGCGGGCCGGGCCTGCTGCCCATCGCTTCGTTCTGGTTCGGCGAGCTTTCCTGGCTCGAACGCCTCTGCCTCTCCTCGTTCGTGCGGCAGGGGCATCCGGTGCACCTTTACGGCTACGAGCCCATCGCGGGGATTCCGGAAGGCGTCGAGTTTCGCGACGCCCAGGACGTGGTGCCGCGCGAAAAGCTGGTGTTCTACAAGGGACGCGGCACGGCGGGGGTGTTCTCGGATCTCTTCCGCATGAGCCTGATGCGCCAGCAACGCGGCATCTGGGCGGACGCGGACATGTATTGCGTGCGCCCCATCGCCGCTCCCCCGCCCTATCTCTTCGGCTACGAACGTCCGCCCAGGGCGGATGGGACGGGCGGCTCGATCAACGGAGCGGTCCTCTTACTGCCCCATGATGCGCCGCTGCTCGACGACCTGCTTTCGGTGTTCGACGAGGGCGAGCGGCCGCTGCTCGAGCCGCATCTGCCGCCCTTCCGGCGGCTGGAGGTGGCGGCCCGACGGCTGTTCGGCGCCAGGGTGCCGCCCGAATACATGCAATACGGCGCCACCGGGCCCTTCGCCCTGACCCATTATGTGCGGGCGCGTGGGCTGACCCGGTTCGTGCAGCCGACGGACGTCTTCTATCCCGTGCCCTATGAGGGCATTCCGGCGCTGATGCTGGCCGGCTCCTCGATCGAGGCGGCCGTGACCGGGCGCACGCTCGCCGTCCATATCTGGCGCAGCCAGCTCACCAATCGCGGACGCGCGGGGATCGGGATTCCCGAAAAGGGCAGCACCCTGGCGCAGCTTTGCGAACGCGAGGGAATCGCCCTCTAGCGCAACCGCAGCTTCTTCTGCCACCAGCGCTTCCAGCGGTGGCGCATGAAGCGGTAGAAAAGCTCGTTGGTCATCACGTGACGGTAGATGCGGCGGAAGGCGACGTTGGAAACCACATGCCAGGGCTTGAAGGGCCCGGTGTAGTGGAGAATGGCAGGATCGAGGCCTTCATGGGGATGTCGGGCGTCGATGGTGTTCCAGCGGGGATCGAGATGTAGCCACCGATCTCGGAAAACCAGGTTCAAGAAGTCCTGATCGTAGTGAATTCGCGACATGGTGCCGTCAGCGAAATACGCCTCAAGACGATCGAGAATCCCGGCAGCGCGCCACTGCTCAACGTCTATCAGGATCATACCCGCATTGAAGTAAGGATCGGCCACATCGAAGATGTCGCGGTTGTGGATGAGGTCCCGCCCGCCCACGATGAAGGCGCCGAGCGTGTCGCGGACCGCTGCGACCGGAAAGCCCTGCATGTCGATCTGGTAAAGATCCTCGACCGCGGTACGTACCATCATGTCACAGTCGAGATAGAGCAGGCGCGAGATTGCAGGATCGACCAGCCTATCGATCAGGAGTCGAGCATAAACGATGTTCGTGAGCCGCTTGTTATACGGCATTCGCTGCTCGATGTCCTGGAAGAGCTCATTGCTTTCCAGATCATACCAGACAAGCGTCGCTCCGAACTCGGACTCGATTTTACGCAAGTCAGCGATCTGGTCTTCCGGCAGGCGCCGATGACACAGGTGAAAAACGAGGTCCTTGCGGCGCTTGGTGAACAGGCAAACCGAACGCATCGTCGCATATGCGGGCGCCCAGAAATTCTCGTCAAAGGTGAGAACGATATGGATGGCGTCCATTTGCGTCACCGCAAACGCAGCGTCTTACGCCACCAGCGCTTCCAGCGATGGCGCATGAAACGGTAGAAAACGTCATTGGTCATGACATGGCGATATATGCGGCGAAACGCGACAACCGAGTAAAGATGCCAGGGTTTGGACCAGCCCGTGTAGTGAAGGATCGCTGGGTCCAGGCCTTCGTGCGGATGCCTGGCGTCGATCGTGTTCCAGCGGGACGGCAGAGCCTTGACGTTATTCTTGAAGATCAGGTTGAGAATGTCCTGATCATAGTAGAGCCGCGACATCACGCCCGACCTGATGAGGTCCTCCAGACGGGCCGGCACGTCTATTGAGCGCCAACGTTCGATATCGATTACCATCATTCCGGAATTGAAGTAGAGGTCCGCGATGTCGAAGAGATCGCGGTTCTGCATCACGTCGCGACCGCCCACTATCAAGATACCCTGCGTGTCGCGAACGGCGCCGATCGGATGAGGTCCGAGATCCACGGAATAGAGCTCTTCTACCGGCGCCCGGACAAGCATGTCACAATCGAGGTAGATCACCCTCTGGACGTCAGCGCCAACCAAGGAATCGATGAGAAGCCGTCCGTAGACAACGCTGGTCCAGCGGTCGCTTGTGGGCATCCGCGAAACGATGCTGTTGAACAGTTCCGACTGCGTCAGATCATGCCAGACGAAAGTCGCGCCGAACTCGGCCGGGATCTTCTCCAGGTCGGCGCGATGCTCGTCGGTGATCGGCTGGTGGATCAGGTGGAAGACGAGGTCGCTGCGGCGCTTGGTGAAAAGGCAGATCGAGCGCATGACCGCATAGGCCGGCGCCCAGAAATTGTCGTCAAAGGCCAGGGCGATGTGGATCTTGTTGTCAGGCAATGGGCGCGTCCGCTAGCCTTGTGGAGGAGCCTGGGCTGTCTACCACGCCGGTGGCCTGAGACAAGTCTCTGGTCGGCGGCCGCGACAGGTGTGCGATCGCCGCCGTGGCGACGGCGAACGTCACCGTAAGCATCAGGATACCGAACGTCGCGTTGGTGAGGCCCATGAGGAAATAGCCAGCAACGAGGACAACGGCGCCCAGCTGGGCCGCTCGACGATGGGGACCCTCCGCCCGCCAGGCTTCGACCAGGGGAGCAAGGAGGATGCAGAAGTAGGCAATCACGCCGATTATTCCGCCCGTAACGGCGAAATCGGCGACGTCGTTATGCAGGTGATCATAAACGGGTGTGTGCAGCTCGGGCGGCATGGTGTCGGCCGCGATCTTGGTGAAGCCGACCATCCCATGGCCATAGAAGGGTGACTGCAGGAAAGCGTTGTAGGCAGCTTGATACATGAGCATCCGCTCGTTGTCCGAGCTATCGGCGGTCTTTCCGCTTTCGAGGACGCTGGTGACGGTGGCGATAACGCGCGTGACCGGGCTCCATCCACCCTGGACAGTGCCCACCACGGCGCCGATCGCTATCAGCGCCAGCACGCTGATCACCAGCCAGGCCCGGCGCCCCAGGCCGCCCCACAGCGTCGCCAGGACCAACGTTAGGCCGGCAACTGGAATGATCGTCACAATAGCTCCGCGCGTACCGGACAGAATCACGGTGACCAGGGCAAAAGCGGCCCCGGCCGCGGCGATCCATTTCGACCTATTTCCCCCAAACAATCCCACAAGGCTGAGGAAGCCGAGGGCTACGACCACGTCGGCAAAGTGAATCGGATTGGCCACGATGCCGCCAGCGCGGGTCGAGTGCAGGACAAAGGTATCGTAGATCGCCACCAGCAGGGCCAGGCCTGCTCCGAGTGCGGCCAAACCACCAATCACGCCGGGATCAATGCGAAAGCTCGCGCGGCGGAATACGGTGATCAGCGGGCCGATCAGGAAGAGCGGCGCGAATACGAGAACCGAGATGATGTGGAGGGCCGAGGTCGCCGTGATGCCGAAAGCCAGGATGAGCAGCAGACCGGCGAGCAGGGGCAGGGCCGCTGCGGGACGGCGCAGGTCGCCCCAGCTCCAGGTGAAAAGGCAGATGCCGAGGGCCAGGACCTGGGCCGCGATGACAGAGACGTTTCCCGCCTCGGGCCAGAGGCAGATAATCACCAGGCCTCCACCCAGGGCAGCGGCTGCGGATAGGTTTGTCAGGTATTTTACGAGCAAGGCTGGCTCCGCCGGAAGGTCCGGCAATCTGGCGCTTTGCCGCCCTCAGGTCAACCGATCGCCGGCCGGGGCGGCGCCTCCCCGAGGGAGGCGCCCTGCACTAGCGCTTGAGCGGGTAGTTGTCGAGCTGGGCGCCCTTGGTTGCCTCGTCGATCGCGGCGATCTCTTCGGGGCTGAGGGTGAGGTTGGAGAGGACGCCGAGGTTGTCCTTGAGCTGGTCGAGCGTGCGGACCCCGATGAGGGCGGAGGTCATTTCCTTGCGGCGAAGCACCCAGGCGAGGGCCAGCTGAACCATGGACTGGCCGCGGGCCCTGGCGATGCCGGCCAGCTTCTCGGTGGCCTCGAGCAGGCGCGGCTCGATCGAGCGGGACGAGAGCGAGTAGTTCTCGGCGGCGCGGGTGCCCGTCAGGTCCGACTTGGCGTTGTATTTTCCCGAAAGGATGCCCTGCGCCAGGGGGGAGAAGGCGATGACGCCGACACCCAGTTCGCCGAGCGCCTCGATGGTCCTGTCGTTCTCGATCCAGCGATTGAGCATGGAATAGCTCGGCTGGTGGATGAGCAGCGGCACGCCCATGTCCGCCAGGATGCGATAGGCCTCGCGGGTCTGCGCCTCGGGGTAGTTGGAAATGCCGACATAGAGCGTCTTGCCCTGCCGGTGCAGATGGGCCATGGCCCCCATGGTCTCCTCGAGCGGGGTCGAGGGATCGAAGCGGTGGGAATAGAAGATATCGAAATAGTCCAGCCCCATGCGCTTGAGGCTCTGGTCGGCGCTGGCGATGAGATACTTGCGCGAGCCGAAATTGCCATAGGGCCCCGGCCACATGTCCCAGCCGGCCTTGGACGAGACGATGAGTTCGTCGCGATAGGGACGGAAGTCGCGCGCCAGCACGTCGCCGAAAAGTTCCTCGGCCGAACCGTAGGGAGGGCCGTAATTGTTGGCGAGGTCGAAATGGGTAATGCCCGAATCGAAGGCGTAGCTCAGGATTTCGAAAGCGCTCGGATAGTCGCGGGTGCCACCGAAATTCTGCCAGAGGCCGAGCGAAATGACGGGCAGCTTCAACCCCGAGCGACCGGTGAACCGGTATTGCATGGTGTCGTAGCGCGCCGAATGGGCACGATAGGTCATGATTTCCTCCCTGGGCGAGTGTGGCGGCGGCCAGATGGCGCAGCGCGGCGCGCGGTGCTAGAAAGCCGCGCATGAGCAATCTGCCCGTTTCGTCCCCGGCCTTCAAGGTCGCGGCTTTCTACAAATTCGCCGACTTTTCCGGGTTCCTAAGCCGCAAGGCCGATCTGGCCCAGTTCTGCTGCGCCCGCGCGATCAGGGGAACGATCATCCTGGCGGAAGAAGGTATCAACGGCACGGTCGCGGGCAGGCCCGAGGCTATCGATGCGCTGGTCGATCACCTCAACGAGACGTTTCCGTTCCAGGGCGCCGAGCTCAAGTATTCGACGGCCGACGCCATGCCCTTCCTGCGCATGAAGGTGCGCGTCAAGCAGGAGATCGTGACGCTGCGCGCGCCAGAGGTCAGGCCGAGCGAGCGGGTCGGCACCTATGTGGAGGCGCAGGACTGGAATGCGCTGATCGGCCAGGACGATGTGGTGCTCCTCGACACGCGCAACGACTACGAGGCCGGGCTCGGCACGTTCGAGGGAGCAATCGACCCCAGGACCGCGAGCTTCGTGGAATTCAAGGACTTCGTCGAAAAGCACCTCGATCCGGAACGCGACCGCAAGGTGGCGATGTTCTGCACCGGCGGCATCCGCTGCGAGAAGGCGTCGGCCTACCTGCTCTCGAAGGGTTTTGAAGAGGTGTTCCACCTCAAGGGCGGCATCCTCAAATACCTGGAAACGGTGCCGGAAGCGGAAAGCCGCTGGCAGGGCGAGTGCTTCGTCTTTGACGAGCGCGTTTCGGTGGTCCATGGGTTGCGCGAGGGCGCGGCGACGCTGTGCCGGGCCTGCCGCCGGCCCCTGACCCCGGCCGACCGCGCGCATGCCGACTACAGGGAAGGCATCTGCTGCCCCCATTGCGCGGGTGAGGTGCGTCAGGGCGTGGCGGAACGCCAGCGCCAGATCGCGCTCGCCCGGGCGCGCGGGGCATCGCATATGGGCGATGCGGCCGTGGCCCAGGCGCGCGAGGATCTCGAAAGAAAACAGGCCCGGCGCGAGGCGAGCCGCAACCGGGCCGGCAAGCAGACCTGATCAGGCCTTGCGGCGGAAATTCATGATCCAGTTGGTTTCCCAGACGATGCCGTCGCGCGAGAACGCCTGGCTCCAGCGCGCGGCATCGTGCCCCAGGCGGGTCCAGAAGAACTGCACGTTGACGGGCTGACCGCCGTCGACGTCGCGGCCCACGAACACGCCGTGATCGCCGATGAAGCCGCCCTGCACGGGTGGAAACAGGGTGCCCTGCTGGCTCGAGACCCAGTAGATCGCCCAGCGCCGGGCGGCCAGGTCGAAAAGGCGCAGGCTCATGCCCGAAAAGCCGCGGTCCGGCGCCTGCATCTCATCGATATTGGCGCCGCCACCCAGGCGTGGCTCGCACCGAAAGCTGGCCTCGAACTCGTCCCAGTCCTCGCAGCCGGCAAATCGGCGCTTGAGGCGCCGGTTGGAGACGATCCAGTCGCCATGAAGGAAATCGAAGTCGTGGACGGCGCCGGTGGGTGCGGCGAAATCGGTGGGATGGTAATTCATCGCAGGGACCTTTCGGTTCAGCGCAGCAGCGAGCGTGCGGTCGGTTGCAGAATGAGGGTTTCGGGCGGAGCCTTGAGGAAGCCGGAGAGCCCCGCGGGCGGAGCCTGCAGCCAGGTTTCAAGGCCCACGGCATTGTCGAAGCGCAGGAGCACCACATGCACCGGGTCGTCGGTGCGGATGGGGAGCCTGGGGTAGTTGTTCTCGGCGGCGAGCGTGAAGAAGCTCGCCAGCGGATCGATGCCGGTTTCGGCAAGGGCGGCGCGCAGGCGCGCGTCGAACTCGGCGGCACGGCCGGTATCGGCCAGCCGATAGAGCATGACGATGAAGCGCGAGCCGTTGGTTGCGAAGGCGCCGCGCGGCCGGCGCGGGCGCGCAGGGCGGACGAAGCCGTCCTGCGGGGCCATGGTAGAAAGCAGGTGCACGTCGTCGCTATCGGCCATGGTGGCGTTGGCGCGGTCGCGATGCGCCCTCCAGACCGGTCCGCCATAGAAGGCGTCCAGCGCAGTGCGGCGGTCGTCGAAAGCCTCGAACCCGCGCAGCCAGACGAACTGGTCGGGCGCGCCATCGACACGGAACTGTCCAAGCACGTGGGCTCCCACGTCATCCTGGCTTTCGAGGAATTCGTTCTCGAAGAGGTCGATCAGGGCGTCGCGTTGCCCGGGGTGGAGCCGATAGCGGCGCAGCTCGACGATGGGGAGGCTGGTCACGGCCGGTCTCCCTAGAGCACGGCCCGCCGGGCGGCGGCGCTGGTGAGCACCCCGGCGAGCCCGTGCCAGACGCGGATGGCGACCACGGCGAGGAGGGATGGACGTTCGGACACGCGACCGGCCCTGAACAGGGCTTCGAGTTCGAGGTCGATAAAGAGCAGAGGCGTCTGCGTCCGGCGTGTGACCGATGAGAGCGTGGCTACCGGGGAATCGAAATGAGAGGGGTACATTCGCAAGCTCCTGAGTGTTCGCCAACGGCGATCGAGGCTAGCCGCCAAAGCCTGACAGCCAATGTCAGCCTTTGATGCTATGGTGCAGAAAATTGCTGGCGGCGAGATCGATCCGAGTCGCTACGAGCATGGAAAGCATTGTAGTTTTCAAAGACTGACATCGAATGTCATGGTTTAGGAACGGACCGGGAAAATGCGCGCGAGCCGCCTGCTTTCGATCATGATGATGCTCCAGACGCGCGGGAGGCTGAGCGCGGAGATCCTGGCTGAAGAGCTGGAGGTTTCGGTCCGCACGATCTACCGCGACATCGACCAGCTGAGCGCGGCCGGGGTGCCGGTCTATGCCGAGACCGGGCGCAATGGCGGCTTTGCCCTGCTCGATGGATGGCGCACGCGCCTGACCGGGCTGACAGCGCCCGAGGCCAAGGCGCTGTTTCTCTCAGGATTGCCCGGCCCGGCCGCCGAGCTCGGGCTTTCGGACGATGTCGCGGCGGCCGAGCTCAAGCTCCTGGCCGCCCTGCCGGCGGATTGGCAGGACGAGGCCCGCCGCATCAGCGGACGCTTTCACCTCGACCCCAAAGGCTGGTTCCAGCCGGCGCGGGTGCAGGAGCATCTCAAATCCGTGGCCGACGCCGTCTGGAGCGAAAGGCGCATCCATGTGCGCTACGAAAGCTGGACCGGCGTGGCCGATCGCGTGCTCGAGCCGCTTGGGCTCGTGCTCAAGGGGGGCATCTGGTACGTCGTGGCGCGCCGTGACGAGGCGGTGCGGACCTACAAGCTCTCCAGCATCCTGGCGCTGATCCTCTCGGAAGAGCGTTTCGAGCGCCCGGCGGATTTCGACCTGCCGGGGTATTGGGCGCAATCGACCGAGCAGTTCGAACGGGACGTCTATATCGGAACGGCCTTGGTTCGGGCCTCCGAACGCGGCCGCAGGCGGCTGATGGACATCAGCCAGACCGTGCGTGCGGCGGTGGAAGCGGCGCCGATCGAGCCCGACGAAACGGGCTGGGCCGTGCTGGCCGTTCCGATCGAGGAGAACGACTGGGCGGCGCGCGAGATGACCAAGATCGGTTGCGAGATAGAGGTGCTGGCGCCGCCTGACCTGCGCGCCCGGATGACAGAAATCGCCCGGACGCTCTGGGGATTTTACGCGGGCTGAACCAGCTGGGCGCGCGCCGCGGCGATGGTCGAGCGGACGGCGGCTTCGTCGGTCACGGTCAGCTCGTATTCGCGCTCGAGCGCGGTGCCGCCCATGCCGACATGCGGGTTATGAAAGGCCATGCCGCTCGGCAGCGTCTTGCCGGCGGAGAAATGGGCCTCGTAGGCGCCGGTCCGTTCGAGCACGTCGCCGATATTGCCGGCGTTGAGGCCGCCGCAGACCATGACGGTCAGGCGGTCGCCGGCAAGCTTGACCGTGTGGCGCAGGATGTCGATGCCTTCGAGGGCCGTGCGCCGCTGGCCCGAGGTCAGCACGCGATCGACGCCGCAATGGACCAGGTCCTCGACCGCCTCGGCATAGTCACGCGTCATGTCGAAGGCGCGGTGGAAGGTCACCGTCAGCGGCTTGGCGGCGCGCACGAGCGCGCGGGTGCGCTCGACATCGACGCGACCGTCGAAGGTGAGGCAACCGATGACCACCCCGGCCACGCCGAGATCGCGCAACGCCTCGACGTCGCGAAGCATCGCCTGGAACTCGTGTTCGGAATAGAGGAAGTCGCCGCCGCGGGGGCGCACGATCACGTTGAACGGGATGGTCGAGAGCTTGAGCGCCTCGCGGACCACGCCGATGGACGGGGTGATGCCGCCCTCGAGCAGGCTGGCGCAGAGCTCGGCCCGGTCCGCCCCGGCCTTCTGCGCGGCGAGAAGGCCATCCACGCCCTCCACGCACACTTCGATTCTGGGGAGTCTGGGCTTGGTCATGATGGCACACCTGGCTTCAGATAACACTCGCAGCCTCATTGGTAGCGCCGTGCACAAAATCGAGGCAGGGGGTTTGGGGACTGGCAGATATGCGTTCGAGCCGTATCCGCAAACGCGCGCAACCTTCCGTTAAGGTTTTCTCAACAGTGAAGGGCGGACAATGAAACACGGCGGAACCCGAATATATCTCAGTATTGCTGAAATATTGCTACGCAGGTTTCACCGGCCAGTTCGTATGCAGAGGTGGGTAGCATGTTGTTCCCTCGGCGACGACTTTCCGGATTTCGCCTTGATGACCAGGGCGTTGCTGCGGTGGAGTTTGCGATTCTCACGCCCGTCTTTCTCCTTATGCTCATGGGGATGCTGGCTTATGGCATTTATTTCGGCGCGGCCAATTCCGTCCAACAGATCGCGGCGGACGCCGCCAGGACATCGATAGCCGGGCTGAGCGCCACCGAGCGCGACAGCCTGGTCAAATCGTTCATCGACGGAAACGCGCGGGACTACATGCTCATCGACGGCAGCAAGGTGACCTACACCATCGGCGACAAGCCGACCGATGCCAGCCAGTACGTGGTGACGGTGCGCTACGACGCCTCGAGCCTGCCGATCTGGAACCTCAACATCCCCCTGCCCTCGCCCAACAAGGTGATCGCCTTCACATCGGTCATCCGCAAGGGCGGGATGTGACCATGGGGGCGGTGCGCCGGTTCCTCAGGGACGAGCGCGGTGCGATGGCGATCATGTTCGCCGGGGCCATGATCCTGGGGGCGATGGTCTCGGCGCTCGCGGTGGATGCCGGCTCGCTCTACCTAGAAAGGCGCATGATGCAATCGGCGGCCGACCTGGCGGCGCTGCAGGCGACGCGCGATCCTTCGAGCGCCTTTTCCATCGCCAGGGGCGCGATGGTGGAGGCCGGGTACCTGACGGGAATCGAGACGCAGCAGCAATTGCAGGACCCGCTCAAGCCGCAGCGCCTGATCGTGGAGTCCGGCCAGTACACCCCCGACCCGAGCCAGCCGGTGGGGCAGCGCTTCAAGCCGGGCCTGACGCCCTATAACGCGGTGCGGGTGCGCTACGAGCAGAAGGGCAATCTCTATTTCGCACGTTTCTGGAGCGAGCCGCCCCCGATTGGGGTGGAGGCGGTGGCCACTACCACGCCCGAAGTGGCGTTCTCGGTGGGGAGCCGCCTGCTCAGCCTCAAGGACGGGCTCGCCAATGTGCTGCTCAACGGGCTGCTGGGCACCAATGTCAGCATCGCGGCCGCCTCCTACAACGCACTGCTCGATGCCAGGGTCAGCGCCTTCGGCTTCCTCGACGCGCTGGCCAGCGAAATGCACATCACCGCGGGCACCTATGCGGACATCCTCAACGCCAGGGCGGATCACGGCGTCATCGCCAGGGCGCTGGCCGCTACACTCAACGGCACCGAAAAGACCGCGATGCAGGCAATTGCCGCTGCCGCCGGCCATAACGGGGAAGTGTCGATCGGCAAGCTCTTCGACCTGGGGCGTTATGCCAACCTCGCCATCGGGACGGGCGAGACGGGGATCTTCACCAAGGTCTCGGCCCTCGAGGTGCTTTCGGTGAGCGCCGCGCTGAGCGACGGCACGCACCAGGTGGCCCTCAATACCGGGATCAATGTGCCCGGGCTCGTGGGCGCGACGGTCAAGCTGGCCGTGGGCGAGCCGCCGCAGGGAGGAAGCTGGTACGCCATCGGGCCCACCGGGACCATCGTGCGCACCGCGCAGGTGCGGCTCAAGCTCAATGTCAGGCTCTCGCTCGATATTCTCGATCTGGGCCTGGTGTCCTCGCTGCTCGCGCTGCTCGGCATCCCCCATATCTTCGAGGTCAATGTGCCGGTCTATGTGGAAGTCGCCAATGCCGAGGCGACGGCGGTGGCCGCCACCTGCCCCACCGGCAATGCCGTGAGCGGCACGGCGACGATCGCGGTGCGTCCGGGCGTGGCGCGCGTGGTGCTGGGCGAGGTCAGCGACGCGGCGATGGCCAATTTCGGGGCCTTTCCGACGGTGGGCGAAGCCAAACTCATCAATGCGCTCGGGCTCATCCAGGCGACCGGCAAGGCACATGTGCAGGTGGCCGAGATGCAGCCCAAGCTGGTGAGCTTTTCGACCTCCGAGATCGCGGCCGGCAAGGTCAAGTCGGTCTCGACCACCGCGATCACCCAGTCGCTGATGACTTCGCTCCTCTCGGACCTCAAGCTCGACGTGACGGTGCTGGGGCTGCTGGGCGGACTGCTGAGCGAGGTGCTGGCAAAGACGGGTCTGCTGAACCTGCTCTCCCCCCTCGGCGCCGCGCTCGACCCGGTGCTGGCGTCGCTGCTCAACACGCTCGGGGGCAAGGTCGGGGAGGCGGACGTGCAGGTCTATGGCGTGCGCTGCGCGCCGCCTGTGCTGGTGCGCTAGCGGTAGAAGCGCGGCGTGAACACCCACTCGCGGTTTCCCATCGCGAAGCGGGTGGTGCGCGAGGATCCCACGATCAGGGTGGAGCGCGAATCGACCATCTCGCTCGAAAGATCGGCAAGCGAGGTGACCGCAAGGCTTTCGCCAGGGCGGCCGACATCGCGGCCGATGACGACAGGCGTATGGGGCGCACGATGGCGGCGCAGGATCGCGATGGCGGCCTCGAGCTGGTGCGGGCGCGCCTTCGAAATCGGGTTGTAGAGCGCCAGAACGAAATCGGCCTCGGCGGCAGCGGCGAGGCGCGTCTCGATCGTTTCCCAGGATTTGAGATTGTCGGAAAGCGACATCACGGCGAAATCGTGCCCGAGCGGTGCGCCGACCCTGGCGGCTGTCGCCATGGCGGCGGTGATGCCGGGGAGGATGGCGAGGTCGACGTCGGCCCAGGGCGGGGCGGCATCGGCGCCCGACAGGGCTTCCATGACCGCGGCGGCCATGGCGAAAACCCCTGGATCGCCAGAGGACACCATGACGACGCGCCGGCCCTCGGCGGCGAGGTCGAGCGCGGCGCGGGCGCGATCGAGTTCCTGGCGGTTGTCGGAGGCGTGCAGGCGCTGGTCGGGCCGGAAGGGGCCGGCCATTTCTACATAGGTGCGGTAGCCCAGGATGTCGGTGGCGTCGCGCAGTTCGGCGGCAACCTCCGGCGTCCGCTGGGCGGCGCCGCCCGGGCCTAGCCCCACGACAGCCAGGCGGCCGGGCCCGGGGGTGTGCAGATAGACGAGTTCGCCGGGGCCGGGCTCGACCGGGGAGTCGACGATGGCGATGCGCAGGCGCGCCGAAGGGTCGACCGCCAGCCCGGAGAATTCGAGCCAGGGGGCGTCGCCATCCACCTGGACCGGGCGCCCCGTGAGCAGCTCTGAAACGAAGGTCTTGGCGTCGCCCGGATTGAGCAGCTTATAGCCGGCAGGCGGATTGAGGAGGTTGACCCCGAAACGGAGCTCGCCGGTGGTGGTGATGGCCGGGGCGGTTTCGAGGGCGGCGCCGAGGGTGCGGGCCAGGTCGTTGACGCCACGCGTCGCCCCGAGAAGCGGCACCACGGCCGAACCGTCTTCGGCAACGGCAAGCACGGGCGGTTCGGCACGCTTGGACTGGAGGAGCGGGGCCAGGGCACGGATGACGATGCCTGCCGCGCAAAGCGCGATGAGCGGGCGGTCGGCCGAATAGGCCTCGCGCAGGGCATCGCCGAACTTGGCGATGGTGCGGTCGGCACCGACGACGCGTCCCTCGAGGCCGAAGAGCTCGGCGCCGGGCAAGGCCGCCTGGAGGCGCTGGGCGGTGGCAAGGCTCACCGCATTGAGGGCAAAGATGGCGGGCCGGCCTAGCTCAGCCATTTGCGCCCCGGCACCAGGATGATCGAAAAATAGGGGGAACTCTGCGCCTCGACGTCGCGGAGCGGCAGGATGCGTTCGGCGGCCATGGTGGCGCGTTCGACATAGAGCGCCCGATCCAGGAGGCCGAGATCTTCGAGGCAGGCGCGCACCTTGGCGAGATTGCCGCCGCCCAGCTTCATGATGGCGGCCGCGTCGGCGCGGGCGAGTTTTTCGCGCAGGTCCTCGGGTGCAAGCGTCCCCGAAAGGATGCTCAGGCTCTGGTTGCGATAGACCAGCGGCGCACCGAGAACCGCGGCGCTGGCGAAGATGGAGCTGACCCCGGGCACGACTTCGGTCGGGTAGCGATGCGCCAGCCGGTCGTGGATGTACATGTAGGAGCCATAGAACAGCGGATCGCCCTCGCAGACCACGGCAACGTCGCGGCCGGCATCGAGATGGCCGGCGATATCGGCGGCCGCCCGGTCGTAAAAGCCGGCGAGCAGGGTCTCGTAGTCCTCGCCGTCGGGCAGCTTTTCGCGGGTGACAGGGTATTGCAGGCGCAGCAATTGCTGGCTGGGCTCGAGATGGCCCTCGATGATGGTGAAGGCATTGCCCTTGCGTTCGCGCGCCGCGAAGAAGGCCACGACCGGCGCCGCCCTGAGGCGGTTGAGGGCCTTGAGGGTCAGCAGTTCAGGGTCGCCGGGGCCAACGCCCAATCCGAAAAGCGTGCCGGTCATCATTCGCGCTCGGTCGCCAGCGCGTTGATGGCGGCTGCGGCCATGGCAGTGCCGCCCCGGGTGCCCAGCAGGGTCACGAAGGCCAGGCCACGGGGGTTGGCGGCCAGCGCGTCCTTGGCGTCGGCGGCGCCCTCGAAGCCTGCGGGAAAGGCGATGACCAGGGCCGGCGGCTCGGCGGCTGCCAGGACGGCGGCAATCGCGGCGCTCTCTGAACCGATGGCGACCACGGCTCCCTTGAGCGTCGGGGCATCGGCGAGCAGGCCAACGGCATTGCCCGCCTCGAGGCGGGAGCGGGTGATGCCGCGCTCGAGCGTGGGAGAATCGCACAGAATCGGCGCGCCGGCAGCGAGGGCGGCGCGACCGATGGCGCCAGCCCGGGGCGAGGCGCGCAGGTCGGCGATCACATCGACCATGCCGCTGGCATGGGCCACGCGCACGGCGAGCTTTTCGAGATCGGCGGGGACGGCCGACAGGTCCGCTTCCTCGCGGATGATCGAGAAGGAGCGGCGATAGATCTCGGCGCCGTCGCGGATGTAGTCGAGCACGTTTTCCCCGAAAGAAGTCAGGCCTTGGCGAGCTTGCGGGCGATGCCGGCCACGGTGAGCGAAGAGGCCAGCTTCTCCCCGAAGCGGGAGGCGGCGCCATCCGCCCTTCGATAGAGATCATAGCGTCCGGGCGCAACTGCCACGAGCGTATGAGGCGCAGCCCGCGCCGAGGCGCAGGATTTTTCGCAGCCCGAAAGATGCAATCCGGCATTGATGCCGAAGCCGGCCAGCATCATGGCGTCGCGCTGGGTATCGGCCAGCGCCGAGCGGCAGCCGGTGGAGCCGGAACAGGCCAGCATGTCGGCCAGCGGATGGTCGGGCGCGCTGACCAGGCCCAGCGCCGCCAAAGCGGCGAGGACGGGCGCGGGCCGTGCCACGCCGGGCAGGAGCACCGATTGGTGCGGGGTGAGGCGAATCGCGCCGTCCCCCTCGCGCTCGGCGAGGGTCGCGAGGCCATCGAGCATCGCCGGGGTCAGCCGGCCGAGAGGCGGGCGGGCCCCGATCCAGGAAACGCCGGGTGACTGCACGTGGGTGCCGAGGTGACCGGACGGGCCGCGCGCGGCGGTAGCCGTGGGAGCGGCGAGCAGGCCATCGACGAGCCTGGCTGCGCCTGTGCCGAGTTCACGCATGCGGGTCGCGCCGGTAGCAAGGAAACGTTCGATCAGAATGGCGAGGGTTTCGACCGCGTCGTCGGCGCGCAGCGTGCCGAGGGGCGAATCGAGGAGCGTGCCGCCCAGGCCCAGAGCGAACGTGTCGCGGGAGGTGGCCGAGAGCCAGATATCGTTGGGGTGGTGCAGCGGGGCGCTCGCTTCGCCGCCATCGACCAGGATCGAGAATTTCGGCGAGAGGGCATGGAAATCGGCGCGCCGGTCGAGAAGGGCCAGCAGGGCGCGGGCGAGGGGAGCGGTGTCGAGCAGCGCACCGGGGTCGATGCCATAGGTGGGACTCACCATGACGTTGCGGACATCGTCGGCGCCTGAGTTCGAGCCGCCGAGGCCGGCGTCGAGGAGGCAGCGGGCGAGGGCATCGCCGTCGCCGGCGGCAATGCCGCGCAATTGCAGGTTGGCACGGCTGGTGACTTCGATGATGCCGTTGCCCCATCGACGTGCGGCCTCGGCGAGGGCGCGAGCCTGGGGCGCATCGAGCGTTCCCAGCGCGACCTTGACCCGGCAGATACCGCCGTCGCGCGCGGGCGCCAGCCGGTAAAGGCCTGGGCAGGCTGATTGGCGGATTGGGGACGCCTCGTTCATGGGTGCAATCTAGATGGTTTCACTGTCGGCAGGAAGCCGATCCCCTTGCTGCCGGCCGGGTGCCCTCAAGCCGGATGCGGGAAAAGAAAAAGCCGCCTTGCGGCGGCTTTTCTTGGGAGGGATGGTGGAGCCAATCGGAATCGAACCGACGACCTCTTGAATGCCATTCAAGCGCTCTCCCAACTGAGCTATGGCCCCTTGTTCCCTTGGGATTTCGCCTCGGAAGCGGTGAACCCTCCCGAAGCGAGGCGCAACCTATTCAAGCTCTTTCCGATACGCAAGGGCTATTTTGACCTTTTTGCAAAACTATCGGAAGTGCTTGATTTCGTTAGCGTTCGTCCTCGTTGCCGACGTCGAAATCGATGTCGTCCTCGTCTTCGTCCTCTTCGAGGAACACGTCTTCCTCGTCGTCGCCCAGGTCTTCCTCGACCTCGACGTCCTCGACATCGGGAATATCCTCGTCGCCTTCAGCTTCCTCGTCGGCGTCTTCGAGCGAGACGATCTCGGGCGCGCTGGCGTCCTCGAGTTCTTCCTCTTCGTTCTCCTCGTCCTCGTCATCCTCGGCGCGGGCGCGAGCCGGGGCGGGCTTGCCGGGCAGAACCTGCTCGAAATAGCTGCGCGGATAGCTCTTGCCGGTATAGGGCGAGACGATGGGATCCTTGTTCAGATCGTAGAACTTCTTGCCCGTTTCGGGATCGGTTCGTTTGGTGCCGCGGTCGGAACTAGCCAATCTTGCTTTCCTCACGATGGGTGCACGGGGCTTTCCCCGCCTTCGTTCGTCCGGTTAGGGGGAAACTTTTGGCCTGTCAAACCCAAAATGCTCCCCCGGGCAGCGGCATTTCATGCCTTCGCCGGCCGGCGCGACTTGGCCGTGCCGGAACCGCCATGCTAAGGGCTCACCCGACCGCTTCGGGTAACGTGTTCGGATGGCAGCAAGATGATCATCGCGGTGGATGGGCCGGCAGCATCGGGCAAGGGTACTCTGGCCGGCGGACTGGCCGGCTATTACCGGCTGCCGCACCTGGACACCGGCCTGCTTTATCGCGCCGTCGGACGGGCGGTGGAGGCCCATGAGGGGCAGGCCGATTTCGAGGCCAGAGCCATCGAAGCGGCCCGGGACCTGCATCCGGACGATCTCGACCCCGAATTCCTCGTGGCCCAGAAGATCGGCAACCTCGCCAGCAAGGTCGCGGTGATCGGGGAGGTGCGCAAGGCGCTCTTCCAGTATCAGCGCAATTTCGCCCTGCGCCATGGCGGGGCGGTGCTGGACGGGCGCGACATCGGCACGGTGATCTGCCCGGAGGCCGACGTGAAGCTGTTCATCATCGCCGATGCGCATGCGCGCGCCGAGCGGAGAGCCCGCCAGTTCGCGGCGCGCGGGCAGGCTGTTGATTTCGAGACCCTCTATACCCAGATAGAAGAGCGGGACGCGCGGGACCGCGCCAATCCCAATGGCGGATTCTATCCGGCTGCGGACGCACACTTGCTAGATACGACGCAACTGGATATAGAGGCCGCACTCCGCGCAGCCGTCGCGATCGTCGATGCGGTCATTGCGCGCAAGGCAGGGCACTAGCCCAAATCCATCCTTGCGGCACTGGACCCCGTGACGGTCACAAAACCGAAGCGGCTGGCGAATTCTTCGTTCTATCAGAATCGGGATCATGCGCCCCTGCACCGGGTCTGTCGGCATTTGCCGCGTCCGGACGCGTGATCCTCAGAAACCTTCGAACAACCGGTGCATCTGGAGACCGATTTGGCACAGCAAACTGTGACTAAGGAAGATTTCGAAGCCCTCCTCATGGATAGCTTCGTGGACAACGAGCCGCTGGAAGGCACCGTTGTCAAAGGCAAGGTCATCGCCATCGAGAACGACCTGGCCATCATCGATGTGGGCCTGAAGACTGAAGGCCGCATCGCACTCAAGGAATTCGGCCAGGCTGGCCGTGATGGCACCATCAAGGTTGGCTCGGACGTCGAAGTCTATGTCGACCGCGTGGAAAACGCCGTTGGCGAAGCCGTTCTGTCGCGCGAGAAGGCTCGCCGCGAAGAGAGCTGGGTGCGTCTCGAAGAGCTGCACAACAAGAACGAGCGCGTTGAAGGCGTCATCTTCAACCAGGTCAAGGGCGGCTTCACGGTCGACCTCGAAGGCGCCATCGCCTTCCTGCCGCGTTCGCAGGTGGACATCCGTCCGATCCGCGACATCGGCCCGCTCATGAACGTGCCGCAGCCGTTCCAGATCCTGAAGATGGACAAGCGTCGCGGCAATATCGTCGTGTCGCGTCGTGCCATCCTCGAGGAAAGCCGCGCCGAGCAGCGTTCGGAAATCGTCCAGCAGCTCGAAGAAGGCCAGATCGTGGACGGCGTGGTCAAGAACATCACCGATTACGGTGCGTTCGTTGACCTGGGCGGCATCGACGGCCTGCTGCACGTCACCGATATCGCGTGGCGTCGCGTCAACCATCCGTCCGAAGTGCTCTCGATCGGCGAGACCATCAAGGTCCAGATCGTGCGCATCAACCACGAGAGCCACCGCATCTCGCTGGGCATGAAGCAGCTCCAGGCCGATCCGTGGGAAGGCATTGCCGCCAAGTATCCGCTGGGCGCACGCTTCACCGGCCGCGTGACCAACATCACCGACTACGGTGCGTTCGTCGAGCTCGAGCCGGGCATCGAAGGCCTGATCCACGTCTCGGAAATGAGCTGGACCAAGAAGAACGTCCATCCGGGCAAGATCGTCTCGACCTCCCAGGAAGTCGAAGTCATGGTCCTGGAAGTGGATCCGGAGAAGCGCCGCATCTCGCT
>Ga0182743_1001482_pt1 | contig 22782 bp, 18 predicted proteins | sample eDN3rd30CKraftOP_FD_128522 | JGI IMG/M metagenome (GOLD analysis project Ga0182743, IMG submission 128522) | Enriched Organic Plus compost microbial communities from Emeryville, California, USA - eDNA 3rd pass 30_C Kraft OP (version 2) (version 2) ... | reverse complement strand
GTTGACGTTTTCAAGCACCTGGTCGACTTGGTCCTGCGCGGTGTCCGTGCCCTGGACGGCGGCAGCATGGATGTCGGCGCCCCCCTCCACGAGCGCCTGCGGCACGATGCCGGGGATGGCTTCCAGGTCGGGGGCTCCCACAACGACGTAGACCGTCAGGTCCGCGCCGTCGAGGGTGGTTTCGAGGCACAGGCCATTGTCGAGCGTGGCCTGGCGGCGGCTGGTGATTTCCATGGGACGTACCTATTGGAGAGAAGAAACGGGCGCGCGCCTGGGCTAGCCGGAGAAGTAGCGCCGCCGCACCTTGCGTGCCACCAGTGTGGCGGCGGTGCCGATGACCAGCGAGAACAGAAAAGAGGCCGCACCCAGCAGCGCGGCTTGCGGCGCGAGTTCGCCGTCGCGCGCCAGCAGCAGCACGGCAACGAGGATGCCCAGCGCACCCGCCAATACGCCCACCAGGCTGGCAGCCAGCGTACGCAGGCAGGCCAGCAGCGCCCCGCCCGCCAGGGATAGCGCAACGATGGCCGCCATGGCCCAGAAGAGTGCCTCGTATACGGTGGCCGGGTGCATATGGAAAAGCGGAAACTAGCGGTGCGGAAAGTGCGGGGCCGTCCGCAGGCGGTGGCAGCAGCCCGCGTCACCGCCTTGGCGCCCGGCCGGTCTTTGACCCGGACTGCGGCCCAAAGCGGGCGATACGGCAAGGGGTACAGCGGCTGGAACATCGAATGGTGCGAAGGGCGGGACTCGAACCCGCACACCTGTTACGGCGTCAGGACCTAAACCTGGTGCGTCTACCAATTTCGCCACCTTCGCAAAGCCAAGCCCGGTATTGTAGCTTGCTTGTTAAAATCTTGCGCCATGAATCCCCGCCTCGATGCCCTGCATCCCTATCCGTTCGAAAAACTGCGCGCCCTGCTTGCGTCCGCGCCGGCCCAGGACCATGGGCTCGCGCCCATCAATCTGTCCATCGGCGAACCCAAACACGCCGCGCCGGCATGCGTGATCGAAGCGCTGCAAGGCAGCCTGGACGGGCTGTCGGCCTATCCCGCCACGCAAGGCGACCCCCGCCTGCGCGAGGCCATCTCGCAGTGGCTGGCGCATCGCTACGAGATCCCTGCACCCGATCCCGCCACGCAGGTGCTGCCCGTGCTGGGCTCGCGCGAGGCGCTATTCGCCTTCGCGCAGGTCGTGCTGGACCCGGCCGGCGGCGGCCGCGTCGTGTGCCCCAACCCGTTCTACCAGATCTACGAAGGCGCGGCGCTGCTGGCCGGCGCGCAGCCCTACTACCTGAACGCCGACCCGGCGCGCGACTTCGGCAACGACTGGAACCGCGTGCCTGACGGCGTCTGGCGCGAGACGCGGCTGGTGTATGTGTGCTCGCCCGGCAATCCGGCCGGCAACGTGATGAGCCTGGAAGACTGGCGCGTGCTGTTCGAACTGGCCGACCGCCACGGCTTCGCCATCGCGTCGGACGAGTGTTATTCCGAGATCTACACCACCGAAGGCAACCCGCCGTTGGGCGGACTGCAGGCGGCGCGCCGCCTGGGCCGCGACGACTACCGCGGCCTGGTGGCCTTCTCCAGCCTGTCCAAGCGCTCGAACGTGCCGGGCCTGCGCTCCGGCTTTGTGGCTGGCGATGCGAAGCTGATCGCGCCGTTCCTGCGGTATCGCACCTATCATGGCAGCGCCATGAGCCCCGTCGTGGCACAGGCCAGCATCGCCGCCTGGAGCGACGAAACGCACGTACGCGAGAACCGGCGCCAGTACCGCGAGAAATTCGAGGCCGTGCTGCCCGTGCTCGGCCCCGCGCTGGGCGCGCGCGCGCCACAGGCCTCTTTCTATCTGTGGCTCGCAACGCCGGGCTCCGATACCGCTTTCGCGCGCGACCTGTATGCGCGCACCGGCGTCACCGTGCTGCCAGGCAGCTACCTGGCGCGCGAGGCGCACGGCACCAATCCGGGCCAGGGGCGCGTGCGCCTGGCGCTGGTGGCGCCGCTGGCGCAGTGCCTGGAAGCCGCCGGGCGCGTTGCCGATTTCGTCCGAACCTCGATTTGACCAACCTTCAAGAAGCTGGAACCGCCATGACCCTCGATCTGCAAACCACCATCGAAAACGCGTGGGAGAACCGCGCCAGCCTGACGCCCACCGACGCCAGCGCCGAAATCCGCGAAGCCGTCGACCACACGCTGGACGCGCTGGACATGGGCCGCCTGCGCGTGGCCGAGAAGTCGGGCGCCGACTGGATCGTGCACCAGTGGATCAAGAAGGCGGTGCTGCTGTCCTTCCGGCTGCAGGACAACGCCATCATGGGCCAAGCGCCGATGCAGTTCTACGACAAGGTGCCGCTGAAGTTCTCCGAGTACGGCGAGACTGCCTTCAAGACCGGCGGCTTCCGCGTGGTGCCGCCCGCCGTGGCGCGCCGTGGCGCCTACATCGCCCGCAACGTGGTGCTGATGCCCTCCTACGTCAATATCGGCGCCTACGTCGACGAAGGCACGATGGTCGATACGTGGGCCACGGTGGGTTCCTGCGCGCAGATCGGCAAGAACGTGCACCTGTCCGGCGGCGTGGGCATCGGCGGCGTGCTGGAGCCGCTGCAGGCCAACCCCACCATCATCGAGGACAACTGCTTCATCGGCGCGCGCTCCGAAGTCGTGGAAGGCGTGGTGGTGGAAGAGAACTCGGTGCTGGCGATGGGCGTGTTCCTGTCGCAAAGCACCAAGATATACGACCGCACCACGGGCAAGATCCTCTACGGCCGCGTGCCGTCGGGGTCGGTGGTGGTGCCCGGCTCGCTGCCGGCGGCCGACGGCTCGCACAGCCTGGCCTGCGCGGTGATCGTCAAGCGCGTCGACGCGCAGACGCGCGCCAAGACCAGCATCAACGACCTGCTGAGGGCCTGATGGGCACTGCCGTCCTCGATCTGGTTCGCGACCTGATCGCCCGTCCGTCGGTCACGCCCGACGACCTCGATTGCCAGCAGATGCTGGCGCAACGCCTGGAGCGCGTCGGCTTTCGCTGCGAAACCATCTCGCGCGGCGGCGTCACCAACCTGTGGGCCCGCCGCGGCGATGCCACGCCGCTGGTGGTGTTCGCCGGCCACACCGACGTGGTACCGCCGGGCCCGCGCGACAGCTGGCAAAGCGATCCGTTCGTGCCGACCGAGCGCGACGGCTACCTGTACGGCCGCGGCGCGGCCGACATGAAGAGCTCGATCGCCGCCTTCGTGGTGGCGGCCGAGGAGTTCACGGCGGCGCATCCGGACCATGCCGGTTCGATCGCCCTGCTGCTGACCTCCGACGAGGAAGGCCCCGCGATCGACGGCACCGTCATCGTGTGCGAGGAGCTGAAGCGGCGCGGCGTGCAGCTCGACTACTGCATCGTGGGCGAACCCACGTCGGTGGATACGCTGGGCGACACCTGCAAGAACGGCCGGCGCGGCTCGCTGTCGGGCCGCCTGACGGTGCGGGGCATACAGGGCCACGTGGCCTATCCGCACCTGGCGCGCAATCCCGTTCACCAGCTGGCGCCTGCGCTGGCCGAGCTGGTGGCGCAGGAATGGGATCAGGGCAACGCCTACTTCCCGCCCACCACGTTCCAGGTGTCGAACCTGAACGCCGGCACCGGCGCCACCAACGTCGTGCCCGGCCAGGCGGTGGCACTGTTCAACTTCCGCTTTTCCACGGCCAGCACACCCGAGGGCCTGAAGGCCCGGGTGCACGAGGTCCTGGACGGCCACGGCCTGGAATACACGCTGGACTGGGAACTGGGCGGCGAGCCCTTCCTGACCCCGCGCGGCACGCTGACCGACGCGCTGGTGCAGGCCATCGCCGCCGAGACGGGCGTGCAGGCCGAACTGTCGACCACCGGCGGCACCTCCGACGGACGCTTCATCGCCAAGATCTGTCCGCAGGTCATCGAGTTCGGTCCCGTCAACGCCACCATCCACAAGGTCAACGAGCGCGTCGCGCTGGATAGCCTGGATCCCCTGAAGAACATCTACCGCCGCACGCTGGAAAACCTGCTGCGGGCGGACTGAGGCGAAATGCCCACTGCCACCCCCCGAACCGAGCTGCAGACCGTGCGCGACCTGGTGCGCTACGCGGTCTCGCGCCTGAACGCCGCCCGCGTCGTGCTGGGCCACGGCACCGACAACGCCTGGGATGAAGCGGTCTACCTGGTGCTGCATGCCCTGCACCTGCCGCTCGACACGCTGGAACCGTTCCTGGACGCGCGCGTGCTGCCCAACGAACGCGAGCGCGTGCTGTCGCTGATCGACCGTCGCGTGGCCGAACGCGTGCCCACGCCCTACCTCACGCACGAGGCATGGCTGCGCGGGCACCGCTTCTACGTCGACGAGCGCGTCATCGTGCCGCGCTCGCCCATCGCCGAACTGCTGGACCAGGGCCTCGCGCCGTGGGTGGCCGATCCGGGCGGCGTGGGCGCGGTGCTGGACATGTGCACGGGATCGGGCTGCCTGGCGATCCTGGCCGCGCTGGCCTTTCCCGACGCCGAGGTCGATGCGGTGGACCTGTCGCCCGACGCGCTGGAAGTGGCGCGGCGCAACGTGCAGGACTACGGCCTGCAGGACCGCCTGGCGCTGCACCAGGGCAACCTGTTCGACGCCCTGCCCCCGCGCGCCTACGACGTCATCGTGTGCAACCCGCCGTACGTCAACAGCGCATCGATGCAGGCCCTGCCGCCGGAGTACCGGCACGAGCCGAACCTGGCGCTGGCCGGCGGCACCGACGGCATGGACCTGGTGCGCCGCATCCTCGCCGCGGCCCCGGACTACCTGGCGCCCGAAGGCGTGCTGGTGCTGGAGATCGGCCACGAGCACGACCATTTCGTGGCGGCCTTCCCGGCGTTGCAGCCGGTGTGGCTGGAAACCGAAGCGGCATCCGACCAGATCCTGCTGCTGACGCGCGAGCAGCTGACGACGTGATACGCGCTTCCGGACTGACCTTGCGCCGCGGCACCAAAGTGCTGCTCGACGGCGCCGATTTTGTGGTGCATCCCGGCGAGCGCGTCGGCATCGTGGGCAAGAACGGCGCGGGCAAGTCCTCGCTGTTCGGCCTGCTGACCGGCACCCTGGACCCCGACGCCGGCACGCTGGACCTGCCCGCCGGCTGGCGCATTGCCAGCGTGGAGCAGGAAATTGCCGCCGACGCGCAGCCGGCGCGGGAATTCGTGATCGACGGCGACCGCCGGCTGCGCGCCCTGCAAGCCCGGCGCGCAGCCTTGGGGGCCGACGAGGGCACCCAGATCGCGGAGGCCGAGGCGGAACTGGCCGAGGCCGGCGCCTGGGACGCCGCATCGCGCGCCGAGCAATTGCTGGCCGGCCTGGGCTTCAAGCCGGACGAGTGGATGCGGCCGGTGGCCAGCTTCTCGGGCGGCTGGCGCATGCGGCTGGCGCTGGCGCGCGCGCTGATGGCGCCGTCCGACCTGCTGCTGCTGGACGAACCCACCAACCACCTCGACCTGGACGCAATGCTGTGGCTGGAGAAGTGGCTGGGCTCGTATCCGGGCACCGTATTGCTGATTTCGCACGACACCGAGTTCCTCGACGCGGTGGCGCGTGCCATCCTGCATTTCGACCACGCCAAGCTGGTGCGCTATCGCGGCGGCTACGACGATTTCCTGAACCAGCGCGCCGAACGGTTGCGCCAGGCCAGCATCGCCTACGAACGACAGAACCGCGAGGCCGCGCGGCTGCGCGGCTTCATCGAACGCTTCAAGGCCAAGGCGTCCAAGTCCAAACAGGCGCAAAGCCGCGTCAAGGCGCTGGCGCGCATGGAGGCGATGGCGCCGCTGCATGCCGAGGCGGGCATCGACATCCGCATTCCGTCGCCCGACCACATGCCCGACCCGCTGCTGACGCTGGAACATGCGGCGGCCGGCTATGCCGCCGACCCCATCCTGCGCGATGTGACGTTGATGGTCCGCGCCGGCAGCCGCATCGGCGTGCTGGGCGCCAACGGCGCCGGCAAGAGCACGCTGATCAAGACGCTGGCCGAGGAACTGCCGGTGCAGGCGGGCGAACGCCGCGCCTCGCGTGGGCTGGCAATCGGCTACTTTCACCAGCACCAGCTCGACATGCTGGACCTGGACGGCACGCCGCTGCAACACCTGGCGCGGCTGGCGCCCGACGTGCGCGAACAGGAGCTGCGCAACTACCTGGGCGGCTTCGGCTTCTCGGGCGAGGCCGTGCTGGGCAAGGTGGGGCCGATGTCCGGTGGCGAGAAAGCGCGCCTGGCGCTGTCGCTGATCGTCTGGCAGAAGCCCAACCTGCTGCTGCTGGACGAGCCCAGCAACCACCTAGACGTGGAAACCCGCGAGGCCCTGGCCGCCGCGCTGGCCGAGTTCTCGGGCAGCATGCTGCTGGTGTCGCACGACCGGCACCTGCTGCGCACCACGGTCGACAGCTTCTGGATCGTTGCCGATGGCCAGGTGCGCGAGTTCGACGGCGACCTGGAAGACTACCGGGAGTGGCTGGCCAGCCGCAACGCGGCCGAACGCGCCGGCAAGGCCGAGGAAGCCCGCAACGCGGCCGGCACGGCGGCGCCGGGGCTGGACCGCAAGGCCCAGAAGCGCCTGGAGGCCGAACAGCGCCAACGCCTCTCGACGCTGCGCAAGCCGCTGGAGACGCGCCTGTCCAAGGTGGACGCCGACATGGAAAAGGCCCGCCAGCGGCTGCAAGCCCTGGACGCACTGATCGCCGACCCCGACTTCTATTCCGACGCGCGCCGCACCGAACGCCAACAGGTCATGGCCGAACACGGCGAACTTGCCAAGACCCTGGTCGAACTCGAGGAACAGTGGCTGGAAATCCAGGAATCACTGGAAACGATCGACAAGTCGGCGGCGTAACCGCCGCGAGGCGCAGTCGTCTGGAAGCCCAAGAAGCAAGCGAGACACGCCACCGCCCCGCTTCAGTACACCCCGGCACAACGATCAACGGCCGGTGCACTCCGCCATCACGTAAGTTCCGCTTGGCCGCGCAGGGCGGCCAAGCGGAACGGGCCCACCAAAATCTTTCCCTCTTCCGCCAACGCGGCCAAACACGCCAAGCACGCCACCCTCCCCGTCGCCGTGGGCGTCTGCGTTGTCATGAGTCCGTTGGTGGGTGGGGCTGGCGGGGGTGCGCCTCGGGGCCGAGCGAGGCGGAAGCGAAGGGAGGCCCGTACGGGCCGGACGAGCGAGCCGACGCGGTGTCCGGCGCCCCGCGGCGCCGGACCGGCCCCGGAAGCACCCCCGCCAGCCCCACCCGCCAACGGACGCCAGAAGAACTAAAAGCCCCACGCACACTCGGAAGCCAAATTCGGCACTGAAGCGAGAGAGACAGCTACCCCTGGATAATATCCAGCTTCGCAATCCCCAAGGCCAACGTCTTGGCCCCCACATCCCGGAACTGGATCTGCGCCTGCGCATCCTGCCCCGACCCGCTGAGCCCGATGATGGTGCCGTCGCCGAACCGCGCATGCCGCACGCCCTGCCCGATCCGGTAGTGGCGTTCGCCCACCGTGACGCCGCTGGACACGGTGCGCGCGGGCCGCGGCGCAATGGACCCCGTGGCCTTGCGGCCGAATGCATCGCCGCGCCAATTGCTGCTCCAGGCCGCCTCGCGCGCCGCGGCCGACACGCCGCCCAAGCCCGTGCCCGCGCGCGGCGTGATCCACTTCAGGTGCTGCTCGGGGATCTCGTCGAGGAAGCGTGAGCGCATCGCATAACGCGTCTGGCCGTGCAGCATGCGGCTCTGGGCCAGGCTGATGTAGAGCCGCTCGCGCGCGCGCGTGATGGCCACGTACATCAGGCGGCGCTCTTCTTCCAGGCCAGATTGCTCCAGCAGGCTGTTCTCGTGCGGAAACAGGCCCTCTTCCAGCCCGGTGATGAAGACCGCGTCGAACTCCAGTCCTTTGGCCGAATGCACCGTCATCAGCTGCACGGCATCCTGGCCGACCTGCGCCTGGTTGTCGCCGGCCTCCAGGGCCGCATGCGACAGGAAGGCGGCCAGCGGCGTGAGGCCGTCGGCCACCGGCAACACGCCATCGGCATCGGCACTGGTGGCGGGCACCGGTGGCACCACGCCGGCCGGCAGGCCGTCGTAGTTCTCTTCCGACGCGAACACCGCGGCGGCCGTGATGAGTTCGTTGAGGTTCTCGAGACGCTCGGCGCCCTCGCGCTCGGTCTTGTAGTGCGCGATGAGGCCGCTGCCGTCGAGCATGTGCTCGACCAGTTCGGGCAGGGGAAGGTCGCGCGTCTCGTGGGCCAGGCGGCCGATCAGCTGCGCGAATTGCGCCAGATTGGAACCGCCCTTGCCGCCCACCATGGCGACGGCGCCGAACAAGCTGGTGTCGTGTGCACGCGCGGCGTCAGCCAGCTGTTCCAGCGTGCGCGCACCGATGCCGCGCGCGGGGAAATTCACCACGCGCATCCAGGACGTGTCGTCATGGGGGTTGGCCATCAGCCGCAGGTAGGCCAGCGCGTGCTTGATTTCCTGGCGCTCGAAGAAGCGCAGGCCGCCGTAGACCTTGTAGGGGATGCCCGCGGAGAACAGCGCGTGCTCGATCACGCGCGACTGCGCGTTGCTGCGGTACAGGACGGCGATCTCGCGGCGCAGGCGGCCGTCGTGGATCAGGGCGCGCACCTCTTCGACCAGCCACTGCGCCTCCATGGCGTCGCTGGGCTGCTCGACTACGCGCACGGGCTCGCCCTCGCCCTGCTGCGTCCAGAGATTCTTGCCCAGGCGCGCGCTGTTGTGGCCGATAAGCGCGTTGGCGGAATCGAGAATGTGGCCGTAGGAACGGTAGTTCTGTTCCAGCCGGATGACGGTGCCGCGCGCGTAGTCCCGCTCGAAGTCGGCCATGTTGCCGACGTGCGCGCCGCGGAACGCGTAGATGGACTGGTCGTCGTCGCCCACCGCGAAGATGGCCGCGCCGCCGCCCGCCAGGAGCTGCAGCCACTTGTACTGCAGGATGTTGGTGTCCTGGAACTCGTCGACCAGGATGTGGCGAAAGCGCCGCTGGTAGTGCTCGCGCACCGGCGCATTGCGCGACAACAACTCGTAGGCCCGCAACAGCAGCTCGGCGAAGTCGACCACGCCCTCGCGCTGACACTGGGCTTCGTACAGCTGGTAGATCTCGATCAGGCGGCGGCGGTGGCTGTCCCAGGCTTCCAGCTCGCCCGGCCGCTGGCCATCTTCCTTGGCGCCGTTGATGAAGCGCTGCACGTCGCGCGGGGGGTACTTCTCGTCGTCGATGCCATGCGCCTTGAGCAGGCGCTTGATGGCGGCCAACTGGTCGGTGGTATCGAGGATCTGGAAGGTCTGGGGCAGGCCGGCATCGCGGTGGTGCGCGCGCAGCATGCGATTGCACAGGCCGTGGAACGTGCCGATCCACAGCCCACGCGTATCGATGGGCAACATGGCCGACATGCGCGTGAGCATCTCGCGCGCGGCCTTGTTGGTGAAAGTGACGGCCAACAGCCCGAACGGGCTGGCCTGGCTGGTCTGGATGAGCCAGGCCATGCGGGTGGTGAGCACCCGCGTCTTGCCGCTGCCCGCCCCGGCCAGGACCAGGGCGTGCTGCGGTTCAAGGGTTACAGCGGCACGTTGTTCGGGATTGAGTTGCTCAAGCATCATGCCGCATAGCGGCGCAGGCGCAGTGCAAACTGCTCGAGCCCGGCGATGCCGCTTTGCTGGGCGCGCTGGCACCAGGCCTGCAGGTCATGCAGCAGCTGTTCGCTGCTGGCGCTGGAGCTTTCCCAGATGCGGCCCAGGTCGCGGCGCATCTGCACCAGCGTGGAAAGCGACTGGCTCTGGGCAACGACCTGGTCGACCTCGGCGCGCTGCTCGGGCTGGAGCACCTCTTCGTTGCGATGCAGCCAGCGGCGCACGCGGTACAACGTCGTCCAGTGGCATTCGGCGCTGCCCTTCTGGCGCGAGGCCTTCAGCTTGGACAGCTCTTCGCGGGCCGTCTTCTTGACCACGTCGGCGTAGCGGGCCATGACTTCGTAGCGATGCGTGATGACGCCTTGCAGCGTGCGCAGGTCGATGGCCTTGGCGCTGGGGTCGAGCTTGAGCTTGGGCGCGACCTTCTTGATCTTGGCCAGACCCAGAAAGCGCAGAACGCTGATGTAGCACCAGCCGATGTCGAACTCGTACCACTTGGCCGAGAACTTGGCCGACGTGCCGTGGGCGTGGTGGTTGTTGTGCAGCTCTTCGCCACCGATGACGATGCCCCACGGGAACACGTTGGTGCTGGTGTCCGGACTGTTGTAGTTGCGATAGCCCCAGTAGTGGCCCACGCCGTTGACGACGCCGGCCGCCCAGAACGGGATCCAGGCCATCTGCACGGCCCAAACGGTGAGGCCGATGGCACCGAACAGGGCGATGTCGATGGCAAGCATGATGAGCACGCCAGCCAGGCTGTGGCGGCTGTAGAGCTTGCGCTCGATCCAGTCATCGGGCGTGCCGTGGCCGAACTTGGCCATGGTTTCCTGGTTGGCGGATTCTTCGCGATACAGCTCGGCGCCACGGAACAGCACCTTCCAGATGCCGAACAGCATGGGCGAATGGGGATCGCCTTCCTTCTCGCACTTGGCGTGGTGCTTGCGGTGGATGGAGACCCATTCCTTCGTGACCATGCCCGTGGTCAACCACAGCCAGAACCGGAAGAAGTGCATCACGGCCGGGTGCAGGTCGAGGCCCCGGTGCGCCTGGCTGCGGTGCAGGAACACCGTGACGGCCACGATGGTGATGTGCGTCACGACCAGGGTGTAGACGACAATCTGCCACCACTGGGCTTGTGCCAGGCCGTCGGAGAAAAAGGACAGGAGTTGATCCATAAAACTGTGCGTGTGCCTCGTGCGGAGGGGCGCATGCGATGCCTGCGCCATTGGGGAAGAATACCGTGAAGTTTAGCGTACCTGACTTGCTTATGACAGCCCGGTTTCAAAATGGTTCTTGAGATAAATCAAGGACTAAGCGCGTTTCAGGCGCATTTCGATCCCTTTCGCGGGAGCCGGCTGCACCAGGGGCCGGAGGCCGGCGTGGTATGGCGGCCACATTTTGCTACAGAAGCGGGCACACGATAAAGTGGGTGGCATTGCCGATTGCCCGTCCAAGCTTTCCATGCGCCTGATCCGCACTGCCCGCCGGCTGTTGCCCGCCCTGCTGCTTGCCTGTTCGGCCGCCGCTGCCCAGCCGCCGCAGGTGGCCAGCGGCGGTCAGGTGGTGCTCGGCACGTATTACGAAGTCAGCGGCCCGGGCTGCCAGGCACTGAGCGCCCCGCGGGTGCGCATTACCGAGCCCGGCCGGCTGGGCAAGGCCATCGTGGTGCGCACCGAAGGCCAGGCACAGGCCACGCCACGCTGCCCGCACCGCAAGGTGCCGGTGGCCACCGTGCTGTACCAGGCCGACCAGCCAGGCCTGGACAACGTGACCTGGGAAGTGCGCTACCAGCAGCGCGGCCAGCCGGTGCAGCGCCATGCCGCCGACGTGCGGGTGGCGCCGCGCCGCTGACCCGGCGCGCCGCCGGAAAGCGCCTCCGCGCACGCTAGGCCTGGGTGGTTTCGTCGGCGGGGGCCTCGACAGGCACCTGCGCCGGCACATCGGCAGCCTCAGCCTCGGACTCCACTTTTTCGGATTGCACCGCGACGGGCGATTCTTCCTGTTGCGTTGCGGGCGCTTCGGCCTGGCGCGCCGGCGCCTTGCGCCGCTCGAAGACGGCCGCGAAGAAACCATCGGTGCCGTGCACGTCCGGCCGCAACTGCATATAGGGCCCCTGCAGCGCCAGCTCAGGACAGCGTGCATTGAGGAGTTCGGCCGCGTCCAGGCGCTCGAACTCGGGATGCTCGGCCAGGAATCGCTCGGCCTGGCGCGCATTCTCTTCCTCGAGCAGGCTGCAGGTGGCATACACCAGCCGGCCGCCGGGCGCGACACAGCGCGCCGCGCTCTTCAGAATGCGGTGCTGCAGGTCGCACAGCTCGGCCAGCGCCTCGGGGTGCTGGCGCCATTTCAGATCAGGATTGCGACGCAGCGTGCCGATGCCGCTGCACGGGGCGTCGACCAGCACGCGCTGGGCTTTGCCGGCCAGCCGTTTGACGCGGGCGTCGTTCTCGCCGTCGATCGCCACCGGCACCACGTTGGACAGGCCGCTGCGCGCGAAGCGCGGTTTGGCGCGCGCCAGGCGGGCCGCCGACACGTCGAAGGCATAGAGCCGGCCGGTGGAGCGCATCAGCGCGCCCAGCAGCAGCGTCTTGCCGCCCGCGCCGGCGCAGAAATCGATGATCATCTCGCCGCGACGCGGCGCCACCAGAAGGGACAGCAGTTGGCTGCCCTCGTCCTGCACCTCGAGGCTGCCGTCCTCGAACTGCGGCCAGCGGTTGACCGCCGGACGCCCCTGCAGGCGGATGCCCCAGGGCGAATACGGCATGGGTTCGGGGGAGTAGCGCGCCGCCGGTCCGCCGCGCAGCGCCAACAGCATGGCGTCGCGCTCGGCCTTCAGCGGATTGATGCGCAGGTCCAGGCTGGCGGGCCGGTTCAGGGCCTGCATCAGGCGTTCGGGCTCGTCCATGGCGCCCAGGCGCTCGTCCAGCCAGTCGGGCATGCTGGCGCGCACCGCGCGCGGCAGCGTGGCCGGATCGATGCGCAGCACATGTCCCAGCCACTCGGCCTCGGCGGCTTGCAGGCCCTCGGCCAACGCGGCCTCGCCCAGCGTGGCGGCCAGCCCGAGGATGGCCAGGCGGCGCGAGGCCGGGCCCACGCCCGACTCGGCCATGCGGCGATAGCGCCGCAGGTGGCGCAGCACGTCGTAGACCGCCTCGGCGATCTCACCGCGGTCGCGTCCACCCAGGTTGGGATGGGCGCGCAGCCAGTGCGACAGCGCGGCGTCGGCCGGATAGGTCCATTGCAGCAGCTCGCCCAGCACACGCTGCACCTGGTCGATGCGGATAGCGGCCAGCGGGATGCGCGGGCGATCGGCCTCGCGCGCGCCGGCGGCAGCGCGCGAGGCCCCCGCGGGGGGACGGCCGCGTCCGTTGCGCGGGCCGGCAGGCCGGCCGGACTCGGAGGAAGCGCCGCGGCCGGACCGGGCGCGGGCGGCGGGAGGTTTGGTCATGAGGGTTCCAGCATGAAAAGGCGCGGAGGATCGCCGGCGACGTCGACGCGCTGATCGGCCGTGAGGCTGACCCGCCCCTGGGCCAGCCAGCGGGCGGCGGCGGGATAGGCGCGATGCTCGACCTGCAGTACCCGCTTGGCCAGGGTTTCGGGCGTGTCGCCCGGCAGCACGGGCACGCTGCCCTGGCAGATGATGGGGCCGTGGTCGAGGACGGGCGTGACGAAATGGACGGTGCAGCCGTGGACCTGCACGCCCTTGGCCAGCGCCTGGGCGTGCGTGTGCAGGCCCGGAAACGCGGGCAGCAGCGACGGATGGATGTTGACCAGCCGGCCGGCATAGCGCGCCACGAAGCCGGGCGTCAGCACACGCATGAAGCCGGCCAGCAGGATGTAGTCGGGGCGGTACGGGTCGATCTCGGCGGCCAGGGCGGCGTCGAAGGCTTCCCGGCTGGCAAACGCCTTGTGGCTGAGGCCGGCCGTGGGGATGCCCTGTTCGCGCGCCCAGACCAGCCCCGGGGCGTCGGGCCGGCTGCCGATGACGGCGGCGATGCGGGCCGGCCAGGCCTCGGCGCGGCAGGCCTCGACCAGCGCCTGCATGTTGCTGCCGCGGCCCGAGATGAGGATGACGAGGCGGCGGGGCTCGGCACCAGCCACGGCGTCGACGGGAGAATCCGGCAAGATGTGTGTTTCCAATGAGCGGGGCAACCCGAAATTGTAAACTCTCGCTCGTGAAACCGACGCTGCGCATCTACCGCTACCTTCCCCCGCTTCCACGGCGCGCGCCGTGCGCGCTTACCATCGGCAATTTCGACGGCGTGCACCGGGGCCACCAGGCCATCCTGGCGCGCGTGCGGCGCGAAGCCCAGGCGCGTGGGCTTGTGCCCGCCGTCATGACCTTCGAGCCCCATCCGCGCGAATACTTCGCCGCGCTGAACCAGCGGCCCGAACTTGCGCCCACGCGCGTGTCGGGCCTGCGCGACAAGCTGTCGGCGCTGGCGCGGGCGGGCATCGAGCAGGTCGTGGTCGAGCGCTTCGACGCGCGGCTGGCAAGCATGTCCGCCAACGCCTTCATTGAAGACCTGCTGGTGGCCGGCCTGCAGACCCGCTGGCTGCTGGTGGGGGAAGACTTCCGCTTCGGCCGCAAGCGCGCGGGCGACATCGAACTGCTGCGCGAGGCCGGCGCCCGGCACGGCTTCGAGGTCCATACGCTGTCGGACGTGACCGATGCCGACGGCCACCGCATCTCGAGTTCCGAGGTGCGCACCGCGCTGGCCGTGGGCGACCTGGAACGCGCCGGCCGCCTGCTGGGCCATCCGTACCACATCAGCGGCCACGTGATCCACGGCCAGAAGCTGGGCCGCGAACTGGGCTTTCCCACCCTGAACCTGCGCGTGGCGCCGCGCTGCGCCGCGCGCTCGGGCATCTACGTGGTGCGCGTACAGGGGCTGGGCGACGCGCCGCGTCCGGCCGTGGCCAGCCTGGGCGTACGGCCTACCGTGGAAGACCATGGCCGTGTGCTGCTCGAGGCACACCTGCTCGACGGTCGCGCCGACGCATACGGTAAACTCGTCCGGATCGAATTCCTGCACAAGCTGCGGGACGAAGAGAAATTCCCCGACCTCCCCTCCCTGACCGCCGCCATCGCCGAAGACGCGCGCAATGCGCGCGCTTATTTTGCCGTCCATGGACTATAAAAGCACCCTCAATCTGCCCGACACTTCCTTTCCCATGCGCGGCGACCTCGCCAAGCGGGAACCGGCCTGGATTGCCGAATGGGAGGAAAAACGCGTCTACCAGGCGATCCGCGCGGCCAGCCGCGGCCGGCCCCGCTTCGTGCTGCACGACGGCCCGCCCTACGCGAACGGCGACATCCACATCGGACACGCAGTCAACAAGATCCTGAAGGACATCATCGTCAAGAGCCGCAACATGGCTGGCTACGACGCGCAGTACGTGCCGGGCTGGGACTGCCATGGCATGCCGATCGAGATCCAGATCGAAAAGAAGTACGGCAAGAACCTGCCGGTGGCCGAGGTGCAATCGCGCGCCCGCGCCTATGCGCTGGAGCAGATCGACCGCCAGCGCAAGGACTTCAAGCGGCTGGGGGTGCTGGGCGACTGGGAACGCCCCTACCTGACGATGAACTTCAGCAACGAGGCCGACGAGATCCGCGCGCTGGGCCGCATCCTGCAAAAGGGCTACCTGTTCCGCGGCCTGAAGCCCGTGAACTGGTGCTTCGACTGCGGCTCGGCGCTGGCCGAGGCCGAGGTCGAATACGCCGACCGCGTCGACCCGGCCATCGACGTGGCCTTCCCGTTCACCGACAAGGACGCCCTGGCGGCTGCCTTCGGCCTGAGCTCCATCGAGAACGGCGCGGCGGTGATCTGGACCACCACGCCCTGGACCATTCCCGCCAACCAGGCGCTGAACGTTCATCCCGAATTCGAATACGCGCTGGTGCGCGTATCACCCGCGCCGACGCACGGCCCGCTGCTGCTGCTGGCCGTCGAACGCGTCGAAGCCTGCCTGAAGGCCTGGGGCCTGCAAGGCGAGGTGATCGCCACCGCGCGCGGCGAGGCGCTATCGGGCCTGCGCATGCGCCACCCGCTGGCGGACGTCGATGCGGGCTACGACCGCACCGCCCCCATCTACCTGGGCGATTACGTCACGCTGGATGCCGGCACCGGCATCGTGCACTCGTCGCCGGCCTACGGCATCGAAGACTTCGTCTCCTGCAAGGCGCACGGCCTGAAGGACGACGACATCATCAACCCCGTCATGGGCGACGGCAAGTACGCGTCCACCCTGCCGCTGTTCGGCGGCCTGTCGATCTGGGACGCGAACCCGCAGATCATCGAGACGCTGAAGTCGGCGGGCTCGCTGATGCACGTCGAGAAGCTGCCGCACAGCTACATGCATTGCTGGCGCCACAAGACGCCCATCATCTATCGCGCCACCAGCCAGTGGTTCGCCGGCATGGACGTCACGCCCAAGGACGGCAGTGCCTCGCTGCGCGAGGCGGCGCTTGCCGCCATCGACGCGACAGCGTTCTACCCGTCGTGGGGCCGCGCGCGCCTGCACGCCATGATCGCGAACCGGCCGGACTGGACGCTGTCGCGCCAGCGCCAATGGGGCGTGCCGATGGCCTTCTTCGTGCACCGGGAAACCGGCGCGCTGCACCCGCGCACGCCGGAACTGCTGGAGCAGGTGGCGCAGCGCGTCGAGCAGCACGGCATCGAGGCCTGGCAGACGCTCGACCCGCGCGAGCTGCTGGGCGACGAGGCCGAGCACTACGAGAAAAACCGCGACACGCTGGACGTGTGGTTCGACTCGGGCACCACGCACGCCACCGTGCTGGGCGGCAAGGACGGCGACCTGGGCGGATCGCACGGCGCCGAGCTGGCCTGGCCGGCCGACCTGTACCTGGAAGGTTCCGACCAGCACCGCGGCTGGTTCCACTCGTCGTTGCTCACGGGTTGCATGCTGTATGGCCGCGCGCCCTACAACGCGCTGCTGACGCACGGCTTCGTGGTCGACGGCCAGGGCCGCAAGATGAGCAAGTCGGTGGGCAATGTCATCGCGCCGCAAAAGGTATCCGACTCGCTGGGCGCCGAGGTCCTGCGGCTATGGGTGGCCGCCACCGATTACTCGGGCGAGCTGTCGATCTCCGACGAGATCCTCAAGCGCGTGGTCGAGGGCTATCGCCGCATCCGCAACACGCTGCGCTTCCTGCTGGCCAACGTGGCTGACTTCGACGCGGTGTCGCAGGCCGTGCCGCACGCCGAGCTGTTCGAGATCGACCGCTACGCACTGGCCATGACCCAGCAGATGCAGGCCGAGGTGCAGGCGCACTACGAGCGCTACGATTTCCATCCGGCGGTGGCGCGCCTGCAGACGTTCTGCTCCGAAGACCTCGGCGCCTTCTATCTCGACATTCTGAAGGACCGCCTGTACACCACGGCCGCCGACAGCCGCGCGCGCCGCTCGGCGCAGACAGCGCTGCTGGAGATCACGCAGACGCTGCTCAAGCTGATGGCGCCGATCCTGTCGTTCACTGCCGAAGAGGCCTGGAAGGTGCTGACCGACTCGGCGCTGCGCCACCAGGCCGACGCCGCGCGCGTCACGATCTTCACCGAGGTCTATCACACGCTGCCGACACCGTCCGATGCCGACACCCTCGTCGAAAAATGGACGCGCCTGCGCGCGATCCGCGCCGAGGTGATGCGCAAGCTGGAAGAAGTGCGTACGGCCGGCGGCATCGGCTCGTCGCTGCAGGCCGAGGTCGACATCCACGCCAGCGCGCAGGACCGCGCGTGGCTGGCCAGCCTGGCGGGCGACCTGCGTTTCGTGCTGATCGTCTCGCGCGCCACGGTGCACGAGACCGACGGCGAATTGCAGGTTCAGATCACCCCGTCCGGCCACAAGAAGTGCGAGCGCTGCTGGCACTGGCGCGCCGACGTGGGCGCCGACGCGCAGCACCCGGATATCTGCGGGCGCTGCGTGGCCAACCTGTTCGGCGCGGGCGAGCCGCGCGAGAAGGCCTGAACATGGCCGCATCGCCCGCACCCGGCGCGCGCGGCCCGCTGGGCCGCTGGCTGGGCCTGGCCGCGCTGATCATCGTGCTGGACCAGCTGACCAAGCTGTACTTCGACAATGCGTTCTCGTACGGCCAGCGCCTGAACGTGCTGCCCGTGTTCGACTTCACGTTGATGTACAACCGCGGCGCCGCCTTCAGCTTCCTGGCGTCGCAGGAAGGCTGGCAGCGCTGGCTGTTCACGGCGCTGGGCGTGGTGGCGGCGGCAGTCATCGTCTGGCTGCTGCGCCGCACCCAGGGCCAGCCGCGATTCTGCCTGGCACTGACGCTGATCCTGGGCGGCGCGCTGGGCAACGTGATCGACCGGGTGGCGTACGGCCACGTGGTCGACTTCCTGCTGTTCTACTGGCGCGACTGGTACTATCCCGCGTTCAATCTGGCCGACGTGGCCATCACGTGCGGCGCCGTGCTGCTGGTGCTGGACGAGCTGCTGCGCGGCCGCAAGAACCGCGCCGCGGCAGGATGACCTTCCGGCCCCCCGGACGTCGCGGCGAACCCGCTGCGTTTTGCCGCATAATGGCACGACACCCTTCCCGATCCGTTCCGCCATGCTCGACCTCGCCCGCAAACGCATCGTCCTCGGACTGACCGGCGGCATCGCCTGCTACAAGGTGGCCGAGCTGGTCCGCCGCATGACCGAACAGGGCGCCGTCGTCGACGTCGTCATGACGGAAGCGGCCACGCATTTCATCACGCCCGTCACCATGCAGGCCCTGTCGGGCCGCCCGGTGTTCGTCGATGCCTGGGATGCGCGCGTGGCCAACAACATGGCGCACATCGACCTCACCCGCGGCGCCGACGCCGTGCTGGTGGCGCCGGCCAGCGCCGACTTCATGGCCAAGCTGGCGCACGGCCTGGCCGACGACCTGCTCTCCACGCTATGCCTGGCACGTGCCTGTCCGCTGCTGGTGGCGCCCGCCATGAACCGCGAGATGTGGGCCAACCCGGCCACGCAGCGCAACGTGGCGCAATTGCGCGCCGACGGCATCTCGGTGCTCGGCCCGGCCGCCGGCGAACAGGCCTGCGGCGAAACCGGCAGCGGCCGCATGCTCGAGCCGCACGACCTGCTGGCCGACCTCATCGCCTCGTTCCAGCCCAAGCTGCTGGCCGGACGGCACGTGCTGCTCACGGCCGGCCCCACGTCCGAACCGGTCGATCCGGTGCGGGTGCTCAGCAACCGTTCGTCGGGCAAGACCGGCTATGCGCTGGCGCGCGCCGCGCACGAAGCGGGCGCCCGCGTCACGCTGGTCACCGGCGCCACCGCCCTGCCCCTGCCGCGCGGCGTGACGGCGCTGCACGTGATGACGGCGCGCCAGATGCGCGACGCGGTCATGGCCAGCGCAATGGATGCCGACGTGTTCATCGCGGTGGCCGCGGTCGCGGACTGGCGCATCAAGAACGTCAGCGAGCAGAAGCTGAAGAAGACCTCGGAAGGCGGCGGCGCCCCCGCCCTGGAATTCGAGCCCAACCCCGACATCCTGGCCGAGGTGGCGCGCCTGGAAGGCGGTCCCTGGTGTGTGGGCTTCGCGGCCGAGACCGAAAAGCTTGCCGAGCATGCCGAGGCCAAGCGCCAGCGCAAGGGCATCCCGCTGTTGGTAGGCAACCTGGCGCACAAGGTGATGGACGCCGACACCACCGAACTGGTGCTGTTCGACGCCCAGGGCGTGCATCCGCTGCCCCCCGCGCCCAAGCTGGACGCGGCGCGGCGCCTGGTGGCCGAGATCGCCGCGCGGCTGCCCGGGCGGGCCTGATTCAGGCCGGCGCGCGCTGCGCCACCGTGCCGCCCCGGCGCGTCAGCCGGGCCAGCAGCGCGATCACCGCCATCGTCAGCACCACGCGCCCCACCAGCACCACCCAGATGTCCGCGCCCAGCGCGACCATCAGCACCGTGTCCTCGATCAGCGAATGGCTGAGCGACAGCCAGGACAGGGCCAGGAACCGCGTGCGCGCGGGATACTGCTGCCGATCGGCCTCTTCGATGATCAGCGCGCCGCCATAGGTGAGCCCCAGCAGCACGCCCACCGTAGTGACGGGCGTGACCCGAGGATCCAGGCCGGACACGCGCAACAGCGGCGCCATTGCGGCGGTGATGGCGCGCGTGATGCCCAGGCGTTCCATCACGTCCAGCAGCACCAACAGGGCCACCAGCACCACGTAGGTCAGCAGCAGCGACACGACGGTGCCCTGGACCCAGGGCCAGAAGCTGGGCGCGCCGCCTGCCTGTTCGGCCAGCGACGATTGCTGCAGCCAGTGCAGCGACATCGGTTCCTGCAGCCAGCCGCCCCAGCGGCAGGCCCACGACACGGCTGCGCCGTAGCCCAGGGCGGCGGCCACCCGCAAGGCGCCGGTGGCCCAGAAGCTGGCGCCCGCGCGCCGCACGATGGCCTGCTCCACCGGCAGGCTGTGCGAGAACAGCAGCATGGCTGCCAGCGCGCTGAACTGGGCCACGGAAATATCCAGCGTGGGCGCAAAGCTGATCAGTGCGCCGATCGCGCCGTAGATGCCGATGGTGGCGCTCGCCACCCATACCATGCCGGCCTCGGGCGGCAGATCCAGCAATGCCATGGCGGGCGCGAAAAGGCGGCCCAGTGCGTCGATCCAGCCCAGCCACTGGCCCACCTGCACCACCACCATCACGGGCAGCATCACCTTGACCAGGGCAATGAACAGGCGCGCACTGCGACGCCAGAGTTGAAGCAGATACGACATGGCGGGAAGCAAACTCGGGAGAAAAGAAAAAGGGACGCCTAGCATAGCGGGGGACGCGCGCAATAGGCGCGCGATATCCTGTCTTGAAGGCGGAAAGATTGATATAAATCGTGCACTGCACACAATTTTCTTGCGCCACCATGACTGCCCTTCCCTCTCCTGCGCTGGACGCCCTGGACCACCGCATCCTGGCGATCCTGCAGCGCGACGCCGATCTTTCCAACCAGGCACTGGCCGACCGCGTGGGGCTATCTCCGTCGGCCTGCCTGCGGCGCGTGGTGCGATTGAAGCAGTCCGGCGCCATCCGGGGGATCGTGGCGGTGGTGGACCCGGCACGGATGGCGCGCGGCCTGACCGCCATCGTCACCGTGGAGTTCGCGCACCATGGCGCCTCGTTCCGCCAGGGCTTCACGCGGCGCGTGCGCGAAGAGGCGGCGGTCAGCCAGTGCTACATGGTGACGGGACAAGTATCCTGCGTGGTGATCGCCCACCTGCGCGACATGGATGAATACCTGGCGCTGGCCGAGCGTCTGTTCGAGCGCGACAGCAACGTGCAGGCCTTCTACACCCACATCGTGATGCAGACCATCAAACACGAGCTGGCGCCGACGGGCTGACCACGCGCCGCGTCAAGTGGCCGCGCTAGCTAGCGCAGCGCCTGAACGGCCCAGTCGGCCAGCGGCAGCGGCGCTTCGGTGCCGGCGATGCGGGCCAGGATCCGCTTCAGTTGCGGCGCCCCGCCGCGGTCGCTGGGCCAACGGCGCGGCGTGACCGGATGCCACGCGCCATCCGCGCCGCGCTCGGCCATGACGAAGCGGAAGGTGTAGTAGCCCGCGATGCCCATGCGCAAGTCGGTGACCACCAGTGCGTCGCCCAGGGCGTCGTAGCGCAACCAGTCGGACGTGAACCAGCGCAGCCGTTCGTGCAGCGGCACGCCGGCCAGCGCCTGGCCGACTTCCGGATGCAGGGGCAGGCGCAGCATCTCGGGCGGCCCGCGGTCGAACCAGCCGCTGACTGCCTCGTAGTAAGCACCGTCCGCGGTCTTGGCCATGACGCGCCACAGCAGCGTGTTGAACGGCATGGGCGTGGCCAGCATGCGCACCGGCTGCACGCCCTGCGCGCGCAACGCGGCCTCGACACGCGACTCGGCGTGCCAGCGACCGGCCAGGCCGGCGCCCAGATACAGCGTGCCGAACACCAGCGTGGCAGCCATGGCCCGCCGTGTGCCGGGCGTGACGCCCGCGATGGCCGCGGCGATGACGGCCAGCGCGATCGGCACCGTATAGACCGGGTCGATGATGAACACGGCGGACCAGCTCTCGGGCGTCCACGCCAGCGGCCAGAACAGCTGGGTGCCGTAGACCGTGAAGGCGTCCAGCACCGGATGGGTGACCAGCACCAGGAACAGGGTAAGAAACAGCCTGCCCGCGCCGTACGGTGCCTGCGGCCAGCGTCGGCGAACAAGCCAGGCCAGGACCGCCGCCAGCCCCGTAAGCACGAAGGCGGAATGCGAAAAGCCGCGGTGGTACGTCATGGACGAAACCGGGTCGGCATAGCGCACCAGCACGTCCAGGTCGGGCAGCGTGGCCAGCGCGCCGCCGTACAGCAGCGCCTTGCGGCCCTGGAAGCGGCCCAGCAGGGCGCCCTGGATGCCGGCCCCCAGCACCGCTTGCGTCACAGAATCCATGCGTATCCTTTTTCTTGTCCGGCGCACGCACCACCCGGCGCGCCGGGCCTGGCGCGCCGCCCGCGCGGCGCCGTTCAGGCAGGCGTTAAGATACAGGATGCCCACAGCTGCGGGTTCTCCCAGGAATATGGAAAATTACATCGAACAGATCGGCGCCTTCATCCAGGCCCACCACGAGTGGGCCGGCCCTCTGACATTCCTGCTGACGCTGGGCGAATCCATGGTGGTGCTGGGGCTCTTCATCCCCGCCACGGCGCTCCTGCTGCTGACGGGCGGCCTGATCGGCGCGGGCACGCTGGCGCCCTGGAGCATCGTGTGCTGGGGCATCGCGGGCGCGATCGTAGGCGACGCGCTGTCGTACGTGCTGGGCCGCTGGATGGGGCCGGGCGTGCTACACCGCTGGCCACTGAACCGGCAACGTCGCCCGGTGGCGCAGGCGCGGCTGTTCTTCCGCCGCTACGGCTTTGCCTCGGTGGTCATCGGGCGTTTCCTGGGTCCGCTGCGCTCCACGGTGCCCACCGTGGCCGGCGTGATGGGCCTGAAGCCCTGGCGCTTCCAGGCCGCCAACGTGCTGTCTGCCGTGCTGTGGGTGCCGCTGATGCTGGCGCCTGGGTACTTCACCGCGCGCGGCCTGGACTCGGCCCGGACCTCGCCCGAGACCAGCCTGATGATCGG
>Ga0182743_1001479_pt1 | contig 22824 bp, 22 predicted proteins | sample eDN3rd30CKraftOP_FD_128522 | JGI IMG/M metagenome (GOLD analysis project Ga0182743, IMG submission 128522) | Enriched Organic Plus compost microbial communities from Emeryville, California, USA - eDNA 3rd pass 30_C Kraft OP (version 2) (version 2) ... | reverse complement strand
CGATGATTATTGGCGTGATTGCGTGGGAGCTGGAGATTTTCGGCTGCCAGTCGCTGAAGGAGAAGCGCTCGGTCGTGAAGAGTCTGAAGGACCGATTGCACGCGCGCTTCAACGTATCCGTTGCGGAGACGGCGCATCACGAGGCATGGCAGCGCGCGGAACTTACCGCGTGTGTAGTTTCAGGGGACCGTCGACACGCGGAATCGGTACTCGCTTCGGCCGATGCCCTCGTTGTGGCTGAAGCACGCGCCCGTGTGATCGATACGTACAGAACCTATCGTTGACGCGCGATCCCTGGATCGCTGAACTGTAGAGGCAGCATGAGCCGGCGAGTCGAGCGGCTGAACGAACAGCTCAAGCGGGAAATCTCTGATATCCTTCGCTTCGAAGTGAAGGATCCGCGCATCGGAATGGTGACGGTAACCGGTGCGCGTGCATCGACCGATCTCTCGCTCGCGCAGATTTTTGTTTCGATTCCCGGAGATGATGCGGAGCGCACCGAAACGCTCGAGGGTCTGAGCGCCGCGAGTCCGTACATCCGCTCCGAGCTTGGCAAACGCATGAAGATCCGCAAGGTCCCGGAGCTGCGTTTCCGGTCGGACGAATCGCTCGATTACGCAATGCGTATCGAGAAACTGCTCGGTGAGGTTCTCCCGCCGACGCCACCCACCGAAGCATCCGGGGACAACAGCCGCAGCGATGAAGACTGACGGTGCCGCTGACCTGATCATCCCTGTGGACAAGCCGGTTGGACCTACGTCGCATGACGTGGTCGCGATCGCCCGCCGCGCGCTCGGGACCCGACGCATCGGGCACACGGGCACACTCGATCCATTCGCCTCGGGGCTGCTCATTCTGTGCGTTGGGCGGGCGACCCGCCTCGTTGAATACCTGACCGGCCTTCCCAAGGGGTATCACGCAACCGCCCGCCTGGATGCGTTTACAGGCACCGACGATGCGACCGGAGAACACGTCGCCGCAAACGATGCATGGCGCACACTCACGCGCGGATCGGTCGAGGCTGCCCTCGAGGCGATGCTCGGTGAACAGCAACAGGTTCCACCCGCGTATTCGGCAAAAAAGCTGGAAGGCCGGCGTGCCTATGAAATTGCGCGCGCGGGCGAGGTCCCCGCGCTGGAACCGGTAACGGTGCGCATCGATCGGATTCAACTCACCCGCTTCGACCTGCCCGAGATCGAGTTCGATGTTGCCTGCTCGAGTGGCACCTACATCCGGGCCATCGCGCGCGACCTCGGGGTAAGGCTCGGAACCGGTGGTTATCTCAGCGCACTCAGGCGCACGAGCATCGGCGCGGTCAGCATCGATCAGGCGATCTCACTTGAGGAACTCACCGATCGGGAACGCGTAGACTCTGCGGCCATCGCTCCGGTCGATGCGTTGCCGCAATTCGCGCGCGTCGACGTGAATGATGAGGAGGCACGCCGACTCAGATTCGGGCAAACAATTCCACACCCTGCGCCACCGGGTGAGGTGCTCATCATGCATAACCGGGAACTACTCGGGATCGGGTTCAGCAACGGTTCGAATCTTCGCCCGCGGAAGGTACTGCACTCCGAATGAACACGGACATTGAGCTCCCCGGGACGCCGCGCCCGGCTGATACCGCGGTCATCACAGTCGGCACGTTTGACGGAGTACATCGTGGCCACCGGGCAGTCCTGGATCGACTGCGCGAAACCGGTCACGCGCACGGTCTGCAGTCGCTCGTTGTAACCTTCGATCCGCACCCCCTGCGCGTGGTCCGACCGGACGCCGCGCCCAGCCTGCTGACGAACACCCAGGAACGGGTCGAACTGCTGCGCGCCAGCGGGGTCGATGAGGTCGCGGTTGTGCCCTTCACTCGAGCGCTGTCACAACTCTCCCCGCGCGACTTTGTGGAGCGTGTCCTGATCCGGCACTTCGGGCTCGCGCACCTGGTGATCGGCCACGACCATGGTTTCGGCCGTGATCGCAGCGGCGATGTCGATACGCTGCGCGAGATCGGCGCAGAACTGGGCTTCGGTGTGACCGTAGTTCCACCCACCATCGAAGAAACCGACCCGATCTCCTCCACCCGGATTCGCCGCCTGCTCGCAGCCGGCGACGTCGTCGAGGCCGCCCGCCTGCTTGGCCGCCCCTACAGCGCGTCCGGAACCGTGGTGCGCGGCGATGGGCGGGGAAGGGAACTCGGTTTTCCGACCGCGAACCTTCGTGTCGAGCCCGACAAACTGCTCCCGCACGAAGGCATCTACGCGGTGCGGGCGAGCCTCGCCGACGGCTCGGTTCAGAACGGTGTTGTCCACCTCGGGCCACGCCCGACCTTCGATGGCGCAGCCCCAACATTCGAACTTTTCCTGCTGGACTATTCGGGCGATCTGTATGAGCAGCGCATCGCGGTGCGCTTCTGCGCCTGGCTGCGCGCGATCGAACGGTACGCCGGGATCGAACCGCTGATCGCGGCGATGCGGGCCGATGTCGAGCGCACGCGCGTTGTGCTCAGTGCCGGCCCGAGCGCTTGCCAGGACCTGCGGATTCAGGTATCGTAAGAGGCTGTACAATTCAAGCTACGGCACGACGCCGGGCTTCCCGACCAGCACTTGTCTCTCGAGGAGGCTGAGCCCCATGGCTCTGACAAAAGACGAGATCATCCGCAAGTACCAACTGCACGAGAATGATCGTGGCAGCGCCCCCGTTCAGATCGCGCTGCTGACCGCACGCATCAACGAACTCACGGATCACTTCCGCAAGCACCACAAGGATCATCATGGCCGTCGCGGCCTGTTGATGATGGTCGGCAAACGCCGCCGCCTGCTGGAGTATCTGAAGCGAACAAACCTCACGCGTTATCGCGAACTGATCGAAGACCTCGGGCTTCGCCACTAATGCCTTTTCCGGCCGAGGCGCACAACCCCCTGGAGCCCGTGCCATGCGCGGGCAAGGGGGTTCTGTGCGTCTGTGGGTCGCGGCGCTGAGCCGGGCGGCCGGAGTGCTCCTCAAGGAGAATGGAAACAGGAATGCACAGAATTGAAACGACGTTTGCAGGGCGGCGTCTGGTCCTGGAGACCGGGCGGATGGCCAAACAGGCACACGGAGCCTGTCTGGTCACGTATGGGGATACCGTGGTGTTGTGCACAGCGGCCGTGCAGGACACGCCGACGCACCTTCCATTCTTTCCGCTGACGGTCGAGTACCGGGAGCGCGCATACGCGGCAGGCAAGTTCCCGGGGGGCTTTGTCAAGCGAGAGACGCGGCCGAGTGAAGCCGAAATCCTTTCCGCCCGGCTGATCGACCGGCCGATCCGTCCGATGTTCCCGGACGGTTTCCTCCATGAGACGCAGATTTTTGCGACCGTGCTGTCGGCGGACCAGGAGAACGATCCTGATGTTGCGGCGATTCTCGGCTCATCCGCCGCGCTGGTGCTTTCGAAGATCCCGTTCGAGACGCCGGTGGCGGGGGTGCGGATTGGCCGCATCCAGGGTCAGTGGGTGCTGAACCCGACGTACCAGCAACTCGAGTTCAGCGACGTCGAGATCTTTGTTGCGGGGACTGCGGACGCGATTCTGATGGTCGAAGGTGGCGCGGTCGAGATGTCGGAAGACGACCTGGTCGAGGCGCTGACGATCGCTCAGAACGGAATCGCCGAGTTGTGCCGTATCCAGAGCGAGTTCATCGAGCCCGTGAAGCAGCCGCTCATGGCGTGGTCGGCGGTTGAGCCCGAGGCGCAACTGCGTGCGCGTGTCGCCGAGGTGATCGGCTCGCGCGTCGCCGAAGCGATGCGTATTGCCGACAAGGCGGAGCGCAGTATGGCTCTGGGCGAAATCAAGGAAGCGGTACTGCACGAACTGGCCGAGGATTATCCGGAGCACGAGCAGCAGATCAGGGAGCTGCTGTATCAGACCGAGAAGGACGCAATGCGCCGGCAGATCCTGGAGCAGGGCGTTCGCTCCGATGGGCGCAAGGTCGACGAGATTCGTCCGATCACGTGCGAAGTCGACATTCTGCCGCGCACGCATGGCTCCGCGCTGTTCACGCGTGGTCAGACCCAGGCGCTTGGCGTGGTAACGCTCGGCACGCAGGCCGATGAGCAGCGGCTCGACACGATCGATGCTCCGGGAGAGACGACCAAGTCGTTTATGCTGCACTACAACTTCCCGCCGTTTTCGACGGGTGAAGTGAAGCCGGTACGCGGCACGTCGCGGCGCGAACAGGGTCACGGTGCGCTGGCCGAACGTGCGATCCAGCCGCTGCTCCCGCCGTACGACAGCTTCCCGTATACGATCCGCGTCGTCTCCGAGGTACTCGAGTCGAATGGCTCGTCGTCGATGGCGTCGGTCTGCGCCGCATCGCTTTCGCTGATGGATGCGGGTGTGCCGATTCGCGGGGCGTGCGCCGGTGTAGCGATGGGGCTGATCAAGGAAGGTGATCAGGTCGCCGTGCTGACGGACATCCTCGGGATGGAGGACGCCCTCGGTGACATGGACTTCAAGGTCGCCGGCACGCGCAACGGCATCACCTCGGTGCAGATGGACATCAAGATCGAGGGGCTGACGGTCGACATCATGCGCGAGGCGCTCAGCCGGGCACACAAGGGCCGCATGCACATCCTCGATCAGATGGAGAAGGCGATCACCTCGCACCGGGACAACCTGTCGAAGTGGGCGCCGCGCATCATCACGATGCAGATCAATCCGGAGAAGATCGGCGAGGTCATCGGCCCGAAGGGGAAGAACATTCGCGCGATCCAGGAAGATACCGGCACAACGATCAACATCGAGGACTCGGGCCTGGTGATGATTGCGAGCACGACCGGCGAAGGTGGCGAACGTGCGCGCGAGCGCATCGCCGCGATCACGCAGGAGCCGGAGATCGGCCGCATCTACGAGGGCATGGTCAAGTCGACCACCACGTTCGGTGCATTCGTTGAGATCCTGCCGGGCGTGGAAGGCCTCTGCCACATCTCCGAGTTGCAGGAAGGCCGCACCGAAAAGACCGAGGACGTGGTGAAGAAGGGCGACATCATCCGCGTCAAGCTGCTCTCGATCGACGAGAAGGGCAAAATGCGGTTGTCTCGCAAGGCGGCCCTGGCGGAGGAAGCGGGCGCAGCCGAGTGAGCAGAAGTTTTGCCCGCGCCCGGGTTGGCGCGGGGTTGGAGGTGCTGACGGAAGAGATGCCGGGCGTGCGCTCCGCGGCGATCGGCATCTGGGTCAGGACAGGTTCGATCCATGAAAGTCCCGGGCAGATGGGGGTCAGCCATCTGCTCGAACATATGGTGTTCAAGGGCACGCCCACACGCAGCGCGCGCGAACTCGCGCTCGTACTCGAGCGAGTGGGCGGTTCGCTGGATGCCTACACCACGCGCGAGCACACGTGTTACCAGGCACGTGTGCTCGATGAGCATCTCGACCTCGCCGTGGAAGTGCTCGCCGACCTCGTTTTGAATCCTCTCCTGCGTGCCGAAGACCTTGCACTCGAACGCGAGGTTGTGCTCGAAGAGATCGCAACGGTCGAGGACGAGCCGGACGACCTCATCTTCGACCTGCACTCCGAACTGCTCTGGAACGGGCACCCGTACGGCTACAGCATCCTGGGCACGAAAGAAAGCGTCGGCGCGCTGAGCGACGTGGATCTTCGCCGGGTTCATGATCGGGCGTACCGGCAGCCGAATCTGCTGATCGCGGCGGCGGGCAATGTGAAGGCCTCGCGGGTGCAGCAACTGGCGGAACGCTGGTTTGGCGCGGCACCGGACGGCGCGCGTCTCGACCCGGTGGCCCAGCCGCATCCGTGCACGGCCAGCTTCACCCATCTAGAGCGGCAGAGTGCGCAGACGCACGTCGTTTTCGGGACGCACACCTTCGGTCACGGCGATCCGCGCCGGTATGCGATGGTGATGCTTTCGAATGCGTTTGGCGGCGGCATGAGTTCACGGCTTTTCCAGCGGGTGCGTGAGGAACTCGGGCTCGCCTATGCGGTGCTGACGTTCCAGTCGTTTCACCAGCACGCCGGCACGGCGGGCGTCTACGTCGGGACGCGCCACTCGCGCGCGGATGAGGCGATCGCCGTGATTCGCGACGAATACACCCGGCTCATGCGCCATGGCCTGAGCGCCGAGGAGCTGGAGGATATCAAGGGCCAGGTGAAGGGGCAGATCGTGTTGTCGCTCGAATCGAGCGGCAGTCGGCTGCATCGCCTTGCGGGCACCGCGCTTTACGACGAAGAGTACCTCGAGATCGACGAGCTGTTGCGCCGTGTGGATGCGGTCACGCTCGACGAGGTGGCGGCGCTCGCGGCCGAATATTTCGATCCTGACCGGCAGGTTGTGGTCAGGCTGGGTCCGAAGTAGGATCCGGGCTTCGCCGTGCTGCGATGCAATTGTCGGGCGGCGATTGTCTGATGAGCAAAAATAGAACGAATCGTTAAACCACAGAGGGTTTGGTCATGATCATCGGTGTACCGAAGGAGATCAAGACGAACGAGAACCGCGTGGCCCTGGTGCCGGGCGGGGCTGAGGCGTTGGTAAATGCAGGACACACGGTGCTGATCGAGCGTGGTGCCGGGCTCGGCAGCGGCTTCGGCGATGAAGCCTATACCGCCTTCGGCGCCGAAATCGTAGACACCGCCGCGGAAGTGTGGAAGCGCGCGGACATGATCATGAAGGTGAAGGAGCCGATCGCGCAGGAGTGGCCGCACATGCGTAAGGATCAGGTAATCTTCACGTATTTCCATTTCGCCGCGGATGAAGGGCTGACGCGGGCGTCGATCGACTCGGGCTCGATTGCAATCGCGTATGAGACGGTGCAACTGCCCAGTGGCGAACTCCCGCTGCTCACGCCGATGAGCGAAGTTGCTGGTCGCATGTCGATCCAGCAGGGTGCCAAGTACCTCGAGAAGTTCTTCGGCGGACGTGGCATGCTGCTGGGCGGAGTTCCGGGCGTCGAGCCGGCCAACGTGCTGGTGATAGGCGGCGGCATCGTGGGGTCGAACGCGGCGCGGATGGCTGCCGGCCTTGGTGCACGTGTGACGATCCTCGACCTGTCGCTCAATCGCCTGCGCTACCTCGCCGACGTCATGCCCGCGAACGTGGTGCCGCTCTACTCCAATCGCTCCAACCTGCTGGAGCACCTCGCCAAGGCGGACCTCGTGGTCGGCGCCGTGCTGGTCCCGGGCAAGAAGGCCCCCAAGCTGGTGCGTCGCGAAGACCTCGGCATCATGCGCCCGGGCGCGGTGATCGTCGATGTGGCGGTGGACCAGGGCGGCTGCGTCGAGACGATCAAGGCGACCACGCACGAGAACCCGATCTACGAAGTCGACGGAGTGGTCCACTATGCGGTCGCGAATATGCCGGGCGGTGTGCCACGCACGTCGACGCTGGCGCTGACCAATGCGACCTTCCCCTACGCCCTGACGCTGGCGAACAAGGGGTGGAAGGAAGCCTGCCGTCAGGATCGCGCGCTCGCGCTCGGTCTCAACGTGGTGAACGGCAAGGTGGTGTACGCCGGGGTTGCCGAGGCGTTCGGACTCGAGTACTCGCCCGTCGAATCAGTTCTGTAAACGTCCGATAGCTTGAGTGAACCAAGCGGCGGTCCAAGGTACGGACCGCCGCTTTTTTCTTGCCGGGCAGCGTGCATGCGCGTCGCACCAGACGAATTTCAGCAGTGAACTTGCAGCAAGCTGCAGCGGCCAGTACACTCCCGCGCGATAAAAAACAAAATTCGGAGATGATGTGGATCGCATTGACGTCCAGGTGAAACGGCTTCCCAACTATGATCCTGCGTGGGAGCTCCCCGCGTATGGGACCCCTGGTTCGGCGGCAGTCGACCTGCGCAATGCAGGGGAAACGATTGTGCTCCAGCCGATGGGACGGGCATTGATCCCGACCGGGCTCGCCTTTGCGCTGCCTCCCGACATCGAAGCACAGATCCGCCCGCGTTCCGGTCTCGCGCTGCACCGCGGGATCAGCATCATCAATACACCGTGCACGATCGACAGCGATTACCGTGGCGAGATCCGTGTGCCGCTGATCAATTTCGACGCGGTTGCACAGGAGATCGTGCATGGCGAGCGCATCGCGCAGCTTCTACTGGCGCGTGTGCTGCACATCGCGTGGCGCGAGGTGGAAGAGCTGCCGGAATCGCAGCGGGGGACAGGCGGCTTCGGGAGCACCGGCCGGTAGGGGATCCCGGCTTCTGGCACGCGGTAAAAGCAGGGGTTAAGTTCTGGTTTTTGACGGACCTAGAGGGTGTCGCCCGGGGGCGCGGCCGCACCTTCCTGGCCCATGGGATCGGCCTCGCAAGGCCGTGGGCAGGGTATGGACATTCGAGGCTTCCTTTCTTCGGGACGGCTGCTCCCGGTCAACGACATCGCGGTCGATCTCGGTACCGCGAACACGCTGGTTTATGTCAAAGGCGAAGGCATCGTACTGAATGAGCCTTCCGTCGTTGCGGTGGAACGGGGCACGCAGCGCATCAAGGGGATCGGTCTGGAGGCCAAGCGGATGCTGGGCCGTACCCCGGAAGGCGTCATGGCCGTACGCCCGATGAAGGACGGCGTGATTGCGGACGTCGACATCACCGAAATCATGCTGCGCCATTTTTTGCGTCAGGTGACCAACAAGCGGATCTTTCGCATGAAGCCGCGAGTCATCGTCGGGGTGCCTTCGGGCATCACCGAACTGGAGCGGCGGGCCGTGCGTTCGAGTGCGGCGGCTGCGGGCGCAAAGGAAGTGTTCATGGTGGCGGAGCCGATGGCTGCGGCAATCGGAGTTGGACTGCCGGTCGACACGCCGACCGGCAACATGGTGATCGATATCGGCGGCGGCACGACCGAAATCGCGGTGATCGCGTTGAACGGGATTGTGTCGGACACGTCGATCCGCGTGGGTGGGGATGAAATCGACAGCGCGATCGTCACGTTCCTGCGCAAGAACTACAATCTGCTGATTGGTGAGCCGACTGCCGAAGCGATCAAGATCCAGATCGGCTCGGCATTCAATGCCGGCGAAGAGCGCGAGATGGAAGTGAAGGGGCGCGACCTCGTCAGTGGTATCCCGAAAACGGTGCGGGTACACTCGCAGGAGATTCGCGAATGTATTCAGGAACCAATCCAGCAGATTGTGGATGCGGTCCGGCGTGCCCTTGAAATCACGCCGCCGGAGCTCGCTTCCGACATCGTGGATCGCGGCATTGTCATGACGGGCGGTGGCGCGTTGATCCGCGGGCTGGATCAACTGCTCTCGCATGAAACCAACCTGCCGATTCATGTCGATGAAGAGCCACTCACGTGTGTGGTGCGGGGCGCGGGCCGGATCCTCGATGACTTCGAGCGGTTCCGGAATGTGTTGAACACGTAAGGTGCTGGACTTCGACGGTACACGTAAGGCACGCCAGCGTGATGTCGCAATCGCGGGCGCCGTTCTCCTGGCGAGCCTGATCCTCTTCTTTTTGCCTCCGGCTTTTCAGGCGCCGATCCGCACGGCGCTTCGGAATTCCGTGCTCAAACCGTTTCTGATGGCCCAGGAGCAGATTGCGACGCGCCGTGCCCGCTCGGTGGATGTATCCGAGTTGCGGGCGCAGCGCGATTCGCTTTCGGCGCTGGTCGCCGCACAGGCAACACTCGCCGAGGAAAACCGGAAGCTGCGCGAGTTGAACGGTCTGCGCGCCCGCTCGGGTACGGAGTTTCGTCCGGCGGAGGTGCTGCGGGTCGGGGTGCCCGGGGCGGAGAGCACATTCTTCATCAACATTGGCAGCGCGGAGGGGGTCCGGGTCAACGCGCCGGTGCTCGCGCCGACGGGCCTGCTCGGGCGTGTCATTGTTGTGGACGAACACATGTCGCAGGTCATGGACTGGACGCATCCGGAATTCCGTGCGAGCGCGATGACTGCGGAGGGGGAAGCGTACGGTCTCGTGGAGGCGCGCCGCGGTCGATTCCGTGAAGAGGACCTGCTTGCGCTCACGGGCGCACCGTTCCACCTCGATATTCAACCTGGGCGGCCGGTCGTCACTTCCGGACGCGGCGGGATCTACCCGCGCGGCATCCCGCTCGGCACGGTGATTGGAATTGAGGAAGCCGATACCGGCTGGCGGAAGAGCTACCTGCTGCGCCCTGCGGCGCGCCCGGATGGTGCCTCTCATGTGCTGGTCGGGATGACGGGCGCAAGCGTCGACCATTCTCGCCTTTTCGGCATGGGGGTGGCCGACAGCACGCGCCGGGTCGTGGCGGGCAGCGCCAGCGACAGTGCGCGAGCCAACGCTGCACGGCGGGCCAGCCCGAGTTCGCCCGCCCGCGATAGCGCGAGGACCGACACCACGACCGCCGGAGCCCGCTGATGCCTGCTTCACGCAATCGCGCGTTCTGGGTGTTCATTGCCATTGTCGTTATCGCGCACTTCGTGCTGCACCTCGCGATTGGCGCGAAGGAGAACGCGCCCGATCTGCTGACCGTCGCAGTACTGCTCTCGGCGCGCCGTACGCGCGGTTCGGTCGCGGCACTGATTGGGTTTTTCCTGGGTATTCTCAATGATGGCCTCTCACCAACCGCGTTTGGTGCCGATGCCATCACGCTGACGATCGTCGGCTTCCTTGGTGCACGTTCGCGCGACCTGTTCGAAGGAGAGAGCATGCTGTTTGTGGCGGGCTACCTCTTTCTGGGCAAGTGGCTGCACGACGTGATCTATTTCCTGCTCCCAAAAACCGAAGTGCGGGGCGAACTGATGCAGCAGTTGCTGATCCAGGCACCGCTCGCAGCGCTGTACGCCGCGGGAGCGGGCATCTTCGCGCTGCTGTTATACCGCGCGAGCACGGGAGAGCGGTGAGGCGGCCCGCCGCCTCGCACGCGCTGCAGCATGGTTTTTCGCAGATTTCGCAACTGGTTCGGTGATCCGCTCCTCGCATTGACGGTGCTGGGACTGACGCTGTTCGGCATCGCAATGATCTACTCCGCCGGGCAGCTCGACGTCCCCAAACCGGGTGTGGCCGGCGCATGGCGTGCTCAGCTCGTTTGGCTGAGCATCTCCCTGGTGGGCATGTTCCTGGTCATGCGTGTGCAGGTCCGCTGGCTGGAGTGGGTCAGCCTTCCCCTGTACGTGATCGGTGTGCTGAGCCTTGTCGCAACGCTGATCATCGGGACCGGGCGCGGTACCGCGGAGGGGACCAAGAGCTGGCTCGAACTCGGGCCGCTCTCGGTTCAGCCGGCGCAGTTCGCAAACCTTGCCACGATCCTGATGCTCGGACGGATCATGGGCGCATGGCGCGAAACGCCGCAGTCGCTCTGGAATCTGTGGAAGCCGATCACGATCGTCGCCGTCCCGATGGGCCTGGTGTTCCTGCAGCCCGACCTTGGCACCGCACTCGTTTTCGGTGGACTGCTGATCGCAACGTTGTACTGGGCCGGCACACCGATGGGGCTCCTGTTCATGCTGCTCAGTCCCATTTTCGGCCTGCTCACCGCGATTGTGCCGTGGCTTTTCAGTGTCTACATGATCGGCCTGATGATCTTCCTGTACCTGTACCGCGCGTACATGTGGGAGGCCGTGCTGGTCATCGCACTCAATCTCGCCGCCGGGACCATCGCCGCGCCGCTCTGGAATTCGCTGGATGATTACCAGAAGAACCGACTGCTGGTGTTCCTCGATCCGAGCAAGGACCCGCGGGGGGCGGGGTACAACGTGCGGCAGTCGCGCGTGGCGATCGGCAGTGGCGGTCTGGTCGGCAAAGGTTTTACCGAAGGGACACAGAAACGCCTCGCCTTCCTGCCGGAGCAGCACACGGACTTCATCTTTGCCGTGATCGGCGAGGAGATGGGTTTTCTTTTTGGAACGCTGGTTGTGGTGACTGCCTACGGCATCATCATCTGGCGGTTGATCAAGCTGGCGGAACGATTACCTGACCCCTTTGCCGGTATCGTGGTGTTCGGTATCTTGGGCGCCTGGTTCACCCATATTCTGGTGAACATCGGCATGACCGTTGGTCTGATGCCGGTGACCGGCATCCCGCTGCCGTTCCTCAGCTACGGCGGATCGTTCCTGTTGGCGACCTACCTGGCGCTGGGCGTAGCGCAGCGCGTAGCCTCTGAACAGGGACGCATCTGAGCCCATGGCCTGGTTTAAGAAACCGAAACAGAAATTGCGCGCCGCCGACCGGCGCGAACTGCCTTCCGATGTTTTCGAGAAGTGCCCGGAGTGTGGGGAAATCCTCTACCGGGCACGGCTCGAACAGAATGCGTTCGTCTGCCCGGTTTGTGGTCATCACAGCCGCTTTCCGGCGGAAGGCTACATCCGTCTGCTGCTCGATGACGAAGAGTACGAAGAGCTGTGGCCGGAACTGCGCAGTTCGGATCCGCTCAATTTCACGGACCTGAAGCCGTACACGCAGCGACTGGAGACGGCGGAGCGGCAGACGGGGCAGGGGGATGCGGTGCGCACCGTGAGCGGTGCGCTCGACGGTATTCCGGTTGGTCTGGCCGTGATGGATTTCGACTTCATCGGCGGCAGCATGGGGTCGGTGGTCGGCGAAAAAATCGCGCGACTCGCGCGGCGCTCGCTCGAAGAGCAGAAGCCGTTGATCATCGTCAGTGCCTCAGGCGGGGCACGGATGATGGAGGGCATCCTGTCGCTCATGCAGATGGCCAAGACGAGTGCGTTGCTCGCGCTGCTGCACGAGGCCGGGATTCCCTTTATATCGATCCTGACGAACCCGACCACGGGCGGTGTCACCGCGTCCTACGCGATGCTGGGCGATGCCAATATTGCGGAGCCGGGTGCCCTGATCGGATTCGCCGGACCGCGGGTGATCGAGCAGACCATCAAGCAGGAGTTGCCGGAAGGGTTTCAGCGATCGGAATTCCTGCTCGAACACGGCATGGTCGATGTCATCGTGGACCGCCGTGAATTGAAGCTGATGATTTCACGGCTGCTGCGGCACATGCTCGGCCTGCACCCTGTTGAACTGGAGAACGGGAATGGCGGTCCCGAATCCGTGATGCCTTCTGCCGGAGACAGGTAGCGCGCGCGTGTCGCGCCTCTCATACAAAGAGCTGACGAAGCGACTGTTCCCGCGCCTCAGCGGCGGAATCCGCTGGGGCGTGGAGCGCACGGAACGTTTGCTTGCGGCTCTCGACGACCCTCATCTCAGCTATCCCACGATCCATGTGGCCGGCACGAACGGTAAAGGCTCCGTTGCGGCCACACTCGCGCAGATTCTGAAGGAGTCGGGGCTCAGAACGGGGCTGTACAGTTCGCCGCACCTGTTCAGCTTCCGCGAACGCATCCGCATCGATGGTGAGCCGGTTTCCCGCGAAGCTGTTGAAGAGGCAACGGCGCCGCTATGGCAGTTGATCGAGGCCACGGGTGCTTCATTCTTTGAAGCCACGACGGCGATCGGATTCGAGGCACTCGCGCAGGCGCAGGTCGAGGTCGCCGTCGTCGAAGTTGGCCTCGGGGGGCGTCTTGATTCGACCAACGTGATCCGGCCGGAGATCGCGATCATCACCAACATCGCGCGCGATCACGCCGATTACCTTGGCGATACACTCGAGGCGATCGCGCAGGAGAAAGCCGGCATTATCAAGCCCGGAATCCCGGTGATCACGGCCGATCACCAGGCGGAAGTGCTCGAGGTGTTTCGACGGACCGCAACGCAGGCCGGGGCTCCGTTTTTTCTTGCGCAGCCGCCACACGAGGTCGGCTTCACCGCTGCCGGTACGAATTTCTCGATGAAAACCCGCCACTGGGGCGAACTGGTCCTCCATACGCCGCTCGTCGGCCCGCACCAGGCGCAGAACGCGGTGCTTGCGGTCGAAGCGCTCGATCACCTCGACCGCTGGTCGATCGACGCGGATGCCGTTTGTCGCGGCGTTGCGGCCGTAAAGTGGCCGGGCCGCTTTCAGATCGAGCAAATCGATGGCCGGAATTGGGTCTTCGATGTGGCGCACAACGCGGCGGGTGTCGAGGCGCTGATCGCCGCGATTGCAGGGTTGTCGATGCCTCGGCCGCTGGTTGTATTGATCGGCATCCTCGGCGACAAGGATTGGGCGAAGATGCTGCCGCCGCTGTTTGCAGCAGCGGATCACGCCGTATTGACACGTCCGCCGACGGCACCGCCCAACCGCGCCTGGCAGCCGGAGGAGGTGTTGGCGAGCGTGCAGGCGGCCAATGCGCGTGTGGTTTCAGACTTCAGCGAGGCGCTCGAAAGCGCTCGTCGGCTTGCGGGTGCCGGCGGGACTATTCTTGTGACCGGTTCGTTCCACACTGTCGGGGATGCTTTGCTGCTCCTCGGGCGAGCGGGAGTCGAGCCTGATTTCCCCTTGCTGGACAACAAATTTCCTGGATAAATTCGCGAATGCCAAGCTTTACTGCGCTTCCCGGATTTCGCGATTTTCTGCCGCCTGACCTGGCCGTTCGTAATCACATCTTCAATGCATGGCGCGAAACCGCGCGTCGTTACGGCTATGAGGAGTACGACGGGCCGCCGCTCGAGCCACTCGAACTCTATACCGAGAAGAGCGGTGAAGAAATCGTCCGGCAGCTCTACAACTTTGAAGACAAGGGTGGCCGGCAGGTCGCCTTGCGCCCCGAGATGACGCCGACGTTTGCGCGCATGGTCGGTGCGCGTGCCGGTGGCCTGCGCAAGCCGATCCGCTGGTTCTCGATCCCACAGTTGTTCCGCTACGAACGGATGCAGCGGGGTCGCCTGCGTGAGCATTTTCAGCTCAATGTCGATATGGTGGGCGAGGCGCATGTTGCCGCGGATGCGGAAGTGCTCGCGGTCGCGCTCGACTGCCTGCGCATGCTGGGACTGACCGAGCAGGACATCGTCGCGCGGGTGAATGACCGTCGACTTTTGGAGAAGCTGCTGCTCGCCTCGGGCGTTGGCGCGGACGCGCTCGTCCCCGTCTACAACGTCATCGACAAACTCGGTCGCGAAACACCGGAGGAGAGCACGCGCCGGCTCGAAAAGGAAGCCGGTCTCGATGCGAATACCATCGAGAAGGTGTTCTCGCTTTTCACTTATGCGAATCTCGACGCGATCGCGGATGCGTTCGTTCACGACGCCGATGTCCAGGAAGCGATCGCACGCATGCGCGACTACCTGGCCTCAGTCGGTGAACTCGGTCTTGCCGATTACGTCGCATTCGATCCGACCATTGTGCGCGGACTCGCCTATTATACCGGCACCGTTTTCGAGATCTTCGATCGCAAGGGCGAACTGCGCGCGATCTGCGGCGGCGGTCGCTACGATGCGCTACTGCGCACGGTGAGTCCTGTAGATCTGCCGGCACTCGGTTTCGGCATGGGCGATGTGGTGCTGACCGAACTGCTGCGCGAGCGGAACCTGCTTCCGGAGAAGCTGTCGCGCATCGATTACTACATCGTCACGATCAGCGAGCAGGAGCAACCGCTGCAGCGCAGAATTGCACACGCGTTGCGCGAACAGGGGTATGCCGTGACGCACGGGTTCGGCAAAAGCGGCGTAGGCAAGCAGTTCAAGGATGCCGATGCGCGGGGCGCACGTGCGGCCATCGTGCTCGGTCCGTCCGAAGTTGAAGCAGGCGTAGTCATCGTACGCGACATGACGAGCGGGGCCGAACAGCGCATCCCGCTCGAGCGTGCGCTCGCCGGTCTGGTCGAAGAACGCGACCAGGCGCAGCACTAGCGAACAGCAGAAGGAACATGGCAGACGACAAGGGTTTGACGAAGCGCGCGGACGACTTTGCCGCGTGGTACAACGAAGCGGTGCTGCGCGCCGAACTGGCCGACTATTCGCCCGTGCGCGGATGCATGGTCATCCGCCCGTACGGTTACGGCATATGGGAGAAGATGCAGCGGGCGCTGGATGACATGTTCAAGGCGACCGGTCACCAGAACGCATACTTCCCGCTGTTCATCCCGCAGAGTTTTCTGGAGCGCGAAGCAGAGCACGTGGAAGGCTTCGCCCCGGAGGTTGCGGTAGTCACGCATGCCGGTGGCAAGGAGCTGGAAGAACCGCTGGTCGTACGGCCCACCTCGGAAACCGTGATCTACGCGATGTTCGCGAAGTGGGTGCAGAGCTACCGGGATCTTCCGCTGCTCATGAACCAGTGGGCGAACGTCGTGCGCTGGGAGATGCGCACGCGTCTGTTCCTGCGCACCACGGAATTCCTCTGGCAGGAAGGGCATACCGCGCATGCGACCGAGGCGGAAGCCGAGGAAGAGACCGTGCGTATGCTCGGCGTGTATCGCGAGTTCATGGAAAACCACATGGCGATGCCGGTGGTCACCGGGCGCAAGACCGATTCCGAGCGGTTCGCCGGTGCGGTCCGCACGTATTCCTGCGAAGCGCTGATGCAGGACAATCGCGCGCTGCAGGCAGGCACTTCGCACATGCTCGGGCAGAACTTCGCGAAACAGTTCGATCTGAAGTTCCAGACCGAACAGGGCGGGGAAGACTACGCATACAACACGTCGTGGGGGGTGAGCACGCGCCTGATCGGCGGGCTCGTGATGACGCACGGCGATGATAGCGGGATTGTCGTGCCGCCGCGGCTTGCCCCGATCCAGGTCGTGATCGTACCGATCTACCGCAACGATGATGAACGCGCGCTCGTGCTCGACAAGGCGGAGCGCATCGCCAATATCCTGAAGCAGGAGCACGTTCGCGCCCATATCGATGCGCGCGACACGCTCAAGCCCGGTCCCAAGTTCTACGAGTGGGAGCGCAAGGGCGTACCCATGCGCATCGAGATCGGGCCAAAAGATGTTGCGAAGCAGCAGTTGATGGTTGTGATGCGGACCGAAGTCGAAGGGATTCCACGCAAGGAGTCGATCGACGAAGCGGTTGCGCTCATGACGGTTGCGAATCGGCTGGAAGACTACCAGCGCGCGCTCCTCAACGCAGCGATTGCACGTCGCGAGGCCAACTCGCATCGCGGCATAACGGACTATGCGCAACTGAAGGAACTCGTGGAGCGCGACGCGGGATTCGTTTACGCCGGCTGGTGCGGTTCCGCGGACTGCGAGGCAAAGGTCAAGGAGGAAACCCGCGCAACGATCCGCTGCCTGCCAGGTGAGGAATTCAGAAGCGAGACCGCACCGGAAACCTGCGTTGTGTGCGGGAACCGGGCAGCGCACGAAGCGATCTGGGCGCGCGCCTACTAGGAGTCACAGATGAGCGGCTTCTTCGACTACCGCGGCGGAAAGCTCCATTGCGAGGATGTGCCGGTCGAGGAAATCGTCGCGACATACGGCACCCCGTTGTACGTGTACAGTCGCAATGCGATTGTGAGCCGCTTCCGTGAGTTCGAGCAGGCGTTCGCGCCGCTGGACCGACTGATCTGCTATTCGGTCAAGGCGAACGGAAATCTCGGTATTCTGCGCCTGCTCGCGGAGCAGGGGGCGGGCGCGGATATCGTCAGCGGTGGCGAGCTGTTTCGCGCGAGACAGGCCGGGATCGACCCGTCACGAATCGTGTTCAGCGGGGTCGGCAAAACGGTCACGGAACTCGCCGCTGCGCTGGAGGCCGGCATCTACAGTTTCAACGTCGAAAGTGAAGGCGAGTTGTGGTCGCTGAGCCAACTCGCTTCCACGATGGGCGTGCAGGCGCCGATCGCGCTGCGTGTAAACCCCGATATCGAGACACCGACCCCGCACGAGTACACACGCACCGGTCACAGGGCGACCAAGTTCGGTATCCCGATGGAGGATGCCCCGCGCCTGTATCGTCTGGCCGAGACCCTTCCCGGAATTCTCATCCGTGGTGTCGACGTTCATATCGGCAGTCAGATTCTCGAGGTTGAACCGTACCGACAGGCGCTGCAGCGGGTGCTCGAACTCATCGAACAACTGCGCAGCGAAGGCATTCGCTTCGAATCCCTCGACCTCGGTGGCGGATTCGGAGTCTCGTACGAAGATGAGAGCGCACCCACCCCGGCCGATTTCGCGGCTGCCCTCGTGCCGCCGCTCAGAGCGAGTGGGCTGCGTCTCATCCTCGAGCCCGGACGTTATATTCTCGCCCCCTCGGGGGTACTTCTCACACGGGTCATCACGGTCAAGGAGACCCCGGAGAAGACGTTTGTCATCACGGATGCAGGGATGAACGATCTGCTCCGACCGAGTCACTACGCGAGTTATCACCGCATCGGAAATGCGGAGCAGCACCCCGAGCGTGATCGCATGGTTGCGGACATCGTCGGCCCGATCTGCGAGACCGGTGACTTCCTCGCGCTGGGCCGGCCGCTCGAGCGTGTCCTTGATGGCGAACTTCTGGTGGTCGGAACGGCCGGCGCGTACGGCTTTTCGATGGCCTCGAACTACAATGCGCGGCCGCGCCCGGGCGAAGTGCTCGTGGATCGTGACCGCTTCACCCTGATCCGTCGTCGCGAGAGCTATGAAGACCTGGTCCGCGGCGAGGTCGAACTGCTGGATTAAATGGAAACTCGCGATCGCATCCTCATCCTGGATTACGGTTCACAATTTACGCAGTTGATCGCGCGGCGCATTCGTGAGCAGCGCGTCTACTGCGAAATTCACCCCGGCACGGTCAGCGCCGAATTCGTGCGGGACTGGAATCCGCGCGGCATCGTGTTTTCGGGTGGTCCCAATTCGGTTTACGACCAGGACGTCCCGCTTCCGGACGCAGCGATTCTCGACCTCGGTCTGCCGATCCTTGGGATCTGCTACGGCATGCAGTCGATCGCGCACCTGCTCGGGGGGAAGGTTGTCCCGGGTGAGTACCACGAATACGGGCGCGCCGACCTGCGTGTCAGCGCGACGAATCCGCTGTTCGAAGGGTTCGCACCGGGCGAAGCATTCACCGTCTGGGCGAGTCACGGGGATTTTGTGAAGGAGCCGCCGGCCGGGTTCCAGACCATCGCAGCGACGGAAACCATTCCGGTCGCTGCGATGTGGTCGGCCGAGCGTCGGTTCTACGGCGTGCAGTTTCACCCCGAGGTCGCGCACACACCGAGGGGCGCCGAACTGATCTCGAACTTCGTGTTCGGAATCTGCGGCTGCGAGCCGAGCTGGACCGCCGGCTCGTTCATCGACGAATCGATCGAGCGGATCCGCGCACAGGTCGGCGGCGAACATGTGATCTGTGGGTTGTCTGGCGGGGTCGACTCCTCCGTTGCCGCCGCACTGGTGCATCGCGCGATCGGCGATCAGCTCACGTGCATCTTTGTCGATCACGGCCTGCTCAGGGAAGGCGAACGCGCAGGTGTCGAACACACCTTCCGCCAGCATCTCGGCATCAGACTCGTGGTGATCGATGCTGCTGAGGAGTTCCTTGGCAAACTCAAGGGCGTCGAAGATCCGGAGCAGAAGCGCCGCACGATCGGCGAGACTTTCATCCGCGTGTTCGAACGTGCTGCGGTTGAACACGGTGAGGACGCGCGCTTCCTCGTGCAGGGCACACTTTACCCGGACGTGATCGAATCCGTGTCGGTGAAGGGGCCGTCCGCGACCATCAAAACGCATCACAACGTAGGGGGCCTGCCGAGCGATATGAAGTTCGCGCTGATCGAGCCGCTGCGCGAACTGTTCAAGGACGAGGTCCGCAACGTGGGGCGTGAACTCGGGCTGCCGGAAGAGATGGTCGGGCGCCATCCGTTCCCGGGACCGGGGCTCGCGATTCGCGTGCTCGGCAGGATCTCCGAGGATGCACTCGCCACGCTGCGCCGCGCCGACGCCATTTATCTGGAAGAAATTCGAAGCGCGGGTTTGTACGATGACATCTGGCAGGCGTTCGGTGTACTTCTGCCGGTGCGCAGTGTCGGGGTAATGGGAGACTACCGAACGTATGAAAACGTGGTTGCTCTGCGCGCGGTGACCAGCCGTGACGGTATGACCGCAGACTGGTATCCCTTCCCGCATGACGTGCTCGCGCGTATCTCGTCGCGCATCATCAACGAAGTGCGTGGCGTCAACCGCGTCTGCTACGATATCAGCTCGAAACCGCCCGCGACGATCGAGTGGGAGTAGCGGGTACGATTGCCCTGAAGAAACAGTACGGCGCGCGGCGAGTCACTCACCGCGCGCTTCTGCATCAAGGTTGGCCAGTCCCTCCGCCGTCAAGCGGCGCAGATAGATTCCGGCATAGTTCTCATCAATGGCCGCGAGCCGGTTCTCCGGAGTGGCGGCGTAATGCGCGGCGCAGATTTCGCAGTTGATCGTACGGGATTCGCCCGCTCCGATCAGGCGCCAGTTGCCCGTGCATCGTTCTGTTGCATGTTCGAGCTGCATGGTTTTTCCCCTGACCATTCCGACGCCCGACCCAGAAGTGCAAGCTGCAAGCCAAGGGGCATTTTTACCGCAACTTCGTCACTGACACCACTCTGCACCCGGCGCACACGCGATCACGACCACCGTTACGCCGGGTGTACGCATCGTTTGATTATCCGGACCGAACGCAATGCCGCGAATATCGAGTTGCGCATTCGTTGGCAGATTTGGAGGTACGCGGAAATCAAAGGTGACCACGGTGTCGGTCACGGGGGCAAAGCGAACGACCGTGGAATCGAGCGGGGTAGCGACGTTGAAGCGATGAATGACGACGCCGAGCCCTTCGAGGCGTTTGAAGGTCTCGAAGCCACTGATCCGGATGTTCAGGTTGCGGCCGGCTTCGACGCTTTCGCTCGTCCGTGGCGCAACGATCCGCACCGCCATCTGGAGGGGCGTGTCCGGTCCGACGATGCCGGGGCGTTCCCGATCCGAACCGCAGCCGGCCAGCAGTGCCAGGGCCAGCACGGCGAGGTGACGGGTTCTCACTCCGGCAGGATTTCGCCGGTCGGTGCGTTCAGGCGGTTCTGTACGGAATCCCATACCGCGGCCATGTAGGTGATGTCGTCGGCGTGTTCGGCCGTGAACAACTGCAAGGCTCGTTCACTCACCGCGGCACGTTCGAGGATCTGCTTCTTCTGCTCCTCGTACTGCTCGGCTGTTGTGGCCGCTGTACGCGCACGCCACAGCTCGACATAAACCGTGACGAACTGCTGGCTCGTGATGCCGCTGGGCTCGACACCCTGCGGCGCCGGGTTCTGCTGGCAGCCAGGCAGCAGCAGGATTCCAATCAGTGCTGTTGCACTGGCAAGGATCTGGATCGTTTTCATGGGCGAACGGTAATGCTGCTACCGGTACGCTTCAACCGGCAGAGGTTTGCGACGACCTGAAAAGCTGTGCAATTTTCAGGATCTACGAGTTCTCTTCTCCTACACCGAAGAAGGCAGGATGCTGATGAACGGCAGGCGCCTTGGTGGCTGGCCAACCTTTCTCGCACTGGTACTGGCTGCGGGCGGGCTCCAGGCGCAGCAGGGCCCCCGAATCCCTTCGCCGGCGGAAGCACTTGGCTACCAGCTTGGTGAACAGTTTACCGACCACGCGCGCGTGGTTCGCTACCTGGAAACGCTGGCGACCGGATCGCCGATCGTTCGAATCCGTGAATACGGGCAATCCGTCGAACGGCGACCGCTGCTGCAGGTGGTCATCGCGCGGCAGGATTACCTGTCCCGGCTGGACGAAATCCTCGAGCGCAACCGTCGGCTGACGGATCCGGAAACGACGGAAGCCGAAGCTCGCCATATTGCCGAGAACAACCCGGCGATTGTGTACTTCAGCTACGGCGTGCACGGGAACGAGAGTTCGTCGAGCGAAGCCGCGCTCTGGACGGCATACGACCTGGTGCGCAATGCCGACAACGTGCGCGGGGTGCTGGACTCGGTGGTCGTAATCATCGATCCGGCGGTCAACCCGGACGGACGCGAGCGGTATGTCGGGTTTTACAATCAGGCGCGCAGCAAGGAAGTGAACCCGAACCCGGAATCGCGTGAGCACGTTGAACCGTGGCCGGGTGGTCGCTTCAACCACTACCTGTTCGACCTGAACCGCGACTGGGCGTGGATGACGCAGCAGGAGACCCGCGCTCGACTGGCGACCTGGGGCTACTGGTCCCCGCAGGTGCACGTCGACTTCCACGAGATGAGCCCGAACTCGAGCTATTTCTTCTTCCCCGCGGCTGATCCGATCAACCCGATGTATCCCGCCCACATCCTCGATTGGGGCAAATACTTCGGCGCGGCGAACGCGGCGGCGTTCGATCGGCACGGCTGGCGCTACTTCACGGGCGAATCGTACGACCTGTTCTATCCCGGATACGGCGATAGCTGGCCGAGCCTGAACGGAGCGATCGGGATGACCTACGAACAGGCTGGCGGCGGCAGCGCCGGCCTGGCGTACCGCCGCAGCGATGGCGATACGCTGACCCTGCGTCGCCGCGCCGAGCAGCACTGGACCAGCGGGGTCGCGACGCTGCGGGCCAGCGCCGCGCGGAAGTCGGCGCTGCTGCTCGACTATGCACGCTTCCACAGGACGCAGGGCGAAGGATTGCCGGATATTCTGCTGGTCCCCGGTCGCGATCCGAACCGGATGAATGCGCTGGTCAAACTGCTGCGCGCTCAGGGCATCCAGGTCGAGAGGGCCACAGCGGCGTTCAAGGCGAACACCCGGCCGCATCAGGGCTTTGCTTCCCGCGAGTCATTCCCGGCCGGGACCTACCGGGTCCGGGCGCGCCAGCCGCGCGGCCGCCTTGCACTGACACTGCTGCAACCCGAGACGATGCTGAAGGCGACGTACTCCTACGATGTGAGTGCCTGGTCTTTGCCGTTCGCCTACGGTGTGGAAGCGCACAGCGCGGATCGCCTGCCTGGCGGTAGCTGGATGGTCGTGGATAGCGTGCGGCCGGTGATTGCCAGCGCGAAGGCGTCGGTCGATTCGTACGGCTATCTGGTGCCCCCATCCGTGGCGGCGTGGCCCGCCGTGATCCGCTACCTCGAGCTCGGCGGCCGTGCCCGCGTGCTCGCGGAAGG
>Ga0182743_1001477_pt1 | contig 22832 bp, 16 predicted proteins | sample eDN3rd30CKraftOP_FD_128522 | JGI IMG/M metagenome (GOLD analysis project Ga0182743, IMG submission 128522) | Enriched Organic Plus compost microbial communities from Emeryville, California, USA - eDNA 3rd pass 30_C Kraft OP (version 2) (version 2) ... | reverse complement strand
GAAGCGGCGCCTCGCGAAGCGGGGCAGGGTCCGGGCGGCCCTGAAGATCACGTTCATCCCCCGCGGCGGCCTCCCCGCCACCCGCCGGCTGAAGCTCCAGGCCGGGAAGGCCTGAGCGGCCCGTCCCGCCGATTCCGGCTTACCCTGTTACTCCACGAGCTTTTCCCACGTCTTTCCCATAGCCCGACTTTGCCGTCTTCTACCCTCGACTATCTACTACCCTCGACTTCCTCCATTCACGACGAAGGAGAGGGAGATGGGATTCTGGGACTCGATTTTTGGGACTAAGAAGAAGGCAGCAGGACATGCTCTCTATCGGGGCAAGGCTTTCTACTTCCAACGAGACTCCTCATGTCATCTGATACGGGTGGTTGGCGAGTCCTTCTACCAGGACGAAATCAGCAAGGCCACAGGACGGCGCGGCAACGAAGCCTTGGAGCACTACTGCATCGTTGCCATCGTTCCCGAGATCGACAATCCATACGACAAGAACGCGATCAATGTTCAGATCAACGGTCACAAGGTCGGGTACCTGTCAAGAGACGACGCCCGGGCATATCGCAAGAAAGCAGTGGCCGCGATCCAGAAGGGTTCAGTGATCGCGGCGGACGGTTGCGTTAGGGCGGTCGACCCAGCGGAAGCAGACACTCCTAACGCCGGGGTTGTGTTGTGGCTTCCACCTCCCGAAGAACTTCAGTTCTAGCGTCTCTTCCGGGTAGCGGAAGAGCGCTTGCGGCCCGAGACGATGCCGGGGGCCCGGCTCGTTGTGTGACTCCGGCTTAGGTCGGTGTGTCCGGCTCCACCCGTGGACTGTGCCCGACTCACGCTCGCCGGAGACCGGCCGGATGTTACTTCCAAGGAAGAGTGAATATTCGCTCCCAGTCGTGGTTGACAGCCACCGTTTCCAGGTCGAACTCGTCAGCGGTCATCAGGAGGTAGTACTTGCGAAAGGCTCGAGAGATCGCGTCGATCGCCGTGTGCAGCTCTTGAAAGGTTGGGATCTCGGCAGGCTTTTTGTCCATGTGTGCAATCGAAGTGTCCACATGATCCACCACGCTCTCTACTGCTTCAGTCATATTGCCTCGGTCCCTCGCCACCATCGCAGGGTCAATATGGGTCAGACAGTTCTCGCCGGCGAAGTGCTTTCGAAAAATCCGGCGAGCAGCTTCCCGTTCGAGTTTGTCTTGAGTCCCCCAGAGATGGATAAACCAGTCCTCCGTGAACTGTTCGGCCATTTTTTCTATCTCGACTAGAAGCCGAAACAGGCTCACTGGCTGGCCTCGCGTTACATCGGCAAGGCGTCGGACTCCTGCCGCTTGGCTGTTCGCGTAGGTCTCTTGGAGAAACCATATGAAGTAGGAAGGGGGAAGGTCGGGATTTGCCTGAGCTATCTTGCGAACTCGCCAAAAAACCTGGCGATGAAGAATCAGAGTCAGGACTTCGGGCCGTATCCGGTCATCGAGTATGCCTCTCCACTTGTCGAGTCGCTGAGAATCCACCCCTAGATGAGTCCCCTTGGAAGTGCCCTCGCGATCCACCTAGATGCCGTATCCGGAGAGTTCGCGGAACGGACCCCAGAATACATCGGACACCTTTGCCAAGTGTCCCCTGGAAGCACGAAAGCCCGCCGTCGGGCGGGCTTCCGGTAGTACCGCTACGGGGATTCGAACCCCGGTTTCCGGACTGAGAATCCGGCGTCCTAGACCCCTGGACGATAGCGGCGCGTGGCGCGCATTCTAACAATTCGTTTTCGAGTTTGACGTCAAGTCGGGGGTCGCAATTTCGCTGGCGGTCCCTCCGCCCCGGGAGGCCGGACGAGAGCGCGCGAAGCATGGCGAGCAGGTAGAGTTTCGCCTCCGCGCGGCTGTGGCGGAACTGGTAGACGCGCAGGCTTCAGGTGCCTGTGTTCGCAAGAACGTGGAGGTTCGACTCCTCTCAGCCGCACTCACCAGATGAAGATCTTTTCCTGGAACGTCAACGGCATCCGGGCCGTCATCAAGAAGGGCGACTTCGGATCGTTCATCGAGAAGTACGACCCTGACATCGTCTGCCTGCAGGAGACCAAGGCCGAGCAGGGTCAGGCGGAGATCGACCTTCCCCAGTTCGAGGAGTACTGGAACTCGGCCGAGAAGAAGGGCTACTCGGGGACGGCGATCTTCACGCGAGAGAAGCCGATCGCGGTACTGAACGACTTCGCGGCGGAGATCTCGGACGAGTACAGCCTCCACGACGACTCCTACGGCGATCCGCGCGCGGAGGGACGGGTGATCACCGCCGAGTACGACGACTTCTTCCTGGTCACCACCTACGTGCCGAACGCGAAGCGTGACCTGACCCGCCTCGAGCTGCGGGAGAAGCGGTGGGATCCAGCCCTCCTCCACCACATGAAGATGCTCGATGCCAAGAAACCGGTGCTGGTCTGCGGCGACATGAACGTCGCCCACACCGAGGACGATCTCGCCAACCCGAAATCGAACAAGGGAGAACACGGCTTCACGGACGAGGAACGCCAGGGCTTCCAGAACTTCCTCGATGCGGGATTCGTCGACACCTTCCGCCTGTTCACCCAGGGCAACGGCCACTACTCGTGGTGGTCGTACATGTCCCGCGCGCGCGAACGGAACGCCGGGTGGAGGATCGACTACTTCCTCGCCTCGGAGCGCCTCCGGGACGCGATCACGGCCGCCGAGATCCACAATGACGTCATGGGCTCGGACCACTGCCCGGTGAGTGTCACGCTTGACCGGGAAAAGCTGCCCGCCGCCTGAGCACGAGAGAGGGCGACCCGCGGGCCGCCCTCTCCTTCGATGCTTCTTTGAGGGGTCTACTCAGCGCCTCTTGGCACGGCACTTCTGCTTCGTGGCCGGCGAGTTCACCTTCGTGGTCGGACCGGTGGGTTTCCCGGTCGACGGGTTCCGCTCACCGAACACGAACGTCGCGCGGGTCACGAGCGGGCTGCGCGGGCAGCTCGCGCGAACGTAACGGGCGTTCTTGCCCCTGGTCTTCACGCCGATGTCGGGACGGTTGAGGAGCGGGCCCGGCAACTGGATCTTGAAGTCGCCGACCGCCGAGTCGAAGCTGAGGACCGGGATCGCGATGCTGAGCGAACGCCGTTTCAGCGTGGCCTGCATCAGGACACCGACGCCGGTCTGCTTCGAGAAGCCGTAGATCTTGAGCTTGGGCTGCCCCTTGCGGTTCTTGCCCGCGTTGAAGACCACGAGCACCGGATCGTTCAGAGGCGACACCTTGTTCTTCGCCAGGTAGATCAGCGCGGTACCGGTGCCCACCACGGCCCTCTTGCACGCGGCGACGATCCCCTTGGGGTCACCCAGTGAGGATTGCGGGTTCAACTTCCTGTCGTTGCACACCCTCCGGTCGGGCTTGAAGGAGAGACCGGGCGGCAGCTTGAGATTGATCCGTTTGGTCGGGGTCACCGTGGCGGAGGCGGCACCAGGGGTCACGGTGGCGGACACGGTGAGTTTCGAGGGAACCCGGGTCTTCTTGTGGAACTTCCCGGCCCTCGGCTTGACGTTCGTCTTCGCGACGACCGATTCTCCCGCCGCCTGTGCCGAAGCGGCGGCACCCAGCGGGACGAGGATCGCTACGAGGAGCGCGATGAATTTCTTTGATCGTGACATGTCCACGAGGTACCCAGGTTCCCCGGACAAGCATCACAGTTTTAGCGAACGTTTACGTTTTCAAAACAGAACACCTGCAAGTAAGAGGGGCGGCCAGATGGCCGCCCCTCTCGCAGAACTGCTGTCGGGTCGCCCTACTTGAGCTTGACCCGGGCGCTCGCCTTGGCGGAGACGCCCTTGCCCTTGATCGTGAACTTCACGACGGGCCGGGTGACCTTCGCGCGGACGGTCACGGTCTTGGACTTCCCGGGGGCGATGTTGCCCGCGTTGGCCTTGCCGCCGGCGGCGGTGACCTTGACGGCCTTGGCGGTCGCGGTGCCCTTGTTCGACACGGTGACCTTGAAGGCGGCCTTACGACCCCTCTTGACCTTGCCCTTCGGGCCCTTGGCCTTGGCGTTCAGCTTGGCCTTGCCGGCGAGACCCTTGCAGGCCTGGGTGGTGGTCGGAGACTCGACCGTGTAGGTCGGCCCCGAGTCGGCACCGGTCGACGGGTTGCGCTGACCGAGCTTGAACACGGCGTTGGTCACGAGCGGGCTGGACGCGCAGCGGGCCTGGACGTAGTTGGGGTCCTTGCCCTGCGTCACGAAGCCGAGCTCGGCCTGACGGTCGAGAACCGGACCCGGGAAGTTCAGGTCGAAGTTCTTGACGGCCGAGTCGTAGCTGAGGACCGGGATGGCGATGTCCAGCACCCGGTTCTGGAGCTGGCCGGTCATCAGGATGCCGACGCCGGTGCCCTTCGAGTAGCCGTAGATCTTGAGCTTGGGGGCGCCGTTCTTGGCCTTGCCGGCGTTGAAGGCGACCAGGATCGGGTCGCTCAGGAGGTTGTTGACCCCGCGGGCCAGGAGGAGCTTGGCGGTACCGGTACCGACCACAGCGTTCTGGCAGGCATCAACGATGGCCTTGGGATCGCCCAGCGAGGACTGCTCGTTCAGCTTGCTGTCCGGGCAGATCTTGTTGTTCGCACGGAAGGTCATGCCGGCCGGGAAGGTGACCCGGACGTTCTTCAGCGGCTCGACGGTGGGCTGGCCCTGGCCGGGAATGACCTCGACGTCGAGGCGCAGGTTCGAAGCTACGTTCACCTGCTTGTAGAAGTTGCCCTTGCGGGGCGAGAGTTCGGTCTTGGCCGAGACCGTCTCACCGGCGGCGTTCGCACTTGCGACCGCGGTGAACGGAATCAGCATGGCAATCAGAGCGATTGCGACTTTCTTGGCGTTGCTCATGTGGATCCTCAGTGTTGGGAGAGTTGGCGAGGTGGACAAGAACACTGCGGCACGCGCAGCTGCCTCGTCACCTATAGATACCCGGGCGGACCCCACGGTTTCGCCGTTTAGCAAACCTTTAGCGCCCCCTCGCGGATATCTCAGACATTGCCCCCTTGGAGGGACTCCTCCAGTCTAGTGACTGTCAGCGGACGCGGATGGCTCGCCCGAACACCACGCGAGCGCCTTTCGCGATCACCTGTATGCGGACCCTCGCACGGGCGCCCTTGCGGGCCACGACGCGCCCCCGCACGGTGAACGTCTTGCGCTTGCCGGGGGCGATCTTTCCGCCCCTCGCCGACCCTCGCACGCCGCCCCGCACCCGCAGCTTGACCGCGCGGGCCGTGGCCGTCCCCCGGTTGGCGACGGTGACGCGATACCTGACCCTGGCGCCGCGCCGCGCCGCCCGTGGGCCTCTCTGTGCCTTCCTTCGCAGCTTGGGCCGGCCCTTCAGGCCGCGACAGGAATCGTTGTAGACGTTGCCGGGGACGATCGTCGTCGGCCCGATGTCCGCCCCGGTGCTGGCGTTGCGTTCTCCCAGGTAGAAGTCACCACCGGTCGACCACATCCCGTCCGAGCAGCGGGCGCGGACGTAGCCCCGATCGAGGCCCTTGACTACCCGGAACCCTCCGGGGGCCGCAGCGTCCTCCACCTTCATCCCCGTACCAGGCATGTCGAACACGAAGTTGCCCACGGCGGAGTCGTAGCTCAGCACGCCGATCGGGACGTCCTGGATCCCGTTCTTGTTGAGCGAACCCTCCATCAGCAGGCCGGTGCCGGTCGCCTTCGAGAATCCGTAGATCTTCATCTTCGGGTTGCCTCGCGCATCGCGGCCGGCGTTGAAGATGACCAGTTGCGGATCCGCGAGAGGAGACGCGGTGGACTTGACCAGATAGATCAACGAGGTGCCGGTCCCGATCACCGATCGCGGGCAGAGGTCGACGATCGCGGCCACGCCCAGGCCGAGACTAGAGGTCTGACTGAGCTTGGAGTCGGGACACGGTGGCGTCTTCCGGTTGTCCGGGTTGTAGGTCATGTCGGTGTCGAACCTGATTCGCGTCCGCTTCAGCGGAAGGATCGTCTGTTGCCCCGGGGGCACCTCGACCTGGACCTTGAGCCGCGACTGCACGGGGACCCGTACCTCCTTGAAGAGCTTTCCACCGAACGGCTTCATCGAGGTCTCGATCGACACCGTCTCCGCCTTTGCTCCCGACAGCTGGATCAGCATCGCCACGACGATCGCTGCGAACGCGGTGAACCTTCCTTTCGGACTCAAGGTCGTCCTCTCTCCTCGGGAATACGACTCGGGTCTCCCCTACCCCTTTCGTGAAATCGCAATCGTTCGCGATCGCGAGGCGCCCCCGCCGGAAACCGTCACCCGCAGCTTCCTCCGCTTCGGGTTGCCCGTCCGGGGGAACCTGACCTTGACCGGGACGGTGCGAGAGGTCTCGGGCGGGACACGACCAAGGACCTTCCTGCCCGTACCGCCACCGGTGATCCGGACGGTTACCTTGTTGAGCGATGCCGTTCCGACGTTGGAGATGGCAACCCGGACCGTCTGCCCCTTGCCGCGCCGGAACTTCGGGCGACCGATGACGCGTAGGGCTCCCAGCCTCCCCCTCCCCTTGAGGCCGCTGCAGGGCAGCGAGAACGGGTTCGACTCGATTTCCACGGGCTCGGAGGTCAGCTCGCCGGTCGAGTCGTTGCGGGTCGCGAACCGGAACCTCCCGGTCGCCTTCCAGGCCCCCGAGGAGCAGACGGCCCGCAGGTAGGCGGGATCCTGACCACGAACGACCCTGATGCCACCCGGTGCGGCGTCGTCTTCGATCTCCAGGGGATCCCCCGGGATCCCGAGCATGAAATCGGCGATCGCGGAATCGAACGGCAGCACCCCGATCGCAATGTCGAGTTCGCCGTTGCGGGCGAGGAACCCCGACATGAGGACCCCGGCCCCGGTGGCCTTCGAGAACCCGTAAATGGTGATCTTCGGCCGTCCCTGCGCGGTCGTCCCGGCGTTGAAGATCACGAGCCGGGGATCGTCGAGCGGCGGGATCAATGCCGAGCGGGCCAGGTGGATCCTGGCGGTGCCGGTGCCGATCACGGAACGCGGGCAGAGGTCGACCATGGCGGTGACTCCGGAGCCGAGGCTCGCCTGCGGGTTGACCTTGGTGCATACCGGGGTTTTCTTCGGGTCGGGATGGAAGGTCATGTCCTTTGGGAACTTGACCCTCGAGTTGATCATCGGGGTCACCACCGTGGCGGACGGAGGCACCGTCACACCGATGTCGAGACTCGCCCGGACGGCCCGGGGTGCCTCACGAAACAGGTTTCCCTCCGCGGCTTCCGCCTGCATCGAGAGGGTCACCGATTCGTCCGAGGCGTCGGCCGAGGCCGGGACCAGCAGCGCTCCGAGACAGAGCAGGAGGATCAGTCGGATCTTCAAGTCGGTCTTCTCCGGGAAATGAGAAGGGCGGCCCGCAGGCCGCCCTTCTCGTGGTCTTGCTTGATGCCCCGCTCTTACTTGAGCTTGACCCGGGCGGTCGCCTTGGCGGAGACGCCCTTGCCCTTGATCGTGAACTTCACGACGGGCCGGGTGACCTTCGCGCGGACGGTCACGGTCTTGGACTTGCCGGGGGCGATGTTGCCCGCGTTGGCCTTGCCGCCGGGGGCGGAGACCTTCACGGCCTTCGCGACACCGGTGCCGTTGTTGGAAACGGTGACCTTGAAGGCGGCCTTCGCACCCCTCTTGACCTTGCCCTTCGGGCCCTTGGCCTTCGCCTTCAGCTTGGCCTTGCCGGCAGCACCCTTGCAGGGCTGCGTCGTGGTCGGCGACTTCACCGTCCGCTCGGGGCCGGCATCGGCACCGGTGGACGGGTTCCGCTCACCGAGGACGAACTCGGCGTTGGTCTTCAGCGGGCTGCTGGCGCAGACGGCGCGGACGTAGTTCGGGTCGAGACCCTTGGCCTTGAATCCGAGCTCGGCCTCACGGTCCAGCGTCTCGCCCGGCATGTCGAACTGGTAGTACTGGACAGCCGAGTCGTAGCTCAGGACCGGGATGGCCACGTCGAGCACCTGGTTCTTGAGCTCACCGTGCATCAGGATGCCGACGCCGGTGCCCTTGGAGAACCCGTAGATCTTGATCTTCGCGTTGCCGGACTTGGACTTGCCGGCGTTGAAGATGATCAGGATGGGGTCTGCCAGAGCGTTGGCCTTGGCCCGCGCCAGGTAGATGGTCGAGGTTCCCGTGCCGACCACGGATCCGGCGCAGGACTCGACGACGGCCTTCGGGTCGCCAAGCGATGACTGCGCGTTCAGCTTGGCGTCCGTGCAGACCGGCATCTTCGGGCTCGGGTTGAAGGACACGCCCTTCGGGAAGGTGATCCTGGTGTTCTTCATGGGCGTGATGCTGAGCTCCGTCGGGGGAGCCTCCACATCGGCCCGGATGGTGAAGTCAACAGGCACCGGGTAGTTCTTGTAGAGGGTGCCCTTCCTCGGTTTCACGACGGTCTTCGCCGTCACGATCTCGTTTGCCGCCTGCGCGGCGCTGACCATGGCCAGCGACATCACCGCGGCCAGGACGACTGCAAAAGCTTTCTTCATCTGGTCTCTCTCCTCTGGTTTCCGATACGGACTTAGCCCGCGTCCCAAAACTCCCTCACAACGAGCGGGAGCTTACACGAGAAGAACCCCGAAATGATGTGAAAGTTGCGGCACGCACAAGGCGCGGGGCGTTACCTCAGGGATTGGGGTCGCGGAAGACGTGCAGGTACTGGCTGTCCGGCTGCGACGGGTCGCCGATCGGCCGGAAAGGTCCGGCCTGGCTGCAGGCGGGTGCCGCGACGTTGCCGGTCTGCATGACCGGAGGATCGCCACCCATCAGGAAGCCCAGGAGCTGGTCGTAGAGGTTCTCCTGGTAGGCCGGGCTGAAGCCGTAGCGCAGGTTGATGCCGAACTGGGCCTGTTGCACCGGCGTGAGGGTCGCCCAGGGCTGGATCGTCGCGTTCATGCCCGCGGCGCAGTCCGCCGCGTTGAACACCTTCATCCCACCCGTGGCGAAGCTCGCGTTCTGCCCGGGCCCGGTGTACGGGTTCGTGCGGGCCGAGTTCTGTCCCGAAGGTCCGTACCCGGCATAGCTCTCCGGTCCGAGCCGGATACCGGCGCGCACGTACTTCGCGCGCCCACCCGCGCCGTACCGTCCCTCGGCATTGGTGACCGTGGCGGCCTGGCCGATCGTGACCGCGAGCTCGCGACGGTAGAGGTTCGCCGTCTGGAGGAAGGGGTTGAACTCCGCGAAGTAGTCCGGGATGCGAGCCAGCAGCGTCGGCGCGTCCTCGTCCAGGAATGCCCGGAGCGAGGGGAACGCCTTCGGCGCTTTGCGGATCACCGGCCGGAGGCCCTTGTAGAGGCGCCTGCTCACAGGTGCCAGGTCGGCCGAGGCCCGGAAGGTCGGCGAGAGCTGCCTGGCGACGGGGATCAGTTTCCGCACCCTCGGCGTCGCGAAGTCCGCGAAGTCGCCCAGGCGCTCCTGGGTGTCCCGCGATTCGCGCAGGAAGGTGGGGAACACGCGGAAGAAGTCCTTGAGTTCCTCGTTCCGGTTCGCCAGCGTCTTGAACACCGTGTCGGTGTTGCGGATCATTCCGCTCAGCTGGCCCTGTCGCTTGCTGAGGGCGTCGAAGACGACTCCCGTGTTCTTGATCAGCTTGGAGAAGTCTTCTTCCTGGCTGTTCAGCACCTGCAGGACGTCGTTCAACGAGGTCAGGGTCCCCGGCAGGACGCCCAGGGTCTGGTTCAGGGTGGCGCCGCGTCCCGAGACTGCGATCGAGTTGTCGATCGCTCCCTGCTTGAACGCTTCCCGGGTCTTTTCGTCGAATGTGCGGAAGATCTCGTCGAGCTGGACGGATTTCGCTACCTGCGCCGGGGGCAGCTGTCCCCCGTCCTCGAGCATTCCGTCCCGTTTGTCCCCGGGAGTGAGCTCGATGTAGGCCTCTCCGAGAAGGCTCTTCGCCCTCAGGATGGCCCGGGTATCGGCCGGGATGGGAGCGTATTCCGGCTCGATGTTGAGCGTGACGATCGCCGAGCCCTTCTCGTCCCCCTCTCCGAGGTCGATCGACTTCACTCGACCCACCTCGACGCCGGAGATGTCCACCTCGGACTGCTCCGCGAGCTGACCGATCTGCGTGAGGGGCAACTTGACCTCGTATCCCCTCGCCGCCAGAGGCGTCGGGCCGCCGAACGCGACCCAGACGAAGAGCAGCAGCCCGAAGCACGAGAGCGCGAAGCCGGCGATGGCGATGAGCTGTCCGATCGAGGGCGCTTGCTTGTTCATGAGGAGCAGATGGCGGTCATGGGCGAAAGCTGGTTGAGGCGGTAGGCCGGCTCGAGCTGGGGCAGCCCGCCCTTCACGCTCTCGAACTGGACGGCGGTGTTACAGGCGATCAGGCTGACGCCGCGGCGCACGAGTCCGTTGCCGTCCTGGAGCGAGACGGAGGCGTTGAAGTTGTGGTTCATCCACGGCGCATAGAACAGGAACCCCTCCGATTCGCCAGGCGGGTTGTAGGCGAGCATGTTCAGGAGCGTGTTCAGCTCGGTGAACGTGGTCTTCAGGTTCGGGGTCGTCTTGGCTCCGGCCCGGCTCGTCTTCTGGAGCTCGCGGAACACCGGCTGCACCTCGCGGGTGAACGGCCGGATGTTGTCGCGGACGAGCGGGGTGGTGTCCCTGGCCAGCCGCTGGACCGAACGGAGCGAGCCCTTCAGGTTCCGGGCGCCCGGGATGAGCCCGAGGAGCGTCGGACGTGTCAGCTGGGAAAGCTCGTCCGACTTGGCCAAGTTGACCCGTCCCGCCTCGAGGGTGGACGGGAACTCCCTCAGCGCCTCGCGCAGCGAGGCTTCCTGAGCCGCGTAGTTGCTCAGGGACTCCTTCGAGTTGGAGATGAAGTCGGCCACGACCTGGTCGTTGTTGCCGAGTTCGGTCGCGACCTTGCTGAACGAGTTGATGCCCTGGCGGATGTACTTGCGCCGCTTTTCGAGCTCGCCATTGATCCGCGCCGTGTAGGTCGTGAACGGGGCGAACCGGCGCAGGGCCTGGGAAAGCTCGGGACCACGGTTGTTCAGGCCCTCGCCCGCGCCGTTCAGGAGCAGCACCAGGTAGTCCTGGGTGTCGCGGTCAAGCGACGCGAGGATCTGGTCCATCTGGACGTTCGAGAGTCCCTGCGAGACCGGGAACACGGTGCCCTCGGGCGGCGGCGGCCCCTTGGTCCCGGGATCGATCTCCACGACCATGTCGCTCAGGCCGGTCTTGGGGCGGAGCAGGAACTGGGCGTCCTCGTGGATCAGTTCCTTGTACTTGGGGTCGATGTCCAGCCGGACGCGGGCGATTCCGTCCTCGAGCGTCGAGGCCCCCACCTTGCCGACGTTGATGCCGGCGATCACGGCCGCCTGCCCCTGTCCGGGGGTGACCGCCTGGGCGGATTCGAGCTCGACGTTGATCGAGTAGAAGTCCTGGCCGAAGCCGGGGATCCACGAAGGCAGCGCCGCCTTCTGGTTGGACAGGATGAACAGCAGCACGGCGAGCGCGATCACGATCAGGCCCGTGATGGCGAGGAAGTCCTTGAAGTGTGTCTTTATTGCGCGTTTCACGGGTAAGCCGCCGGACTTGGTGCTCCCGGACCGGCCATCGGTCCGTTGAGGTCGGGGAGTTCCTGATCGGCGCAGAGCTGGTCGCTCACGATAGGCGGTCCGTCGGCGCCGTAGGGGGCCAACGGGGTAGTGCCCTGCGGGGCCGATTCCATCCGGCCGTAGAGGGTGTCGAGGTCGGCGCCCTGCTCCCGCGGATCCGACATCTTCACGGTCACCGGACCACCGCCGCCCTGGATTCGGGTGTAGGTGCCGTTGCCGTCGAACATGTTGGTGCTGCCGGCGGCGCTGACCGCGGCGTAGAAGAGCTCGCGGTGCGCGGGCTGGCCGTTGCTGAATGCGCCGTCGTCGATGACCTGATCCCCGGTCGGGCTGATCGTGTTGGCGACGCAGAGGCCGAAGTTCCGGAGCTGCGGCAGGAGCGCGAGCGTCGCCGCCGCGGACTTCGCCGAGTCCGGCGCGCTACGCCTGATGATCTTCGCGAGGCCCCCGAGCTCCGGCTCGGTGAGGAGCCGCTGCAGCTGGCGGAGGAACGGACGCGTGACCCGCATCGTCCGCGGGAGCTCGTTCAGGCCCGGGGTCGACGCGATCGCGAAGCCGCGGAGCGCGGGGAGGCTCGCGTTCAGGCTGGTCAGGGCGCGACGCGCGACCACGAGCGTCGGACCGAGCTTCTGGATGGTCAGCCCGAGGTTCTCGGACTCGGCCGCCAGGGCGCCGGTGAAGGTGGCGAAGTTGGTGACGAAGCCGGTCAGGTCGTCGCCACGCTCGTTCACGGCGCCGGTCACCCGGGTCAGCCCGCGCAGCAGGTTGCTCAGGTCGTTCGGCCGGGTTCCCAGCGTCGCCGCGTTCACGATCGCCGTGCCCCTGGCCGCGGTTTCACCGCTCCGGTAGGCCAGGTTCAGGGCCTCGCCGCCACTCAGACCCTGCGCGAACGGCTCGAAGGTCAGGTCCTGTTCGGCGGTCGGTTCCTGGTTGAGGCCCTCGCCGAGGCTGTCCAGCAGGCGCTGGATGTTGGCGCGTTCGGGTGTCTGGAGGGTGCGCAGCAGGTCACCCACCTGGACGCTCGTGGACGTGTTGCTCACCGGGATCATGCCGTCGTCCGGCATCTCCTCGGCCTCGGGCGTGCCCGGATCCAGGTCGATGAACCAGTTGCCCTCGAGGAAGAGCCGGGGACGGATCTGGGCGGTGGCGTCCTTCCTGATCGGACGTCCCTCCTCGTCGACGGTGAAGGTGACGATGGTGTTGTCGCCGTCCTGCCGCATGCCCGTCACCTTCCCGACGTTGACGCCGGCGATTCGCACCGGTGACTTGGTCGCGATGTTGACCGCGTTGCGGAAGGTCGCCTGGATCTCGTAGCCGGGGCTGGTGAACGGGATCGTCTTGGTGAAGGCGAGGTACAGGCCGATCACCACGAGCACCACCGCGAGCAGGCCAAAGAACAGCGGGCCCGGGCCGCCCCACTGACGGAAGAACTGCTGGTTGTAGCGGGTTGGTTTCCGGTGATCCGTCACTTCGTCACCCACTTGAGCTGTGCCGGGGATTGCCACTCGGTCTTCACGCCCTGATTGCCGGGGAAGTTGCCGATCGTGGTCTGGTACGGCCACTGGGTCGGGCCGTTTCCGGGCTCACACTCGCGCGTCTGGCCCGGGGCCGCCGTGTTCGGGTACGGGATGGCGTGGATGAAGTTCTCGTCGTCCGACGTCGAGTACGGGCCGCCGCCGCTGGCCGGAGCGGCCGCGGGACCGCCCTCGGCGTTGGTCCCGACCGGAGGCAGCACGCTGACCGCCCTCACCCAGTGGCCCTCGCTGTTGAACGGGCTCGTGAGATCCGCGACGTTCCGGAACAGCAGGGCCAGGTAGTTGCACACGTTCTGCGACGGCGTGACCTGCCGCAGCAGCGGGCGGAGGATCTGCTGGGTGGAGATCAGCGTGTTCAGCCCCGCGTTGACCTGGGTATCGTCACCGAAGCGGCGGAGCGACCGCGCGGTCGGGGCGAGCTCGTCGTAAAGGTCGGGTGAGGAGCGCAGCACCGGGATCCCGATGTCGAACGAGTCGGCGACGATCGGGGCGCTCTCGCCCAGCGCCTTGGCGCCCGGCCGCAGTTCCTCCATGAACCTGGCGGAGGTGAGCAGGAACGGCCTGATGCGGGGCCCGTTCCGGATGACGGCGAGCTGGGTCGGGACGCTCTCGCTGATCGAGTCCTGGATGTAGGGCCGGGCGACCTCGGCCAGTGCCGTGAAGGTGGTGTCGAGCTGGACGAACATGTCGGCCTGCGTCTCCGCCACGGGCGCGACCTCGGCGGCCGCCTGGGCGAGGCCACGGACGAAGCCCCGGAGGCCGGTCTTCTCCGACGAGAGGTTCCGGGCGACCGGCTCGGCGACCTTGAGGAGCGGGGGCAGTTCACCGAGGATCTCGTTTATGTCCGCTCCCCTGGCCGCGAACGCGCCGCCGTACTCGGCGAGGTTCTTCTGGATGGCCCGCCGGACCGGCTCCTGGAACATGTTAAACCACTGGTCCATGTCCACCGGCTCGTCCGCCTGCGACTCGGGCAGGGTCCCCCCCGGCTTGAGCCCCTCGTCGGAATCCCCCGGGGTGAGGAGCAGGTACTTGAGGCCCATGGCCGAACGCTGCCGGACGAGGACGGTCGAATCTTCGGGAATCGGCTCGACGCTCTTGTCCAGCTTCATCGAGACCACGGCGATGGAACGCCCGTCGTCCAGCTGCTTGGCCTTCACGCTGTCGACCATGCCGACCCGCACGCCCGCGATCCGGACCTCGTTGCCCGACACGAGCGAGGCCGCGGAGGGCAGCTCCGCCTTGACGTTGTAGGTCGGGACGAACGGCAGGCCCTTGTTGGCGTTGTACGAGAAGAACACGCCGACGACCGCGATCACGACGGTGATCGCCCCGACCAGGACCGGGCTAGCGGAGATTCTTGAGCGTCGGCGCCTGTTCATGGTCCGAGGAGGTAGTCGAGGACTTTCATCTGGCTGGAGTAGCCGGTGTCGCCGGTCGGACCGGACGGTGCGGCCGCAGCCTCACCGGTCGGCCCGGTGAGACCCGTGATCCCGGTCAGGCCGGTCAGTCCCGTCGGCCCGGTGAGACCCGTGATCCCGCTCACGCCGGTCTCGCCGGTCGGGGTCGCGGTGTCGCCGGTCGGGCCCGTCGCACCCTCCGGGGTGAGTTCGTCCATCACGTCGAGCTCGCCCAGCACTTCGGCCAGGAGGGGGCCGGAGCCCGTCTGGTCATGCTCCCACCGGGTACTGCAGTCGCCGCTGGGGGTGGCCCGCGCGCCGTAGGTGGTGCAGCCGGAGACGATCAGGTTGGTCCGCTGGTAGTGGCCGTACTGGTCGTAGCCGTTGAAGAGCGAAGAACTGTTGTAGATGAACTTCATCAGGTTTTCGAAGCCTTTGGCCTGCCGGGTGCTCTTCAGGAAGAAGGAGAGGTTGGCCGACGGCGAGTAACCCTGACGCGAGAGGTTGCCGAGCTTGCGGACGATCGGCTGGGACGCGACCAGGTCCGGGCCGGCCGTCCTGGTGGCGCGGCCGAGGCTGGTGATCGAGATTCGGCCCGCGTCGGCGAACGGACCGAGCTTGGTCTGGACCTCGCTGATGTCCCGGGCCGCGGGCTTCAGGTAGGTGAAGACGGGTATCGCGTTGTCGGCGAACTTGCCGACCGCGTTGAAGTCGGCCCGCAGTTCTCGCAGGGTGGCCGGCAGGTTGCGCAGGTTCTGCTGGAGGTCCTCCCCGCGTTCGGCCGTGGCCGCCGCGGTGTAGCCGGCGTTCTTGAAGAAGTTGACCATGTGCTTCCGCTTGGCGGCGAGGGCGGTCATGTTCTTCTCGCCGTCCTTCGCGAGTTGTGCCAGCTTCCTGTTCTCGGAGGCGAGGATGGCCAGCACCTTGTTCACCTGGCGGAGGGTCGGGTTGGCCCGTTCGAGGATCTCCTCGAGCTCGTCACCGCGGGTCGCGAGCCCGGCCCCCAGCTCGTTAAGGATGATCCGGAAGCGCTGGGCGTACGGGAGCCGGTAGATGTTGTTGATCAGGTCGAGGTCGACCGACTTCATGTTGTTCTGGACCGGCAACAGGTACTGGCCGGCGCCGGGTTCGCCCTCGGGGATCTTCTCCAGGAGCGGCGGCGGCTCGCTGCCCGCCGGGCGCGGCTGGGTCACCTGGCAGTCCAGGAACTTCTCGCCGATCAGGGACTGCGGGCGGATGATGCAGGAGGCGTCCTCACGCCACTGCTGGAAACCCTTGTCCTTGATGTCCATGACGATGATCGCCTTGCCCGGAGTCTCGCTTCCCGTTTCCTCCCCGGGCATGGACACGTCGACCGAGTCGACGCTGCCGACGTTGGCGCCGGCGACGCGTACGTCGATCCCCGGGACGACGAAGGCGCCGTTGTCGAACACGGCCCGGACCTTGTAGGCGTCGCTGTCGTCGTTGCAGCTGCGGATCAGGAGGACCGCGAGAAGCACGGCCACGATCACGGCGACGATGATGATCACGCGCTTCCTCATCACGGCACCTGGCTCGGGTCGCACTTGCCGGTCAGGTTGCCGTTGTCCAAGAACGGGTTCGACCCGGCGATCGGTTTGGCGCCGGCGCCCGGGCAACGCTGGATGCCGCCGGTGACCACGTCGAGGCCACCGAACACGGTCGAGTCGGCGGGCTGGATCGCGGTGCCGTTCACCTGGAACACGCCAGGGGCGGTAGGCGTGACCTTGGCGAAGGGACCGTTCGCGTCATAGGAGGCGGTGATCGAACCGATCTTGGCCAGCGAACCGAAGATGTCCGGGGCGTAGGCCCGCGCCTCCGCGACCTCGTCCTGGTTCGCATCCAGGGCCCGGACCACCGCATTCACCGCCGGCTCGGCCTTCGGATGGAGCGGGATCAGGCTGGAGAGCAGGTCGGAGGTGTCGTTGTCCGGACCCGGCCGGCTGGCGGCGATCGCGAGGTCGTTGAACACCGGACGGGCGCGCTTCAGGACCGGGCGGAGGTCCCGCTTCAGGTAGTTCGCGAGACCGGCGTCCGCGGCGCGCCCGGAGGCGGCCACCATCGGCTCGACGTCATCGAGCGCGGCGCGCAGGTTGGCGAAGGTCGTGTTGCCCTGCCGCAGGGTCGGCGGCAGCTCGTCAAGCGCGAGGGCGAGTTCCTCATTGTTCTCGGCGATCGCCCCGAGGGCGGTGTTGGCGTTGCTGACGAGTTCGGTCAGCTTCGGGGAGACCGAGGCGAGCCTGGTGACGAACGTCGAGGTGTTCCTGACGAACCGGTCGAGGTGGGTGTCCTGGTCCGCGAGTTCGGCCATCAGGCGCTGGGTGCTGGAGAAGGCGGCACCGCTGTACTTGAAGGTCCGGTTGGCGGCCTCGGCGCCCTCACCCGCGTAGATCGCGGCGATGCCCCGGATCCAGTTGGACCATCCCTTCCGGGTCTTCTCGTCGAAGGTGTCAAAGAACTGGTCGAGCTCGACGGCGGTGGTGGTCGAGCCTTCGCCGAAGGACGTGCCCTCCGGCACCACGGGCGCGTTGTCCGGGCCCGGCATCAGCGAGATGTAGTGGTTGTGGAGGGACGACAGCGAGCTCTTCCGGATCACGGCGGCGGTGCCCTCGTGGAGCTCGCGATCGATCTCGACCTCCATCTGCACCCGGTTGTTCTCGGTCAGCTCGACCGAGGTGACCTTGCCGATCGGTGATCCGCCCACCATGACGTGGTTGCCGGGGACCATCCCGCTGGCGCTCTGGAAGTCGAACTTGTACTTGTAGCCGGAGCTTCCACCGAAGATCAGGGAGGCCACGAAAACGATTGCAACAACAAGCGCGCCCAGAGTCACGACCCTGAGCACAGTGGAGCTGCGTCCGCGGCTAACGCGAGTTGAATTTGCTTGATTGGCAGTCGTCAATCTGAGCTACCCGGTGATCTCCCCACCAAAGAAGCCTCCTTCCTGCGCGCATGCTACCTGAGCGACCGGCGAAACTTGCGCACGTCAGGAGCCGGTCCAACCACCGGCTAGACACGGCCCGGGAGCGCAGGGATTGGTGACGGCTCCTCCGTTGCGGAGGAAGTGGTCGATCATCTGGATCGCCGTATCGGTCACCCGTGGATGTTCGTGGGGATCCTCCCCCTCCCGGGGTGCCGTGTTGGTGAGCGGGGGCGGGTTGGTTCCGAGGGTTCCTCCGTCCCTCAGCGGCCCGCTGTCCCAGTAGGCGACCGCGGACCCAGAGTACGGGTACGCGGTGATCGGCTCGATGCCCCAGCCGAAGTCCACCCCGGGCCAGCGCGAGGGCGAGATCAGGGGGGTCACGGCCCGGGCCCCGACGGTGCGGGCGGTCACGTTCGTCTGCCAGTTGGTCACGAGGTGGTCTCCGAACGCGGTGTCGAAGAGGACCCGGTGCGGCGGCGTGTCCGGGAGCGGGTCGGTGGTCATGCGACGGGCGTACCCGTTCGGTTCCGCCCTGTCCCAAAGCATCTGCGTGAGGCTGAGCGCGAGCGGCCGTTCGATCTCGTTCACGTAGGCCGGATTGAAGAACGCCGAGTAGGTGTCCCAGGCCGACGAGCGGGTCAGCAACACCGAGTAGTTCATCGCCGCGACACCGAGGGCCCCGCGGTCGAAGTCCGGTGCCAGGGCCATGAGGGCCCCGCCCATGATCCCGCCCTGGCTGATGCCCCGGTACCAGGCCCGGACGTTCGGGCCCGTGAGGATCGCCGGTTCGAGGTCGGTCTCCGCCGGCACCTCGGCGTCACCGTCGCCGCCCGGGACCTCGGAGGGATCGGCCGCTTCGGGGTCGTACCTGAACGCCGCCCTGGAGACGAGTCCCTGCGGGTGGATCATCAACCGGGCCAGGTACATCTCGTTGAGCAGTCCCTGCTGGAGCCGGTCGGCCACCTTCGGGAAGTGCGAGAGGTCGCCCAGCGCCGTCGAGACGGTCACGAAGTCCTGGGTGGACATCCCGATCTCGTCGGTTCCGCAGATCACGTACCCGCGGGCGGCGGTGAGGCGTTGCGACTGGGAGTGGATCTCCCCGGCGATCGACCCCATCAGGCCGTGGCCGTAGACCATGGCCCGGCGCCGGCCCGCCGTCGGCAGTTCGTCCTCCGGGATCGAGGCCGGATCGGTCACTACTCGCGGCACGACGCATTCGAAGTTCGCCTCGTACGTGCCGTTGGGACGTGGCACCCCGTCGGAGTCGAGATTCAGCGTCGCCCCCGTCTGGCACTCGTTGGTCGAGCTCGGATGGTCGAGGAAGCACGGAACCTCGAAGCTGCCCTTGATGCGACGGGCGATCTGCGTGCTCGGATCGGTTTCCACCGAATCGACGGTGAACTCCGGCGCCCCGCCCTCGATCGTCCGGTCGGAGAGGTTCTCGTCCCCGAGCGCCGCGAATGCCTGGTCCCTCATCGCGAGGGCCCGCTCCGCGTTGTTCTCGTCACTCGCCGTCGTGAAGTCCCAGGCCAGGTAGAGCGGCGCCCGCTTGATGCCCGCCGCCCGCAGGCGCTTGAAGATGTCCTCGAAGTGTGAGCGCCGCCCGTTGATCCGCGAGTTGTTCGACGGCAGGAAGTCCCGGTAGTAACGGAAACCGGCGGGCGCCTTCAGCACGGTTCCCGAACTGTCCTTGAGGTTCCTGAGCACCACGATGTACCGGGTCGCCGACTCGAAGTTCACCATCGGGTGGATGAGCAGGTTGGTCGCGCTGGGGGTGGCGGCGTTGGAATCGATCTCGACCCAGATCGGGTGACGCTCCCGGGTCCGGGCGTTGATCACGATGACCGGGGCGTTCGGGGCGGCGTACCGCGAGGGGTCGGCCAGCCCGACCGGGTTGGTCTGTGCCAGCGCGGCCGGGTTGTCCAGTCCTGGCACCCTGACGGAAATGGTCTGGCCCGGGCTGAACCCGTCGACGCCCTCGTAGTTGGCGGGATCGATCGGCGTGCCCGACTGGTTCTTCGGCATCGCCTCGGCCTTGAAATTGATCCGGCGGCCGGTTTCGGTGCGGGTGTCGGCCAGCGTGTAGAAGTCGTCGGGGAAGGGCGACATGCAGATCGCCGGGTCCTGCGCCGCGATGAAGTCGCACGTCGCCGCCCGGCTCAGGTCCACCGGTCCGGGACGGCAGTCCGGGGTCTGGCGGATCATGGCGCGGAGGCGGCTGGTCGCCGGTCCGGCGAAGACCTTGAGGTCACGGTCCTGGCAGCTCGCGACCTGCGTCCGGCCGGCGCTGGTCAGTTTCAGGTTGATCGTTCGCCACTGCCCGGCCCGGCGGAAGCGGGGCCACTTGGCCTGGGTGAGGCGCTTGAAGACGCCCTTGCCGTCGAAGGTCGCCGAGTAACCCTGAACCTTGATCTTGCCCTTTCGGTGGGATCGCACCTTCACCTTGAGGACGCCGCGGTTGACCATCGGGTTCTGTCCCGCGTTGACGATCTTGACCTGCGCCTTGAACTTCTTCCTGGCCTTGACCCTGTTCTTGGCCTTCTTCTTCGCGGCCTTCTGCTTCGCCGGCTTGGCGAGCGCATCCACCGGGGCCGCCGCGGCGAACGAGGCGATCGCCCCGGTCGTCAGCAAGGCGATCAGGCAGGTGAAGCGTGCGGTGTCTGGTCGGAAGAACGGCATTCCCTGGTGCCGGCCCTCGTGCCGACCGGCTGAACCTACCAACCCGGCGGCCCGTCCGAAGGTGCGGCCTCCCTAGCGCCTCTTCGACTTCTTGACCAGCGAGCGCAGGTAGGGGAGCGGGTCGATCGGCCGCCCGCCGGTCTGCCACGGCCCGATCCAGTATTCGAAGTGGAGGTGGCAGCCGTAGGAGCGGCCCGTATTGCCGACCCGGCCCACCGGGGTCCCGGCGTTCACGACCCGGCCCACCTTCAGCGGCGACCGACGCACCATGTGCATGTAGACGAAGCTCGAGTTGTCGCCGAGGTTCTTCAGGACGATGTAGTTGCCGGCGCCCCCGTCCCACCGGTTGTAGAGGACGCGGGCACGCTTGACGGCGACCAGCTGGGTGCCGCACCTGGCCGACACGTCCTGGCCCTGGTGGGAGTGGCCGCTCCGGCCCGCGCCGAAGCGGGAGCCGCTGCTACCGAAACTGAACGGACCCTGCACGGGAAAGATCTCGACCGGGATCGCGCTCTTGGGCAGAACCGGCAGCTCCTGCGGCGAGGGGTTCGAGCGGTTGCCGGCCCCGTCGACCACGAAGAAGCGGCCGCGGATCGCACCCTTGGGGACGATCACGCGAAGCGCGTTGCTGCGTCGGGCCTGGTAGCCGGTGCGGATCCTGCCGTTGCGCCCGGTGAAGACGATGCGACGCACGCGGTCGAAGTTCCTGCCGACGATCCGGATCGCTGCCCCACGGGTCGCGCGCGTCGCGGAGACACACTGGTCCACGCAGCGAAACCCTGTGATGGACGGCAGCCCGGGCACCCCGATGCCTCCACCCGTGGTGGCGGAGGCGCTCGCGCTTCGCCCTGGAGCGACTTCCGGGGCCGGTGCCGGTTTCACGGGCGGGTCCACGAGCGAAGCCGAGCCGGCTCCCGCGTCGAGGGGACGTGCTTCCGCCACCGAGGGGGACAGGACGATCATCGTGAGGGCGACGTAACCGGCGACGATCAGCAGGACCGCCGCGGGGGTGATGGTTCTCCGCCGGCCGCCACTGGGCGTTGGAGCTCCTCGCATCGTCGACACCATACATGAGTTCTAGACGATGAAAGCGTGAGCTGTTGCACACATTGTTGCAATCACGCCTTTGTCACATGCGCGATTCGCCGCAATGAAGCCAAGCCTGTCCCACGGGAGGGTGACGCTGAACTAACCTTGTCCTGACGTACAAGGGACCGGAAGGTCACCCGGGAATAGGCTGGCTCGCGCTTTCCCTCGAAACTCAATCTTGCCACCAGGAGGAACTCTCCAAATGACCGCGATTCGCCAGAAGAACGTGACCGCTGCCCAGTGGAGCGCCAACGGGTCCGCCGTTGAGTCCGTTGACCTCACCAAGGAAGAGAACGTCGTATTCGGCAGCAACGTCTTCTCGATCAAGACCCAGAAGGAGCGGCTCCCCGCCGACGTCTTCGAGCGCCTGCAGGGCACCCTCGAACGCGGCGAGGCTCTCGACGTGGAGCTGGCCGACGCGGTCGCCGAGGCCATGAAGGACTGGGCGCTCGAGAACGGCGCCACCCACTACACGCACGTGTTCCAGCCGCTGACCGGCCTCACCGCCGAGAAGCACGACTCGTTCTTCAGCCCCACCCCCGAAGGCACCGCGATCGCCAAGTTCAAGGGCTCGGAGCTGATCCAGGGCGAGCCGGACGCCTCCTCCTTCCCCACCGGCGGCATCCGCGCCACCTTCGAGGCCCGCGGCTACACCGCGTGGGACCCGACCAGCCCGGCCTTCCTCCTGGACAACCCGAACGGCACGCTGCTCTGCATCCCGACCGCGTTCGCTTCCTGGACCGGCGAGGCCCTCGACGCCAAGATCCCGCTGCTCCGTTCGATGGATGCCCTGTCCCGTTCGGCGGTCAAGGCCCTGCGTCTGCTCGGTGACGAGGAAACCTCGCGCGTCATCACGACGGTCGGCCCGGAGCAGGAGTACTTCCTGATCGACGAGCAGTACTTCTACGCCCGTCCGGATCTGGTCCTCACCGGCCGCACCCTCTTCGGTGCCCAGCCGGCCAAGGGCCACGAGCTCGACGACCACTACTTCGGCGCAATCCCGGAGCGCGTGCTCGCCTACATGATGGATTGCGAGGCCGAGCTGTTCAAGCTGGGCGTGCCGGTGACCACCCGCCACAACGAGGTCGCCCCGGCCCAGTACGAGATCGCTCCGATCTTCGAGAACTCCAACGTCAGCTCGGATCACCAGCAGCTGCTGATGCAGATCCTCCAGAAGAAGGCCCCGAAGTACGGCCTGGTCTGCCTGCTCCACGAGAAGCCGTTCGCCGGCGTCAACGGTTCGGGCAAGCACAACAACTGGTCGATGGGCACCGACACGGGGCACAACCTGCTCGATCCGGGCGACACCCCGTCGGAGAACCTCAGCTTCCTGTTCTTCTGCGCGGCCGTCATCCAGGCCGTCAACAAGCACCAGGGCCTGCTGCGGGCGACCGTCGCGAACATCGGCCAGGATCACCGGCTGGGTGCCAACGAGGCGCCGCCGGCGATCATCTCGATCTTCCTCGGCGCGGAGCTGGAGCGGGTCTTCGAGACCATGGCCGCCGGCGAGGGCGATCCGGATACCCCGGACGCCGCGCTCGACCTCGGTGCGAAGGTGCTGCCGGAGCTGCCGCTCGACGGCGGTGACCGCAACCGGACCTCGCCCTTCGCCTTCACCG
>Ga0182743_1001470_pt1 | contig 22912 bp, 22 predicted proteins | sample eDN3rd30CKraftOP_FD_128522 | JGI IMG/M metagenome (GOLD analysis project Ga0182743, IMG submission 128522) | Enriched Organic Plus compost microbial communities from Emeryville, California, USA - eDNA 3rd pass 30_C Kraft OP (version 2) (version 2) ... | reverse complement strand
CGCCGGCAAGGAAGTGGCCGAGCACCGGGTCAAGGTCAACGTGATCTGGCCGGGCGTCATCGACACCCCGCAATACCGCAACGCCAATCCGGGCGCGGAAGGCGACAGCTGGAAGAACACGCTTGGCGTCGGTTCTCCCGAGGACGTGGTGGGGCCGCTGATGTTCCTGCTCTCGGACGCCGCGACGATGAGCGCGTCGGTGCTGAGCCGCGACATGGCCTACACCCGTGATGAAGAATAAAACTCTCTAGAGGAAAGCCATGAAGCCAGTTCTGGTTGTCGGCGCTGGTCCGGTGGGTCTGATGACCGCGCTGGCCCTTAAATTCTACGGCATCGAATTCCGCTCGTTCGAGGAAGACAATGCCTTCTCGTCCGACACCAAGGCCGGCACGATCCTGACGCGCACGGTAGAAGCCTTCCGGCGCTACGGCGTGGACAAGGCCGTGCTCTCCAAGGCCCTGCGCCTGGACGAGATCGGCGAGATCGAGCGCGCGACCAACCAGCGGCGTGCCTCGGTGATGACCGAGAACCTCTTTGACGAGACGCGGTTTCCGTTCGTCCTCAACATTCCCCAGCATCACCTCGAGCCGATCCTGGCCGAGGGGCTGGAAGACCTGCCGGAAGGCTGGGTCAACCTCAAGCACAAGCTCATCGACTTCACCCAGAACGAGGACGGCGTCGTCGCCCGCTTCGAGACGCCCGAGGGCATCAAGGAAGTCGAGGGCTCTTATCTTCTCGCCTGCGACGGCGGCCGCTCGACGGTGCGCACGCAGCTCGGGATCGAAGTGGAAGGCGTGTCGCTCGACGTGCGCTATATGCTGGTCGACATCAAGGTCGATCTCGACAAGGCCAATCCGCGCGACTACCCGTACCTGGCCTATTTCGCCGATCCGGCGGAGTGGATGATCCTGGTGCGCCAGCCGCATTGCTGGCGCTTCCTGTTCCCGCTGGCGCCGGGGGCCGAAGAGGCTACTCGCGAAGAGCTGGAAGCCAAGGTGCGCCACTTCGTGGGCGCCGTGACCTCGCTCGAAGTGCTCAATACCGTCATCTATCGCGTGCATCACCGCATCGCTTCCAAGTGGCGCAACGATCGCGTGTTCCTGATGGGCGACGCCGCCCACCTCATCACCCCGATGTGGGCGCTGGGGCTCAACACCGGCGTGCTCGATGCCATCAACCTGCCGTGGCGCCTGGCATGGGTGCTGCGCGGCTGGGCCGACGACAGCCTGCTCGATGGCTATGAGCGCGAGCAGCAGCCGCTGGCCGCGCACGGGTCGGGCGAGATGGCGGAAGCGGCGCGCAAGCTCATGGGCGGGGAGACCGGCGAGGCCAAGGCCATGTCGGGCACCGACTGGGCCAACGCCATGACGCGCTCACTGCTGGGCGTCAAGGTCGATGCCGAGGGCGCCGGGGACTGGTCGATCGTCAAGACCGAGCGCACGAACCTGCGCGTCGGCGACCGCATCGCCGACATGCCGGTGTTCGACGGACAGGGCGGGCGGAAATATCTCCACGACCTGTGCGATGACAGCTTCGCGGCGCTCTATTTCACCGACGTGCGCCGTCGCCCCGATATTCCGGCCGACACGCTTCCGGGGCTCCGGAGCTACGTGGTTTCGCGCTGGGACGCGCCGCTGGATTCGGGGCTGCGCGACCGTGCGCTGCTCGATATCGGCAACAAGGTCCGCGACAAGCTGGGCCTTGGCGAAGACGTCGTGGTGCTGCTGCGCCCGGACGACCATGTGGCGGCGATCCTGCCCATGGCCAGCGCCGACATCGAAGGCCTCTACAAGACCATTATCGGGCGGAAGTGATGACCGAAGGTATTCTGCTGGACGTTCACGCGCACCTGATCCCGGTGGTGGAAGACCGGCTCGCGGCCATCGAGGGCGTGAGCTGGGATGGCGAGGCCATGATTATCGACGGGCACAAAGTGGGCATGAAGCCGATCTTCAAGCCCGGGGCGTTCGCCAAATGGATGGATGACAACCGGGTCGAGCACGCCTTCATCTCGGCGCCGCCTCCGCTCTATCGCCAGCACCTGCGGGGCGCGGAGGCACGGGCGTGGGCCGACTATGTGAACGAGGGCCTGCTCGAGATCGCCGAGCGCTATCCGGGCAAGATGAGCGTGCTCATCCATCTGCCGACCGAGGCTCCCGACGTGGCCGCCGCCATTGCCCGCGATTGCACGAGCGAGGGGCACACGCTCTTTGCCATGCCGGCCGGCACGGGCGACGAGCGCACGCTGGGCATGGCCGAGTTCGAGCCGCTCTGGGCCGCGCTCGACGCGGCGGGGGCCTTCGTCTTCTTCCATCCGGGGGAATGCGGGGACGGGCGGCTCAAGTCGTTCTACCTCACCAACCTCCTGGGCAATCCCTATGAAAGCGCGGTGGCGCTCGGTCACCTGATCTTTGCCGGCGTGCTCGAGCGCCATCCCAATATCGTGCCGTGCTTCGCCCATGGCGGGGGCCTGCTGCCGATGGTGGCGGGGCGGTTCGAGCGCGGGTTCGACACGGCGCGGCCGGGGGTGGATATCTCCAGGGCGGCGCCGTCCAAGGTCATCCCCGGCATCTATGTCGATTGCATCTGTCACAGCGAAGCCGCGGCTATCCATGCCGAGGCGACGTTCGGGGGCGGGCACGTGGTGTTCGGTTCGGACTGGCCCTTCCCCATGGGGCTGGTCGAGCCGCATACCCAGCTTGCCGACTACGCGCCGGAGCGCCGGCAGAACTATTTCCAGACCAACCCGGCAGCGCTCAAGGCGCGCCTCAATTCCAAGGAGTGAGCATGTCCGAAACGGGAATGCCGGAAGGCACCAGGCTCGGTACGATCGGTGACGAAGTCATCTTCGAGAACGAGACGGTTCGCGTGTGGAAGCTGGAGCTGCAGCCGGGCGAGATCCAGGCCTGGCACCAGCACGACCTGCCTTACCTCGTCGTACCGCTGACCAATGGCGACAACGTCATGCGGTTCGCCGACGGGCGCGTGAAGCCGACGGCGGAAAAGCCGGGCGAAGCCCTCTGGCGCGAGCCGGGCATGCCGCACGAGCTGGAGAATGTCGGGACAGCGCGCTACGCCAACATCCTGGTCGAGTTCAAGAGCGTGGTGAAACCCGCCTGAGGCGGGAACGCCGCGGAGGAGATGTGCCGTCCCCGAAAGGGGGCGGCATTTTTGTTTTGGGGGGAGCACGGGAGGGATTGAGGGTGGGGGAAGCAGCAAACATCGGGTTCGGGGCTACCCCCACCCTTGTTCCCTCCCCACAAGGGGGAGGGAGACCTGCTGGCTGAACCCGGTTTGCTTCACCCCCCTCCTAACCTCCCCCGCAAGGGGGGAGGTGCTCATCGGGGTTGGGGCACGCTTTGTTCACCAGCAACTGGATCGAAACACCTCCCCCCTTGCGGGGGAGGCAGGAGGGGGTGCCAAAGACGCTGCCCCCCAAACAAAAACGCCGCCCCGAAGGGCGGCGTTCATGGTGACGGCTGGAAGCGCTTAGTTGGCTTCCGGCAGGATGCCGGGTTCGGGCAGGAAGCCCGGGACGTAGGTGTCTTCGGCCTTGAGCTTGTCGCCGTAGATCTCGACGTTGTTGTTCATGAAATCGAACGTGGCGGCCATCTTCTCGGGGAGGATGTGGCCAAAGCCGTTGGCCTTGACGTCGTCGTTGATGGCGATCTTTTCGAGGAGGTCGATTTCCTCGCGGACGATGCCGGGGTCGAGCGAGGGGACGGCCTTGACCATGATGTCGCGAGCCTCGTCGCGGTGGGCCATCGTGTACTGCCAGCCCTTCATGGCGGCGCGCACGAAGCCCTTGACGGCGTCGGGGTTGGACTCGAGGAAGGTTTTGTTCACGCCGATCGAGTTCGAGTAGATGTCGAGGCCGAGGTCAGGGGCGAACAGGCACACCGGCTCCTTGTCGGGGGCGGCGCGCTTGATGGCGGGGCCGGACATCAGGAACTGGTCGACGCCTTCGATCTGGCCGGCGGCGAGCATGGGCACGCGGGCCGAGGCGTCGACGTTGACGATCTCGAGCTTGGAGGCGTCCAGGCCATTCATGTTCATGATGGCGCGCCAGATCTGGGGCAGGAACGAGGCCGAGGATGAACCGAACTTGAGCCCTTCGAGCTGGGAGGGCTGCGTCACATTGGCGCCGGGATTGAGCGAGTAGACGCAGTAAGGTGCCTCGACATAGGCGCCGGCCACGATCTTGACGTCGCCGCCGGCAGCGCCCGAAGCGACCAGGCTCGGCACGTCGATGAGACCGATCGGGGCCAGACCCGTCACCACGCCGCGAATGGCGTCAGCAGTGCCCTTGGACGGCAGGATTTCGACATCCAGGCCTTCCTCGGCGAAATAACCCTTGTCCAGCGCGACATACCAGGGCGCGTGGCGACCCAGGCTGATGAAGTCGAGCATGAAAGTAACTTTGGTGTTGTCGGCGAGGACCGGCGTGGCCGCCAGGCCGGAGAGTGCCGCAAGCACCCCTACGAATTTGCGCAGCATGTGTTTCTCCCTTTTTCCTCACGGGTGCGAGCCGGGTGGAAAGGTCTCTGAGGTCTTGTTGACCATAAGAACATCATAAGATATTTCAGGAGACATGCAAGCTGATCTGGCACACGAGTTCGCCCCTTTCGCGGGCAGTTTGCCGCGGTTCAGATCGAAAGGGGTATGATGGCCTTTGTTGAAATTTCAAACGTCCGGAAGGTCTTCAGCGGCGGCGGCCGCGAAGTCGTCGCTCTGGACGAAGCCAACCTTTCCTTCGGGGAAGGCGAGTTCGTGGCCCTGCTCGGGCCGAGCGGGTGCGGCAAGACGACCTTGCTCAAAATCGTCTCCGGACTGATCTCAAAGACCTCCGGTTCGGTCACGGTGGCGGGTCAGGAAGTGACCGGGCCCTATTCCGACTACGGGTTCGTCTTCCAGCAGCCGAGCCTGATGCCCTGGCGGACGGTGCGCGAAAACGTGCTCTTCCCCATGGAAATCCTCAAGCGCAAGGATGCCGCCGCTGCCAAGCGCGCCGACGAGCTGCTGGCGCTCACCGGGCTCTCCTCATTCGCCAATTCGCGCCCGCATGAACTGTCGGGTGGCATGCAGCAGCGCGTCTCGCTCTGCCGCGCCCTGATCCACAAGCCCAGGCTGCTCCTCATGGACGAGCCGTTCGGGGCGCTCGACGAATTCACGCGCCTCGAGATGAACGACCTCCTGCTCAAGGTGAAGGACGAGACCAAGGCTTCGGTGCTCTTCGTCACCCACTCGATTTCCGAGGCGATCTATCTTTCCGACAAGGTCGTGGTGTTCTCCCGCCGGCCGGCGCGGGTCCATCTCGAATTCAACGTGGCGCTGCCCGGACCGCGCAGTCAGGCCACCCGCTTCACCCCCGAATTCACGGAAGCCGAACGCCGCGCCAGCGAAGCGCTCGGGCTTCTGGGAGCGCACTGACCATGACCGACACTATTTCGCGCATCGCCTATCCGCTGGCCGGCGTCGTCATCCTCATCGCCATCTGGTCGGGTGCCGTGCACCTGCTCAAGGTGTCGCCGGCCGTGCTGCCGGCGCCCGAAGCCGTGCTCATGGCTTTCGTGCAATGGTTCCCGCTTCTGCTCAAGGAAGGCTGGGTGACGCTCCAGGAAACGGTGCTGGGCTTCCTCCTGGCATTGGTCGTGGGCATCCCGCTGGCGGTTGCCATCGCCAATTCGCGCGCGCTCAACCTCATGTTCTACCCGCTGCTGGTCGCCCTGCAATCGGTGCCCAAGGTGGCGCTGGCGCCGATCGTGCTGGTGTGGCTGGGCACGGGGCTGGAATCCAAGCTGGCCATCGTGTGGCTGGTGGCGTTCTTCCCCATCATCATCGATACGGCGGCGGGCCTGCGCTCGACCCCGCGCGAGCTGATCGAGCTGGCGCGGAGCCTGAAGGCCTCGCACTGGCAGGTGTTCTACAAGGTGCAGTTCCCGGCGGCGCTGCCGTTCGTGCTGACCGGCGCCAAGGTCGCGATCACGCTCGCCGTCATCGGCGCGGTGATCGGGGAATTCATGGGCTCATCGAGCGGGCTGGGGTATCTGCTGCTCTCGGCGACGTCCCAGCTCAACACGCCCCTGGCCTTCGCCGCCCTCTTCGCCCTCTCGTTCCTGGGCCTGGGCGTCTATGCGGTCATCGAAGTGATCGAGCTGATGCTCTCGCGCTGGCTACCGCCCAAGCCCGCCGGGCATTAGGAGGCGGATCGCCCGACTTCGGGGCCCGTTCCGGCAGCAGCCGGGGCGGGCCTTTTCAGTTTGAGCAAGGGGCGCAGGAACGGGAAGCGGGCGGCGATGCGCTCGCGCAGGAACAGGTAGAAATACTCGTTCGTCATGATGTGACGATAATTGCGCTTATAGGCCGTCTCGCCGAACAGCAGCCAGGGCTTGTTGGTGCCGGTATAGTGGACGAGTTTGGGATTGAGCGCTTCGTGGGCGGGCGCGGGATTCTGCAGGTTCCAAGTAGTGTCGAGCACGCGCCAGTTGTTGCGCAGGGCGATATTGAGGATGTCCTGGTCGTAATAGACGCCGGCGAATTCCTCCGGGGTGAGGGTTTTCCGAACGGTGCCGATCACATCGAGAGCGGCGAGACGCCGGGTATCGATGACCATCAGGCCGGCGTTGAAGAAGGGCTCGGTGGTGTCGTAGTAGCGCTTTGGGCGGAAGTCGCGACCGGTCTGGAAACCGGTGCCATAGGGGTCGAGGACCGCGGCGACGGGGTGGTCCATGAGGTCAAGCTCGAAGAGCTCCTCGATGGGGGCCCGCACCATCATGTCGCTGTCGATATAGATCAGCCGTTCGACATCGGCCGGCACGATGCCGGTCAGGAACAGCCGGATATAGACCATCGGGCTGAAATTGAGGTGACGATGGCGCACGGGCGGCAATTGCCGGACCTGATCGAGCAGGGCCGGATCGGCCTCGAGGTCATAGAAGCGCAGCTCGACTCCGTATTCCTCGGTGATGGACAGGAGCAACTGACGGTGCTCCTCGCTCAGTCCCATGTGCATGAGATGGAACACGAGGTCCGCGCGGCGGCGTGACACCAAGCAGATCGAACGCATGGTGGCATAGGCCGGCGCCCAATAGCGGTCATCGAAGGTAAGGGCGACGTGGATAGGGCCGCGACGCGTCGTGTCCTGGGGCATGGAATTCTCTGAGCCGGAAGTCCCGCGAACCATTACGGGCAAGCGGGACGGTTGCCAACCCTTGGGCGGCAGGCGGCGCTATTCCATGCCGTCGCGTAGTTCCTTCTCGTTCTGGCGAGCGCGCAGGTGCTGCTCCATGGCCCGGAACCAATATTCCTTCTCCCGGCCGGCCGGGCGACCGTCCTGTTCCCATAGAAAGTATGCGGTGTCGCGCACCGCCTGCTCGAATGCGGCGTCATGCCAGACGGATTCGTCACTGTCCTTGTCGTTTGCCATCGTCGTCTCCACGTCGCGCGAACAACCAAAGTGCCGGGCCTCTGGTTCCAGGAACCATCACCGACAGCTGGCGGTTGTCTAGGAAGGCGGCGCGCGTCAACCGGCCGCAGCGGAGAAGAGGAACAGGACAATTTTGCCGGTTTCCTGTCCTGGCCAACGAATAGGCAGACGAGCCTCTGACCCGCCCGCGCCGCGCTTTGCGACCATTGCTCATTCGAGGAGGAGCGCGATGACGATCACCCATCGCATCAGGTTCAACATTCTGGCCAAGGACATCGAGGAGAGCGTGCGCTTCTACCAGCGCATCGCCGGCATGATCGAGGTCGAAACCCATACATGGCTGCGGGTGCTGACCCTGCCCGGCGATACGCATTTCGAGCTCGGGCTCATCGACGAAGTGAGCGAGTTCGTGCCGCGTGCCGCCCGGGGCATCGCCGAAGGCGCCTATCTGACACTGCTGGTCGACAACGTTTCGGCGGCCGTGCAGGCGGCCTTTGACGAGGGCGTCGAGATCGTCGAGGAGCCGCGGGGCGACGCCTATCTCGCCCACGCGGTCATCCGCGATCCCAATGGCGTGGTCATCGAACTGGCAACGCCCGCCGCCGTCAACAAGCGGCCCCCAGTCGAAACGATCGCCTAAAGGCCCAGGAAGGTCAGCATCACGAAGGTGGCGAAAAGCACGAAGTGCGTCATGCCTTCGATGGCGTTGGTCTCCCCGTCAGAGAGATTGATGGCGGCCACGATGAGCGTCACCAGCACCATGGTGGTCTGGACCGGGGTCATGGCCATGACGAAGGGCTGGCCTGAAAAGAGCGCGATGGCCTCCATGACCGGCACGGTGAGGATGACGGTGGAGAGGGACGCGCCCAGTGCGATGTTGATCACGGCCTGCATGCGGTTGGCGAGAGCGGCGCGCAGGGCCGTGAGGATTTCAGGGGCTGCCGAGATGGAGGCCACAACGACGGCGGCTAGGGCCGGCGGAGCGCCCGAACCCTCGAGCCCCCGGTTGAAGAAGCCCGACATCACCTCGGCGAGGAGGCCGATCAGGACGACGCCGCCGATCAGCAACGCGACCGAAGGCGCGGTCGGACTGTCGCCATGCTCGCTCTCGCCGCCACGCGACTTGGGGTAGCTGTAGCTGAAGAAATAGGAATGCACCCCCACCTGCTGGCGCAGGAAGAGGACGTAGAGGGCGCCCATCGCGAAGATGGTGAAGATTGAATAATAGTGCCACTTCTCGTCCGGGATGAACTCGGGGACGATCATGGAAATGGCCATGGCAGTGAGGATCATCACCACATAGGTGCGCCCGGAATCGTCGTTGTAGGGTTGTTCGCCGAAACGCGCCCCGCCGATGAGGGCGGCAAGGCCGAGGATGCCGTTCATATCGAGCATCACGGCCGAATAGATGGTGTCGCGCACCAGCGTGGGTGAAGCGACGTTGAGCATGAGGATGCCCAGGACCAGCACCTCGACGGCCACGGCCGAGAGCGTCAGGATCATGGTGCCGTAGGGATCGCCGACCTTGGCAGCGAGGACCTCGGCATGGTGGGCGACGCGCACCGAAGCCATCACGATGGTGACGATGAGCGCGGCGGCGACGAGCAGCGAGACGAAATGACCGGCTTCAAGAAGCTGGTGCTCGAAGGTGAATGCCACCAGTCCGACGACGGCAGCGGCAAGCGAAGGCCATTCCTGGCGTAGATCGGTCAGCGAAAACGCCTTGGCCATGTCGACTCCGGTTCAGGTGAGAATCATGCGATGGCGCGAGACTATCGGCAATGCGTCATTGTGGGCCAGGTTTGCCCTGATAGCCGAATTCGTCGAGCATGGCCTGCATGGAACCATCGGAAATGAGCGAGGCGATCGCATCGTCGATCTGGGAGCGCAGGAAAGTGTCGCGGCTGGAGACGAGGGCGCCCACCAGCACGAAGGACTGGGCGACCGGGGAGGTGTCGATGACGCGCAGCCCGGCCTTGGCCGGGTCGCCGCCAACGGCGCGGCTCAGCGAGGGCCCCCAGAGGATTATGCCGCCCAGCGTGCCATCCTTGAGGCGTTTGACCATCAGCTTGGCGTCCGCGTAGGGCAGGCGCTTCCAGCGATCGGCCTCGGGCAATTGCTGGTTGTAGGTGATGAAGGCGTATTCCCCGATGCTGCCCAGCGCCGTGCCAAGCTTCCTGGTCTTGGGGATGTCGGCGAGGCTGTTGTAGCTCGGGTCGGTCACGGCCAGCACGAAGGGCACCTGGGCGTAGGCCCGCGTGGGCGAGGCCCATTCGGGGTAGGGGAAGTTGGGCTGGAGCGAGATGCCGAGCAGCACGTCGCATTCGTTGGCCATCACGATCTGGAGTTCGTCGAGATAGCCCTGTGCGTCGAGCCCGAAGCCGGACGGGGCGCGGGTGAACTTGGCCTTGAGGAGGAGCGCGGAGGCAATGGCTTCCCCCACGCGGTGATCGAAGGGCGCGCCCACGCTCTGTTCGTCAAGGCAGAAGGTGATCTGGTCACCCTGCATGCGTCGGGTGTTGTGCTGCAGTTCCTGAGGCAGGCCGCCGCCCTGCGCGAGGGCGCCGGTGACCGTGCCGAGGGTCATGAGTGCGGCGAGGAACAGGGATTTGAACATGGGGCGCCTTCCGGTCGGATCAGACTGAAGCGGGGGGCATCGCCCCCCGCTTCCAATCGGCATGAGCCAGGGCTCAGTTGCTCGCGGTCTTGGCGTTGTCCGAACGCAGCTTGAACACGAACAGCGAGTTGCCCGAACCGCTCGGCACCGGGATTTCCGGGAACATCGAGGCCGAGCTGCCGGCCTGGGCGGAGAAGCCCGTCGGCACGGCGAGATATTGCTCGCCGTCGATCTCGTAGGTCATCGGATAGCCGCCGATCGGGGCGTTGAGACGGGTCTTCCAGAGGACGTCTCCGGTTTCCTCGTCCATGGCCATCAGGAAGCGGCCGGCGTCGCCGCCGAAGACGAGCCCGCCACCGGTCGCCAGAAGCGAGGAGGTGAAGGTCGGGCGCTGGTTGAGGCGCCACTTCTGGGAGCCGTCGGCCACGTTGATGGCCTCCACCACGCCGCCATCGGTGATGTTGGGCGGCAACACGCGCGGCCCGAACTTGGTGGCGCCCACCGCGTTACCGGCGGTGAACTCGGTCACGGTCGGGGTCACGGTGTTGCAGGCTTCGGCGAGCGGAACGTAATAGGTCTGGGTGCGCGGGCTATAGGCCCCGGCCATCCAGAGCTTGCCACCCGAGACGGACGTGCACACGAACACTTCCTGGTTGACCGCCGTGGGGACGAGGTCGCTGTTGAGGGTGACCTTGCCTTCGGCATCGATGCTCTTGACCACGTTCTGGTAGACCGTTTCGCGCGACCAGAGATACTTGCCGGTATCGCGATCGAGCGCGAAGGCGATGCCGTCCTTGCCGGGGACCGTGACCAGAAGGTGCTTGGCAGCGTCGCCCTCGCCTTCATCGACCAGGATGCGCTCGAAGGGGCTGTCCAGGTCCCAGTTGTCGGCCGGCAGGTGCGAGAAGTTCCACTTGCGCTCGCCGGTATCTGCATCGAGGGCCACGGTGTTGTTGGTGTAGAGCACCGCACCCTCGCCCGAGCCGCGGATCAGCTGGGAATAGGGGCCGGGCATGCCGATGCCCCAGAAGGTGGTGTTGGTGCGAGGATCATAGGAGCCGGTGGTCCAGGGCGTGCCGCCCCAGCGGTTTTCCGGCGGCACATCGCCCCAGGAGGCTTCCTGCTCGGGGTTCTTGGGGTCATCGATCGTGTTGAAGCGCCAGAGTTCCTTGCCGGTCTTGGCGTCATGGGCGGCGATGAAGCAGCCGCCGGCCGTGCCGGCGATCGAGCAGCCCGAAATGGCCGAGATGACCTTGTCGTTCACGATCAGCGGCCCGACGGTATAGCTATAGCCCTTGCTGGTATCGAAAGCCTGGGTCTCCCAGTCGACCTTGCCAGTCGCCGCGTCGAGGGCGACGAGCTTGGCGTCGGCGGTCGCCACGATCACCTTGTCGTCGTAAAGGGCGATGGAGTTCTTCTGGCGCCGTGCCTGGTTGAGCTGATAGCCCCAGGAGGAGGGAAGCTGGGGCAGGACGTGGCGGTATTCCCAGATGAGGTCGCCGGTCTTGGCATCGAGCGCCTGGATGATGTTCTGGTTGGTGGAGAGGAACATCATGCCGTCATGGACGAGGGGAGCCGATTCCTGCTGGCCGTCGGCCGCCATCGGCCAGGCCCAGGCGAGTTCGAGGTTCTTGACCGTATCCTTGTTGATCAGGTCGAGCGGGCTATAGCCCTGGTTGTCGACGGTGCGCCGCCAACTGATCCACTCCTCGGGGGGTGGGTTGAGGATCATGTCGTTGGTGACGGGCTTGTAAGAGCGTGCTGCGGGGGCGGCTGGCGTAGCGGCGTCCTGCGCATAGGCAGGCAGGCTCATCGCGGACAGTGCGGTGAACGCCAATAAGGTGGTTAGACGCAGTGTCATCAGGGATCTCCCGGTGTGATTTAGCCACGGCGGTCCAAAACAGGCCGTCGATCGAGCCGGCGGTTATCCGCCGGCGGAACGGTCACGGATTGGCAGCGGCGCTGCCGGAAACGACGTCCTGGACGGACCCGTCGGGCTGCTTGGTGGGCAGCGACTTGCCGAAGGTGAAGGCCTGTGGAACCGGACCCTCGAACTGGACTTCGGCGGTCGTGGCGGTCTGAGCGGACGCTGCACCGGCGTTGGCTGCCGCCGCTTCAGTCAGGTTGATGGCGTTCATCACCGAGGCGTCGGCGGTCATCTCCTCGCTGCCGGCGGCCAGGCCGTTGACGCTCAGGATGTAGGCGAGGATATCGACATAGACGTCTTCCCCGAGCTTGCCGGGGGCGGTCGGGGGCATGGCGACCGAGAAGTAGTCGTAGATGCCGCCGGCGGTGCCCCAGTTGCCCAGGAAGTCGACCCCCTTGAGCGTCGGTCCCACGCCGCCTTCCAGCTGCATGCCATGGCAGGAACCGCAATTGGAGTTGTACTGAGTCTGGCCGCGCGCCGCCTGCTCGGCCGTGAAATGGCCATCGGCTGCGATGGCGCTTCCTTGCAGGGCCGTTCCGGCAATCAGCGCCGCCAGGCCTGCGATCAGTCTGTTGGGGAGTGGCAAGATTTCCTCCTACACCATGGTGGAACGGCCCCGCACTCGGCGCCGCGATGGAAAGGCTCGTACCCGCAGATATTGGACTGGAACTCTGGTGGAGCAGAGAACACTAGGCCCCTCAAACCCGTTCATGGGCCCGCCACTATGGCAACGCGCTCAGTTCATCAGCAGACGAACCAAGCCCAGTTGCAGTGGGCTTAACGCGTTCTCGAACCAACCGGTTCCCAGAACCACGAGGAAAATCAGCATGGCCGGCAGCTCCGCCCGGCGGATGCGGTCGATGCCGGCGGGATAGGCGGCCTGAAGCAGCAGCGAGCCGGTGAGGGCGGGAAGCGGCAGGGCGTTGAGCAGCACGAACCAGATGCCGAGCCGCTGGGCGGCGTCGATGACGCCGAGCACCGAGACGGCCGCCGTGCCGGTGAGAAGCGTCGAGAGCCAGACCCGCAGCGGCATCAGCAGGGGGACGACGGCAAGGATCACGGCGAGGCCGACCGCATAGACGAGGACGAGCGCCAGCCGCCCGCCGCGCATGACGCCGGGTTCGAGCGCCAGCGGGCGCATCCAGCTCGGCTGGAAGAGGATCGCGGCGATGAGGCCCGGAAAGGAGACGTGCGGGATGGGATTGACGGTGAGCCGTCCCGCCTGGGCGGGGTCGCGGTCGCCAAGGAACGCGGCGAGGCCGGCAACGGTCAGCCCGTGGATGGTGACCACGATCAGGTAGCCGGCAAGGCGCGTCACGATCTGGGACAGCGAGAGGTCGTTGAGAAAGTTCATGGGGCCTTGGCCTCCCCGCCCAGCGTTGCGGTCGTCTCGATGGGCAGGATGCCATATTGCGTCTCGAGGTCGCTTACGAAGCCCTCCCGCTCGAGGTCGCCCAATACGGCGGCGAGGCGCCGCTTGAGCATGAGATCGCCTTTCCACAAGCCGTAGCCGAGGGCGTAGCGGGCCGAGGGCGCCGGAAGCCAGGCGACGGTCCAGCCGGGATGGGCCCTGGCGATGCCGCGCGCTCCCAGGCTCTCGGTGATTCCCGCGTCGACCGCGCCCGAGGCGATGGCGGCCTCGAGGGCGGCGGCGGAGGGCAGCAGGGAAACGGCGATGCCGTTCTGGCGCATGAGGGCGGAGAGGGCGACGCGGTCGAGCCCGCCGGTGCCCGGGAAGATGCCGACCCTGGCGCCTCTGGGCAGGTCAGGACCATTGCGGGAGACCAGGGCCCAGCCGGTCTGGACGTCGGTGCTGATCGTCTCGAGGAACGAGCGCGTCTGGGCGGAGACGACCACGCCGCCGCCCAGGATTTCGCACTGGGCGCGGTTGACGCGCCAGTTGCGCGGGTTGAAGTCCTGCCCGATGGCGGGGTTGACGTTGAGCTGCAGGGCAACGCCGAGCCGCCTGGCTATTTCCTCGAGCATGCGGATATCGAAGCCCGGGTCGTTCCCTTCCATGACGAGGGGCGGATAGGACGTAGGCACGCAGGCGGTCAGGACGCCGCGACGCTGGACCTCGGCGAGCGAAGTGTCGGTCGGCAGCAGGTAAACCAGGCTCAGCGGCGCGACGATGACGGCGACGATCAACAGGTCGCGCCAGAGGCGCGAGCCAAAAACGCGCTGGAGGCCCGTCGGTCGGTCGATGTCGTCGGGTCCGGACACGGGTCAGTTCCTCTGGAATTCCCAGAGGGCGATGAGGAAGAACCCAACGGCCATGGCGAGGATGATGGTGGGCCCGAGCATGGGGTCGAACTGGTTGAAGTTGAGGAAGACACCACGCAGGGCATCGACCGCGTAGGTGATGGGGTTCCAGGTGACCAGCACGATGAGCCACTCGGGATAGATCACCGTCATCTGGGCGCGCGAGAGCGCCGGATCGAGCGGGAAGATCGAGCTCGAGGTGAAGTAGAGGGGCAGGATGATGGCGTTCGAAAAGACGCCGAAGCCCTCAAAGCTGCGCACGCGATTGGCGATGATGACCCCGAGCGAGGTGAGCCCGAAGGCGAGGAGCGCCATCAGACCCAGGCCCTTGAGCAACTGGTCGAGGCCGAAGGTGACGTCGGCGAAGCGCGCGAGGATGAGGACGAGGCAGCCGTGGAGCACGGCAACGGTGGTGCCGCCCAGGATCTTGCCGAAGAGGATGAGGCTGCGCGGCATGGGCGAAACCAGCACTTCGCGCAGGAAACCGAATTCGCGATCCCAGATCACCGACACCGCCGATTGCACGGAGGTGTACATGATGTTGAGGACGATGACGGCAGGGAAGATGAACTGGAGGTAGGTATAGGGCACGACGAAGCGGACTTCGCCGTAGATCTCGCCGCGGAAATAGGGGTTGAGCCCTATGCCCATGATGAGCACCCAGAGCAGGGGACGACTGATGCCGCCGATGAGCTGGCCGCGATCGCGCAGGGCGCGCTTCACCTCGCGCAGCCAGATGGCATAGACCCCTCCGAGCAGATGCAAGGCGATCTCCTTTATCGGGTGTGTTCACCGCCGCGGCGGCCGAAGGCATAGGTGCGCTCGCGGCCCGAGGCCTCCTTGTCGCGCAGGGCGCGGCCGGTCAGCGCCAGGAACACCTGTTCCAGGCTTGGCGTATCGAGGACGAATTCCTTCACCCGGTTGCCGTAGCGCGCCAGGAACGCGCCGGCGAAGTGATCATCGGGAACGGGCATGACGAGTTCGTCGTCCTGCTGGCCCGCCTCGGGATAGGCGGCGCGGATCTCGCCCAGCGCATCGGCGTCGATGGGGACCACGCGCAGGGATTGGTGGCCATAGTCGCTCTTGAGGCCCGCCGGGGTGCCGATGGCCATGATGCGGCCCTGGTCGATGATGCAGACCCGGTCGCAATTCTCCACTTCCTCGATGTAGTGGGTGGTGACCACGAGGGTGAGCTGGCGGCGCTTGCGCAGTTCATCGAGGTAGCCCCAGATGCGGGCGCGCGACTGCACGTCGAGGCCGACGGTGGGTTCGTCGAGGAAGACGATGCGGGAATCGTGGACGAGGGCGCGCGCGATCTCGAGGCGCCGCTTCATGCCCGAAGAGAGGGTGCGGACGAGCTTGTCGCGCCAGTCGGAAAGCTCGACCAGTTCGAGCACTTCGGCGATGCGCCGTTTCCGCTCGCGGGCAGGCACCTGGTAGATCAGGCAGTGGAAATCGAGGTTTTCGTAGACGGTCAGTCGGTCGTCCAGGCTTGGCTCCTGGAAGACGACGCCGAGATTCTTGCGGGCCCGCAGGGGCTGCCGGACGACGTCGAACCCGGCGATGGTGGCGGTGCCCGAATCCGGGGTGAGGATCGAGCAGAGGATATGAAGCAGGGTGGTCTTGCCCGCTCCGTTCGGCCCGAGCAGGGCGAAGGCTTCGTTGTCGAGGATATCCAGGTTGATGTCGTCGAGCGCGACGGTGTTGCCGTAGTGCTTGCCGAGATTGCGCAGTTCGATGATCGGCGAGCCTGGCATTGCGAGATCCTGGGCCGGTCCAAAAGCAGCGTGGGAAAGTACAACGCTTCCAGGGCCATATTGGATCAGCAGTTTTTACGCCGTGCAAGGGCAGCGGCTAGATAAGGGCCGCCTCGCGGTCGCGCCGCGGCTGGTCGGCGGCGTTGAAGGTGGTGACGCCCCAGATGAGCCCGACAATGAGGAAATAGTGGCGCCAGTGGTCGATGTCGATGATGGCCGCCTCGACCACGAGGGGGACATAGGTCGCCAGCAGCGGGATCAGCAGCAGGCGGTTGGCCTTGAAGCGCAGGCCCCAGAAGCCGCGCCAGAGCGTGAGGATGATCAGCAGGTAATAGGCCAGGCCGCCGCCCCAGCCGTAATGGTGCAGGACGGTTACGTAGCTGTTGTGGGGCGCCTCGGCGATTTCGAGCGTGCCGAACTCCATCGGCCCCAGGCCCCAGGGGTGCTGGAGCGCCAGATCGAAGGCGTAGCCCTGGCGTCCGAGACGGCCGGTCTCGCCGGTGTCGTAGTCCTGGGTGACGCTGGCGCGGGTCTCGAAGAGGGAATTGAACGCCGGGGTGCTGATGATGCCGGCCAGCAGCACGATGAGCGCGGCGCCGCCCGCCAGGGCGAGCATGATCTGGCGCACCTTGTCGCGAACGCCGGCTTCGAGCAGGAACACCATGAGGAAGCAGAGGAGCGAGGCGGCGGCGAAATTACCCCAGGCGGCGCGCGAGAAGCTGGCGAAGACGCCGACGAGGATGATCATGAAGATGGCGCCTGCGACGAGCATGCGCTTCAAGTCGCGGGTCATGAGGATGCGCTGCAGGGCGTAGATGGCCGGCAGTATGAGGAACGGGCCGAAGACGTTTGGGTCCTTGAACATGGCCTTGACGCGGCCATAGAGCAGGAACAGGTCGCCATTGGGCACCAGGTGCAGGTAGCCCAGCACCCCGATCACGCTCGAGATCACCGCGATAGCGGCATAGGCGATGATGATCGCCCGCATGCGCCGGTGAGTGTCGACGGCCACGTAGTTGGCGGCGAAATAGGTGGTGAGCAGCAGGAAGATGGTGACGATGGCGAAGATGAAAGCCTGGGACATCTCGATGTTGACCACCTGGAAGGCGGCGATCAGCGAGAACGGCACGAAGGCGATGGTCAGCACCAGGAGCGGCAGGGTCGAGCGATAGAGGCGCATCCCCGCCAGGATGGCGAGGCCCAGCACGGGCAGGAACAGGAACTCGTAGAACGAGGGCTCGAAGAGAATGATGCCGCCCGAGAAGATCCATGCGGCCACCATGAGGGGCAACCAGGCGCGCGCGCGCGCCTGGATATACTCCGCGCCGGCGGCGCGGCCGGCGAGGGCCGCGGAGTCGGTTGTGTGGACCAGAGACATGGGCTTGCCCGAGGGATGGATTCCAGCGGGCATTCTGCCTTGCGGCGGGGCGTGATGGGGAGAATTGCGGGGCTAGGGTTAAGCGGACGTGAACCGTGTTTGCCGGCCCCAAAAACAAAAGGCGCCTTGCGGGCGCCTTCGTTCGGTATCGCTGTTTCGGTAGCTGCTGGTTAGAGCGCTGCGCCGCGAGCGATGGTCTTGATGTCTGCCCGGGTGATGCCGAGGTCCTTGAGCTGACGGTTGTCGAGAGCGGAGAGCTCACGGACGGTCTGCTGATACTGGGCGAACTGGGCGAGTTTCTGGCGGATGTTCATCTGTTTCGGTCCTTCCTTGTACGCTGCTTAAATGGCGCAGACCGCACCGAAGCGGTAGGGCTCAAAGCGTAGAGGAGGCATGCGAGAATCGCATGTTGGGTTAACCGGGATCGGGTTGCGTGCTTCCCCCCACCCCTGTTCCCTCCCCACAAGGGGGAGGGAGACCTGCCGGCTCGATCTCGCTCCACGGCTTCCCTCCCCTTTGTGGGGAGAGGTTGAGGGGCGAATGGTCCCAGCGCTAGATCCGACCGCCGCTCTCGACAATGGACCTGGTGAGGCTGCCTTCGGCGGGGAAGAGCGGGATGAGGCAGGCCTGGAGGGCGTGGTAGATGTCGGGCTTGCCCTCGAAGAGGCTCGAGCCGACCTTGAGGTCTTCGGTGAGCTCGGGGTGCCAGCCGCCGTTGTCGATGTCGATCAGGTGGTTGGCGGCGAAGTCCCAGAGGCGGCGGTACCAGTCTTCGTAATAGTCCCCGCCGACATGGGCCTTGAGGAAGGTGGCGGCGCCGATGGCTTCGCTCACCGGCCACCAGAGCTTCTGCTTGAGCGCCGGCTGGTTCTGCCAGTCGAGGGTGTAATAGAAGCCGCCGCGCGAAGAGTCCCAGCCCAGCTCGATCGATGCCTTGAAAAGGCCCTGCGCCGCTTCCCGGAGCCAGTCGATCTTCTTGCCGCCCAGGACCCAGAGCTGCAGGCACAGGCGCGCCCATTCGAGCCAGTGGCCGGGCGTGGTGCCGGCGGGGCGGAACATGTCGGCGCCGCGATAACCTTCATCGAGCACCCAGTTGGAGTCGAAGTGCTCGGCCACGCGCCAGCCGAGCTTGCGGGCATTGCGGTTGATGATGAGGTCGGCGATGCGCTCGGCCTTGTCGAGGTATGAGCGGTCGCCCGTAGCCTCGAAGGCGGCCATCAGCGCCTCGGTCAGGTGCATGTTGGAATTCTGGCCGCGATAATTGCTGATCGGGGACCAGTCGCGGTTGAATTCCTCGGTCACCGCGCCATTGGCTTCTTCCCAGAAGCGCGTGTTGATGACTTCGGTGATGTCGGCGAGGATCTGGTCGGCCATAGGGCGCCCGGCGACCTTGGCGCTCGAGGCGGCCAGCAGCACGAAGGCGTTGCCATAGGCCTGCTTGCTGGTGTCCTTGAGGCCGGTATTGTCCAGGCTCCAGATGTAGCCGCCATGCTCGGCGTCGCGGTGCTTCTCCCAGATATAGGAGAGGCCGTGGTCGACGATCTCGTCCGAGCCGGGCCGGCCGAGAAGGCTCCCGATCGAGAAGCAGTGCACCATGCGCGTGGTGACATGGATCTGGCGCAACCCGTTGAGCCAGGTCTGCGGCTTGCCGTCGTCGGTGAGCTCGTAAAAGCCCCCGGCCGGGTTGATCGAGGGCTGCTGGAAGAAATCGAACAGCGCGTCGGCCTGTTGGATCAGCCAGTGCCGGTGATAGGGCCGGTCGGTCCAGTTCGGGTTTTGGGGCATGGTCTCCTCGCCTTATTGATGCTGAACGGCGTGGCTCTGGTGCAGCCGGGCCGACCAGGTGACGCCGATGATGAGGGCCGCGATCGCCAGCATTTCGAGCGGCCGGGGGAAGCGCTGTTCGAAGAGGAATCCGTATAGCAGCGCAAAGAGGGTTTCAAAGATGATCATCTGGCCGGAAAGCGTGAGCGGCAGCAAGCGGCTGGCGGCGTTCCAGAGGCTGTTGGCGATGACCGAGGCGCCGATGGCGATGACGGCGTTGCCGACCCAGAAGTTCATCCAGGCGGAGGCTTCGTGCCCGGTCGAGAGCGCAAAGACCGGGATTGCCAGGATCACGGCCAGGGCGCCGGTGACGAGGCCCGTCAGCAGCGACCAGTCCTGGCTCGAGATGGCGTGGATCTTGCCCAGCCAGCGGGCATTGCCCACGGCATAGGCCGACCAGCAGCCGAGCGCCACCACGGCGCAGAGCACGCCGACGAGCTTGAGCCAGGGGTCGGCTCCGCCCGGATCGATGGCGAAGAGATCGTAGTTGATGAGCACCATGCCCACCGCAATGACCAGCAGCGGGCCGGCGAGGCTCTTGAGCGCGATGGCGCCGTGGTCGCGCGCGCCGACAAGGGTGACGACGACCGGGATGAGGCCCACGATCAGCGAGGCGATGGCGATGCCGCCCAGGTGGATCGCTTCGACCAGGAAGACGTAATAGACGATGTTGCCGAGCATGGAGAGGCGGACGAGCGCCACCCAGTCGGCGGCCCGCACCACCCGGACGATCCGCCGCCATTGCGGGGCGAGGAGCATCAGCGACACCAGCCCGTAGACGAGGTAACGCCCGACCGTCAGCTCGAACGGCGAAAACTCGGGCAATACCTTGGGCAACAGGAACACCCCGCCCCAGAAGGCGCCGGCGCCGATACCGGCAAGGATGCCGAGCGGAAGGTTGTGAGGGCGAGGTGACATGGTGATGCTGCGGTGGTGAGGATGGGAGAGATAGCAGGCGATGGGATGTGGGGGTAGGGGGTGCAGTGCGTGCGGCTCCCCTCACCGCCCTGCCGGGCACCCTCTCCCCGACGGGGCGAGGGTTTTCGATGGGGCACGGACGGAGAGGCAAACGCCAACCTTGGCCTCGTCGGTGAGAAGGTGGCGCGAAGCGCCGGATGAGGGGCCGCTTTCCCTCTTCCCAAACCCGAATCCCTCGGCTACAAGCTTCTTCTTCGCTCACGCCACAGGGAGGCGTCTTATGACAGATATGCGCGTTTTCCCGGCCGGAGCATTCCCTTGTTTCGGGATTATGGCCAAGCAGCACCGTTAGGTCGCTCGCGCAAGGTCACCACCATCCGCACTTGAGTGTTTCGGGGCCGCCAAGCAGCCCGCCCCGCCGGATGTATTTCCTTTTCTCTGCTTTATGGGACCGGATACTCGTGCCGCGTGCGGGCGAGTCCGGATCGAAAACAATGGCTCGTTTCAAGCTCGACATCCGTGCGCACGCCTTCAAGAACGTGCTCGGATTTACTGCCCAACATTGGGCCAGGCAGCCGATGCGGATCGCGTCCATCGTCGGCTTCATCATGGTGGCGACCATCGCGGACGTGCTGACCCCGCTCTATTCGGGCAAGCTCGTGGATGCCGTCGCCAGCGGCGCGGCGGGCGATGAGATCGCCTGGAATGCTGCCATCGCCGCGTTCTGGGCGCTGATGGCGCTCGGCCTCGGTTCGGTGGTGCTGCGCCAGCTCACCTTCATGGGCATCATCAAGCTGACGCTGCGGATGATGAGCGACATCGTCGCCGATTCCTTCCATCGCCTGCAGCGCTTCTCGACCGACTGGCATGCCAACAGCTTTGCCGGCTCGACCGTGCGCAAGGTCACGCGCGGCATGTGGGCGCTCGATCTCCTCAACGACACCATTCTGGTGGCGCTCTTCCCCTCGCTGGTGATGCTGGTGGGCTCGACGATCCTGCTCGGCCTCTACTGGCCGATCATGGGCCTGATCGTTGGCGTGGGTTCGCTCCTTTATATCGGCCTCACCTTCTTCCTATCGGTGGGCTATGTCGCCCCGGCCGCCACGCTCTCCAATGCCTGGGACACCAAGCTGGGTGGGGCGCTGGCCGATGCGATCTCGTGCAACACCGTGGTCAAGGCCTTCGGCGCGGAGACGCGCGAGGAATCGCGCCTTTCCAAGGTGGTCGACAAGTGGAGCCACCGGACCGACCGCACCTGGAACCGCGGCACGCTCAACGGCTCGGTGCAGGGCGTGATGCTGCTGGCCATGCGCGGCGCGATCCTGGCTGCCGGCCTCTGGCTCTGGCAGACGGGCGTGGCTTCGGCCGGCGACATCACCTTCGTGCTGACGACGTTCTTCATCCTCCAGGGGTACCTGCGCGACGTGGGCATGCACATCCGCAACCTCCAGAAGTCGATCAACGACATGGAGGAGCTAGTCGACATCCATCACCAGAAGCTGGGGATCGACGACAATCCCGGCGCCAAGCCGATCGTCATCGAGGAAGGTCGGATCGATTTCGACCATGTCGACTTCCGTTACGGCTCGCATGCGCGTCCGCTCTATTCGGACTTCTCGGTGCAGATCGCGCCGGGCGAGAAGGTGGGCCTCGTGGGTCACTCGGGCTCGGGCAAGACCACGTTCGTCAAGCTCATCCAGCGTCTCTACGACGTGACGGGCGGCAAGATCGTGATCGACGGGCAGGATATCTCGAGGGTGCAGCAATCCTCGCTGCGCCAGCAGATCGCCATCGTGCAGCAGGAGCCGATCCTCTTCCACCGCTCGCTGGCCGAGAACATCGCCTATGCCCGCCCCGGCGCCACCCGCGCCGAGATCGAGCAGGCAGCCCGCCTCGCCAGCGCCCACGAGTTCATCATGGCTCTGCCCAAGGGCTACGAGACGCTGGTGGGTGAACGCGGCGTGAAACTCTCGGGCGGCGAGCGGCAGCGCGTCGCCATCGCCCGGGCCTTCCTCGCCGACGCACCGATCCTCATCCTCGATGAGGCAACCTCGAGCCTCGATTCGGAAAGCGAAGTGCTGATCCAGCGGGCCATGGAGCGGCTGATGGTGGGGCGGACCACGCTCGTCATCGCGCACCGGCTCTCGACGGTGAAGTCGCTCGACCGCCTCTTGGTGTTCGACAAGGGCAAGATCGTCGAGGAGGGGGATCACGCTCAACTGATCCAGCTTCAGGGCGGGATTTATCGCCGGCTGTTCGAACGGCAGGCGCTGGAACTGACCAAGGGGTTGGTGCTGGCGGAGTGATTGAGAGGGGCAGCCATGGGGCCGCCCCTTTTGTTTTGGGGGAGCAACAAATGCCTCACCCTCGGGCTCACCCCCACCCTCTGTCCCTCCCCACAAGGGGGAGGGATGCGTTGGGGCGCGATCGGGCCAGCAGGTCTCCCTCCCCCTTGTGGGGGAGGATGGAGGGGAAGCAACAAGTGCCTCACCCTCGGGCTCACCCCCACCCTCGGTCCCTCCCCACAAGGGGGAGGGATGCGTTGGGGCATGATCGAGCCAGCAGGTCTCCCTCCCCCTTGTGGGGAGGGAACAAGGGTGGGGGAGCCGACACCCCGATCCACAACTGTTATAACCTCTTGCCACCATAATTATGACGTTATAACCTCTCCTTCTGTCAAACAGGGCCGGGCCCCCCATCCCCGGTCAAAGGAGGGAATTTCAATGAAGCTTAACCGGAGCATTTCTTGCGCCGCCATCGCGATCCTCGCGATGATGCCGGGTACTGCCTGGGCCGTCGACGT
>Ga0182743_1001466_pt1 | contig 22968 bp, 24 predicted proteins | sample eDN3rd30CKraftOP_FD_128522 | JGI IMG/M metagenome (GOLD analysis project Ga0182743, IMG submission 128522) | Enriched Organic Plus compost microbial communities from Emeryville, California, USA - eDNA 3rd pass 30_C Kraft OP (version 2) (version 2) ... | reverse complement strand
ACGAGGTGGGCGCGTACCTGTGGGTCGACATGGCGCACTTCGCGGGGCTCGTCGCCGCCGGCGTCCACCCGAGTCCGGTCCCGCACGCGCACGTCGTGAGCTCGACGGTCCACAAGACGATCGGCGGTCCCCGCTCGGGCTTCATCCTCACGAACGACGCGGAGATCGCGAAGCGGCTCAACGCGAACGTCTTCCCCGGCCTCCAGGGCGGTCCCCTCATGCACGCGGTCGCGGCGAAGGCCGTCGCGTTCAAGCTCGCGAGCGAGCCGGAGTTCCGAGACCGTCAGGAGCGCACCGTCCGCGGCGCCCGCATCCTCGCGGAGCGCCTCGTGGCGGAGGACGCGCGCGCGGCGGGCATCGACGTCCTGACGGGCGGCACGGACGTCCACCTCGTCCTCGTCGACCTCCGATCGAGCGAACTGACGGGCCGGGACGCGGAGAACCGCCTCCACGAGGTTGGCATCACGGTGAACAAGAACGCCGTCCCGTTCGACCCGCGGCCGCCGATGGTGACCTCGGGCGTCCGGATCGGCACGCCCGCGCTCGCGACGCGCGGATTCGACGACGCCGAGTTCGCGGAGGTCGCCGACATCATCGCCCTAGCCCTCCGGCCGGGGGCGGACGTTCCTACGCTCCGTGAGCGCGCCGCCGCGCTCGCCGCGGCGTTCCCCCTCTACCCCGGGCTCGTCTCGCCCGCCACCTGGGAGGCTTGACACCATGACCGCTCGAGTGCTCGATGGCATCGCAACCGCGCGCGCGATCAAGGAGGAGCTCCGCGACCGCGTCGCGGGACTCCGCGAGGAGGGCATCACGCCGGGCCTGGGGACGCTCCTCGTCGGCCAGGACCCGGGCTCCGTCTCGTACGTCGCCGGCAAGCATCGGGACTGCGCCGAGGTCGGCGTCGAGTCGATCCGCGTCGACCTGCCCGAGACGGCGAGCCGGGAGGAGATCCTCGCCGCGGTCGACGAGCTCAACTCGAATCCCGCCGTGACGGGCTACATCGTGCAGCTGCCCCTCCCGAAGGGCATCGACGAGCAGGAGGTCATCGAGGCGATCGACCCCGCGAAGGACGCCGACGGCCTCCACCCGACGAATCTGGGGAAGCTCGTCCTCGGCGTCGCCGGCGAACTCGACTCCCCGATCCCGTGCACCCCGGCCGGCATCGTCGAGATCCTCGAGCGCTCGGGCGTCGAGATCCCCGGCCGCCACGTCGTCGTCATCGGTCGCGGCCTCACGGTCGGGCGCCCCCTCGGGCTCCTCCTCACCCGCAAGGGGCTCGACGCGACCGTGACGCTCACCCACTCGCGCACGCCCGACCTCGCCGCCGAGGTGCGGCGGGCCGACATCGTCGTCGCCGCCGTCGGCGTCCCGCACCTCGTCAAGCCGGAGTGGGTGAAGCCGGGCGCCGCGGTCCTCGACGTCGGCGTGACGCGCGTCGGCACGACCGAGAGCGGCAAGGCGCGCCTCTCGGGCGACGTCGACCCCGCGGTCGCCGAGGTCGCCGGCTGGCTCTCGCCGAACCCGGGCGGGGTCGGACCGATGACTCGCGCGCTGCTCGTGAAGAATGTCGTGGACGCGGCGACACGAAGGAGGCAGTCATGAGGACGTACCGGCTCGGATTCGGTCAGACGGTCGTCGTCCTGTGCACGATCGCGGCGGTCGCCGGCGGCGTCGCATTCGTCCTGAAGGCCTTCGGCGTCTTCTGACCTTCCGCCGACTGTGCGCCCGCGCGCCCGGTGTGCCCGCGCGCGCACGCACGCTGGGCGCGCGGGCGCACACTCGGCGCGTCAGAAGCGCCGAGTGAACGGGAGCGGCTTGCGCATCCGGACGAGCAGCACGAGCGGGATGATGACGTACGGCAGGTTGAACGCGAGGAACTTCGCCGGGTTCTGCGTCTGGAACTCCGGCTCCCCGAAGAACTCGACGCCGAACACGATGATGCCCGTGATCGACGCGATCATCGTCGCGTAGATGACCGCAGGCAGCTGGATCCAGTTCCAGCCGCGGATGAGCGCGGGGACGAGCACGAGGTAGAACGCGAGGTATACGAACGCGCTGAGCCCCGTGACGATTCGCATCCACACGGGCGGGTGCATGAAGAGCGGGTCCGCGTCGTGCGCGTACCAGTAGTTCGCGTCGACGAGCGGGTGGCCGGTCGGCTGCGAGAAGTCGACGCCGAGCGTCGGGAGCATGTCCGCGATGCAGCTCGTGACGATGAAGAGCGCGAACACGATCGCGAACGCGATGTCGATCGGGCGCTGCTTCAGCGGCAGGTTGGCGGGCACGATCGGGGCGGAATGCGCGGACACCGGGCCAGCGTAGCCACCCGCCGATAGGATCGCCGCGACATGACACCCCCCGTTCGGCGATCCCGCGCGAAGGTCCGGCGCTGGCGCAAGCACCTCGCGGCCGAGCGCGCGGAGGCCGCCGTCTACCGCGACCTCGCCTCGCGGCGGCGCGACGGCGAGGAGCGCGAGATCCTCCTCGCGCTCGCCGACGCGGAGGACCGGCATGCGAAGCACTGGATCGCGCTCCTCGGTCCGGACGCGCAGCCCGAGCCGCGGCCGGATCTCGCCTCTCGCGTCCTCGGCTGGTTCGCCCGGCGCTTCGGATCGGTGTTCGTCCTCGCGCTCATGCAGCGCGCCGAGGGCCGGTCGCCGTACGATCGCGACGAGGACGCCCCGCCGGCCATGGCGGCCGACGAGCGCATCCACGGCGAGGTCGTCCGCGGTCTCGCCCAGCGGCGCCGGACGCGGCTCGCGGGCGGCTTCCGCGCCGCGGTCTTCGGCCTCAACGACGGCCTCGTGTCGAACCTCGCGCTCGTCCTCGGCGTCGGCGCGACGGGGCTCCCGCCGGGCGCGGTCCTGTTCACCGGCATCGCCGGGCTCCTCGCCGGCTCGCTCTCGATGGCGGCGGGGGAGTACGTCTCGGTGCGGTCGCAGCGCGAACTGATCGACGCGTCGAAGCCGGACCCCTCGGCCTCCGCGGCGCTCCCGGCGCTCGACCTGGATGCGAACGAGCTCGCGCTCGTCTACCGCGCGCGCGGCATGCCGCCCGAGGAGGCGGCCGTGCGAGCCAGCGGCGTCCTCGCGCGCCTGCGCGACCAGCCCGCGCTGCCCCCGACGACGTCGATCCCGATCGCCGCCGGCAGCGACCAGGACCCGGTCGGGAGCGCGATGGGCGCCGCGCTCGCGAGCTTCGGGGCGTTCGCGATCGGGGCGCTCGTCCCCGTCCTTCCGTACCTGTTCGGCGCGACCGGCGTCCTCGCGATCGTCGTCGCCTCGGCGCTCGTCGGCGTCGTCCTCCTCGCGACCGGCGCGATCATCGGGGTCCTCTCCGGCGGCTCGCCCGTCAAGCGGGCCCTGCGCCAGATCGCGATCGGTTTCGGCGCGGCCGCCGTCACCTACCTGCTCGGTCTCGCATTCGGCGGGCTCGTCCTCTAGCGCGGTTGGCTACGCTCGGAGCATGATCGCTCCGACCGGCCGTGACATCGTCCTCGAGGCGCATGGGTCCCGCGCCGAGATCGGGACGATCGCCGCCGTCCTCCGCTCCCTCGCGATCGACGGGCTGCAGGTGACCGAGCCGACGCGGCTCGGCGAGACGCCGGCGTTCTCGAACGGCACGATCCTCGCGCCGTGGCCGAATCGCGTGCGCGACGCGCGGTGGCGGTTCGACGGTGCCGAGCAGCAGCTCGCCATCACGGAGCCGGCACGGTCGAATGCGCTCCACGGGCTCCTGCGCACCGCCGACTACGAGATCCGCGAGCGGTCCGACTCGGAGGTCCTCCTCGGCGCGATCATCCCGCCGCAGGCGGGCTGGCCGTTCTTCATGGACACGTGGGTCCGGTACCGGCTCACACCCGAGGGCCTCGCGGTCACGCACGGCGTCATCAACCTCTCCGGCGATCGCGCGCCCTACGCGACGGGGGCGCACCCGTTCCTCCGCGTCGGCGACGCGCCCGTTGAGGAGCTCGTGCTCACGCTCCACGCGGCGTCGTGGTTCGACGTCGACGACCGGCTCCTGCCGGTCGCGGAGCGCGCGGTCGACGGCACCCCCTACGACCTGCGAGAGGGGCGTCGCGTCGGGGAGCTCGAGCTCGACACGGCGTTCGGCCGCGTCCGGCACCGCTCGATCGGCAGCGGCCGCGGCGACGTCGCGTGGCTCGACGATCCCACCGGTCGACGGCTCGCGCTCTGGCAGGACGTGTCGTGGACGTACGCACAGGTCTTCACGACGCGCGCGTTCCCCGGGCGCGGCGGTTCGCGGCTGGCGCTCGCGGTCGAGCCGATGACCGCGCCGCCCGATGCGCTCAACTCGGGCGAGGGCCTCGTGTGGCTCGAGCCGGGCGAGTCCTGGGAGGGCTCGTGGGGCCTGCGGCTCGACGCGGCCTGAGGCGCATCCTCGCCCCAGGGGGGCGCAGGCGCCGCACGGCCGTCGAGGAAGGACTGCTCCTCGCGGAGTACGCGGCGCGACTCGAGGTGCGCAATCGCATCGAGGTCGCGACGATCGGACGGGACGAGGCCTTCGACCCGCGCGAGTTCCGACTGGCGGCGGCGGAGGCCCTCGAGGCGCTCGCGGCGGAGCAGGATGCGATCGCCCGGCGGCTCGAAGCCGAGCGGCGGCTCGTCGCGGGTTGGCGGCCGCGATTCGGGGAGGCCTCGCACGTCCACGACTACCGGTTCGGGGACCGCGCGAACCTCCGCTTGCGCGCGGCGACCGCGCGCGAGCTCGCGGACGAGATCCGGGCGGAGGCCGCGAGCCCTGAGCGCCTCGACGCGCTCATCGAGCGCGCGCGGCAGGACGCGTGGCGGGACGTCTCCCAGCAGCTCGGCCGCATTCTCGAGACGGTCTCGCCGCCGCCCGACGAGGAAGACGACCCGGGCCGGGGGGCGCGCCTCGCCGACCTCGCGGCCGAGCTCGACGCGCTCGCCGAGCGTCCGGCCGACCCGTCGTCGCCGTGAGGGTGCGCATTCCGTCCCGAGGATCGGCGCGCGGGAGCGGAATGCGCACGATCGCGAGCGGCGCCCCTACGCGCGGACGGGAATGCGGGGGATGACGTACCGGTCCCACAGCGCTCGCGCGTCGCGCCGGAAGATCCCGTGGTGGCCGACTCGCGCGCGGCCCTCCTCGGCGGGGTCGATGCGCACGAGGCTGACGTCGGCGCGCGTGAACTGACGGGCGAGCCACGCGAAGCTCGAGGGGGCGAGCAACTCGTCGTCGCTCGCCCACAGCAGGGAGACGGGAACGCGCACCGCCGCGAGGCGCTCGCGCAGCTGCGGGAACTCCCCGAGGTAGTACTCCGGGTGGGAGCACCAGCGGGCCCATTGGAGGAGCGGGCCGCTCGGGAGGTCGCCGAAGAAGCGCACGCGACGTCCGGGGAAGTAGCCGAATATCGCCGTCAGTGGCCGCGCGAGCCGCCACCCGAAGCGAGCCCGGCGGCGCAGCGCCGGCGGGAGGTGCGCGCGGTAGCCGCTTCCGGCGGCGACGAGGATCGCCGCGTCGAGGCGCTCGTGCTCCGCCCACGGGAGCACCTGGCCGCCGAGACTGTGCCCGATCCACGTGAGCGGGACGCCGAGGGCGTCGGCGCGGGCGCGAGCGGCGAGCATCGCATCGGCCGCGTCGCGTGCCCACTGCGCGGCGTCGGCGACGACGTCCCGCAGGCTCCCCTCGAGCGACGCGCCGTAGCCGCGATAGTCGAACGTGAGGGCCGCGATGCCGTCGTCGGCGAGGCACTCGGCGAACCCCGTGTAGAAGCCGGCGGGCGTGGCCATCGCGGGGGCGACGAGCGCGACGCCCCGAATCTCGGCGTCGTCGTCCGGATCGAACCACGTCCCCGCGATCGTGGCGCCGTCCCGCATCGGCAGTCGCACGCCTCGCTGCAACGCCGTCGTCATGCTCGCGAGCGTCGCAATCCCGCCCCCTCCGAGTCAACGCGATTGTCCGTGAACGACATGGGCGTGCGCTCGCGCGGCACCCGAGTTGTCGGCTGCGCTCAGGCCCGGACGACCGGCGTGCGCGGCGACCACGGCACATCGCCGAGGAGCACCGCGCCGTCCGGTGCGGGCTCGTGCGCGTCGTCGAGTCGCGACGAGACGAGGAGCCACCGCCCCTCGCCGTCGGCGAGGAGCTCGTCGAATCCGGGTCCGCCGGTCAGGAGCGCCGAGGCGGCGCTCCGGCCGCTGCCGATCCACACCCGCCGGAGGGTCGGCCGCGATCCGCGGGGGACGTCGCCGAATGCGCCCTCCGGACCGAGGATGAGGAACCGCGTGATCGACCCCGAGAGGTCGTCGACTTCGCGCTCGAGCACCTCGAGTCCGAAGGCGGCGCCCTTGCCGGCGCCGGCGAGCGCGACGACTCGATCTCCCGCGGCGGCGTGCTCGAGCGCCGCGGCGGTCGAGGCGACGGGTCGGGCGTCGAGCCCCCATCGGCGGATGAAGGCGGAGCACTGCGCAAGGGCCTGCGGGTGGCTGAACACGGTCGCGCCGCGCAGGTGCTCCAAGGACATTCCCCGAGCGGCATATGCGTCGAATCGCACCGCGACATCGACCATCCCGCCCGCGACGGGGCGGTTGCGCGCGTCGAGCATGGCCGAAATCGAGCGACTGACGAGGCCGGACGCGGAGCTCGACACGGGCAGGACCCCGATCGCCCCGTCGCCGATCGCCGCGAGCACGTCGTCGAACGTCGGGAGGGCGTCGATCGGCGCGGACGCGGCGAGGGCGCTCGCCGCCCGCGCCGCGGCATCCTCGGAGAAGGTCCCCGCGGGGCCGAGGTAGACGACACGATCGACGGGACGGGCGAGGGCCCGCGTCGCACCCGCAGGCCAGCGATAGGCGGCCGCGACCCGCTCCTGGAGCGACTCGATCACGGCGGAGGGATCGAGATCGGCGCGGATCGACATGCGGATGACGATCGAGCGCTGGCCGGTGCGGACGACCTCGTCGATGACGGCGCAGTCGCGCACCCCGCGGGTGCCGCGCACGACCTCGAGGACGCCGTCGCCGGCGACCGACTCGGGGACGAGGAACCGCACGTCGCGATTGAGGTGGGCGAGCACGCGGTCGAGGAGCTCCTCGAGCGCCGCGCCCGTCACCGGCTCGACATGCCCGAGTCCGAACGTGGTCGCCTTCGGCCGTCCGGCGAGCCCGAGCCGCGCCGCATTCGCGATCCCGGGGCCCGACAGGAGCGCCGCGCTCCCGACGGGGCCGACCATGAGCTCCTCGAGCGTCACGCTCGTCGAGCCGAGCGCCTCGATCCGGCCGACGCGCACTCGCGAGTCGCCGAGGACGCGCAAGCCGACGAGCTCCCCGGAGCGCCGGAGGCGAGCGAGCGCGAGGCGCTTCGACTGCGCCGCGGCGACGGCCGCCGCCGCCGTCCCGCGAATCGTGTCGAAGAGCGACCCCGGGAAGCGGTCGCGAATGCGCGCGAGCTCTTCGGCGGCGACGGTCGAATCGCGCGAGTCGAGCACGCGCACGGCGAGCCCGAAGAGCGTCTCGAAGAGCGGCGTCCGGGCCGCCCACACGTCCTCCTCGAGGTCGAGCTCGCTCGACGTCACGGCGTCCGCGAAGTCCGCGAGCACCCGGTGCGCGAGCTGCTGGACGAGGGCCATCGTCTCGTCGTGCCGCTCGGCGGTGCCGGTCTTGAGGATGCCGCCGGCGCTCGCGACCGCGGTCGCGAGCCAGTCGGGCGCCGCCGCGCCGGTGTCGGGGACGACGTAGAGGATCTGCCCGGCGAGCGAGGGCACGGTCGCGTCGAAGAGCGCGTGCACGCCGACGAGCGGCCGTCCCGCCGAGGCGGCCCGGGCGGTCTCGAGCGCCGGCGCGAGCCGGTTCGCCGCGACGACGACGGTCGCGCTCGCGTCGAGGAGCGGGAGCACTTCGGCGACCGCGTTCTGGAGGACGGCGGGCGGGAGCGCGAACCACACGACGGTCGGCCCGCTCGGCAGCGGGAGCGGCTCGCGCGTGCCCTCGACGACGAGGCGATCGCCCTCCGGCGTCTCGACCGACTCGCCGAAGACGATCGGCCGCCCTGCTGCGAGCCGCCAGGATTGCGAGCGAAGGGACGTCTTCGTCGTCTTCGAGTCGACGAGCGTGACGCTCGACCACGCCGCATGCGGCAGGAGGTGCTCGGCGAGCCACCGACCGGTCCCGAGCGCGGCGCCGACGACGACGAGCGCGGGGGCCTCCTCCTGCGCGCGCATGCCTCAATCCTGCCGCACCGCCTGCGCGGTCAACCGCCTCGTGGGCCCGGCGGGACTCGAACCCGCGACCCGCGGATTAAAAGTCCGATGCTCTACCGACTGAGCTACAGGCCCGCGCTCAAGGCTAGTGCCAGCGCGCCGCGCACGCTGAGGAGCGGGGCGTAGCCTGGGCGCATGGGGATCGAGCGACCGGGTCGGGCGCGAGCATGACGCGCGACTACCACAAGCCGACGCGCTTCGAGCCGCACCGTTTCGAGGGCTACGTCGGCGCGGAGGACCCGGCTCGGCTGCGCGCGGCGGCGCACGAGACGGCGCGCACCCTCGTCGACCGGGGGCGTGAGCGGGGCGCCGACGAGCTCGTCGAGCGACTCGTCCGCTTCACGGACGAGCACGGCGTCGACGCGATCGCGGAGCTCTGGGCGCACACCGCGCCCGATTCGCTCCCGGGGGCGCTGTGGCGCCTCTACTTGGTGCGCGCGCTCATCCGCCAGGACGCCGAATGGGCGGCGAATGCGTACCGCCGGGGCGCGAACACGCTTCGCACGGCGGACGAGGCGATCGCGGGCGCCGAGGCCCCCGCGGGCCCGGAGGAGGTCGCGCGCCTCGCCGATCTCATCCTCCGCGGGGCGTTCAGCGGGGACCTCGCGGACGCACTCGTGCGCGCCGCGGCGGCGGCCCGCATTCTCGCGTCGGGCACGCTCGACGAGGCGGACGCGAGCGATGCCGGTTCGCCCGAGCGGGCGACGACGCTCACGACGAGAGCGGCCCGACTGTCCTCGATAGCCGAGGAGCTCGCGAACTGCGCGCGCCTCGAGCGCGCGAGCCGCTTGGACTAGCCGAGTGTGCGCCCGTGCGCCGAGTGTGCGGGCGCGCGCCCGCACACTCGGCGCACGGGCGCACACTCGGCGGGAATGGGGGCGCGAGGGCGCAGCATTCGGGACGGCGGAGGCGCCACTCAGGGTCGGCCCCTAGACTCGATGGGCCGGGCCGCGGTGACCCCGGGCTCCAACTTCAGCCGCTTCGAGCGGCATTGCGCCGAGAGGCGTCGACCGCGGTCCGGTTCATTCCTCCCAGCGCAGCTCGCTCTGCGACGGCTCGGCGCGGTCGACGCGCGCGGGAATGCGGTCGCCGATCGCGGGCCACCGCGTCCGGCGCACCGCGCACTCGAGTTCGACCTCGTCGCTTTCGACCCCCTCGGCCTCGAACACGACACGCAGCCGGCACGCCGCGTACGGTCCTCGGCCGCTCGGTTCGGACGCGGCGACGACCCGCGCGACGCCGCGCACGAGGTCGCGCGACGACGGGACCCGGAAGACGCGCTCGAGCCATTCGGCCGCGCGGTCGAGCTCGCTCACGGCTCCACGCTAGCCGCGGCCCGCCCGCTCACCCGAACTTGCCCGAGACGTAGTCCTCGGTCGCCTGCACGGACGGGTTCGAGAAGATCTTCGCGGTCTCGTCGTACTCGATGAGCCTGCCGGGCTTGCCGGTGCCCGCGATGTTGAAGAACGCCGTCTTGTCCGACACGCGCGAGGCCTGCTGCATGTTGTGCGTGACGATGACGATCGTGTACTGCGTCTTGAGCTCCTCGATGAGGTCCTCGATCGCGAGCGTCGAGATCGGGTCGAGCGCGGAACACGGCTCGTCCATGAGGATGACCTCGGGGGAGACGGCGATCGCGCGCGCGATGCACAGGCGCTGCTGCTGACCTCCCGACAGGCCCGAGCCGGGCTTGTTGAGCCGGTCCTTGACCTCGTTCCACAGGTTCGCGCCCCGCAGGCTCCGCTCGACGAGTTCGTCCTGGTCCGCCCGCGACATGCGCGAGGCGTTGAGTTTGACGCCCGCGAGCACGTTGTCGCGGATCGACATCGTCGGGAACGGGTTCGGCCGCTGGAACACCATGCCGACCTGGCGGCGCACGAGCACGGGGTCGACGCCCGGGCCGTACAGGTCGTCGCCGTCCATGAGGACGCGGCCCTCGACGCGCGCGCCGGGGATGACTTCGTGCATGCGGTTGAGCGTGCGGAGGAACGTCGACTTGCCGCAGCCGGAGGGGCCGATGAACGCGGTGACCGAGCGCGGCTCGATCGTCAGCGAGACGTCCTCGACGGCCTTGAACTTGCCGTAGTAGACGTTGAGGTCCTTGACTTCGATGCGCTTCGACATTCTGCGGTTCTCTCTCGGTGCGTGCGGTCAGCGACCGGTCCGCGGCGCGAAGAAGCGCGCGACGGCCCGGGCGACGAGGTTGAGGAGCATGACGATGAGGATGAGCGTGAGCGCGCCCGCCCACGCGCGGTCGAGGTAGGCCTCGGGCGGGTTCCCCTGCTGCGAGTACTGCGTGTACACGAACACCGGGAGCGAGAGCATGCGCTCGTCGAAGGGGTTCGTGTTGACGCTCGCGGTGAACCCGGCGGTGATGAGCAGCGGCGCGGTCTCGCCGATGACGCGGGCGATCGAGAGCATGACGCCGGTCGTGATGCCGGCGATCGACGTCGGGAGGACGACTTTGACGATCGTGCGCCACTTCGGGACGCCGAGCGCGTAGGAGGCCTCGCGGAGCTCGTTCGGGACGACGCGGAGCATCTCCTCGCTTGAGCGGACGACGACGGGGATCATGAGGACGGAGAGCGCGATGGCCGCGGAGATGCCGCTGCGCGTGCCGGGCCCGAGGATGAGCGAGAAGAGCGCGTACGCGAAGAGGCCCGCGACGATCGACGGGATGCCGGTCATGACGTCGACGAGGAACGTCACGGTGCGCGCGAGCGGCCCGCGCCCGTACTCGACGAGGTAGATCGACGTCATGAGCCCGATCGGCACGGAGATGATCGTCGCGATCGCGGTGATCTCGAGCGTGCCGATGATCGCGTGGATCGCGCCGCCGCCGAAGCCGGTGACGTTGCGCATCGACCATGTGAAGAATTCGAGGTCGAATCGCTGCGAGCCGTTGACGACGACGGTCCACGTGAGCGAGATGAGCGGGAGGAGGGCGACGACGAATGCGGTCGCGACGAGCGCGGTGACGAGCCGGTCCTTCGCCTGCCGCACGCCCTCGACGAGGACGGAGACCGTGAAGATGAGGATCGCGTAGAGGACGACGCCGAGGAAGACGGCGAGCGCGATGTTGAAGTCGCCGTCGGCCGCGGCGGAGCCGAGCGCGACGATCGCGATCATGAGCGCGATCGAGCCGCCGAGGATCGCCCACGGGACCCAGGCGCGCAGGCGACCGGTCGTGAGCGCGTTCTGGGCGCCGGCGCTCCGGGTCATCGCGGTCGAGGCCATGTCAGTTCGCTCCCGAGAATTCCTTGCGCCGGCCGATGATCCAGCGCGCGATCGCGTTGACCGCGAACGTGACGATGAAGAGGATGAGGCCCGTCGCGATGAGGACGTTGATGTTCGTCGCGAACGCCTCCGGGAAGCTCAGCGCGATGTTCGCCGCGATCGTGGAGGGGTTCTCCGACGTCAGGAGCCGGAAGCTGATGCCGCCGGTCGCCGAGAGCACCATCGCGACGGCCATCGTCTCGCCGAGCGCGCGGCCGAGCCCGAGCACGCCCGCCGAGAGGATGCCGGGGGCGCCGAATGGGAGCACGGCCATGCGGATCATCTCCCAGCGCGTCGCGCCGAGCGCCAGCGCGGCCTCCTCGTGGAGCGTCGGCGTCTGGAGGAAGATCTCGCGGTTGATCGCGGTCATGATCGGCAGGATCATGACCGCGAGGACGATCGCGGCGGTGAGGATCGTGCGACCGGTTCCGGACACCTCGCCGGCGAAGAGCGGGATCCACCCGAGGTTCGCGTTGAGCCACTGGTAGAGCGGCTGGACCGCCGGGGCGAGGACGCCGATGCCCCACAGGCCGAAGACGACCGACGGGACCGCGGCGAGGAGATCGACGATGTAACCGAGGACGGCGGCGAGGCGGCGCGGCGCGTAGTGCGTGATGAAGAGCGCGATGCCGAGCGAGAGCGGGAGCGCCATGACGAGCGCGAGGAGCGCGGCCCAGACGGTGCCGAAGATGAGCGGGCCGACGTACTCCCAGAAGTTGGTCCGGAGGATCGAGGCCTCGTCGCGCGTCGCGGGGAGTGCGGGGAGGCTCTGGATGATGAGGAAGAGCGCGACGGCGCCGAGGGTCGCGACGATGAGCCCGCCCGCGACGACGGCGGTCGTCGAGAAGATCCGGTCACCGGGACGCTGCTTCGCGCGGATCCGCGCGGAGGAGGCGACGCTCATGATCCGATCCTGCCTGGTCGAGTGGGGTGAATGCGAATGCGCTCAGCGCGAGGGCACCCGCCCTCGGTCGCGCTGCCGCGCGCCGAGGACGGGTGCCCTCATGAGCTGATCAGGAGATCGACTCGATCGCAGCCATCGACTGCTCGCGGAGCGAGTCGGAGATCGGCGCGGAGCCGGCCTGCTCGGCGGCGACCGACTGGCCTTCCTCGCTCGCCATGAACGTGAAGTAGGCCTTCACGAGCTCGGCGACCTCGGGGTCCTCGTACTGCTGGCACGCGACGAGGTAGCTCACGAGGACGATCGGGTAGACACCCGACGCCTCGGTGTCGCGCTCGAGCTCGATCGCGAGGTCGCCGGGGCCGCGGCCCTCGACGAGCGGCGAGGCGTCGACGACCGCGGCGGCGGCCTCCGGCGAGTACGGGACGTACTCGCCGCCGACCTCGATCGCGACGGTCCCGAGACCGCCCGCGCGCGAGGCGTCGGCGTAGCCGATCGTGCCGGTGCCGTTCGTGACGGCGTCGACGACGCCCGACGTGCCCTGCGCGGCCTCGCCGCCCTCGAACGGCCAGACGCCGTCGGCCTCCCACGTCCACACTTCGGGCGCGGCGGCCGCGAGGTAGTCGGTGAAGTTCTCCGTCGTGCCCGAGTCGTCGGCGCGGTGGACGGCGGTGATCGGAAGGTCGGGGAGCGTGACGCCCTCGTTGTGCGCGGCGATCGCCGGGTCGTTCCAGTTCGTGATCTGGCCCGCGAAGATGCCCGCGACGGTCGCGGCGTCGAGGTTGAGCGTGTCGATGCCCTCGAGGTTGAAGATGATCGCGATCGGCGAGATGTAGAGCGGGAGCTCGATGATCTCGTCGGACGCGCACGCCTGGAAGCCGCCCGCGGCGATCTCCTCGTCGTTGAACGCGCGGTCGGTGCCGATGAAGTTGACGGCGCCCGCGAGGAACTGCTCCCGGCCGGTGCCCGAGCCCGTCGGGTCGTAGTTGATCGTGACGTCGGGGTTCGCGGTCTGGAAGGCCGCGACCCACGCCTCCTGCGCGCTGCCCTGCGAGGACGCGCCCGAGGCGTTGAGTGTGCCGGAGAGGCCGGAGGACGTCGCGTCGCCGGAGGGAGCCGGCTGGCCGCCCTCGTTCGCCGCGCACGCGGAGAGCGCCATGCTGCCCGCGATGGCGATGGCGCCGAGTGCGCCGAGTCGCTTGAAGTTCACGCTGTTTCCCTTCGAAACGTGACTGCTGTGGTCGAGCCCGGTTCGGACTCGACCGCCACGGTAGGGACACCGGTTGACGGCAGGCCGGAGCGCAGGTGAACGGAAGGTGAACGGATTGCGGGCCCGTTCAGGGGCGGTTCAGCCCGCCGAGTGGATCTCGACGTCGACGAGTCGTGGCCGCTCGGTCTCCGCGGCGATGTGGAAGACGGCGAACTCGCCCGTCGAGAGCGTCGAGGCGCGCTCGACGCCCGGGTGCCGCGCGCCCGTCCCGGCGCGGATGGCGTCGGCGAGCAGCGGGATGACGGGACCGTGGCTGCAGAGCACGACGTTTCGCCGCCGCTTGAGCCGCTTCGCGATCTGCTCCGCGGGCTTCGCGGTCCCGTCCTCGAAGGCGTCCTGCGAGATGCCGCGCGCCGCCTTGATCGGCAGCCGGATGAGCCGCGCGAGCGGCTCCATCGTCGCCCGGCAGCGCAGCGCGGGGCTCGCGACGATGCGTTCGACCCCGAAGGCCGCGATGGACGGTGCGATCCGCCGGGCCTGCATCGCGCCGCGGTGGAGGAGCGGCCGGAGATCGTCCGGACCGTCCCACGCGCTCGGCGGCACGGCCTTGCCGTGTCGCGCGACGACGATCGCGAACGTCCGGGCGTGGCCTTTCTTCAGCCGCTGCTGCAGCGTCCCGATCATCTCGGCGTCGTAGGGGTAGCTCACGAGCTTCTTCGCTTGCGCGATCGGGACCCACTCGACCGCCGCGATCTCGTCGTTCGGCACGAAGCGCGCGCTCTCGATCTGGTGGCCGACGACCTCGGCGGCCCAGTACTGGACGTCCTTCGGCTTGCCGCCGACGGTGTAGCGGACGTGGCCGATGGGGGCGCCGAGCGTCGCGCGGATGCCGGTCTCCTCGAGGAGTTCGCGGACCGCCGTCTCCGGCAGCAGCTCGCCGGGATCGACTTTGCCCTTCGGGAGCGAGACGTCCTTGTACTCGGTGCGGCGGACGAGGAGCACGCGGACGTCGTCACCGTCGGCGCGCCAGCACAGGACCCCTGCGGCGCGGATCGTCGCGGTCCCGGGCACTCGTCCATTCTGCCGTTTGCGGCGCGACGCGCCAGCCCGCGATCGGAATCAGCGAATGCTCACGGGGCCCGTCCGCGCGCCGCGCATGTCGGTGCGCCGCCTCGCCGCGATCGTCGCCATGAGCGTGTCCTGCGCGTCGCGGAGCCGACCGCCGTGCTCGTCGTGGGCGTGCCGCGTCCATTCGCCCGTCGCGCCGTCGAGGTGCCAAGCGGCGGTGTCCTCGGCCATCTGGAGGTCGAAGATCGCGTCGAGCTCGCGAATGGCGGTCGGGTCGGTGATCCGCACGAGCGCCTCGACGCGCCGGTCGAGGTTCCGGTGCATCATGTCGGCGCTCCCGATGTACACCTTCGGGTCGCCGTCGTTGTGGAACGCGAAGATGCGCGAATGCTCGAGGTAGCGCCCGAGGATCGACCGCACGCGGATCGTCTCGCTGTAGCCGGGCATGCCGGGACGGACCCCGCAGATGCCGCGGATGACGAGGTCGATCGGGACGCCGGCGCGGCTCGCGCGGTAGAGCTCGTCGATGACCGCCTCGTCGACGATCGAGTTCATCTTGAGCCGGATGCCGGCGGGCTTCCCCGCCCTGGCATTCGCGGCCTCGTTCCGGATGAGCTTGATGAGCCCCTTGCGGAGGTGGAGCGGCGCGACGAGGAGCCGCTTGAACTTCTTCTCGATCGCGTACCCGGAGAGCTCGTTGAAGAGCCTCGTGAGGTCCTCGCCGACCTGCTCGTCGGCGGTGAGGAGCCCGAGGTCCTCGTAGATCCGCGCGGTCTTCGGGTTGTAGTTGCCTGTGCCGATGTGGGAGTAGCGGCGCAGGACGCCGCCCTCCTGCCGGACGACGAGCGCGAGCTTCGAGTGCGTCTTGAGCCCGACGAGGCCGTAGACGACGTGGACGCCGGCCTTCTCGAGCTTCTTCGCCCACTTGATGTTCGCCGTCTCGTCGAATCGCGCCTTCACCTCGACGAGGGCGAGCACCGCCTTCCCCGCCTCCGCCGCGTCGATGAGCGCCTCGACGATCGGGCTGTCGCCGCTCGTGCGGTAGAGCGTCTGCTTGATCGCGAGGACGTTCGGGTCGGCCGCCGCGCGCTCGATGAACGCCTGCACGCTCGTCGAGAACGACTCGTACGGGTGGTGCAGGAGGATGTCGCCGCGGGCGATCGCCGCGAAGATGTCGGGCTCGGCGTTCGCCTCCGACGGCAGGAGCGCGACGCTCGTCGTCGGCACGTGCTTCGGGTACTTGAGCTTCGGCCGGTTGATGCCGCCGAACTGGAAGAGCCCGCGCAGGTCGAGGGGCTTCGGGAGCCGGTAGACCTCGTGCTCGGAGATGTCGAGCTCGCGGACGAGCAGGTCGAGCGTGACGTCGTCCATGTCCTCGGAGATCTCGAGGCGGATGGGCGGGCCGAACCGGCGGTTGAGGATCTGCTGCTCGAGCGCCTGGATGAGGTTTTCCGTCTCGTCCTCGTCGACCTGCACGTCCTCGTTGCGCGTCACCCGGAACCCGTGATGCGCGATGATCTCCATCCCCGGGAAGAGCTCGTGGAGGTGGTTGCCGATGAGGTCCTCGATCGCGACGAAGCGGAGCTGACCGCTGCCCTCCTCCTCGGGGAGCTGGACGAAGCGCGGCAGGTTCGTCGGGACCTTGAGCCGCGCGAACTCCTCGCGCGCGGTCTTCGGGTTGCGGACGCGGACCGCGAGGTTGAGCGAGAGCCCGGAGATGTAGGGGAACGGGTGGGCCGGGTCGACGGCGAGCGGCATGAGGACGGGGAAGATCTGGGAGCGGAAGATCGCCTCGAGCTGCGCGCGGTCCTCCTCGCCGAGATCGCCCCACGAGAGGATGCGGATGCCGGCCGCCTCGAGCGCGGGGCGCACGCCGTCCGAGTACGCGCGCGCGTGACGGGACTGGAGCTCGAGGGCCTTCTCGCGGATCGCCCGGTAGACCTCCGTCGGCGGCGTCCCGGTGTTCGTCGGCACCGCGAGGCCGGTGACGATGCGGCGCTTGAGCCCCGCGACGCGGACCATGAAGAACTCGTCGAGGTTGCTCGCGAAGATCGCGAGGAAGTTCGCGCGCTCGAGGATCGGCGTCTCGGGGTCCTCCGCGAGCTCGAGGACGCGCTGATTGAAGTTGAGCCACGAGATCTCGCGGTCGAGGTAGCGGTCGGACGGCAGGTCCTCGCCCGGCTCCCACGCCGAGAAGTCGTCGTCGTACTCGTCGAGTCGATCCGCGATCGACCGCTCGAGCTGCTGGCCGTCCATTGCGACATTGTGCCAGCGCGGCCGTGAACGGTATGTGAACGATCCGCGTCGGGAATCCGGGGGGGACTACGGGCGGGAGGGCGTGGCCGCCGGGGCGTCCTCGTCCTCGTACGCGTTGAAGCGGTAGCCGACGTTCCGGACCGTGCCGATGAGCGATTCGAGGTCCCCGAGCTTCGCGCGAAGCCGCCGCACGTGGACGTCGACGGTCCGCGTGCCGCCGAAGTAGTCGTAGCCCCACACCTCCGAGAGGAGCTGCTCGCGCGTGAACACGCGCGAGGGGTGCGAGGCGAAGAACCGCAGGAGCTCGAACTCCTTGAACGTGAGGTCGAGCGGGCGGCCGTGCACCTTCGCCGAGTAGCTCGCCTCGTCGATGACGACGCCGGAGGCCTGGATCTTCGTCGACTGCTGCTCCTGCGCGCGCCGGCCGACCGCGAGGCGGATGCGCGCGTCGACCTCCGCCGGCCCGGCGTTGTGGAGGATGACGTCGTCGACGCCCCAGTCGGCGCTCACCGCGGTGAGCCCGCCTTCGGTGAGGATGAGGACGAGGGGGCAGCCGACGCCCGTCGTCGTGAGGATCTTGCACAGCGACTTCGCGCTCGCGAGGTCCTGCCGGGCGTCGACGAGGATGAGGTCGGCGGGCGGGGCCGAGACGAGCGACGCCGGCGCGGCCGGGATCTGCCGGATCGTGTGGCTGAGCAGTCCGAGTGCGGGCAGCACCTCGGCCTCGACCGAGGAGGTGAGGATCAGGAGCTGTGCCACGCGACCTCCGCACGAATGTGCGCGCCAGTCTAGCGAAGGGGCGCGGGGCCGCCGCCCGCTAGGATCGCCGCATGGTTCGGGCCGCGTGGAGCGTCGCACCCGTGTGGGCGCTCGCGCTCGCGGCGATGCTCGCGATCGCGTTGACCGGGGCGCGGACGCACTTCCTGCTGTGGATCCCGGTCGCGTGCGGCGCGACGATCCTCATCGCGCTCGGCCTCCAGCTCCTCACGCGCGCCGCTGAGGGTCTCGTCGAGCGCCTCACGGCGGCCATCGCGGGTTCGCTCGCGGTGTTCGCGATCGGCACGCTCGTTCTCTGGATCGTCTCGTAGGATCGGATCATGCTGTTCGCACTCGAGCTCTTCTTCGTCGGTCTGCTCGGTCTTGCGACGCTCGCCATCGGCTTCACCGCGGTCGTCGTCATCGTGAACCTCTTCCGCGGGCAGCACTGACGCGGGGCGAGCCCGTGTTCACGCTCGACTCGACCGTCCCGGCGGAGATCGCTCCGCTGTCCTGGCTCCTCGGCGTCTGGGAGGGGACGGGCGTCATCGATTACGCGATCGGCGACGAGCACCGGTCGGCCGAGTTCGGGCAGCGCGTCGCATTCAGCCACGACGGACTCCCGTACCTCAACTACGCCGCCTCGAGCTGGCTCCTCGGCGACGGCGGGCGCGACGACCATCCGCTCATGCACGTCGCCGAGTCCGGCTACTGGCGCATCGCCAGGCCGCTCGGGGAGGGCGACCCGGGCCCGGGGATGCTCCCCGCGACCGCCCCGCGGCCGTACACGAGCGCCGAGGAGGTCGAGGGGCTCCGGAATGCGCGCGGCGCGTTCGACCTGGAGGTCTCGATCGTGCACCCCAACGGCGTCTCGGAGCTGTACCTCGGCGAGGTCAAGGGCCCGCGCGTCGACCTCGCGACCGACGCGGTCGTCCGGACGGCGAGCGCCAAGGAGTACGCGGGCGCGACGCGGCTCTACGGTCTCGTCGAGGGGCATCTGCTCTGGGCGTGGGACATGGCGGCGCTCGGTCAGGAGCTGCGGACGCACGCCTCCGCGAGACTCGCGAGGCTCGAATGACGTCCTCCTCCCGTCCGGGCGCCGTCGGCGAGCCGCCGCTGCACTACGGCTCGCCGCTCGTCGAGCAGCGCGCGCTCGTCGAGGGCAGGGCGATCGTCGATCTCTCCGACCGCGGCGTCGTCTCGGTGACCGGACCGGACCGGCTCTCGTGGCTCGATTCCCTCACCTCGCAGTCGATCGCCCGGCTCGCGCCCGGCGAGAGCGCCGAGACGCTCCTGCTCGACCCGAACGGCCGCGTCGAGCACGCCATGCGCGTCGTCGATGACGGCGAGTCAGCCTGGCTCCTCGTCGATCCGGGCGAGGCGGAGCCGCTCGCCGCGTGGCTGGATCGCATGCGCTTCCTCATGCGCGTCGAGGTCGCCGACCGGTCGGCCGAGTTCGCGACGATCGGCTGGATGGAGGTCGCCGATGGCGTCCGGCCGCGCGTCGCGGCGCGCAACGGCGTCGAGCTCACGTGGCGCGACCCGTGGCCGACGGTCGCCGAGGGCGGCCACCAGTATGCGCGACCCGACGCCCACCCGGGCGCCGCGTGGGCATGGCGCGAGTCGCTCCTTGAGCGCTCGCGGCTCGGCGAACTCGACGAGCTCCCCGCCGCCGGGACGCTCGCCGCCGAGGCGCTGCGCATCGCGGCATGGCGCCCCCGCTGGGCGAGCGAGGTCGACGCCCGCACGATCCCGCACGAGCTCGACTGGCTGCGCAGCGCCGTGCACCTCGCGAAGGGCTGCTACCGCGGGCAGGAGACCGTCGCGAAGGTCCACAATCTCGGGCACCCGCCGCGCCGCCTCGTCTTCCTCCACCTCGACGGCTCCGACCATGTCGTCCCCGAGCGCGGCGACGCCGTCGTCCTGGCGGGCTCGGACGAGCCCGTCGGCGCGGTGACCTCGGCGGGCACGCACGTCGAGCTCGGTCCGATCGCGCTCGCCGTCGTCAAGCGGACGACCGACGAGGGCGCGGCGCTCGAGGTGCGCCACGAGGACCTGCGCATCGCCGCGGCGCAGGAGGTCGTCGTCCCGCCGGGTGCCGGCGCGACCGCCGCGATCCCGAGGATCCCGCGGCTCGGCACGGTCCGGCGGTGAAGGGAGCCGGCGACCTCGAGCGCCTCGAGCAGCGCGTCGCGAGATCGCTCGGCATCAGGATCGCCGGCCGGCGACTGCTCGAGTCGATCCCCGCGATCGTCCAGATTGTCGTCGCCGTGCTCGTGTCCTACTCGATCGCCCACTTCGCGCTCGGGCATGCGACGCCCGTGCTCGCCGTGACCGTCACCGTCTCGGCGCTCGGCTTCAACCGCGACGCCCGTCCCGTCCGCGTCCTGCGCCAGGTGTTCGGCATCCTCCTCGGGGTCGCGCTCGGCACGGGCATTCTCGCGATCGCGGGCCCGGGGCTGTGGCAGCTCGCGCTCGTCCTCGTCGTCGTCATGGGACTCGGGCGGCTCATCGTCGCCGACCCCGCATTCGCCGTCGCCGCGGCGCTCCCCGCCGCGCTCACGGTCCTCCTCCCGACGCCGGAGGGCGGGCCGTACGTCCGCGCGCTCGACGGGCTCGTCGGCGGCGTCGTCGCGCTCGCCATGACGGCGCTCATCCCGAGGGACGTGCGCAGGGTCGCCGAGCGCGACGGTCGCGCCCTCTACTCGGTCCTCGTCGAGGCGACGAACGGCGTCGCCGACGCGCTCCGCGACGCCGACGTCGGGGCGGGGGAGCTCGCGCTCGCGCGTCTCCGGCGGACGCAGGCGCTCGTCGACGCGTGGACCGAGTCGCTCGAGTCGGCGCGCGCGATCGCGAGGATCTCGCCGTTCCTCCGCGCGCGCCTCCCCGAGCTCGATCGCGCCGCGCGGGCGCTGCGCGGGGGCGACAACGCGGCTCGGCACCTCCGGCTCATCGCGCGGCGGAGCGAGTTCATGGTGCGCGAGGGTCGCGCGCACCCGGCGCTCGCGGGACTCGTCTCGGAGGTCGCGACCGCGATCCGGCTCCTCGGCGACGAGCTCGCCGATCTCGAGCTCGCGGGTGCGGCGCGCTCGCTGCTGACCGACCTCGCGGCCCGGCTCGACCCGACCGGGATCGTGCCGGATGGCGGCGTCGCCGAGTCCGCGCTCGTGCTCCAGCTCCGCCCCCTCGTCGTCGACCTGCTCGTCGCGACGGGCCTCCCGCTCGACGCGGCGCAGGCGCGCCTCGCCCCCCTCTGACCCCCCGAAGTGCACGTTGTCGACGAATGTGCACGATGCAACGGGCACGTTCGTCGACAAGATGCACGGGGGGGGGGAGGGATGGGCGCGACACGCCGAGGGAAAACTCGTTTCGACAGATTCTCCACAGTGTTGTCGACAGCCGGTGTCGGTGGCTGGGGGAAAAATCGCTGATGGGGAGCGGGTCGCGCGGCGCCGTGAATGACATGTGTGTAATTCACGGCCGGGTTGCTCACAACCACAGGATGTAGTGGCTCCCAGCCGTGTCCGACCCCAGATGTAGTATCGAAGCCCTGGAACCCCCGGCCGGGAAATACGGGTCTCAGGTCACAGCGAAGGAAGGATGTCGGATGGCAGTCACCGTCTACACCAAGCCCTCGTGCGTGCAGTGCACGGCGACCTACCGTGCCCTCGACGCCCGCGGGATCGAGTACGAGGTCTTCGACGTCTCGGTCGACGAGAAGGCGCTGCAGGCCGTGCGGGAGCTCGGCTACATGCAGGCTCCCGTCGTGATCGCGGACGAGGAGCACTGGTCGGGCTTCCGCCCGGACAAGATCGACGAGCTCGCCGCGCGCCTGGCCTCCTGAGAGAGGTCGAGGGTTGACCGTCGCGCCCGCGCTCCTCGACGCTCGACCGCTCGACGCGGCCGAGCGGACGACGAGTGCGGACATCGTGTACTTCTCCTCGGTCTCGGGGAACACGGCGCGATTCGTCGAACGGCTCGCGACGAGGCGAGGACGTCCGGCGGCGCGGATCCCGCTGCGCGGCTCGGACCCCGCGCTCAAGGCGACGAGGCCATTCGTCCTCGTCCTCCCGACGTACGGGGCCGGCGACGGGCGAGGCGCGGTCCCCAAGCAGGTCATCCGGTTCCTCAACGACCCGGCGAATCGCTCGCTCATCCGCGGCGTCATCGCCGGGGGCAACACCAACTTCGGCAAGGGCTTCGGCATCGCGGGCGACATCGTCGCCGCGAAGTGCGGCGTCCCCTGTCTGTATCGATTCGAAGTATTCGGCACGAGCGACGACGTGGAAACCGTCGCACAAGGATTGGAGCGGTTTTGGACGCAGCAGTGATCGAGGCCCCGCGGGCGGCGATGGACTACCACTCGCTCAACGCGATGCTCAACCTCTACGGTCCTGACGGCAGCATCCAGTTCGACAAGGACCGCGAGGCGGCGCGGGAGTACTTCCTCCAGCACGTCAACCAGAACACGGTCTTCTTCCACACGCGCAAGGAGCGCATCGACTACCTCATCGAGAAGGGCTACTACGAGCCCGAGATCTTCGAGAAGTACTCGTTCGACTTCTACCTCAAGCTCGACGAGCTCGCCTACTCGAAGAAGTTCCGGTTCCCGACGTTCCTCGGCGCGTTCAAGTACTACACCTCGTACACGCTCAAGACGTTCGACGGGACGCGCTACCTCGAGCGCTTCGAGGACCGCGTCGTCATGACGGCCCTCACGCTCGCCGACGGCGACGAGCAGCTCGCGACCGACCTCGTCGAGGAGATCATCGCCGGTCGCTTCCAGCCCGCGACGCCGACATTCCTCAACGCCGGCAAGGCGCAGCGCGGCGAGCTCGTCTCGTGCTTCCTCCTGCGCATCGAGGACAACATGGAGTCGATCGGCCGCGGCATCAACTCGGCCCTCCAGCTCTCCAAGCGCGGCGGGGGCGTCGCGCTCCTCCTCTCGAACATCCGCGAGGCGGGCGCCCCGATCAAGCAGATCGAGGGCCAGTCGAGCGGCGTCATCCCCGTCATGAAGCTCCTCGAGGACTCCTTCTCCTACGCGAACCAGCTCGGCGCGCGCCAGGGCGCGGGCGCGGTGTACCTCCACGCGCACCACCCCGACATCATGCGGTTCCTCGACACGAAGCGGGAGAACGCCGACGAGAAGATCCGCATCAAGACGCTCTCGCTCGGCGTCGTCATCCCCGACATCACGTTCGAGCTCGCGAAGAACAACGAGGACATGTACCTCTTCTCGCCGTACGACGTCGAGCGGGT
>Ga0182743_1001464_pt1 | contig 22970 bp, 27 predicted proteins | sample eDN3rd30CKraftOP_FD_128522 | JGI IMG/M metagenome (GOLD analysis project Ga0182743, IMG submission 128522) | Enriched Organic Plus compost microbial communities from Emeryville, California, USA - eDNA 3rd pass 30_C Kraft OP (version 2) (version 2) ... | reverse complement strand
ATGGCAGCCGGTGTCCCCTGCACGGTCTGAATGGAACGAGGCAACCGACTGATACCATAGTGGTCTTCACCCGCAGGCCACCGATATCCAAACAAGCTTCCACACCATGAAACTCGCCACCTGCACTTCGGATTAGCGTCTCAAGTTGCACCAATACGTTCCTAACGTACTGTTATTTAACGACAACGTCTTGAATTTCAGCTTCTGAGCATGCCATGATGACCCCTGACATCACACCCTTTCTGGGTAGCTAGGTGGGTAGCTAGCAGCGATTCAGATCGCTAGCTACCCAGGAACACCTAGCCAGGGGCAGTCTTGGCAAATTCAACGAATAAACTCAACGACATCCAGCTTCGCAACTGGGTGGCGCAACGCAAACCCGTAGCCCGATCTGATGGCGGCGGACTGACTTTTACGCTTTCTGGTTCCGGTACTGCGACATGGGTACTGCGCTACCGGCTGGGCACTCGCCACAACGGTCAGGCTGTGCGGCGTGAACTCACGCTTGGCAACTATCCCGACATCTCATTGCGAGAGGCCAGGATACTGGCTGCGAAACACCGCGCCGCCATTGATACCGGTGACGATCCTGCAATCGACAAACAGATCGAGAAAACACGGGTTCGATCGGATTGGACCATCCGTGAACTCGTGCAGGACTACCAGGACAAGGTTCTGGTCGAACCGCACTACGCGGCCACAACAATCGAGTACCGAAAGGCTGACTATGAGCAAGTCATCCTGCCCCATCTTGGCCCTCGTCTGACATCCACCGTCACGGCGATAGACATCGTAGAGATGCTAGTGGCGGCAAACCGCACCTGGACCGTCAGCAAACGCATTCTGACATCCGCATCCATGGCCTTCGATCATGCCTGCGGTCAAATGCTGATTCCGGCGAACCCCTGCACGGGCATTCGGCTGTCAGCCATTATGGGGCCACGCCCTAAGGTCCGCCAACGTGTCATGCTGCAAGAAGACGAGCTCCGGGCACTGCTGCCGGATATCGACATCATTGGCATAGAAAACGCGCTGGCCTTCCGTATCCTGCTGGCCACCTGTGTACGCGGCATCGAACTGGCAAGCGCCAAAAAAGAGAACCTGTTTCTGGATCGCGGCGTCTGGTGGATTCCTGACGAGACGGTCAAGACAAGAAAAGGCTTCTTGGTTCCCATCGTGCCTGCTGTCGCTGCCTGGTTTGAGGCGCTGATTGACCTGTCGGGCGAATCCATCTACCTGCTGCCCGCCCGTCAGGAGCGACGGCGGCGCAAGCACCAGGGAGACATCCACGTTGGAACCACAACCCTGTGGGCCGCTTTCAAACGTGCCTTTGACCGCCAAGACATCCCGATCAGGCACTTTACGCCACACGACACCCGATCCACCGCCAAGGGGCACCTGAGAAACATGGGTGTTTCTCGGGAAATCTCGGAAATCGCACTCAACCACACGCTCAAAGGCATGGAGGCCATTTACGATGTCCGCGAAGAAATCCCCGAGCGGCGGCAGGCGCTGGCCATGTGGGCGGATTTTCTGATTGCCTGCGAGACAGGAACGTCATCCCCCCAGGCATCCAAGCCCACGATCAGCAATATCATCCAGTTCAGAAAAGTCGCCGGACTCAGATCCTGAACTCGACGTACAACACTTCTCCAACCCATGGACGGACCCATGACAACAATCCCCAAAACCGTCTGCGAAAACGACGCAGCAGAACCAGGAATGTTAAGATACAGCAAGGCTCTTGCCTGTCTACCGAACACGCCAGAGGTGACCATGCCACGCACCGCAACCAGCACTCTTTATCGTATCCGTCGCTCGTCTGAACCAGTCACTGGCCAGACACGGGTGCTGGAGGGTGACGCACTGGTGAAAGACATGCGCGCCTACGGAAAAAAGGTTTCTGCTTCCCCAGCAGCAGCGCGCAAGTTCCTGACGGAACTTGGCGTTCTTACGGCTGATGGCAAGAGGAAGAACCTGATCCGTGAGTAACTCCTGGCACCTATACAAATCCCAGCCCTCGTTCGTCCTAGGATTTCACGGCACAGAAAGCAGCACGGTCAACGCTCTGCTGGCTGATCCGTCCAAGCACCTCAAACAAAGCACAGGCAAGCTGGAGTGGCTTGGGCACGGCATCTATTTCTGGGAAAACGACCCGCTGCGGGCCTACGAATGGGCTGCCGATGGCAACCCGAAATCCAAGATCAAAGAACCGGACGCGGTAGGCGCTATTCTGGACTTGAAACTCTGCCTGGATCTCACTACACGCTCGGGACTCACAGAAGTCGCCGAAGCGTACAGTCTCATGGCCAAGAGTTACAAGGAACTGGGCATTCAACTGCCCGTCAATGCCGGTGGCCCTGACAAGCTCAAACGAGAACTCGACTGCCAGGTCATCATGGCGGTCCACAAGTATCGTGAAGACACTGGCCTGCCAGCCTACGACTCCATACGAGCGCCTTTCAGAGAAGATGCCGAACTGTACCCTGGTGCAGGGTTCCACCGGCGTACTCATGTTCAGGTAGCGGTCCGCAACTTGGACTGCATCAAAGGCTACTTCCGCCCGATTCCTGGCTGATCCTGTGAACATAGGTCCGATTCGTCGGACCAAAACAGGCAAGGATTCCCCATGACTGAACCTCTCTCCGAGGTCATCCGCATCCGGGTGACCCCATCCCATGCTGCGCGGCTGGGCGAAGCCGCAGCCCTGTCCGGCCTGTCCCTGTCCAACTACATCCGCCGCCGCTTGGCTGCCGACGATACGCTCCAGGAAGAACTGGCGCTGCTGCGCCAGATCGTGGCCGAATTGGGCCAGCTCCGCGATACCCGCACCGCTGCGGTTGAAACCGCCCATCTGGTGCGGGCCATGGCCAAGCCCGAACACATCGCCCTGGCCCAACAGACACTGCTGCAACGCCGCTAACCCCTCCCCGGCCCCCCCTCGGCCACCTGCTGTCCCCTCTCCCCAGGAAATCTCCCCATGCAAACCCTTCCCGCCTTGCGGGCTGGGGCGCTGGCGTTCGCCTGCGTCCTGGCTCCCCTCGCCCATGCGTCCGATACGGCAGACCTGCTGACCGGCATCCCGCGCCTGGCCTGCGAAGCCACGCTATGCCTGTCTTCCAGTCTCCAGCCCGGTGAATGCAGCCCGTCACTGGAACACTACTTTGGTATCAAGCGCTTCAATCGGCATGGCCTAGATTGGAGCGCCACGGTGGCGGCCCGCCGCAGTTTCCTCGGACAGTGCCCGGCTGCAACCGACCCCGGTATGCCCGAGCGGGTGGACGCCATTTCACACGGAGCGGGTAAATGCGATGTGAACTATCTGAACCGGGCCTATGCCGCCCTGGCCTACCAGTGGCGCATCCGGGGCTATCGCCAGGCAACTGATGGCGGCACCCGTGAACCCGTCTATGAAGTCCATGCGCTCGATACCGTGACGCTGACCGAGTTGCCTGCCTGGTGCGTGGCCTACAACAACCACGCCTGGACTCATGAGTTGTCCGTGCGTTATGTGGGCGAACCCCGCATGGGAGGACACTGGGTGAAAGCCAAAGATTTTGAAGCGGCCCAGGCCCGCTGGGACGCACAACACGGCGGCACCTGGGCGCAAGGCTGGAATTTCACGCTGACCGATCCCAGACGCGGCAGCATCGACTGATGGACGGGCGACATGCTGACTGAACTTGCTGCGCTGGCACTGACCTGCGCTCCCAACATTCACCCGGTCACGCTTGATGCCCTGATCCGCCACGAATCCAGGGCCCAGCAATACGCCATTGGCGTGAACCGCAAGGGCAAGGCCTTGCCCCAGCAACCCAGTGATCTGAAAGCAGCCAGCCAGGCAGCCGAGAATCTGATTGCCCAGGGCATCGACTTCGATGCAGGCCTGGGGCAGATCAATGTACGCAACTGGGCCTGGCTGGGGTTAGACAGCACCACCGTGTTCGACCCCTGCCAGAACCTGGCTGCCGCCCAGACCGTCCTGGCAGATTGCTACGCCAGGGCGCTGCGCAACCACCAGCGTGAACAGCAGGCGCTGCGGGCGGCACTGTCCTGCTACAACACGGGCAATTTCAGCCGGGGCTTTGCCAATGGCTATGTGGGCAAGGTGCTGGCCCAGGCTGGCATCCAGGTTCCGGCTCTCAAGCTGCTCGCCGACGATGAGGTATCAGCGGATGATCCGCAGCCACCCAAGGCGGACGCCCCGGATTCCACGTCCGCACAGCCCCAGCCGACCGGCACCCCGGACGGCTTTACAGCGCACCCAGTAGCCGACGGCTTTCAGCCCCCATCCGACTGATCCGCCCCGCAGCCCCGCACCCGACGGTCTGCTGCCCTTCCCTTTCTTCACTCACCACACCCCAACACGCCTGCTGGCGTCTGGGGCAGGAGTCATGCCATGCAGAAATTGCCTCACATCAAAAACCAGACACCCCCGCGACATTTCATGGACAAACTGGTGACACTCTGGCTACTGGCTGGGGTCAGTCACGCGACATGGGCGCAGTCTCTGGGCGGCTTATCTCGCGCCCGGACCACGCTGCAAACCCTCAAAGACAATCTGGACATCATCCTGCCGATTGCCGCCGTCATCATCGGCGTCATCATCTTCGTGCTGTATTCGGCGGAAGTCATGCGAAAGGATGACGCCATCCGCTGGGGCATCGGCGTCCTGCTGGCTGGTTCCGCCGGTGAACTGGTGGTCCTGCTGTGGAAATAAGCCATGGCTACCCGCAGCACACCGGACACCCGCACAGGCCACGCCAACCAGCCACCCGATCACCAGCCCCAGAACACCTATCCCGTGTTCAAGGGGCTGGGCCGCAAGGCCACCTTCATGGGCATCCCCACCACCCTGATGCTCGGTGCGTTCGTGTGCGTGGCCATCATTGCCATGACTGCCGGGCTGGCCTGGTGGGGACTGCTGTTGGTCGTGATGCCGACACTGGCCATGCTCACCCGCGATGACGACAAAGCCATCGACATCCTCTGGCTGGAAATCAAGACCCGCCGCAGCAATCGTCAACAGCGATTCTGGCGCGGCTCCAGCTATGCCCCGCAGGGCTACCACCGCCACCGGCCCTGGCGCCGTTTGCTTTCCCGAAGGACTCTGCCATGACCGCAGCCACTGCACTAGCCGTCGATGAACGGCTGGTTTCCCGCTATCTGCCCTATTCCCACCACGTCACCGACCGCATCATTGCCTGCGACAACCATGAATACCTGGCAGTCATCAAGGTGGCCGGTCGGGCACCGGACGCCTACGGCCAGGCTGAACTGAAAGACTGGATCGAGGCTCTGCACAACGTGCTGCGCGGCCTGCCCATGGGTTCGCTCGGCCTGTATTCGCACATCATCCGCAGGCGTGTGACGGAATACCCCGACAGCACGTTTGCACAACCCTTCGCCACCCGCTTTGATGCGGCCTACCGGGCGACGTTCAACACCTCGGGGCTGATGGTCAATGACTTGTACCTGAGTGTGCTGATTCATCCCGTCGCAGACCCCGTGCTGGGCACCTTCGCCAGCCTGGAAAAGGCGGATGCAAAACGCCTGGCTCACTGGCAGGACGAATCCATCGAACGCCTGGACAGCGCCGTGCGGGCACTGACCGCAGGCCTGTACCGCTACGATCCGCAGATCCTCGGCATCGTGGATCGCCGGGGGCTGGCGTTCAGCGAAGCGGCTGAGTTTCTGGGGTTCCTGCTGTCGGGCACCCATCGGCCCGTGCCGATCAGCCGGGAACGGCTGCGCGAAACCCTGCCGCAGGCCCGTCCCATCTTTGGCCGCCACGGCGAGTTGGGCGAACTGCGCACCGTCGCCGGGTCACGCCTCTTTGGGATGATGGAATTGCGCGACTACCCGGAAGCCACCAAACCGGGCCACCTGGACCGGCTGCTGGGCCTGCCCCATGAGTTTGTGCTGACGCAATCCTGGGGCAGTCACACAGGAGCTGCCGCCAAGAAACTCGTCAAGAAACACCACAAGCTGCTTGTGGACTCGGGTGACGATTCGGTCAGTCAGGTCACGCAACTGGCCGATGTGATGGACGATCTGACCTCGGCCCGCCTGGGCCTGGGGGATCACCATGCCACCCTCCTGGTGTATGGCACCTCGGCAGACAGTGTGCGTCAGGCATTGGCGCAGACGGCCACCGCCCTGGCCGAAGACGCCGTAGGCTTTCGGCCCCTGGACCGGGCCTTGGAAGCCGGCTTCTGGGCGCAACTGCCGGGCAACTGGCACTGGCGGCCCAGACCCGTGCCAGTGACCTCCCTGAATTTCCTGTGCTTTTCCAGCCTACACAACCAACTGACCGGCAAGCCTGCGGGCAATCCCTGGGGGCCAGCCGTCACCATGCTGAAAACGCAGACGGGATCGCCCTTTTTCTTCAACTTCCATGCCTCCACGGAAGACCTGGACGAAACCGGCAAACGCCGCCCAGGCAACACCCTGATCATCGGCATGACGGGCACCGGCAAAACCGTGCTGCAAGGCATGTTGCTCACCCAGGCGCAGAAATTCGGGGCTGCCTGCGTGGTCTGGGACAAAGACCAGGGCATGCAGGTACTCATCATGGCCCTGGGCGGGCGGTACTTCAACATCCGCCTGGGGGAGCCGACCGGCTGGAACCCCTTTCAGATCGAACCCACCAAGGGCAATGTGGCCTTCATGGTGCGCCTGGTCATCTACCTGGCCGAACGCCAGGGCGAAGCCGCCACCACCCGGCAACGGGCGGACATCACCCAGGCGGTCCAGCAGCTGACCACGCTGATTGACCGACCGGCCAGAACGCTGTCCACCCTGAACACCTTGCTGCCCAATCCCTACAGTGAGGACGACACCCGCAGCACCATCCACGCCCGCCTGGCCCCCTGGTGCCAGGGGGGTGAATACGGCTGGGTATTCGACAACCCCACGGACGATCTGGACCTACAAACCGGCAGTGACCGGCCAGCCCTCTTTGGTTTTGATCTGACGGAATTGCTGGACGATGACGAAGTGCGCGGCGCAGCCACCCTGTACCTGAAACACCGCGTCGATGCGCTGCACGATGGGCGGCGCATCATCAATCTGTACGACGAGTGCCAGCACCCGTTGAAGGACGCGCATTTTCAGGAGTCCATGCAGGACGCGGCCCGCACCATCCGCAAGAAAAATGGGGTGCTGGCGCTGGCGACCCAGGAACCGGGGGCCATCATCGACAACCCCGTCGGCGCATCCCTGGTGCAGCAAACGGCCACCCTGATTCTTTTGCCCAACCCCAAGGCCCGCGCCCGCGACTACATCGAGGGCTTTGGCCTGACGGTCGCGGAATTTGAACTGCTCCAGAGCCTGGGCGAAGCCAGCCGCAAGTTTCTGGTCAAGCAAGGTGCCAGCGTCACCGTGGCCCAACTGGACCTGTCGGGCTGCGAAGACGAATTGCTGGTGTTCTCCGGCAGTCCGGATATGGCGGAAATCGCCGAAGCCGCCGTCGCCCAGGCCGGGACCGACCCTGCCGCCTGGTTGCCGGTCTACCTGGCCGCCGTCAAGCAAGCCCGCCAGTAACCACGCCGGTCACGCATGACCGGCCATCTCCACAGGACCACCCTCATGAAACATGACGCAGATCGGCTGCGAGCTGAACGCGCCCGTAGCCAGGACCAACACCAGGCCCGGCAGGATCAGCAGGCGCACCAGGACCTCGGTTTTTACCAGCGCCTGGGCCTGGAAATGCCGGAATCGACGACCGCAGCAAACACCTTCCTGATCTCGATCTACTGCGAACGCTGGACCCAGGATGATCTGGATCGAGGGCAATTCAGCCAAGGCGAAGCCGTCATCGAGCGCGAAGCCGTCGATGCGGATGAATTGCAGCGTATCGCCCAGGATCACGGCATGGATTCGCCTTCTGCCTCGGACCCACGGCATCAGCCGTACCTCTGGTTTTCGTCCTCGTCCCCGCGTGAGGATCAAGAATATTTCGAGCAAGGTGTGCATAAGTATTACAGCCTGCACATCCATGAGGCCGATGGCCACCGCCCGCAACCGACCGACTGGCAACGCATCGCGGACCTGATCGGCGTGCGCTTCGATCACCCCCTGCAACCCCAGGGACCAGCACACGAAACGGAGGGTCCAGATCTATGCCCGTAAATCCTTCAGGCCTGAACCGACCGCCCACGGCGGACGAAGCCAGCGGCATGGCCTGGTGGAACATCCTGAAACCATCTGAGCGGGCGTACTGGCTTACAAAAGCTGGACCCACCAGCAGCGTGGCCGACGCCTGGGCAATCTTCAAGCGGCACCAGAGACACCCCATCAACCTTTCACCATAGGACACCTCATGAACCGACGATATTTCATTGCCGCCTCTGGCGCTTCCTTGCTGACTATCCTGGCCGGATGCAAGACGGAGCCTGACGGGGAGAAGTTCGTAGGGTATTGGAAGTCGGACAGCAAATATGACCCCGACGTGATCCATATCGCCCGCAATGGTGACAGCTTCCTTTTCACTGTGGTCGCAAAAGGCCCCCTTGGAGGGGATTACCAAGCTCACAAGCTGCCCGCCAAACTGGACGGGTCTGAAAACATCCTGATCGTGGGTGAAAGACGCGTTGCCTATGACGAGAAGGCCGACATGATCGTCTCGGATCAGATGAAGGCGCGTCGCGCCACAGAAGCCGAGTATCAAGCCATCGCCAAACCGGCCACCACTCAGCCTTAACGTCAGCGCCCACGGGCGCATTCCCTGGAGATTTCTCATGACACGCTGCAAACTGCTTGCGGCGGGCATTGTCCTGTCCGCTGCTTTCATGAACTCGGCCCACGCCAGTGGCATCCCCACCGTCGATGCGGCCACAATCGCCCAGCTTCAAGAGCAACTGCTGACCGCCCGGGACCAGCTAAAGAATCTGACCGATCAACTGGCCACGGCCAAAAGCCAGCTGGCTGCCTTCACGCAGTCCAGCGGCTACGGCAACGTGGTCGGCAATCCTGACATCCGCAACCAGCTTCGCGCTGCGCTGCCTGCCAGCGCCGAGGATCTGCTGAACCGATCTGGCAGCTCCAACCTGGATGGCGATGTGGGCCGTATCACCGATCAAGTGATGGCCCCCGTGAATTTCCAGGAAGATCGCCAGGCGCTTTCGACGCGGGCACTGAATATTGAAGCCACATCCAAGGCCATGAGCGAACGCGCCTACGATTCCATGACCCGGCGCCTGGCCAACGTCGATGCCTTGCAAGACAAGATCAACCAGACCAGCAATCCGAAGGAAATTGCCGAGTTGCAGGCCCGCATCCAAATCGAACAGGCCAACATCCAGGCAGAACAGACCCGGATACAGCTCGCCGCCCAGCAGCTGGATGCGGAGCGCAACCTGCTGCAAGCCCGTGCCGAACGCGTATATGGGGGCTGGTTTGGGGATAGTGATACTACCGGCGAAAGCGCCGGGCCGACTGAGTAAGGTCACACCATGTCTGGCCTGACTCCCCAAATTACCAAGCCATCCGCTCCCAGTGACATTGCCCAGTGGGTCATGACCCAGACCCAGAACACATTGAATGATGCCGTCACTGGCCCCATGCAGGCCCTGTTCGAAGCGTTGATGCCGATCATTGTCATAGGCCTCACGCTGCAGTTCGTGGTCTACGCCTTCGCACTCATGCACGGCCAGGGTGGTATGACGGTCACCGAGTTCTTTCGCAAGGCCATCATGGTCGCCATCATTTCGATTTTCTTCGGCGCGGGAGGCCTGTACCAGGCCGACATCGCCCAGGCCATGATTGCACTGCCCGACGATGTCACCCAAATTGCCCTGGGTACTGGCAGCGTGTCCGAGGAAGTAGACAAACTGCAGGCTGAGACCAGCAAGGCCTCTAATGCGATGATCGGAAAAGGCGGCAATGGGGCCTGGTACAACGTGCTGCCTTCCACCAAAGAAGTACTGGTCAGCATCCTAGCCACTCTGGTGCGCATCAATGCCGCCGTGGTGGGCAGCATCATTATGGTGATCGTGATTGTCTGCAAGGTCGGCATGGCACTCGTCGTGGCCGCCGGCCCCATCTTCATTGCAGCCACTCTGTTCGAGCCTACCAAGCAGTTGTTCAACAGCTGGGTTTCTCAAGCCTTGAACTTCGTGTTTTTGGCCTTGTTGGCCGGGCTAATCTTCGGCCTGCTGCTGCAAATGAATATCCAACTGATCCGCATGATCGTGGATCAAATCAATGGCGGTGCCAAGGATATCCTGGGGTTGTACGGTGCGCAGCTGCTGGTCGGCATCGCCAGCATCGTCGTCATGATCATGCTCCCCGGCCTGGCTGCCGGCCTGTCCAACGGATTCGGTGCCCGCCTGGGCATCGGTTCCGCAGCACATGGCGCCTTCTCGGTCCTGCGCCTGCGCAGCATGCTGCGGCCTCGCGCCCGCTAGATCCTCTCGCCATCCAGCTCACCGCTGGCCCCCGGCAACCCATCCCCTCCACCGTCATGGCCCGCCACGCCCGGCAGGCCTGGAGTCCTTTACCCATGAAATCCCTTATCGCCACGCTGACCCTGGCGGGGCTGCTGGCTGGCTGCGCCTTCCATGCGCCCCAGCCGCCGCAGCCGCCTGATTCGCCCCGCATTCCGGTCAATGCCACGCCCCCCACCTTCCAGGGAGACATGAATCATGGCTGACACGCTCAAATCCGAAGACATCGCTGCCTACCTGGAGCAATCCAGAGGCCTGGAACGTGACCACCTGGGGGAACTGATCGCCAGCCGTAAACGCGCCTGGCAAGTGGCCTGCGGTGCGGGCACCCTGGCGCTGGCTGCGGTCGGGGCCGTCATCGGCCTGACGCCGTTAAAGCAGCCGCCCGCAATGTATGTGGTGCGGGTCAATGATGCGACTGGTGCCATCGAGCATGTCAGCAGCCTGGGCCAGCCCCTGGAGGACTACGGCGAACGCATCGCCAAGTATTTCCTCAACAGCTATGTCCTGAACTGCGAAGGCTATAGCTGGCAGACCATCCAGGAGCAATTCGACACCTGCGCCCTGCTGTCGTCACCCCCCATCCAGACGGCATACGGCAAACGCTTTGAGGGACCGCAGGCCGTCACCACGCGCCTGGGCACTCAGGGCACGGTGGATGTGCAGGTTCACTCCATCACGCTGGGCGCCAACCAGGCCGCCATCGTGCGCTTCACCAAAACCGAACGCGACACCAACACCGGCGATGCCACCCAGGTCCGCCACCTGATCGCCACCATGGCCTATCAGTACGCCGATGTGCCGCTCACCGAAGCCGTCGCCCGGCTCAACCCCCTGGGCTTTCAGGTGACGCGCTATGACCTGGCCGCCGATCTGTCTCGCTAAACGCCCGGCGCACCCGAAGGAATCCCCCATGAACACACCCCTGCTCAGGCGGCATGCCCTGGCATGCGCCCTGGGCCTGGCGCTCAATCTGGCCCTGAGCGCCAGCGCCCTGGCTCTGGAACACCCCCGCGCCGCGCAACGTGATCACCGCGTGCGCTATGTGAACTACAACGCCGCCGATGTCATCCAGCTGGATGCCGTGATTGGTGTGGCCACCCATATCGTGCTGGCCCCGGATGAACGCTACGTCTATCACGTTTTTGGCGACAGCAAGGCCTATGCCTTCACCTACAAGGACAACCACCTGTTTTTCAAGCCGACCGCCCAGGACGCAAACACCAATCTCATCGTCGTGACCAATCGGCATGATTACAGCTTTCGGCTGTCCTACAGCGATCAGCGCAACGCCCCAGCCCTCTACAAGCTGGTCATCCGATACCCCGAAACCGCAGCCAAACTGCGGGATCAGGCCGCCCGGCAAGCGGCCATCGAGCGATCTCTGCAAGCCACCGGCATGCCGGTGAACTGGCAGGCCTATACGCGCAGCGGCGACACCAGCATTGCGCCCGTCCACGCCTGGGATGATGGCCGTCAGACCTGGCTGCAATTCGCACCAGGCGCAGACATCCCGGCGGTCTATCGCGTCACCCCCGACGGCCAGGAAGTGCTGACCAACTACCACATGGCCGATGACCGCACGATGGTGCTGCACCGCACCTCGGCACTGTGGCATCTGCGCCTGGGCGAATTGGTCCTGGCCATCCACAACGACGCCTACCGCGCCACACCCGTACCGCCCGATACCGGGACTGCCTCCCCGGCAGTGCAGCGCCGGGTCAAGGGCATTTCAAGGAACACACCATGACCACTGATCCGCACAGCCCCTCTGCGGGCAACGACACGACGGCAGGCCCCGGCGAACCGGGCCAGCTCCCCCTGAACCTGGATCGGGAACCCACGGATCTGGAAACGGCGGGGCGCAGCGCCCCACGCGGTGCCCGCGCCTTTCTCTGGCTCACCATCCTGATTGCGCTGGCCATTGCAGCGGGAACCCTGTTCAAGGTCTGGCACCGCGAATCCGCACCACAGACTGACCCCGGCCCGGACGGGGAACGCAGCGGCATTGCCAACCGCCTCAAAGCCCCCAAGGTCGAACGGCCTGCGCCGCCGCCCAAGCGTGAGGCCCCGCCACCGCCTGCCGTCCAGGCGCGTACCTACTACGTCCCGCCACCCGCACCGACTCCGCCGCCTGCGGTCGATGAAGTGGCGCAGCGCAGGCTGGACAGCCCGCTGACCGAATCATCCGCAGACGGCGGCACCAGCCAGACGGTCAGCGGCCCACTGGCCGATGCAGGGCCGTTGGCCGACAAGCTGCGCCCCCTGGAACTGGCCCCCTCGGTCGCCGGGCAGTTGGGCAACCGAAACTTTCTGCTCACACAAGGCACGATGATTGACTGCACCTTGCAGACAAAGCTGGTCAGCACCCAGGCTGGTCTGCTGACCTGCCTGGCCACCCACGATGTCATGAGCACCAACGGCAAGGTCAAGCTGATCGACGCGGGCACCAAGTTCACCGGCTACCAGTCTGGCGGCATCGAACAGGGCCAGGCCCGGGCCTTCATCACCTGGAACCGGCTGGAAACGCCTGCTGGCGTCATCGTCAATCTGGGTTCGCCCGGCACCGGCCCACTCGGTGAAGCAGGGGTTGATGGCCATATCGACAACCATTTTTGGGAACGCTTTGGAAATGCCATCTTGCTGTCGCTGGTGGGCGACCTGGGGGCCTGGGCGGCCAACCAGGGACAGTCCGGCAACAACAACGTCCATTTCGACAACACCCGCGAAGGCAGTCAGGAAGTCATCGCCAAGATTCTGGAAAAGTCGCTCGACATCCCCCCAACCCTTTACAAGAATCAAGGTACGCGCATCGGCATCATGGTGGCCCGCGACCTGGATTTCAGCCATGTCTATGACCTCGAACCCATCCACTGAGCCGCGCCCCTTTGATCGGGCGATTGCCGTCAACACGTTTTTGCGGCCGCTGGCCGTCCATCTGGATGACCCCGCCGTGACAGAAATCGCCATTGTGCGGCCCGGTGAGTGCTACAGCCGGATGCGAGGTGCCTGGGTGCTGCACGAATGCCCCAGCCTGACCTACCCGCATCTGGAGGCTCTGGCGACTGCCCTGGCGGCCTACAACCACATGGCGAAATCACCCATCCTGTCGGTCGTGCTGCCAGGCGGTGAGCGCGGCCAGATCGTGCAGCCCCCGGCCTGCATTGACGGCACCCTGGCCGTCAACATCCGCAAGCATGCCCAGGCGGCGTTTACCCTGGAGACGCTGCAAGCCCAGGGCGCTTTTGATGCCGTCGATGATGCAGCGGCCCGGGCCGCTGCAGGCGGCATGTCACCCATTGACCAGAATCTGCTGAAACTCAAGACCAGTGGCAACATCCCAGCCTTCCTGCATGCAGCCATTCTGGCTCGTAAAAACATTGTGGTCGCGGGTGCCACCGGCTCGGGCAAAACCACCTTCGCCCGATCTCTCATTGATCGGGTGCCGGTCGATGAACGGCTGATCACCATCGAGGACACGCATGAGCTGATGCTGCCCCGGCACCGCAACCGGATTCACCTGATGTACGGCGGCGTCCGGGGCCGGGTATCGGCCACCGATGCCCTGGCGGCCTGCATGCGCTTGTCGCCAGACCGGATCTTTCTGGCAGAACTGCGCGGCCCTGAAACCTGGGACTACCTGGCGGCGCTGAACACCGGCCATCCCGGATCAGTGACCACCACGCATGCCAACAGTGCTGCCGACACCTTTGACCGCCTGGCGGTGCTGATCAAACAGTCGCCCACGGGCGGCAATCTGGACCTGACCACCATCCAGGCGTTCCTGCGCCATACCGTGGACATCGTGCTGTATTTCGAGCGTTTCCAGTTGAAGGAACTCTGGTTTACGCCACACGCGGCACTGCTGGACACGCCAGCACCCGCCGCGCTGCAAACCTGCTGATCCCCCTGGGTGCCGGGCACTACCGGCACCCGTCCTGTCACTTTCTTTCCCCCTGACCCCGCGTGAGGCCTTGCTCACGAATCTGGCAGGCCTTGGGCGGGCCTGTCTGGAGCATTTCCCATGACCGCATCCACCCGCCTGCCCTTCCGGCAGGATGGCACCCTGCTGCGCCTGTCTGCCGCCATGCAACGCGCCCAGCAAAAAGCCGAGCAGGCCATCGCCGCAGCCGCTGAAAAAGAGGCCCGCACCCCAGCCCCTTTCCTCGTACCAGGCATCAACGAAACAGCCCGCGCCATTCCCAATTACATCGCCCGCAGTTCCATCTTTGCCCCGGTGCGGCGTGGCTGGCGTCCCCTGCACGATGACACGGTGTTTTTAGAAGGCAGCAACATCCTGCTCAAAGGCTCGGGCAAGCAACTGACCGAAGACCACGCCGACATCTGGATGCATGCCATGTTCCTGCAAACCACGGCACTGCTGGGCGAAGCACCCTCCATCAACCGGGCGGATTTCCTGCGCGGCATGGGCAGGCCCACCGGCGGCAGCGCCTATGAATGGCTGCACGAAGGCATGAAAGACCTGGCCCGTTTTACCCTGTGCATCGAGGCCAGGCGCAAAGACGGCTCGGTGAAATACAGCTACGGCAATCATCCATCAGCCCGTGTGCTGGCCATGATCGGCGGATTCGATTACGACGAACGCAGCGGCAGCTATACGATCTACGCCGACCCACGCTGGGCGCAAATCTTCGGCAATCGGGAATATGCCCTGGTGGACTGGACCAAGCGCCTACAAATGCGTCACGACCTGTCCAAAAGCCTGCAACGGCTGATCGGCACATCCGCCGACATCCAGCAGAAATACAGCCTGGACATCCTGAAGGACCGCGCCCAATACACCGGGCGGATGCGTGATTTCAAAGCCAGTCTGGAACGCAGCCTGACCGAACTGGAAGCCCTGGAAGTGATCGCGGCCCCCCGCATCGAGGCGGCAAGCCGGGGCCACGAACAGGCGGTCTGGACCCGCCTGGACCGTTGAATCGGCACCGCTGCCCAGGTCCGCAAGCGGCTCAAAAATCGGTCAGAAATTGATCAATTCCAGCCTGTGGATAAGTCATTCCAGCCATCGTCATAACATCGCGCCCGCATCGTCATAGCATCGCGGGTTCTCGTCATAGCATCGCGCTTTGTCGTCATAACATCGCACCCCCACCTTCGGAAACCTTTTATCCATGCGGGTTTCCAGACATCGCAACGCCTTCTACCTTCTTTCTATCTTTCTACTACCAGAAGCGGTCTGTGGATAAACCCCTCGTCCCTCCACCCTGATCGCATCGCGTTCCCTCCGTCTCCATCCGCCACGCCGGGCAGCCGCCAGACGGCGGCTGGGGTTCGGCAACGGAGCGACATCCGCCCATCCGGGCACCCCCTTCTCAATCCTCACGACCGCCCTTCCAAGCGACAGGGCAAAGGAGTTCTCATGCACTCGAATCTTGACACGCGACTGCTGGCCATTGCCCAACGGGCCGCCCGCGAAGGCATCGGCGCACTGAGCCTGGGCGAAGCACTGACCGCCGCCTTGGTGCTGGATCGCAATGACTGGCTGCACGAACGCGGCTACAGCATCGCCGATGCCCTGGAGCGGATCGGCACCGATTGGGCCGCCCGTGTCCCGGCTGTCGCCCGGCAGTTTCAGACCGATCTGGCCCAGGCCCAACTGCGCTTCTCCTTTGAAATCGTGCCACGCAGCGGCGACGGCGAAGGCTACTTGCTACGGCTGCTGGACCAGGGCGAAGAAGTCGGCTGCGGCCACTTCCCGGCACGCGGCAAATCCGTGCGCTTTGCCGATGACCAATGCGCCTATGACGAGGCCCACGCGGCGGGCCTGGCATGGCTGGACGGCAAACAGGCCCAGGCGCTGCCTGCGCTGCAACACTGATCCGCAAGGCAAGCCCCGATGACTGAACACCCCACCAGACCCGATCCCGTGGCCCATTACCGGGCCGTGCTGGACCGCCTGGACCCGCGCCTGCGCATCGCCGCCAAGCTGCGGGCCTTGTTCCCGATGATTGAAACGCAGTTGGCGGCAGGCGTCCCCCATGCCGCCATCATGGAGGACCTGGCCCAGGCCGGACTGGCCGTGCGGCCCACGACCTACATCACGACGCTGCGCCGCTGGCGCAAGGCCCAGCGTCTGCCAGCGGCCCCAGCCGTCCCCGTAACAACCCCCACACCCACGGCGCACCGCACCGCGCCTGACACACCCCGCACCCCACCCTCTCCGCCGCCCGTGGATGCCATCCAAGGACGGCCCCACGGCATTGAAACGCCCAGCGACCTCCGGCAAATCCGCCACATGCGGGTAGACCTGGAGGCCCTGCGGCGCGAAGGACTGGAACAACGCCAGAAAGCTACCAACCCCACTCCCCAAGACAAGGAATGAACCCATGAAAGTCGCAGTCCTCAACTACACCGGCTCGGTCGGCAAAACCGTCGTTGCCTCCCACCTGCTGGCCCCGCGCATGAACGGCGCACAGATTTTTGCCGTCGAGTCCACCAACGAAACCGGCGCTGATCTGGGCCTGTCGGTCGATCAATTGCGCGGTGAGCACTTCGGACGGCTGTTCCGCGAACTGCTCACCCGTGACGATGCCATCGTCGATGTCGGGGCCAGCAACATCGAGGACTTCCTGGCGCACATGATGCGCTACGAGGGTGCCCACGAAGAAATCAGCTACTTCGTCCTACCGGTCATCAACACCGGCAAGGCCCAGCGTGAAACCATCAAGACGGTGGCCGCGCTGGCAGGCCTGGGGGTCGCCCCGGACCGGGTGCGGCTGCTGTTCAATCGCGTGGAAACCAGCGTCGAGGAAGAATTCCCCTCACTGCTGGCCTATGCCGCCAAAACCGGCGAAGCCCAGGCCAACCCCAAAGCGGCCATTTTCGAGAACGAAGTGTTTGAACTGCTGGCCGATCTGCGCACGACCATTGCCGATGTGCTGGCCGACCAGACCGACTACCGGGCGCTGTTGCAGCAAACGGATCGCAGTGACCATGACCGTATCTCACACCTGAGCAACATGCATGCCTTGCGGGCCTTGGCCCGGCCCGTGGATCGGCAGATGCATGCGGCCTTTGCTGCCCTTTTTGCATGAACGCCATGGACACATCCCCCAATCCGTCTGGGGGCCAAGCCCGCACCAAGCTGGACTTGCTGTACCGCGAGGTGCTGGGCGAGGTCGCCAGCCTGGTGGATCGGCTGGAGGCCATCGGCCACAGCCAGGACCAGGCCCAGCCGCACATCCAGGCGCTGACCGAAGCCCTGCAACTGCTCCCCCAGCAACTGGACCGCCATCTGGCGGCCACCTTGCGCGAAGTCGCCACACCCATCCATGAACAATCGCAACACGCCATGCAGGCCATGCTCGACGCCACAGGCGTCCGGCTGACGCACCTGGCCGAAGAATCCGCGCAATGCGCCCGGATCACCCGGCAGGCAGCACGGCGCATGGCGCTCATCGCCATGGTCATCGGCGGCGCATCCGGCATCCTGGGCGGGATGCTGGCTGGGCTGGCCCTGGGTCAATGGCTCGTTTCTTGAAGGCACAACCCCCATGTCTACCCTGCTCTCCCCCATCACGCGGCGGCGCATTGCCGCTGTGTCCCTCGCCGTCTTTCCGATCAGCGCCTGGATGACTGCCGCCACCTACGGCAGCGGCATGACCTGGCAAGACTGGGATGGCCGCACAGCCTGGCATTTCGTGAAACTGACACCAGGCTATCCGCTGCTGTACGGGGCGCTGGGCATCGGCCTGCTCGCCGCCCTGGCGTTGATCCTGTTCGTAGGCCGCACAGCGAAAACCGAAGGGTTTGAAGGTGCGGCGTACAAACGCTTTGTCCGGGGCACCCGCATGACCACAGCCAAACACCTGGCCAAGCTCTGCACGGAATCCGGTCAGCAACAGATCGACGTGGCGGGCATCCCGCTGCCGACCGCCAATGAAAATCTGCATTTGCTGGTCAGCGGGGCCACCGGGTCGGGCAAATCCGTGCTGCTGCGCAATATGGCGGCCTCCGTGCAAGCACGGTCAAAAAGCAGTCAGCCCGGCCCCTTGTCAGCCCGCAAACCGCTGCGCAATGACCGCATGATCGTCATTGATCCGAACGGCGACATGCTGAGCAAATTCTGGCAACCGGGCGATGTGATCCTGAACCCGTATGACGCCCGCAGCGAAGGCTGGTCACTGTTCAACGAAGTGCGGGCCGACTACGACTGGAAGCACCTGGCGCGTTCCCTGGTCCCCATGAGCCAGGACAAAAACGCAGAGGAATGGAACGATTTTGGCCGTCTGCTGCTGCGCGAAACGGCCAAAAAACTCTATCAGCTACAGGGCAAGAAAGCCCAGATCATGGATCTGTTTCGCCTCTGTACCATCGAAGATCCCAAGACCCTCAAGCAATTCCTGGAAGGCACATTGGCCGAGTCCCTGTTTGTCGGTTCCAGCGAGGCCAGCAAGGCGCTGTCCTCGGCCCGATTCGTGCTGTCCAACAAGCTGTCGGAACACACCAGCATGAAGCCCGGCTCCTTCTCCATCCGCAGCTGGCTGGACGATCCGCAGGCGGGGAATCTGTATATCAACTGGCGCGAAGACATGATGCATGCCATGAAGCCGCTGGTGTCGGCCTGGGTCGATGTGTTCATCACATCCATTCTGTCCATGCCCGAACACACCGGCAGGCGCTGGTGGCTGTTCATTGACGAACTGGCCAGCCTCGAAGGCCTGCCGTCGCTGGAGGCCGGGCTGACCAAGGGCCGAAAGAATGGGCTGCGCATCGTCGCCGGATTGCAGAGCACATCCCAACTGGAACACATCTACGGGCGCACCATGGCCACCACCCTGCGAGCCAGTTTCCGCAACCTGGCAGTCCTGGGCGGATCACGCACCGACCCCCAGACTGCCCGCGACATGAGCGAAAGCCTGGGCAAACATGAGGTCGAGCGACCGAAATTCAGCGTGAGCCGCAGTGTCGATCACCGCAACACTTCGGATAATATGGACCGAACGACCGAGGATGTGGTGACGGCAGCGCAGATTCAAGCGCTGCCGGTGCTGGAGGGGTATGTGGCGATGGCGGGGGATTTGCCTGTGGCCAGGGTGAAAATGCCGTATCAGCGGTTTAATGAACGGGCGGCGCCATTCTCGGAGTCTACATGACCGTAATCAGCAGAAACCGACTGCCATTCATAATCTCCTCAATGCTTCCCATAGCATCGGAGGCCCTACTTCGGTTGGTTAGCATACGTAAACTGCGACAACCCGCCATATCCTTTAATAGGTTCCGTTTTTTTAGAAGGAATGGCGATGGGTGAACTGTCAGGTGGTGTAACAGCAACAGAGCAGCTGTTGGCAGAGTTCTGCGAACGGTCGTTCTTGAAGCTCTGGAGCTATCCAAACCCGTACAAGGATGACGGGCACGAACTTTGTGACCTGCTCGCTGTCTTCGACAATACCTTATTTATCTTCTTTGACCGTGAGAACAAGCTTCCCGAGGTTCCCGACAAGGATCCGCAAATGCTATGGGACCGTTGGAAGCGGCACGTCATCAATCGACAAGTCAAGACAGCGCATGGAGCGGAGCGCTACATTCGCGCAGGCAGGCTGATCTTTACTGACGCCAAGCGTGAGAAGCTGTTGCCAGTGCCATTCGACAAAAACAGCGCAACCATACACAAGATCATTGTTGCTCACGGCGCGATGACAGCCTGCGAACGGGCATCACCGCAGAACATCTATGGAAGTCTAGCAATTACATACACAGAAACCGATGGTGGCCCTACCCATCCGTTCCATATCGAGATCGATAGGCACAATCCGGTTCACATCCTAGACAGCCACAACATGCCGATTGTATTGGGCGAACTAGATACGGTTTCTGACTTCTCAGCCTATCTCAACGAAAAAGTCCGTGCCGCTGCCTCCTTCGAATATTTGAGCTACTGTGGAGAGGAAGACCTCCTCGGTCACTACCTGCTGAACTACGACGCAACAAAAAAACGCCATATTATCGGGCCAAAGGACAAAGACAAGAGATGCATCAACGGGGTGATGATCGGCGAGGGCGAGTGGCACGATTTTATACAGACCGATGTTTACAAGAATACGAAAAATGAAGATCGCATCTCATACTTCTGGGATCAGTTAATCCAGCGGACCTGTCAAAACAGTCTCGATGGGACGATTGGCGGAAATTCGAACATTGAATCCGGCGAAAGCGCTATTTACGAGATGGTCAAGGAGCCTCGATTTATGCGCCGCGCCCTTTCTGAAAAGTTGCTCACGGCCGTTGACCGCTTCCCGGATACAGGTTCGTTCACTCGTCAGGTTATTTTCCTGCCTTCATTTGTGCCAAATGTCGGCTACGTATTTCTGCAACTGCGAGTTCCAGAGAAGTTTCGTACCGAGGCTGACTTCCGAGAGAAGCGGCAGACCCTGTTGGAGTTCGCCTGCGGCGCTGCGAAGAACAAGTTCCCACATCTGATAAAGATCATCGGCATCGGCATCGAGGCACCGAAATTTTCAAACGACATGGTGTCCGAGGATTTCATCCTAATGCACTGCGAAAATTGGACGAACGAAATGAAAACCCACTACCAAGAGATGAATCAACAATGGAATTTCTTCGAAACGTCGGCGATGAAAAAAGTCAAGGATCACATTACGCAATTTGTACAACCGAAACGACCGCCCAAGTCTAAAAAAATAGGGCGCAACGACCTATGCCCATGCGGATCAGGCGAAAAATTCAAGAAGTGCCACGGGCGATAGCATAAAACTCGCGTCATGTATCAAATACAGATGCTGCTCAATGGGGGTATATCAAAAATTCCGTGCTCAGAGCGGATTAAGAACCACACGATTGCCAGGATCGATCTGATCAACGTCTTGCCTATAATCTGTCCCCTGAGCATCCCCATCAGCCAAAAGGGTGCACCTGAGTTTGCGGCGTATCAGCGTGGGCGCACTGTCGCAAGGACACCGAGCATTGAGCGTTCTGCCTGGCGCTTCTCCACCACTTCTCCAATTTTCTCCTTGCCGAAACCAAGTATGCCGACACCAACAGCTGCGGCGATAGGAACCGCAACTCCGAGAAGCGGGGCGAGGCTTGGAAGAATAAAGGCCGTCGCCGCCACGGCCAAGCCAGATCCGCCACCGAGGTATGCCGCCATCTTCTTCGGCGCATATTTACGCTCAATGTCGCCCATGGCCTTCTTCTGTCGCTGGATCAACGAAGTAAGGCCAAAGCTCACCTCACGCACCATGTCGTTTGTATCGATGTCGCCGCCGCCAACAAGCTGCGCCGTGTACTTATTCAGTTCTTCGCGGAGCCAGCGGTGCTCGTCATTGGCGATCAGTTCTGTAAGCTTCTCGACTGGGATCGTCGCCAACCAGGACAGGCTGTCATCCTGAATGGCCCGCAGGGTTTGAAAAGCTTGCTCGGATAGGACGTTCTTCCGCCGTAGGTCTTCAGCGTTCGCCTGCGCACATATTTCAAAGTAGTGCCAATGCGCACGCTGCGATAGCAGCGGTTGTGCACCGAGTTCGGTGGCATTCTCAAGCAAGTGAAAGTGCGGGCGTAGCCGCTCGAGAACGCCGTTAAGAAGTAGGATGGCGGCCGGCGTCGTCTTCATTGCGGCCAGCATCTCTGCTGATCGTACGCCTTCAAGCGCTGAGATATATGTTTTCACTGCCCCCTCCACGCCAAGCCGTTGTTCGGGTTGCATGCCTGGCGGGATGAAGAGCCCGTTAGCCAGAAGCGCCTGTGCGAACGGTTCGCCATGCTTATTCGCATACTCGAACAGTTCTTCCAACGATGTAACAGTTCCATCACAAACGGGGGCAATCAACCGGACCGCTAATTGCTCTATACCGTGCTTGGTTCGAGCATCGTGCTCTTCGAGGCCCTCTTCGAAGCTTGGAAAGACAAACACCGGTGGAACGGGCAACTCGGCGTCTACCAGCGGGCGCAATTGGAGGACGTAGAAAAGTGCAATCGCTAGCTGGAGGTGCTTGGCGTTCAGATTCAGGTCGGCAAACAGAAAAGGGTGTACCGGATCGGGGAGAAGCTGCGTGTCAGCGTAGAGGCCTGTAATTCGTACAGCATTTAGTGCAGACGGACCGAAGGCACGTTGCCCGCCGGACACCAGACGCATGCCGCCAAGCGTCTTCGCATGCTGGAAGAGCCCGACAGCGTTGGCGTTGTAGAACGCCGCCAGCTCATCGGATGCCGCATTCACTGCATTAGTCATCGTGTCGAACTCATTCTCCACGCGCCAGAGCATCCTATCCTTGATTTCCTGATCGTTTGCGACCAACGCGACCGCCCGCCCAGTTAGGGCGGCAAAGAGCTGCGCGAAAAGCTGGAAAAGCTCCGTCTGAACTTCAGCCATCGAAAAGGGTGGGGGGGACGACAGTTCTGGCTCGCGCCTCGTCATGAGGGGGTGTCAGGAATTCCGTGTTTGAGGCGGGTTGAGCATTACACGGAACGGCGACTGAATCTGTCCTCGTAGAGGATGGCGAATTGGTTCATGGCCTGCTTCCAGTCATGAGCAGAACGGCT
>Ga0182743_1001462_pt1 | contig 22973 bp, 22 predicted proteins | sample eDN3rd30CKraftOP_FD_128522 | JGI IMG/M metagenome (GOLD analysis project Ga0182743, IMG submission 128522) | Enriched Organic Plus compost microbial communities from Emeryville, California, USA - eDNA 3rd pass 30_C Kraft OP (version 2) (version 2) ... | reverse complement strand
CAGCAGGGCGGCCACGCGCGAGGCGGCGTTGGTCATGGGACGGTAGACGATGCGGTCCCAGGCGGGCTTCTTGCCCCAGTAGTGGTCGTTGCGCGCGAGCACCAGCTCGGCGCCGCGCTTCCACGACACGAACTTGTAGGGCCCGGTGCCCACCAGGCCATCGCCGCTGTTGAGTTCCGTGGTGGTCTTGCCCTCGGGCGCGGCACCGGAAGCCGCCTTCTTCGACATGATGGGCATCTGCGCCAGGTTCACCAGCAGCAGCGGCGCCGGGCCCTTGGTGGTGATGCGCACCGTTTGCGGATCGACCGCCTCGGTCTTTTCGACCGCGCTGAGATACAGCGTGAAGGGCGAGGGACTGTTGGGCACCTTGGGCGCGCGCGCATAGGTGAAGACGATGTCTTCCGCCGTGACGGGCGAGCCGTCGGAGAACTTCACGCCCGGGCGCAGCTTGAACGTCCAGACGTTGCCGTCCACCGTCCAGGATTCGGCCAGCGCGGGCTGGGGATTGAGCTTGGCGTCGGTGTTGACCAGGCCGTCGAACATCGTGTTGGAGATCTGGATGTTCGGCGTCAGCGCATGGTATTGCGGGTCCATCGAGCTGGGCTCGGTCTTCAGGCCGACGATCAGGTCCCGGGCCTGCGCGGCCCCGGCCGCACCGAATGCCAACGCGACGGCCGCCGCGCCACAGGCCAGTGCCCGCGTGAACTGGAATGCCATGGTGTTCTCCCCTGTATGGATTCGGCCCGCAGGCCGGTTGGGTATGCCCTGGATAGGTTGACGGGTACCTTAACCAGCAAAACCTATGCCAGGCAACCCGTTATATTCCCTTATTGAGCACCCTTTTCCCTGAGTGAAACCCCTATGTCCGACGCCGTCCCCATCGCCGCCATCGCCACCGCGCCGGGCCGCGGAGGCATCGGCGTGGTGCGCGTCTCAGGCCCCGACCTGGTGCCTCTGGCGATGCGCCTGTTCGGCAGGGCGCTTACCCCGCGCCACGCCCATTACCTGCCCTTCACCGCGGACAACGGCGAGGTGCTCGACCAGGGCATCGCGCTGTATTTCCGCGCGCCGCACTCGTACACGGGCGAGGACGTGCTGGAACTGCAGGGCCACGGCGGTCCCGCCGTGCTGCGCCGCCTGCTGGCCCGCTGCCTGCAGGCCGGCCGCGACATGGGGCTGCGTCACGCCGAACCCGGCGAGTTCACGCGCCGTGCCTTCCTGAACGACCGCATGGACCTGGCGCAGGCCGAAGCCGTGGCCGACCTGATCGACGCCTCGTCCGAGGCCGCCGCGCGCGGCGCCATGGCCTCGCTGTCCGGCGATTTCTCGCGCCGCGTCAGCGAGCTGTCCGAACGCATCGTGCATCTGCGCATGCTGGTGGAGGCCACGCTGGACTTCCCGGAAGAAGAGATCGACTTCCTGGAGAAGTACCAGGCCCGCCCCACCCTGCAAGCGCTGACCGACGACCTGGCCACGTTGATCGCGCAGGCCCGTCAGGGCGTGATCCTGCGCGAAGGCCTGCACGTGGTGCTGGCCGGCCGGCCCAACGTCGGCAAGTCCAGCCTGCTGAACGCGCTGGCCGGCGACGAGGTCGCCATCGTCACGCCGATCGCCGGCACCACGCGCGACAAGGTGGTGCAGGAGATCCACATCGACGGCGTACCGCTGCACATCGTGGACACCGCGGGGCTGCGCGAGACCGAGGACACGGTGGAAAGCCTGGGCATCGCGCGCACGTGGAAGGAAATCGAACGCGCCGACGTGATCCTGCACCTTCAGGACGCGACGCAGCCCGAAGAGGCGCTGGAAGCATTGATCGCGGCGCGGCTGCCGGCGCGCACGCCGGTGCTGCGGGTCTATAACAAGATGGACCTGCCGGATGCATCGGCGGCAGCCACGGGCGAGGGCGCGCTGGCAATCTCGGCCAAGACCGGCGCGGGCCTGGAGGCGCTGCGCGCCGAGCTGCTGCGGCTGGCGGGCTGGAACCCGGGCGCGGAATCGCCGTGGCTGGCGCGCGAACGGCACGTGCTGGCGCTGCGCGACGCCGCCGAGCACTTGGCGCTGGCGGCGGGCCACGCGGAGCAGGATGATCGGGTGCTTGATCTGTTCGCCGAAGAGCTGCGGCTGGCGCACGAAAGCCTGACGTCAATCACGGGAAAGTTCACCAGCGATGATCTGCTGGGGCAGATTTTCGCGAGCTTCTGCATCGGCAAATGACGCAACGAATCGCAACGTACTGATACGGATGGAATGATCGTTATAAAATTCATAACAATCATTCCAACCTCGCATGCGCGGCGCCTGCCCGCAGGCCGTGCCTTTCGCGCGTGACGTCCCGGCAGCATGCCGCGGCCTAGCCGCGGAGCGGTTTGCCATGGCGCCCGGTCATGCAGTACCTGCGGTCATCTGCCATGAACGTGCGTCACCTTCCTTTCTTCTCCAAGCGGGCGGCCGGCGCATGCCTGTTGTGGCTGGCGGCAACCGCGTGCGGTCCCGCGGTCGCGTCCTCGCAAAGCGGGCAATCTCCGCTGCAGTCCTTCAAGGACTACCTCACGAACGTGCGGGCGTGGCTGCAGAAGGACGGCCAGTCGCTGTTGGACGTCGACATCGTGGCCTTGAAAGACCGGAGCGGCAAACCACCCATCCGCACGCTGGACGGCAAGCTGCAACTGACAGCGGACGGCGAGGACACACTGCGCCTGGCCATGCCGGCGGTGTACCGCGCGATCCCGCTGGTCGTCTATCAGGGCGATGTCCGGAGCTTGCAAGCCTGGCGCGCCAGCCACAAGGGCGCCGATCTCGACGCATTGGCCATCCAGACCGCGAAGGACGCCGGCGTCTCCTGCCGCTGGGAATACCAGTCCTCCGGCAACATCCATCGCACCTGCCATATCAACCTGGACGACCTGATGGGCAACCTGATCGCCTGGCGCGCCGCGCCATGCGGCAAGGGCGACACGTCGTGCATCGAGTACGAAGGACGCAAATGGTCGACCGCGCCCGTCCCGGGCAAGATGGACCTGCAACAGCGCAAGGAACGTCTGTACCAGAGCCTGGACCTGCTGCTTGAAGAAACGCTGCGCTCGAAGATCGAGGTGGTGGACAGCAAGGGCAAGCGGCTGGATACCTACAAGATCCACATCTCACGGACTTCCGGCATGAACGGCGAGCCCCTGGTGCTGGAGCCGCGCCTCTATACGCGCAACGTCAAGGAGGACAATCTGGCGAGAGTGGCCGTGCTTCCCCTGGACCAGCTCGTAGGAGCTTCCATCGCGGTCGACGTGCAATCCCGGCTCAAGGCCGAAGCCGCACGCCAGCAGGCGCAAGCCGCGCAAAAGGCCAACGACCAGGCCGTCGGCGCGTTGCGCCAGCATCCCGATGCCTACGGCGCGCTGGCGCTGGATTCGAGCAAGGCACGCGCGGTGTGCACCAGCGGCAGCGTCCCGCAGGGCCAGTCCGAAGCCATGGCGGATGCGCCGCGCCTGGGGGTGCTGACGACTCAGGCCTACCGGCAATGGCGCCAGGCGGATGACGACCGGTTCTCGGATGTCTTCGACAGCCCGTCGTCCCTGTACACCGCGCTGCAACGCCAGGCATGTCAGGTGGCGGTGGGCACAGGCGCGGAGCTGGCGGCCGTGGCGGCCGCGCTGCAGCGCGACGGACTGGCCTTCACTGCCATGCCGGCCATCGTGACGGCCGACGAGGCCGAGGCTGGCTATGCGAAAGCGAAGGGCTACGCCAGCGCCGCCGACCTGCGGCTGGCCACGGGCATGGGTGGCCTGTCGCCGGCGCGCCTGGAGCGCTACCGCCAGGCAGGCATCGACAGCCAGGCCGCGTACGACGCGATCGAGCAGCGCCGGCGCGACAACAAGTATCTGTCCGCGCAGGGCGACCTGGTCGATTTCCTGGCCGACGAGAAGGCGGCCAAGGAAGCCAACATCACCGTAAACCAGGCCTACGATCGCCGCATCGCGCCCCTGGTCGCGCAGGAGAAGGCGCGGCGACAGGCGGAAGTGGCGGCGCAGCCCTATCGAATCACCCTCAGTTGCCGGTACGGCAGCCTGGTCACCTTCCTCGACGGGTGCCTGTCCGCGGGCGGCGTCTACTCCCCGCTTGGGGTGCGCAAGGGCTCGGTCGTTGAGCAGTACGACGGCGGCAGCCTGTATCGCCTGGGACGTGACACGCCGGGCGGCTTCGTCTTCGACGGTCCGCCCAGCATCGCCCTGCACGTGCGCAACATTTCCGACGAGGGCGTGCTGACGCTGGAAGTGGTGGACCGACGTACCGGCGAGACCATCCACAAGCAGAGCGCGCCGCCGTACGGCACGCTGACGTTCGCCCGTTGACCTTCGCGCGATAAGGCCGGTTCGCCGGTCTGCCCGATTCCCCTCCACCCTGGAACACACGATGCTCTCCAAACTCTTCAAAATGGGCGGCCTGGTCGTCGCCTTCATCATCGTCAGCAGCCTGTTCAGCCGCAAGCCGGCGCCGGCCGAAGCACCGCAGGCGCCGCAGCCGGTGACCCAGGCGGCCGCCGGCAAGCCCGCCGCAGCGCATGCGGTCCTGCAATGCAGTACGCAGATCCAGTTCGGCGAACGGACGCTGAACCAGCGCTGGACCCTGGGCCTGGAGTTGCCCGAGCGCATGACGCTGCTCGACATGAGCAGTCCGCGCAACACGACGATGGCCTACGCCCCGGTCACGGAAAAAGATGGCCTTCTGGAGGGCGAAAACGAAAAGGGCATGGTGCTGGGCTACATGCCGGCGACCCGGGAAATCACCCTGCATCGCCGGGGCGACACTCAACACGTGAGCCGGGGCCGTTGCGAGTAGCGGCGCAGATCGCAAGCGCCGCCGTCGGCATGCGGCACGCGCCGACCGCCCCGCCTACGGCTTCTTCGCCGCTTCCACCATGCATTCCGACAGCCGGTCGAAATGCGCCAGCGCCGCCTGGCTCAGCTCGACCTGCTTGCGCCGCGCATCGTCGGTGTCCGACAACATGATCCAGCCCTTCTCGCGCATGGATTTCAGCCGGGCGTGCAGCGTCGCCGGAGAACCCAGGCTATCGTGCGCCATGACGTCGCGCACCGACAGCCGCTGCTGATCCTGAGACGCCCGCGCCACCAGTTCCAGAATGCGCTCTTCCAGCGGGTCGAGCGGCGGCAGCGCGGGCAGGCCGCGCAGCGCCTCGGCAAGCCGCAGGAAGCGCAGGTATATTTCGGCGGGCCGCTTTTTTCCTTTCATGGCTGGCAAGGCGGCTTGCCCCTTGGGGCAAACCCGGGCGTTCTGGACATAGGCAGCATGATAAATCAGGGAAAGTGGGCAGTTCTTACCGCGGTATTGTTCATCGCCAGCCTGGCGATCAACGAATGGGTCTTCACCAACCTGGAATTCGTCCGCGGCGTCAACTGGATCTACCTGCCGGCCGGCGTGCGGCTGGTCTGCACGCTGCTGTTCGGCGCCGCGGGCGCCCTCGGGCTGCTGGCCGCCTCATGGATCGCCTGCTTCGTCTATTTCTTTCCCGATGACTTTGTCCGTGCGCTGGTGGGTGGCGTCATCGCCGCCCTGGCGCCCTACCTGGCATACCGCTGGGCACAGGCGGCGCTGGGCCTGCGCAGCAACCTGCGCAACCTGACCACGCGGCGGCTGGTCGTGTGCGCGGTGGTCTATGCGCTGATGAACGCATCCGCCCACCACCTGTGGTTCTATTTCCGCGGCGAGCATTCGGGCCTGCTGGACGGATTGGCGGTCATGTTCATCGGCGACCTGAGCGGCTCGTTGATCATGTTGTATGCGCTGAAGGCGCTGCTGGCGGCGCTGCACCGCCGGCAGCCGCCGGCCGGCATGCGCACGACGGGGTAACGCCACGCGCCGCGCATTGACGCTAAACGGCTTTGGCGGCAAAATTGTTATAAATTCTATAACGTTATAAAAGACGATGCAGCTAGTCATCGGCGTGATGCTGTCCCTGTTCGTCTGGTACCTGCTGGCGCGACTGCTGCGGGGCCTGAAGGCGGGCGCCGCCCTGTACATGGTCTACCTGCGCCTGCTCGACCGCGTGGTCTCCCACCCCTACTTCGCCATCCCGGCCCTCGTCTTCCTCGCGTTCCTGTTGTTCCTCGGCCTGGTCATTCCCGATACGTGGCTGGCGCGCACCATCCTGGGCGCGATCAACAACGACACGGTCAACGGCGCCGCCAAGGAATTCTTCCTTTTTGTCCTGCTGTTTCCCGCGAAGGTGGTCGGGTGGATGCTGGAAGACCTGGCCGCCCTGTTCTCGTTCCTTCTCCCATGAAGAGTCCCACACCATGACGATTCTGCTCGTTGCGGCCGCGATCGCCGCGTATCTGTTCTATCGGCACAAGTCCCGCCAGGCGGCCGCCCAGGAACTGGCGGACTACGCACAGGAAGTGGCCCGCGAAGAAGACCTGGCGAACGATTTCCTCTATACCTGCCCCAGCGCCTGCGTGCTGGTCGACCGCACGCGCAAATTCGCCTTGTTCGTCCAAAAAGAGGGCGACGACCTGGTATGGGAAAGCCTGCCGTTCGGAAAATTGCACGAATTCGGCCAGTACAGCGACAAGAACGAGCTGCTGCTGCGCCGCGAACACTTCGACGGCGTTTCGCAGTACAGGTTCACGGGCCGCGCCGGCGTGCTGTACGACCTGCATCGCCGCTTTAACTCCATCGGCATGGGGACATACCTGCGCGGCTAAGCACCGGCCCATGGCGCTGGCGATGCTGGCGCCATAGATGGCTATGCCCGTGTACCGCGCCCCTCAGGCCAGCGGCCCCCGCTGCGATTCCACCTGTGCGGTAGCCGCGGCGAACGCCTCCTTGAACGGGCGTCCCTGCTCGACCAGCGCCGCCGCCACGCCGTCGCGCTCGCGTATCCAGTCCGCCATCTTCGCCACCGTCTCGACGACCTCGCGCGGCACGCAGCCCACCCCGGTCTCGTCTCCCACCAGGATATCGCCGGGCCGCACCGTAACGCCGGCAATCGTGATGGGCACCTGCGTGGCCTCGATCCGCACGCGGGTCCGCCCGCTGACGGGCACCACGTGACGCACGTGCAGGGGAATGCCCGCGTCGCATAGTTCGTCGCCATCGCGCATGCCGCCATCGACCACCCAGCCACGCACACTGCGCAGTGCGCTGGCCCTCGCGGCGATGCCGCCGGCCAGGGACACGGCCGCCCCGCCCGCGTCGATGGCGACGACCGAGCCCGGCTCGGGCCGATCCACGTACGCCGGGATGTCGAAATCGGCGGGTGCGTAGGTACCCAGCGGCCCCACCACCGCCTTCACGGTGTAGGCCGGCCCGGCGTAGGCGCCGCCCGCCCCCCGCAACGGAATGCCGGCGACGATGCCGCCGACACCCAGCATGTCGAGCACCGCGCAGACCGTGCTGGCGCCTGCCGCCTGCAACACCCGGCAGGAATCGCAGGCGACGTCATGCATGGCTCAGCCCCTCGCGCACCGTGGCGGCCTGGGTGCGGGCAGCGCTCATCAGGAAGCCCATGTCGCTGCCGATCACGAAGAACCTCGCACCCAGTTGCGCATATTTGCGGATGAGCTCGGGCTGGTAGCAGCCGCCGCTGCCCAGTATCTTGCCGTGCCGCTCACACGCCTGCGCCACCTTGCGAAAGGCCTCCTCGATGGCCGGTGCGCCGACGTTGCCCGCATCGCCCAGCTCGGCCGACAGGTCCTGCGTGCCGATGTGCAGCACGTCGATGCCTGGCACGGCCGCGATTTCGTCGGCCCGCTCGATCGATTCGGGGGTTTCCAGCATGACCGCAATCAGCGTCTCGCGGTTGACGTCGCGCATCAACTGATCCGGTGCAGAACTTTGGAATTCGACGTGCGGCAGTCCGTAGGCCACCGAACGATGGCCCAGCGGCGGATAGCGGCAGATATCGACGATGCGGCGCGCCTCGTCCGCGTTCTCGACATGCGGGAACACCAGGCCCTGGGCGCCGCTGTCCAGCGCATACACGGCCGCCGTCCGGTCCAGGCCGGGCACGCGCACGATGGGCGCGACGCCGGTGCCCAGCGCGGCCTGGCAGATCTGCGAGACAGTGTCGAACGGAATCGGCGTGTGCTCCGTATCGATGAACAGGAAGTCGTAGCCGCACGTCTTCATCATGCGCGAGATGTCCACGGTGCGGGCCTGTCGCAACGCCACGCCCAGCACGGTCTGGTTGGCGCGCAATGCGGTCAGGACACGGTTTTCGATGATCATTTCCACTCCTAGGGTCTGGATGAATAAATCGGCTTCAGTCCTGCACGGCGACAGCCTGGTCTGCCAGAGCGCCTGCCCGCACGGCCGACAGGCGTGACTGCGCGCTGAGGAACTCGATGTCGGTGACCAGCTCGATCAGCGCAGGCTTTCCACAGCCGAGCGCGCGCGTCAGCGCGGCGTCGAATCCGGCGGTTTGCGCGACACGTTCGGCATGGAACCCGAACGACTGCCCCAGTTGGACGAAGTCCGGGTTGCCCAGGGTGGTGCCGTGGCAGCGGCCGGGATAGTGGCGCTCCTGGTGGGCGCGTATCGTGCCGTAGGCGCCGTTGGCGACGACGATCACGATGATGTGGGCACCGTAGCGCGCGGCCGTCTCCAGTTCCTGGACGTTCATCATGAAGCAGCCATCGCCGGCCAGGCAGACGACCTGCCGCTGCGGATGCACCAGCTTGGCGGCGATGGCGGCGGGCAGGCCGTAGCCCATCGCACCGTTCATGGGTCCCAGCTGGCTGCGAAAACCCTTGTACTGGAAATGCCGGTGCAGCCAGGTCGTATAGTTGCCCGCCCCGTTGGTCACGATCGCATCGGGCGCCAGCCGCGCGTTCAGGGTGGCCACGATGCGCCCCATGTCCAGCTCGGCCTCGCTGTCGGGCGGCCGCACGAACTGCTCGTACGCCTGCCTTGCCTCGGCCGCCCACGCCAGCCAGGCCGGCGCGGACGGAGCTGGCAGCTGCGCGGCTTGCGCAAAGAAGGCCTGTGGCGTGGCGGCGACCAGCACATCGGCGGCATAAACGCTGCCCAGTTCTTCCGGCACGGCATGCACATGCACCATGCGCTGGCGCGGACGCGGCACGTCCACCAGCTTGTAGCCGCCGGTCAGCGCCTCGGACAAGCGGCCACCGGCCAGCACGATGAGGTCGCTTTCCCGGACGCGGCGGGCGAGCGCCGGATTGGTCGACAGCCCCAGGTCGCCAACGTAGGCGGGATGGCGATTATCGATGTAGTCCTGGCAACGGAACTCCGCCACCACGGGCAGTTGGAAGCGCTCGGCGAACCGGGTCAGGTCGCGCCTCGCCGCCTCGGTCCAACCGCCTCCCCCGACCACCAGCAGCGGGCGCTGCGCCCGCTCCAGTTCGCGTGCCAGCCCCGCCATCGCATCCGGGTCGGGCGGACAAGGCAGTGGCTGCCAATGGCGGGCCGGCGCGATGCCGTCGGCGGACACGCGCTGCCCCAGCATGTCTTCCGGCAAGGCCAGCACCACTGGCCCCGGCCGGCCGCCGACGGCCGTCTGGAACGCGCGCGCGACGTATTCGGGAATGCGCCGCGCGTCGTCGATCTCGGCGACCCACTTGGCCATGCCGCCGAACATCTGGCGGTAGTCGACTTCCTGGAAGGCTTCGCGATCCCGGTGCGCCGCCGCCACCTGGCCGATGAACAGCACCAGCGGGGTACTGTCCTGGAATGCCGTATGCACCGCCGCGCTGGCGTGCGTGGCGCCGGGGCCGCGCGTGACGAAGCACACCCCCGGCGCGCCGGTCAGCTTGCCGTAGGCCTCGGCCATGTTGGCGGCCCCCGCCTCGTGCCGGCACACGATGAGACGGATTGCGTCGCGCTGGTCGTAGAGGGCGTCCAACACGTCCAGATAGCTTTCGCCAGGCACGCAGTACGCCATCGAGACGCCATTGTCCGCAAGCGCGCGTACCAGTAGTGTGCCACCGGAGATGTTCATGCTGCGTTTTTCCTTGTCTTGTGGGCCGCGCACGGCTTGTGCCGCAGCCGGGATTGCATCATTCCGCCCGGATCTTCAACCGCCGGATGATGTCTGCGTACTTCTGCTGTTCCGCCGCGATGAAGCGCCTGGCGCCCTCGGGGTTGTCGACCAGCGGCTCGGCGCCCGAGGTGGCGATCTGCCTGGCGAACGAAGCGTCCTGCACCACGGCGCGCAACTCCTTCACGAGCCGATCCACCACGGGCGCGGGCGTACCCGCGCGCACCGCGATGGCGTTCCACACTCCGACGTCATACCCAGGGAAGCCCGACTCGGCGATGGTCGGCACGTCCGGCAGCGCGGCCAGGCGGTGCGGGGTGGACACGGCGATGGCGCGGACCTTGCCCGACTGGACATAGGGCAGCGTGGTGGTGACGGGGTCGATCATGAAGCTCAACTGCCCACCGATCAGATCGGTGATCGACTGCGAACTTCCCCGGTACGGAATATGGTTGACCTGGATGCCCGCCCGCGAGGCGAAGATGGCACCGGCCATGTGCGGCGCGGACCCGACGCCCGAGGAGCCGTACGATAGCTTGCCCGGATTGGCCTTTGCGTACGCCACGAATTCGTCCACGGAATTCACCGGCAACGCCTTGCCGACGACGAACAACTGCGGCACGCTGCTAAGCAGGCCGATGATCTGGAAGTCCTTGTCGGTCGAATAGCGCAGGTCCGGGTAGACCGCTGGATTGATCGCGAGATTGCCGATAGTGGCCAGGAACAGCGTGTAGCCGTCGGGCGGCGCCTGCATCAGGGTGTCGATGGCCACGGCGCCATTGGCGCCCGTGCGGTTTTCCACCACCACGGTCTGCCCCAGGCTGCGGGACAGGCGTTCGGCCGCGGCGCGCGCGACGATGTCGGTAACCCCGCCCGCGGAGAACGGCACGACCAGCCGCAAAGGGCGATCCGGAAAAGACTGTGCGGGTGTAGGCGTGGATACAATGGCCAGGCACATGGCCATCGCAAGGCGTCCGAGAACGCGCAGGTTCATGGTGGTCTCCTCGTTATATGCGCCGGCTTGTGTGTGTAGTGGCGTCGAGCAGACTCTAGCGTGCGGGCGGCTGGCCCAATAGGCGGCCCGCGCATAACAGGCATTCAAAAATGAATGCGCGCGTCATCCACCGCCGGCTGGCAATCTGCGGATGTCCGGCGAGGCATGGGGAAGGAGGCTGCATTGGAAATCCGCGAGCTGGGCCATACCGACTTCACGGCGCTCTATCACTTTTTCCTGGTGGCGCAATACGGCAGCTTCTCGCGGGCGGCCGTGGCCACGTCGGTCAGCCAACCCACCTTGTCCAGGCAGGTACGCAGCCTGGAAGAGGAACTGAACGTGCGGTTGTTCGACCGCACCGGCCGGGGCGTGCAGCTGACGCTGGCGGGCCGGCGCCTGCTGGATTCGGTGCGGCCGGGATTCGAGCAACTCGACGCGGCGCGACGGTCGGCCGCCAGCCGGGGCGACGATGCCGAACTGCACATGGCGGCCATCGGCGTGCCGCCCTCGATCGGCAACATCCTGCTGCCACCTTTGCTGACGGCCACCCGCGAGCGCTTCCCCAACATGCGCCTGCGCATCGTCGAAGGCTTTCACCGGCCGCTGCTCGACATGCTGTTCCAGGGCCGCCTGGATTTCGCGCTGCTGTACGCCATGGTGCCCAGCGCCGGCATCCACCTGGACCGCATCCTGCAGGAACGGCTGTGCCTGGTCGGGCGTCCCGATATCCTGCACGGCATGCGGGAGGCGCCGCTGGAGGCGCTCGGCCGCTTCCCCCTGGCCTTGCCGACCCGCCCGCACGGGCTACGCGAATTGCTGGAAACGCGTGCCGAGCAGCACGGCATCCAGCTGCAGATCCGCTATGAGTTCGACACCTCGCTGGCACTGACCCGGCTTGCCCCGCTACTTGGGCATGCTGCCACGATCCTGCCTCATTCGGCCGTGCATGACGAAGTGGCGCGGCAGACGCTGGCCGCGGTTCCCATCTGCGATCCGCCCCTGACCCGCGACATCGTTTTCGCCTATCCCAACAACCGTACGGCCTCGCCGGGCCTGTGGACCCTGCTGCAGTTCGTGCGCCAGCAGTGCGAGACGCTGGTGCAAGGCGGCGTATGGCAGGGCGTCGTGCCGTGCGCGTAGGGAAGGATCCGACGCGGGACCAGCGCGCGATGCGCGCCGCTCGCAGCAGTCTCAGGCCACGCCCAGGTGCATGTACGCCATGATGGCCGTCAGCGTCGCCAGCGACAGCACGGTGGAGAACAGTATCGTTCGCGACGTCACGCCGGCCTCGCGGCGGTAGTACTCCGCCAGCATGTAAGGCCCGGTGCCCGTGGGCAGCGCGGCCAGCAGCACCGCGATCTGCACCATCGCGGCGGGCAGCGCGAACACGACGGCGGCCAGCCACCACGTTAGCCCGGGCTGCACCACCAATTTCACCAGCGTCAGGGCGAGCGACGTGCGCCGGCCGGGCGTGGTGGCCATTCGCGCAGCGGGAGCAGGCCCCTCCCTCGTATCGCCTTCGGCTGCGTCCGCGCGGACGCCCACGGTGGCGGCATCCGCCGCGGCGGACGGCCGCCGCGCCGCCAGGAACAAACCCAGGCTGACGAGCGCGCAAGGGCTGGCCGCGCCGCCCAGCAGCTTCAGGAACGTCTCCACGCCCGACGGCATGCCCACCCCCGACGCGGCCACCAGCGCCCCCGCCACCGGCGCCACGATGAGCGGATTGCGGGCCAGCGCCACCAGCACCTTGCCGCCCAGCTTGTGCGGCGCGCGGTCGGTCTGCAGCGCGGCCTCGATCAGCACGATGGCCAGGGCGAACAATACGCAGGCCACCAAAACGGTGGCGATCGTGGTGGGCATCAGGCTGTCCGGCCCGAACATCAGCAGCGCCAGCGGGAAGCCGATGTAGCCGGTGTTGGGATACGACGCCGCGATGGCGTCGACACTGGCGTCGGCTAGGTGGCGGCCGGCCGCCAGGCGCTGCGCCAGCACGACGAGGAACACGGCGGTGCACGCGATGGCGAAGGTCGCCACGAAGGCGGGCTGGTAGAGCTGCTGCCAGTGGGTGTGCGCCATGACGTCGAAGAGCAGCGCCGGCAGGGCCAGCCAGACGACGAAACGGTTCAGTTCGGATGCGGCGGTGGGCCCCAGCAGGCCGCGGCGGCGGCAGGCATAGCCGGCCAGGATCAAGGCGAAGATGGGCAGCAGGATGGCGAAGATGGACGACATGATGGACGGCGGTGACGACGGATTCAGCCGGTCGGGTCGACGGCGACGCTACGATACCGCCGTCACGCCATACAATCCAATGCCATCCGAGTCCACTTTTGATACCTTTTTTGCATCATGCTGGACATCAAGCCCCTACGGTATTTCGTGGCGCTGGCCCAGGCGCGGCACTTCGGCCGGGCGGCGGCCAGCCTGCAGCTGTCGCAGCCTCCGCTCAGCCGCCAGATCGCGGCGCTGGAAGCCTCGGTGGGAGTGCGGCTGGTGGAACGCGGCCCGCGCCGCGTAACGCTGACGGCCGCCGGTGAACGCTTCCTGGCCGACGCCCAGGCCATCCTGGCCGCGCTGGACCAGGCCGGCAAGAACGCGCGCGCCGCGGCGCGCGGCGAGGCGGGCGCGCTGACGATCGGCTTCACCATGTGCGCCGCCTACAGCGTGCTGCCCGGCTATGCGCGCGCCTACGCGGCCGCCTTCCCCGAGGTGGACCTGACGCTGAAGGAAATCGTCTCGAATGACCTGGCCGACAAGGTGCTCAACGGCCAGGTGGACGCGGCCATCATGTTCCCGGGGCCGCCGCGGCCCGGCCTGCACGTGCGCACGCTGTTCACCGAACCGCTCTGCGTGGCGATGTCGCGCACGCATCCGCGCGCCCGCGCGCGCCGGCTGAAGATCGCGCAGCTGCGCGGTGAGTCCTTCGTGATGGCGGCGGCCGAGGTCAGCCCCAGCCTGCATGCCGCCATCATCGAGCACTGCCGCGCCGGCGGCTTCGCGCCCGACGTGCGCTTCGAGGTGCAGCTGCAGCAGACGGTGCTGAGCCTGGTCGAGGACGGCGGCTCGATCGCGCTGGTGCCGCAGTCGATGCGGCGCGCACAGCTGCCCGGCCTGGTATTCCGTTCGCTGGAGAACGCACCGCAGATCTCGCAGGAACTGGCCTGGTCCGCGGGCAACGCCAATCCGTGCCTGCAGCGCTTCCTGGAGATCGCGCGCTAGCATCGCGGCACGGCGGCCGCGCGCAACAGCAAACCGCCCGGCGCTGGGCCGGGCGGTTTGCATTCGTCGATTAGGCGAAACGGATCACTTCGGCGTGAAGTCGATGTGCTTGTCGTACACGATCTTGCCGTTGTCGTTCTTCACGATGTTGTACCCGTGCAGGCCGTCGCCGTTCTTGTCGTAGTTGTACGTGCCTTCCACGCCCTTGTAGTCCTTGATCTCGTGGATGGCCTTGCGGATGTCATCGGGCTTGGTGCTGTTGGCGTTCTTGATGGCCAGCGCCAGCACCTGCACCGCGTCGTAGGCCCAGGCCGAGTACATGTCCGGATCCTGCTTGTAGGCCTCGTGGTAGCGCTTGGCATAGCCTTGGGCCTCGGTGCTGGAATCGATGGCGAAGTCGGCGATGGAGTACGAGCCGTACAGCGCGTCGCCCGCCAGCTTCATGGCGGTGTCGGTGGACACCGACGGCGAACCCACCCAGGCCAGCTTCAGGCCCAACTGACGCAGCTGCTTGGCAAACAGGCCCACGTCGGTGGAATTGGCGATGTAGGTGGAGACGATGTCGGCGCCCGACTGGCGGATGGCCAGCACGATGGGCGTGAGGTCCTGCGAGTTGCTGGTGAAGCCCTGCACCAGCACGGGCGTTACGCCGTGCGCCTTCAGGCTTTCGGTCAGCGCCTTCTGGCCGCCGTTGCCGAACGAGTCGGTGGAGTGGACGATGGCCCATTTCTTCAGGCCCAGCGTCTTCACGCCATACTCGGCGATCACCTTGGCCGAGTAGCCGTCGTTAGGCCGCGCGCGGAACAGCCACGGGTTGCCGGAGTGCGTCAGGCCCACGTCCGTGCCGCCGAACACCATGGGGATACCGGCCTTCTTCACCGTGGGCGCCACCGCCTGGATCTGCGTGCTGCGCACGGAGCCGATCAGGGCGGTCATGTCGCCGCCGCTGACCAGCTTGGAGACGGCCAGCACCGAGCCCGGGTTGGTACTCTGGTTGTCCTCGATCTGCAGCTCGATCTTGCGGCCCAGCACGCCGCCGGCCTTGTTGATCTCCTCGACCGCCAGCTTGGCGCCGTTGGCCTGGTAGACCCCGGCCTCGGCGTTCGGGCCGGTCGTCTCGGCCATCATGCCGATCTTGATGGTGTCGGCCGCCAGGGCAGCCTGCGACAGCGCCGTCAGCGCGGCAACCGCGCTCAGGGCGATCAGTTTGCGTTTCATGTCTCTCTCCTTAGGTCCTGCGCTAGAGTGGAATCGATGCGTGCCGCGGCGGGACGATCCGTGCCGTCCCATCTGCGCGGCGCGTTGCCCCCGCGTACTGCCTTTACTTCTGCTCGTCCTGCGCCGCGCGCCGCTTGTGCGCGATCAGGTTCATCAACCGGCGATCGCGCCACTGGTAGCGCGCGTCGCGCTCGGACACCGGCAGCTCCTGGCGGCGCTCGGCCTCCAGCTTGTCCAGCAGCGCCGCGTTCCATTCGCGCGGCTCGGCCTGCTTGGCGATGTCCAGGTACAGCGACCCATAGCGCCCGCAGTAGTCGCGGATGCCGCCGGGCGCATTCAGGTCGATGGTCTCGAAGGGACCCATGAAGGCCCAACGCAAACCCAGGCCGTCCTTCACCGCCTTGTCGACGTCGGCGCTGCTGATGTAGCCGTCCTCGACCAGGCGGAACGCTTCGGCCAGCAACGCGCCCTGCAGGCGGTTGACGATGAAGCCCTGGATCTCGCGCTCGACCATGATGGGCACCTGGCCCACGGCGGCATAGAGCGCGCGGGCGCGCTCCATGACGGTGCGGTCGGTCCAGGGCGCGGGAATCAGCTCCACCAGCGGCACCAGCGACGGCGGATTGATCGGGTGGCCCACCAGGCAGCGCGCGCGGCCCTTCAGGTCGGCGGTGAAGCTCGAGGCCGGGATGCCCGACGTGGAACTGGCCAGGATGGCGTCGGCCGGCGCCAGCGCGTCCAGCTGGGCGAAGATGGCCTGCTTGGCCTCCACCGTCTCGCGCACGTTCTCCTGCACCAGCGAGGCGCCGCGCACGGCCTCTTCCAGGCTGGCGCTGGTGCTCACGCGCGGCATGATGGCCTGCGGCGTCTCCGTGATCAGGCCGATCTCGTGCAGGGCCCGCAGATTGGCCTCGATGTTGCCCGGCGCCGCGGCAAGCGCCTTGGCGTCCGCGTCGTGCAGCACCACCGGATAACCGGCCCGCGCGAACACCGACGCCCAGGCGCAGCCGATCAGGCCCGCACCGACGATTGCGATCTTTTCCATGAATGCCTCTTCAGAGTTCCGATTGCCGCTACGCACATGCTCCGGTCGCCGCGGCTCAGGCGGCCTGCTTGCCGCCGCCCAGGTAGGCGGCCCGCACTTCTTCGTTGTCCAGCAGTTCCGATGGCGTTCCTTCCACCGTCAGCCGGCCGGTAACCAGCACGTAGCCGCGATCGGCCACCGACAGCGCCATGTTGGCGTTCTGCTCCACCAGCAGCACGGTGGTGCCGCGCTCGCGGATGGACTTGATGGTGGCGAACAGCTGCTGCACGATGATCGGCGCCAGGCCCAGCGAGGGCTCGTCCAGCAGCAGCAGGCGCGGGCGCGACATCAGTCCGCGCGCCACCGCCAGCATCTGCTGCTGGCCGCCCGACAAGCTCCAGCCCAGCGCGCCGGAAAGGCGCTTCAGGTCGGGGAAGATGCCGTACATCTCATCGACTTCAGCGTCCAGCTGGCGGCGCGACACGCGGCCGCGGCCGCTGGCCCCGATCATGATGTTCTCGCGCACCGTCAGGCCCGGGAAGATGCGCCGGCCCTCGGGCACGTGTGCCACCCCCAGCCGCACGATGCGCTCGGCCGGCACGCGCGTCAGCGGCTCGCCGTCGAGCAGGATATCGCCGGAGGTGACGCCGGTCAGACCTGAGATGCTGCGCAGTGTGGTGCTCTTGCCGGCGCCGTTGGCGCCCAGCAGCGTCACGATCTCGCCTTCTTCCACGTGCAGCGAAATTCCCTTGAGCGCCTCAACGTTGCCGTAGGCGCTGTGCACGTCACGCAGTTCAAGCAGCGCCATGGGCGGGCTCCCCGAGGTAGGCGGCAATCACGTCGGGATGGCGCAGCGCCTCGGCGGGCGCGCCTTCCGCAATCTTCTTGCCGAAGTTCAGGACGGTGATGCGATCGGACACCTGCTCGATCAGCGCGATGTCGTGCTCGATCAGGAAGATGGTCAGGCCATGGCCGCGCAGCCGCTTCAGCAGCTCGCCCAGTTCCTTCTTTTCGGTCTGGTTCAGGCCCGCGGCGGGCTCGTCCAGCAACAGGAACTCGGGATGGCCGGCCAGCGCGCGGGCGATTTCCACCAGGCGCTGGTGGCCATAGGGCAGGTTCTTCACCAGGAATTCGGCGCGGTCCGCCATGCCGACGAACTTCAGCGCCGACAGGGCACGCTCGCGCAGCGCCTCGCGGTGGCCGGAAATCGGATTGTTGGGCCGCTGCGCGCCCACCATCACGTTTTCGAGCACCGACATGGCCGGGAACAGGCGGATGTTCTGGAAGGTGCGGCCGATGCCCATGCCGGCGCGCTCGTGCGGGGCATGCTGTGTGATGTCGTTGCCGTTGAACAGCACCCGGCCGCCCGTGGCGCGGTAGATGCCGCTCAGCACGTTCAGCGTGGTGGTCTTGCCCGAGCCGTTGGGCCCGATCAGCGCATGCACGGTGCCGCGCGCCACCTCCAGCGAGATGCCGTCCACCGCCTTCACGCCGCCGAAGTGCTTCTGCACCGCCTCAAGCCGCAGAATGGGCTCCGGGTTGGCGGCGCGCACGCCGAAGTCCAGCGGCGCGATGGCGTCCAGGTCCACCGGCGCGGGCTTGCGGCGGCGTTCGAAGGGCGCGCGCAGCAGGCCCCAGATGCCCGCCGGCATGAATACCATGATGAGGATCACGGCCAGGCCGTAGACCGCCAGGTAGATGTCCTTCAGGAAGCGCAGCCATTCCGGCAGCAGGATCAGCAGGCCCGTGCCCAGCACGCCCCCGAACGCCGACTGCGAACCGCCCAGCAGCGTCATCGTCAGGAATTCGATGGAGCGCGCGAAGTTGAAGTTGTCCGGGCTGATGTAGGCGAAACCGGCCGCGTAGAGCGCGCCGCCCAGGCCGGCCAGCGCCGAACTCAGCGTGAAGGCGATCACCTTGGTGCGCAGCGTGTTCACGCCGGTGACGGAGGCCGCCAGCTCGTTCTCGCGCACCGCCCGCATGGCGCGGCCGGTGCGCGTCTGCGGCAGCCACCACACGAAGAAGATGCCCGCGTACAGCACCGCGAGGCACATCAGCAGGTAGGCGCGGTCATCGGTCAGTTGCCAGCCGAACAGCGACGGCCGCTCGATGCCGGCCACGCCGTCCGGGCCTTGCGTGACCTCCGCCCAGTTGACCATCACCAGGTCGAAGATCTGCTGGAAGCTGATGGTGATCATGGCCAGGTAGTGCCCGCCCAGCCGCAGCGTGGTCATGCCCAGCACGCAGCCGGCCGCGGCGGCCAGGCCGATGCCCACGGCCAGCGCCAGCCAGAAGTTCATGCCGGCCACTACGGTGCCCAGCCCGACGGCATAGGCCCCCAGGCCGAAGAACGTGGCCTGCGCCAGGTTGATCTGCCCGGCGTACCCCAGCACCACCGTCATGCCCAGCACGGCGACCGCGTAGGTGGCCGCCTGCATCAGGATGTTCAGCACGTACGAACTGAGCGGCAGCACCAGCGGCAGGACCGCCACCAGCAGGCCCAGCGCCACGAAGAAGGCCACCCTCAGGACCGGACGGCGGCGCGCGGCGTGCGGCGCGGCCTGCCCGTTCAGCGGCGCGGCGTCCACAGCGTAGGTCTTGTTCATGCTTTCTCCGAGACTTTTTCGCCGAAGATGCCCTGCGGCCGCAGCAGCAGGAAGATGAAGAGCAGCAGGAACGCGAAGGCGTCCTTGTACGGCACCGAGATGTAGTGCGCGCCGAAGCTTTCCACCACGCCCAGCAGCAGGCCGCCCACGATGGCGCCCGTGACGTCGCCGAAGCCGCCGATGACGGTGGCCGAGAACGCCTTCAGCGCGATGATGGAACCCATGCCGATGGACACGAACAGCACCGGCGACACGAGGATGCCCGCGATGCCGCCCAGCACGGCGCTGTAGACGAAGGTGAAGGCGATCATGGCGGCCACCGGAATGCCCACCAGCCGCGCCATGTCCTTGTCCTGCGAGGTGGCCTGCAGCTTCTTGCCCAGCAGCGTGTGCTCGAACAGGAAGTACTGGAATGCCACCGCGATGGCGGTGACCCCGAGGATGACCAGGTATTGCGTGTCCATGAACACGCCGCCGATCTCGATGCCGGCCGTCTCGAACACGCGCCGCATCGGCTTGGGCTGCGGGCCGAAGAAATACAGCACGGTGTTCTGCATGAAGATGGACGCGCCCAGCGTGCTGATGATGACGGGCAGGTAGGAACGGTGCCGCAGCGGGTAGTACACGCCTCGGTTGAACACCAGCCCGAACAGCGCCATCACGACCAGCGCCCCCGGAATGGCCAGCCAGTACGGCACGCCGGCCCCCATGAAGGCCACCATCGCGAAACCGCCCAGCATGGCGAAGTCGCCCTGCGCGAAGTTGACGACGTTGGTGGCGCGGATGATGAGCACGAAACCCAGCGCCACCAGCGCGTAGATCGATCCGAGCGCAAGCCCGGAGAACAGCACCTGCAGATTGATCGCCAAAGACTCCATTCCGTCTCCTCGGTGTGGAGGCGTTCCCGCCCGCGGCCCGGTTGCCACTCTTGCGCCGCGCCGCCACAAGGCAGTCGGCGGGACCGCGTGGATCACACGGGGCCCAGGCTTGCAGGACGGGGAACGTTCGTTGTCGTTGTGGACATGGCGCCGCGCCGGAAATCGTATGCGGCCTGGAGCCAGGCCGGCGCAGCGATGCACTGAACGCTTCTTTGCACCTCCTTGTTGCGGCGGGCGGGACGACGCGCGTCGCGTGCAGCCGCGGCTAACCGGCGCATTGCGCCGGGGCCGGCACGGTTTGCCGCGCGGCACGAAAGCCACGCTTGCCTTGACCGGGCCGGGTCTCCTATTTATGATCCGATCGGATATCGGTTTTGCCGGACTCTACTCCGCTCATCAGCGCGACGTCAAGGCAATCAAGGAGTTTGTTCATGCCCGCCGGGCTGAAGGCCACCCGTTTCGTGCAGGCCGCCGAACTTGGCGAGCGTCCGCTTGCCCGCCGCGTGTCGCTGGGCGACGAAGTCTACGAGACGCTGCTCTCGCAATTGGTGGCGCTGAAGATCCCGCCCAGCAGCCGCATCTCGGTCGATGCGCTGGTGCGCGAAATGGGCGTATCCCAGACACCCATCCGCGCCGCGCTGATCCGCCTGGAAAACGAGGGGCTGGTCGTGAAGACCCATAACGTGGGCTACAGCGCCGCGCCCATGCCCTCGCGCGACAAGTTCGAGCAGATCTATGACCTGCGCCTGCTGCTGGAGCCGTACGCGGCCGAGCACGCCACGCGGCGCCTGACGCCGGCGTTCTGCGACGAGCTGGCGATGGTGGCGCAGACGATGTCACACCCCGACGTCAGCGATGCCGAACGGGCCTATGGCAAGTTCGCCGTGCAGGATGCCAAGTTCCACGCACTGATCGCCGCCGAAAGCGGCAACGCGCTGGTGGCCGAAGCGCTGGCCCGTTCGTTCGCGCACAGCCACCTGTTCCGGTTGCGGTTCCATTCCGCCGTCACCGAAGGCGCGGTGCAAGAGCACGCGCACATCCTCGCGGCCATGGCGGCCCAAAATCCCTCCGCGGCGCGCGAAGCCATGGAAGCGCACATCGTGCAGTCGCGCGACCGCTGGCGCCCGTACTTCGACTCGATGGGCTGAGGGCGGGCTTGCCCGCCTGCGTGCTACACCGGGATGGGCGAGACCATGGGCTGGCCCGCGAAATGGCGCGCGGCGTTGTCCAGGAAACGCTGCAGCGCGGCCTGCATGGCCTGGGGCGAGGCGCCGCCCACATGCGGCGTCAGAATCAGATTTTCCAACTCCAGCAGTTCGGTCGGCGGCGCAGGCTCGCTCTCGTACACGTCCAGCCCCGCACCGGCAATGGTGCCGTCGCGCAGGGCCGTGGCCAGCGCCGCAGTGTCGACCACGCTGCCGCGCGCCGCATTGACCAGCACACCGCGCGGCCCCAGCGCACGCAGCACGGCGGCGTCGATCATGTGGTGCGTGGCTGCGCCACCCGGCGTCAGCACCACCAGGTAGTCGGCCCATGCGGCCAGTTCCGCCACGCTGCCGAAGTAGGCATGCGGCGCGTCTTCGACGCGACGGCGGTTGTGGTAGCCCACCTCCAGGTCGAAGCCCTGGGCGCGGCGCGCGATCTTGCGGCCGATGGCGCCCAGCCCCACGATGCCCAGGCGACGGCCCGAGAAGTGCGCCAGCGGCGGCAGTTCGTCGCGCCAACCGCCGGCACGGGTGTGCGCATCCAGCATGCGCAGCGAACGCGTGGCGGCCAGCAGCAGCGCAAACGCATGGTCGGCCACGCATTCGGCGTTGGTGCCTGCGCCGTTGGCCAGCGCGATGCCCAGGCTGCGGGCGGTATCCAGGTCGATGTTTTCGTAGCCCGCGCTGATGGCGCACACCAGCTCCAGCGCCGGCAGCGCGCGCATCTCGTCGCCGCGAAAACCGGTGGCACCGTTGGTCAGCACGGCGCGCACGCCGGCGCGGGCGGCTTCTGCCACGGCGGCGGCGCGTGCCTCGCGGGCGGGCGCGTAGTGGACATCGTAGTGTTCGCGGATGCGCGACAGGAGTTCGTCGGGAAGATGAACGAGGATCAGCAGAGCAGGCTTCATGGTGCAGCGCAGAGACGGAGGAAGGACAACGCCCGGTAGCATGTCAGCATCGGCGGGGGTTGTCGACCGCATCAGCGACGCGTCCCGCGCGGCGCGACGGCGATCGTATTTGCGCGTGCGGCCGGACATGCCATCCCGACATTGATCCTTATGAACATTTTTATGGCCTGAAATAGGCTGTTTTGGTTCTATTCGTGGCCCTACAGTGGTGGCTCCCCAACGATTTTCAGGAGTCCTCCATGAGCCGCATCGTCATCCCCGCCGCCGAAACCGCCACCGGCGCCACCGCCGAGGTCTACGCCCGCATCCGAAAGAACACGGGCGGCAAGGTACCCAACGCGTACGGCGCGCTGGGCCATCTCGCACCGCGTGCGCTGGCGGCCATTCTCGATGCCGAGGAAGCATTGGCCGCGGGTTCGCTCAGCCGGCAGGAGCGCGAGACGGTCAAGCTGCTGGTCAGCGCGCAGGTGGGCTGCGATTACTGCGAAGCCGCGCACACCCTGATGGGCAAGCTGGCGGGCCTGCCGCCCGAGGCACTGCGCGCCATCCGCGCCGGGCAGCCTACCGGCGAGGCCAAACGCGATGCCCTGGTGCGTTTCGTTCTGGCATTGCTGAATTCCCGCGGCACGCTGGCGCAGGGCGAGGTCGACGCCGTCCGCGCGGCCGGCTACACCGACGTGCAACTGGCCGACATCTCGTTTGCCGTGGCGTTGATCACGTTCACCAACGTATTCAACCGCATCAACGACACGGTTGTGGACTTCCCGCCGGTCGCGTGATGGCGCCGGATGCCCGCGCGACGGTGCAGTGCCGTCAGCCCACCTGCACCTCGATACGGCGCGGTTGCGCGGCCTGCGAGCGCGGGATGCGCAGCGTCAACACGCCGTCCTTCAGATTGGCGTCGATGGCCGCGCT
>Ga0182743_1001459_pt1 | contig 23004 bp, 22 predicted proteins | sample eDN3rd30CKraftOP_FD_128522 | JGI IMG/M metagenome (GOLD analysis project Ga0182743, IMG submission 128522) | Enriched Organic Plus compost microbial communities from Emeryville, California, USA - eDNA 3rd pass 30_C Kraft OP (version 2) (version 2) ... | reverse complement strand
GGAAGGCCGTCAGCCCGCCGGCACGGAGGATTTCGGCTGCGGTGTCGACGGAGGAGGCGGGGAGGACTCGCGTGACGATTTTCGGAGCGTTCTCGGTCATGGAAACGTTATAAGTCAGACGCCGCATCAAGTCAGGGCAGGCAGGGGTGGACATCGCCTTTCCCCCGGTGTCTGCTCCGCCCCACCAGACAGCAACGGGAGACGCCGTGTCCACGCTCTATATCCATCATTCCGCTTTTGCTGAACACCAGACGCCGGCGGGCCATCCCGAGCGCCCGGACCGCTATCGCGCCGTCGAGGCCACCTTGTCGCAGGAAGCCTTCAAGGGCCTGCAGCGCGACACCGCGCCGGTCGCGCCGGTCGAGGTCACCCGCTACGCGCACACGGATGCCTATGTGGACGCGCTGGAGAAGGTGCGGCCGAACGAGGGGCACGTCTATCTGGACGGCGATACGGTGATGGAGCCGACCACCTGGGAGGTGGTGCTGCGCGGCGTGGGCGGGACGCTGAAGGGCATCGACGCGGTGATGGAAGGCCGTGCGCAGAACGTCTTCGTCGGCTGCCGCCCGCCGGGCCATCATGCCGAAAGCCAGCGCGCGATGGGCTTCTGCCTGTTCAACAACGTGGCCATCGGCGCCCGCCACGCGCAGAAGAAGCATGGGCTGGAGCGCGTCGCCATCGTCGATTTCGACGTCCACCACGGCAACGGCACGCAGGAAATCTTCTATTCCGACCCGAGCGTCCTGTACGCCTCGACCCACCAGATGCCGCTCTATCCGGGCACCGGCGCGCGCAGCGAGACGGGCGAGGGCAACATCTTCAACGCGCCGCTGGCGCCGGGCGACGGCGGCTCGGAGCTGCGCAACGCCTTCGAGAACCACATCCTGCCCGCGCTCGACACCTTCAAGCCGGAGCTGATCATCGTCTCGGCCGGCTTCGACGCCCATGTCCGCGACCCGCTGGCCAGCCTGCGCATGGTCGAGGACGACTTCGCCTGGGTGACGCGCCAGATCCGCGACAAGGCCGAGAAGCTGTGCGAGGGCCGTCTGGTCTCGGTGCTCGAGGGCGGCTACGACCTCGAAGGGCTGAGCGGCTCGGTGGCCGCGCATGTCACGGAGCTGATGCGTGGCTGAGGAACGCCCCACCACCGAAGGCACCGCCGACGTCGCCGGCCTCTCCTTCGAGAACGCGCTCGCCGAGCTCGAGCGGATCGTCGCGGCGCTGGAGCGCGGCGACGTGCCGCTGGAGACCTCGATCGCGCTCTACGAGCGCGGCGATGCCCTCAAGAAGCATTGCGACAGCCTGCTCAAGGCGGCCGAGGCGCGGGTGGAGAAGATCACCACCGACGCCTCCGGCAAGCCCACCGGCGTCGAACCGCTCGACGACGTCTGAGCGGGGTATCGGGGCATGTTGACGGCCTATACCTCTCGCAGCGGTGCGGTGGTCTCGGACGAGCCGCACGGAGAAAGCCTGCCCGAAAGCTGCGTCTGGCTCGATTTGCTCAACCCGACCTCCGAGGAGGACGCCATGGTCGAGCAGCGCGTCGGCGTGGACGTGCCCTCGATCGAGCAGATGAGCGAGATCGAGAGTTCGAGCCGCATGTATATCGAGAACGGCGCGCGCTACCTCACCATGACCTTGGTGGCCGACGCCGAGGGCGAGAAGCCGCATGTGGCCGCCGTCACCTGCATCCTCGCCGGCAACCGCCTGGTCACGGTGCGCCACGACGAGCTGCGCGCCTTCACCGCCTACAGCCTGCAGATCCGCCGCTCCGGCACGCCCCCGAAGAACGGCGAGGCGGCCCTGATGGGGCTGCTCGAAGTCATCATCGATCGCGCCGCCGACCTCACCGAGAAGATCGGCGCGTCGGTGGACGAGATCTCGCAATGGGTCTTCGAGCAGAACGTCGTCCGCGCAACGCGCCGCCGCAACTACCGCGCCGTGCTGCGCGCCATCGGCCGCAAGGGCGGCGTGCTGTCCATGGCGCGGGAAAGCCTGGTCAGCATTTCGCGCGTCCTGCTGTTCCTCTCGGCCGACACCAGCGAGAAGTCGGTCAGCAAGGACTCCCGCGCCGAGCTGCGCACCATGCTGCGCGACGTGCGCTCGGTGCTCGACCACATCACCTTCCTGTCGGACAAGATCACCTTCATTCTCGATGCCGCGCTCGGCATGGTGACGCTGGAGCAGAACGATATCGTGCAGGCGTTTTCGGTGGTTTCGGTCGTGCTGATGCCGCCGACCCTGATCGCCTCGGCCTACGGCATGAACTTCCACAACATGCCCGAGCTGAGCTGGACCTATGGCTACCCGCTCGCGCTTCTTGCCATGCTGCTTTCTTCGGTCCTGCCGTTCCTGTTCTTCCGCTGGAAACGCTGGCTCTGACGCAAATCTGCACGAAAGGCACAATCCCAAGCCATCGGATTAAGGATTCTACATAGAATTTGGGTCATTGGGTTTGCGTCCCTGGGGGGAGGGCAATCCCATGTATCGCGTGTTTTCCTGCATCGCGTACCAGCACGATTGGCGCCTGACGGTCATCGCGGCTCTTGTCTGCCTCGTCGGCGCCGTCACCACGCTGCGGCTTTTCCAGCGCGCCCGTGATACGGCGGGCTCCACGCGCGCGACATGGCTCGGCCTTGCGGCCTTTGCCGGCGGCGCCTCCGTCTGGGCCACCCATTTCGTCGCCATCCTCGCCTACCAGGCCGGTGTCCCCGTCGGCTACGAGATCGCGCCCACGCTGATCTCGCTCGTGCTCGCGGTTGTCGTGGGCGGTGCGGGTTTCTGGATCGCGCTCCTGCCCGGCGCGGCCAGCATGGTGGTCGGCGGCGCCATCGCCGGCATCGGCTATACCCTGATGCACTACATCGGCATGACGGCGCTTGAACTGCCCGGCACCCTGCATTGGGACCTGGTGCCGCTGACGGCGTCCGTCATGGCGCCGCTGCTGCTGATGATGGTCGCGCTGCTGGGGGCGGGCTTCGCCCGCAACGACCGCAGCGCCGGCATGGCGGTCGGCACGGGCGCCTTCTTCCTCGGCATCGTGGCGCTGCACTTCGTCGCCATGTCGGGCCTCACCGTCACGCCCGATCCCTCGCTCGGCGTCGAGCCCGGCGCGGTGGACAGCGCCGTCCTGGCGGTCGCGATCGCCGTGGTCACCTTCACGCTGCTGACGATCGCGCTGGTGTGCATCTATGTCGACCGCAAGCTCCAGCAGGAGCAGGTCGAGGAAGAGACGCGGCTGCACGCCTTCGCGGATGCCTCGGTGGAAGGCATCGTGCTCTGCGACGGCGACACCATCGTCGACGCCAATGTCAGCTTCGAGAAGCTGATCGGCGCCCCGGTCGCCGCGCTCGTCGGGCGCGGCTTCGCCAGCTTCCTGGTCGACGACAAGATCGATCTCAACGACCTCGAACGCTTCCCCATGGAAGCCGAGATCTGCTCCGAACTCGACGTGCTCATTCCGGTCGAACTGGTGGCGCGCGACGTGCCCTTCCGCGGCGGCACCCGCCGGGTCTATGCCGTGCGCGACCTCAGCGAGCGCCGCGCCGCGCAGCGCCGCATCCACCACATGGCCTATCACGACGCGCTGACAGGCCTGCCCAACCGCGCCTTCTTCAGCGAGGCGCTGCGCGATGGCCTGCTGCGCGCGGAGCGCGAGGGCGAGGAAGTGGCGATCCTCTGCCTCGACCTCGACCGCTTCAAGGAAGTGAACGACATCTTCGGCCACCAGGCCGGCGACCAGTTCCTGCAGACGGTGGCGCGCGACATGCAGGCCGTGCTCAAGCCCGGCGAAATCCTCGTGCGCATCGGCGGCGACGAGTTCGTCGTCATGCAGCACGGCATGGCCCAGCCCTCCGGAGCCTCCGAACTGGCGGAGCGGCTGGAGCGGGCCGTCACCAAGGACATCGAGGTCGGCGGCGTGATGCTGCGCGCCGGGGTGAGCATTGGCATCGCCATCTATCCGCAGGATGGAACCGAGGCGGAGGTGCTGCACGGAAACGCCGATGCCGCGCTCTACCGCGCCAAGCAGGAGGAGCGTGGCTCCTACCGCTTCTTCAAGCCGGAAATGGACCTCGCCCTGCGCGACCGCCGCACGCTGCAGAGTGAAATGCGCCAGGCGCTCGCCCGCGGCGAATTCTGCGTCCACTACCAGCCCCAGGCGCGGACGGCCTCCGACGAGATCTCAGGTTTCGAGGCACTGCTGCGCTGGGAGCATCCGACGCGCGGCCTGATCGGCCCGACCACCTTCATCGCGGCGGCGGAAGAGACCGGCTTCATCATCGAGCTTGGCGAGTTCGTCCTGCGCACGGCCTGCGCCGAGGCGGCGAGCTGGGACAAGCCGCTGACCATCGCGGTCAACCTGTCGCCGGTCCAGGTGCAGCACGGCAATCTGGTCGATACCGTCCGCGGCATTCTCGAGGAGACCGGGCTCGATCCGGCGCGCCTCGAACTCGAGATCACCGAAAGCGTGCTGATCCACGATTTCGACCGTGCGCTTACCGTGCTCAACGGCCTCAAGGTGCTCGGCGCCTCCGTGGCCATGGACGATTTCGGCACCGGCTATTCGTCGCTGGCCTATCTGCAGGCCTTCCCCTTCGACCGTATCAAGATCGACCGCTCCTTCATCGCACGCCTTGAAAGCCACCCGCAGTCGGAGGCGATCATCCGCGCCATTGTCGGTCTGGGCCGTGGTCTCAACGTGCCGGTGACGGCCGAGGGCGTGGAAACGCCCGAGCAGCGCCTGTTCCTCAGCGCCCTGCAGTGCCACGAGATTCAGGGCTTCCTGATCGGCGAGCCGAACCCGATCCAGGCTTTCCACACCGTCGTGCGTTCGGCCAAGGCCGGCGAGGGCGCCGATAAGAACACCGCCGCGGCCTGATCCCCTGGGCGCGCCCCTTGCCCGTGACCGTGGCGGCGCTCAGACGTGCTGGCCGCCGTTGACGTGGATCTCGGCGCCGGTGACGTAGGACGACGGCTCGTTGCACAGGAAGTAGATCACGCTGGCGACTTCCTCCGGCCGCCCGAGGCGGCGCAGCGGGAACTGCTCGACCAGCTTTTCCGTGCCCGGTGAAAGGATCGAGGTGTCGATCTCGCCCGGCGCGATGGCGTTGACGCGGATGCCGAGCGGGCCGAAATCGGCCGCCATCTCGCGCGTTAGCGCGGCCAGGGCCGCCTTCGAGGTGGCGTAGGCCGAGCCCGCATAAGGGTGCACCCGCGAGCCTGCGATCGAGCTGACATTGACCACCGCGCCATGCGCCTGGCGCAGTTCCTCGGCCAGCCCGCGCGCCAGCATGACCGGCGCGAAGAAGTTGACCTGGAAAACCTTCTGCCAGTCTTCCAGCGCCGTCTCGATGGTGCCGAGGCGGCTGCCGTCGGGAGCCTTGGGCGAGACTCCGGCATTGTTGACGAGCGCGTGCAGCGCACCGCCGTCGAGCCGCTTGCGCACCTCGGCTATGCCCTCGATCGTGTTCTGCGGATCGGCGAGGTCGATCTGCAGATGGTCCTCCGGGCCGGCCGCCCACGGGCAGTTCTCGGGAAAGGCGTGGCGCGAGCAGGTGATGACGCGCCAGCCCGCCGCCGAGAAGCGCTTGACGGTGGCGTGGCCGATGCCGCGCGAGGCGCCGGTGAGGAGAAGCGTGCGTCGTTCGTTGGACGGCATGGTGATCCGGATTCTTCAGGGAAACAGCCGCGCGCCCGTTGACCAGGGCGCGTCGGGCGTCGGACGGCGGAACACGAAGCGGTCGTGCAGCCGGGAGGGCTGGTCCTGCCAGAACTCGATCGAGAGCGGCGCGATGCGGAAGCCGGTCCAGTGGGGCGGGCGCGGGATCGGGCCGTCACCGTAGCGCGCAGTCACCGCCGCAACGGCGGCTTCGAGCTCCTCGCGGCGGGCCAGCGGGCGCGACTGCTCGGAGGCCCAGGCGCCGATGCGGCTGCCGCGCGGGCGGGTGGCGAAATAGGCATCCGCCTCCTCGTCGCTCACGCGCGACACCGGGCCGCGCACGCGCACCTGGCGACGCAGGCTTTTCCAGTGAAAAACGCAGGCGGCGCGACCCGTCGCCTCAAGTTGAACACCTTTTTGACTTTCGGTGTTTGTGTAGAAGACGAAGCCGTGGTCATCCACGGCCTTCAACAGGACGATCCGCACGTCGGGCAGTCCATCCGCATCCACTGTCGCAAGTGCCATCGCGTTCGGATCGTTGATCTCCAAACGCCCGGCTTCGGCAAGCCAGCGGGAAAACAGGGCAAATGGGTTGCTGTCCGGCGGCGAGTCACCGGACATTAACGTTCCCGGGTGTCCATTGGTGTCTGTTTGATGCATTGTGCTGCGGTGTCGATGAAGCTTCGTGTACCTCACCGTCTCTATAGCCGATCCTGTGCGGCGCGTCCCGTCTTCCTACGTGCCGGCGGTGCCATTCTGTTGGCGCTGGCGCTCGGCGGTTGCAGCATGAGTCTCGGCATGCTGGGCGGTAGTGGCGACGAGCCGCAGACCACCGGTAGCGTGCAGTCCACCACCATGGCGGCGCCGACGGCTGAGGTGAGCAGCGCCCCGCTGCCCCCGCCTGTCGGCAGCATCAGCACGGCGGATTCCGGAAGTGCCGCAGCCCCCGGTGGTGGCGTTACCCTCAATTCCTCGGACTGGAACTATGCCCGTGGTGCACTCGGCCTGGCGCTGACCAGCACCGAAGCCGGCCCCCCGGTGCCGTGGGCCAATCCGGAAACCGGCACCCGTGGCGCGTTCGCGCCGAAATCCGCGGCCGTCATCAATGGCGGCCAGACCTGCCGCGATTTCACCGCGCACCAGGTCGAGGAAGGCCGCGAAGTGGAGCTGTCGGGCCGTGCGTGCAAGGATGCCGACGGCCAGTGGAAGATCGCCGACCTGCGGCCGACCTCGGCGGCCCTCTGACGGGCGTTGCATTTCAGCAACATCACTCCATATGGACCTGAGAAACGGAAGGCGCACGGCCTTCCCGGGGAGCAGTGGTCCGAATGCGCGATCCGTACACAGTTCTGGGAGTGGCCAAGTCGGCCTCGGCGGCGGACGTCAAGAAGGCGTTCCGCAAGCTCGCCAAGCAGTACCATCCCGACCGTAATCCGGACGATCCGAAGGCCAAGGAACGCTTTTCCGAGGTCAATGCGGCCTATGAGCTGCTGGGCGACGAGGCCAAGCGCGCGCAGTTCGACCGCGGCGAGATCGACGCCGAGGGCAAGCCGCGCTTCCAGGGCTTCGAGGGCTTCGCCAACCGCGGCCGGGGCGCCGGGGCGGGCGGTTTCCACGAAGGCTTCGAGACGTTCACCTGGGGGGGCGGCGGTGGCCGGCAGGCGGGCGCGGGCGCTGGCGGCTTCTCGGCGGAAGATCTCTTTTCCAATCTCTTCGGTGGCGGCACGGCCGGCTTCCGCGAGCCCCCGCGCAGTGGCGGCGGCTTCCGCAGCAGCACGCCGCCGCGGCCGGGCCAGGATGTCAGCATCGAGGCCGCCGTTCCCTTCGCCACCTGGGCCAAGGGCGGGAAGGCGCGCGTGACCCTGGCGGACGGCCGCGAGGTCGACGTCACGATTCCCGCCGGCATCGACGAAGGCAAGGCCATCCGCCTCAAGGGGCAGGGCTATGCCTCGCCCAATGGCGGGCGCCCGGGCGATGCGCTGATCACGGTGCGCGTCATCCCGCACCCGCAGATCCGCGCCGAGGGCAACAATCTGCGCGTCGACGTGCCGATCACGCTCTATGAGGCGGTGCTTGGCGCCAAGGTGCGGGTTCCCACCGTGAGCGGCGCGGTCGAGGTGACGGTGCCGCCGCGCACCACCGGCACGCGCACGCTGCGCCTCAAGGGCAAGGGCATCAAGAACGAGGCCGGCACGGGCGACCTTCTGGTGTCGCTGCGAATCGTCCTTCCGGATGGCCCCGATGCCGAGCTTGAGGCGCTGGCGCGGCGCATGCAGGACGGCGCTCCCTACGATCCTCGCAAGAACAGCGCCTAAGCAGGGCGCAAGCTTTGCATCACGCTGTCTTGAAGACGCTCGCTCGCCATGCCATAGGGTGAGCCGCCTTCCAGAACAGTGAGATCCCATGACGATCGGACAAGGCTTGATGGCCGGAAAGCGGGGCTTGATCCTGGGCGTCGCCAACAATCGGTCGATCGCCTGGGGTATTGCCCGTGCCTGCGCGGACCAGGGCGCCAAGCTGGCGCTGACCTACCAGGGCGATGCGCTGCGCAAGCGCGTCGAGCCGCTGGCGGAGGAGCTTGGCGCGCTGGTGGTGGGCCATTGCGACGTCACCGACGCCGCCTCGATGGACGCCGTGTTCGTCGAGGTCGAGAAGGCGTGGGGCGGGCTGGACTTCATGGTCCACGCGGTGGCCTTCTCCGACAAGAGCGAGCTGGACGGCCGCTACATCGACACCTCGCGCGACAACTTCGCGCGCACGCTCGACATCTCCTGCTATTCCTTCACGGCCCTGGCGCAGCGCGCCGAGAAGCTGATGGACAAGGGCGGCTCGCTGCTGACCCTGACCTATTACGGCGCCGAGAAGTGGATGCCGCACTACAACGTGATGGGCGTGGCCAAGGCGGCGCTGGAGGCGAGCGTCCGCTACATGGCGGCCGATCTCGGCTCCCGCAACATCCGCGTCAACGCGCTCTCGGCCGGGCCGATCAAGACGCTCGCGGCCTCCGGCATCGGCGATTTCCGCTACATCCTGAAGTGGAACGAGCTGAACGCCCCGCTGCGCCGCACGGTGACCATCGAGGAAGTCGGCGATGCCGCCCTGTATTTCCTGTCCGACCTCGGCCGCGGCGTGACCGGCGAGATCCATCACATCGACGCCGGCTACCACATCGTGGGCATGAAGAATCCCGAGGCGCCTGATATCTCGGTGGTCGGCAACAAGGATTAAGCCGGAGCGTTTCCGTGCAACTCGCGGTTCCGCTCTGCATCGTTCGGCACGGCGAGACCGACTGGAACGTCGAGGGCCGGCTGCAGGGCCAGAAGGACATCGCCCTCAACGGGCGCGGCCGCGCCCAGGCCGAGGCCGTGGGCCGCGAGCTGGCGCGGCGGCATCCGGAAATCACGGGCTTCGACTTCGTCTCCAGCCCGCTTCTCCGCGCCCAGGAAACCATGCGCATCCTGCGCACCGCGCTGCGTCTCGAGCCCGGCCATTACGCCATCGACGACGACCTGCGCGAACTGACCTTCGGCTTGTGGGAAGGCTTCACCTGGAGCGAGGTCCGCGACCACGATCCGGCCGGCGCGGCGGGCCGCGAGGCCGACAAATGGGCCTTCGTGCCCCCGGGCGGCGAGAACTACGCCATGCTGGCCGAGCGCATAGCCCGCTGGCTCGGCACCATCGAGCGCCCGACGCTCGCGGTGACCCATGGCGGCGTGGCGCGGGTGCTGCTCGGCCTCCTCTGCGGCATGAACTCCGCCGATGTCCCCCTGCAGGAGATCACGCAGGGCCGCGCCATGATGTTCGAGGCCGGCGACTACCGCTGGATCTGAGCGTTCAGGCCGAGCGGCTGGCGGGCTCGGTGTCCGTGCTGTCGGACTCTGCCTTGCCGGTGATGTGGTCGAAGGAGTCGATCGGCAGCGCCCGGCTGAAGAGATAACCCTGCATCTCGATGCAGGCTTCGCCGATCAGCATCGCCAGCTGGCTTTCGGTCTCCACGCCCTCCGCCGCCACGAGCAGGTCCAGCCCCCGCCCGAGCCCGGCCACCGCCTTCACGATGGCGTCTGCCTGGTGCGAGGTGCCGAGCTGCGCGATGAACGAGCGGTCGATCTTGATCTTGTCGACGGGGAAGGACTGCAGATTGGCGAGCGACGAGGCGCCGGTGCCGAAATCGTCGATGGCGATGCGCACGCCCATCGCCTTCAGCGCGCCGAGCACGCTCAGCGCCCGCGCCGGCTGGTGGATCAGCACGCGCTCGGTGATGTCGATCTCCAGGCGGTCCGGCTCCAGCCCGGTTTCCGCCAGCACGCGGATGATGGTGGCGGCCAGGTCGCCCTGCTGGAACTGCATGGGCGAGACATTGATCGCCAGCCGCAGCTTGTTGGGCCAGGTGGCGGCCTCGCGGCAGGCTTCCTGGATGGCCCAGGCCCCGAGCGAGGTGATGTAACCGAAATCCTCGGCCACCGGGAGGAAGACGTTCGGCGCCACATTGCCGAGCCGCGGATGCCGCCAGCGCATGAAAGTCTCGAAGCCGATCACCTCGCCGTCCGGCTTGGTGAGCGGTTGGTAGGACAGCGAAATCTCCTGCCGCCGCAGAGCCCCGCGCAGGTCCTGCGCCAGCGAATAGCGCTCGCGCAGGTCTTCATCCATTTCCTGCTCGAAGACGCAGGGCGCGCCGCGTCCGCTCTTCTTGGCGCGATAGAGCGCCATGTCGGAGCGCGACAGCAGCGTCTCGGCGTCCGTGCCGTGGTCGGGATAGACGGCGATGCCGATGCTGAGGCCCACCGTCGTTGCCGTGCCGCCAAGGTCGAAGGGGCTGTCCAGCGCCGCGATCAGGCGCTCCGACACCTGCAAAGCGGTGGAGGGCTGCGCGCCGGTCGACAGCGAAATGGCGAACTCGTCCCCGCCGAAGCGGCCGATCATGTCATAGGGCCGGATGGCGTTGCGCAGGCGCGCGGCCACATCGCGCAGCAGTCGGTCGCCGGCCGCATGGCCGAACAGGTCGTTGACACCCTTGAAGTGGTCGAGGTCGAGCGCCAGCACCGCCAGCGGCTCGCCGGTGCGCTCGGCACGCCGGATGTCCTGGTCCAGCCGCTCGCAGAAGGAGAGGCGGTTCGGCAGGTTGGTCAGGGCGTCGTGATAGGCGAGGAAGTGGATGCGCTCCTCGTCGTCGCGGCGCTGCCGGAGATCGCGGATGGCATAGATGCGGCGCTGGCGCTTGCCGCGGCCGCGGGTCGAAGCCAGCACCTCCACCGGAATGGTGGTGCGGTCCTGGGCGAACATCTCGGTCTCGATCCGCTCCTTGCTGTCGCCGGCGGCGAGCAGCAGGGCGGGATCGGGGAAATGGTCGGCAAGACGCGTTCCGGCAAGCGAGGAACAGCGCGCCCCGACCATGCGGGCGAAGCTGATATTGGCGGCGCGGATGCGCTCGCCCTCGCAGATCAGCACGGCATCCAGGGTGGCGAGCAGGAGTTCCCTGCGCCGGCGCATCTCCAACACCGTCGACCAGATGACGAAGGCCAGGGCGGCGACGGCGACAACCGAGGCGGCCACGCCGATAAGCCATCCGGTAGACAGTGCGGATACTTGCGAGGGCACGGGAGCCGATCGGTTGTAATGATCCACCACGCGCATTGCGCGCGTGCGCAAGGCGAAATCTAGGCGCGCCCGATGCCGAGAAGCTGAAACCCGGCGGTCTAATTTGATTCAAAACGTGCGGAAGGGCGTCCTGCGGAGGCTCAGCGCACGAGCCAGGCCACCGCTTCGACATGCGCTGAATGGCGGAACTGATCCACTGGAATCACACGCGAAATCCGGAAACCGGCGTTCTGCAGAAGGCGCAGGTCGCGGCCCAATGTGGCTGGTGCGCAGGAGACTGCGACAGCCCGCCGCACCTGGCTCTCCGCCAGCGCGCGGCTCTGCGCCTCCGCGCCCGCCCGCGGCGGGTCGAACACAACCGCGTCGAAGCTCTTCATCTCGGCGGCGCTGAGGGGACGGCGGAACAGGTCACGCCGTTCCGTTACCACCGGCAGCAGGCCGGCCGTGTTGCGGGCGGCGCGGTCGAGCGCCGCGAGCGAGGCGGCGTCGGTCTCGACGGCCGTGACGCGGGCGCGCTCGGCCAGCCGCAGCGAGAACGTGCCCGAGCCGGCAAAGAGATCGGCCACGGTGCGCGCCTCGCCGACACCCTCCAGGACGAGGGCGGCGAGCGCATCCTCCGCCGCCTGCGTCGCCTGCAGGAAACCGCCGGGCGGCAGCACCACCTCGGCCTTGCCGAAGCGCACCAGGGGCGCACGCGCCTCGATCAGGGTTTCGCCGTGGACGCTGAGCCGCGCCAGATCGTTCTTTAGCGCGGTGGAGGCAAGGTTCAGCCGCAGCGCCTCCGGCACGCGGCCCAACCCGCGAAGGTCGATGTCGAGGCCTGAAAGCGTTGCCGTGACAATGGCATCGACCGGCTTGTGAAGGCCCCGCACGCAGAAGGCCAGGGCCCGCACGATCTCCACGGCGGGCTTCAGCTCGGGCGCGAGCACCGGACAGTCATGCTCGCCGAGATCGACCACCGCATGCGATCCGGCCTCCATGAAGCCGACGCGCATCGCCTTGTCGGCGCCCATGCGGGCATGCAAGGCCGCGCGGCGGCGGCCCGCGCCGTGGGCATCCAGGCACGGTTCGACATCGGCCCGGATGCCGGCGAAGGCGAGCGCATCGACGACCAGCGAACGCTTCCAGGCAAGCTGCGCCGCGGGCGCGAGATGGCGCAGCCCGCAGCCGCCGCAGGCGGGGGAGTCGGGATTGAAGGCGCGCTCGGGGCTTGGCTCGACAATGCCGAGCAGCTTCGCCTTGCCCGAGGCCGAGGGCGCGACCTCGACCAGCTCGCCGGGCAGGGCGCCGGCGATATAGAGCGGGCCGTCCGGCGTTTCGGCAATGCCGTCGCCGCGATGTCCCAGCCGGGCGATGCGGACAGGATCGGTCATGGCGGGAAGATCGTCAGGCGCGGCGCGGCAGGCGCGCCGGGCGTTCCAGCAGGCTGCGTGCGGTGCGCGCAATGCCCGGACCGTCGAGGCCGGCATGGCGGTACATCGCCTCGGGCGAATCCTGCTCGGTGAACTCGTCGGGAAGGGTGAGCGTGCGGATCTTGAGGCCCGCATCGAGCGCGCCTTCCTCGGCCAGCAGATGCAGGACCTGCGCGCCGAAACCGCCGCGCGAGCCTTCCTCCACTGTGATCAGCACTTCGTGCTCGCGAGCGAGCTTGAGAAGGAGTTCGCGGTCGAGAGGCTTGGCGAAGCGGGCGTCGGCGACCGTCGTGGTGATGCCCTCCAGGCCCAGTTCCTCGGCGGCCTCGGTGCAGGCGCGAAGCCTGGTGCCGAGCGAGAGCAGCGCCACATCCTTGCCGTGCCGCAGAACGCGGCCGCGGCCGATCGGCAGCACCTCGCCGCGCGCGGGCAGCTCGACGCCCACACCCTCGCCGCGCGGATAGCGCAGGGCGGAGGGCAGGTCGTCGATGGCCACCTGGGTGGCGATCATGTGCACGAGTTCGGCCTCGTCGGCCGCGGCCATGACCACGATGTCGGGCAGGCAGCAGAGATAAGCGAGGTCGAAGGCGCCGGCATGGGTTGGCCCGTCGGCGCCGACAAAACCGGCGCGATCCAGTGCAAAGCGTACAGGCAGGTGCTGGATGACCACGTCGTGAATGACCTGGTCGTAGGCGCGCTGCAGGAAGGTGGAATAGATCGCGCAGAAGGGCTTGTAGCCCTCGGTGGCCATGCCCGCCGCGAAGGTCACGGCGTGCTGTTCGGCAATGCCGACATCGAAGGTGCGTTCGGGGAAGGCCTGTCCGAACAGGTCGAGCCCGGTGCCGGACGGCATGGCCGCGGTGATGGCCACGATCTTGTCGTCGCGCCTGGCCTCGTCGATCAGGCTTTCCGCAAAGACGCGCGTAAAGCTCGGCGCATTGGCCTTGGCCTTGGCCTGCTCGCCGGTGGCGACGTCGAAGCGCACAACGCCGTGATATTTGTCGGCGGAGGCCTCCGCCGGGCCGTAGCCCTTGCCCTTCTGGGTGACGCAATGGACCAGGATCGGCCCCTGCTGGGCGTCACGCACATTGCGCAGGACGGGCAGGAGGTGGTCGAGATTGTGCCCGTCGATCGGCCCCACATAGTAGAAGCCGAGTTCCTCGAACAGCGTGCCGCCCATGGCGAGGCCACGCGCGAATTCCTCGGCGCGGGCGGCGCCGCGCTCGACGAATTTCGGCAGGTGCCGGGCCAGCCCCTTGCCGATCTCGCGGAACGAGCGATAGGCCCGCCCCGAGACCAGCCGCGCCAGATAGGCCGACATGGCGCCCGTCGGCGGGGCGATCGACATATCGTTGTCGTTGAGGATGACGATCAGGCGCGAGTTCAGCGCGCCGGCATTGTTCATGGCCTCGAATGCCATGCCCGCCGACATCGCGCCGTCGCCGATGACCGCGATGACGTTGCGCTCGTCGCCGGCAAGGTCGCGCGCCACGGCCATGCCGGAGCCCGCCGAGATCGAGGTCGAGGAATGGCCGGCGCCGAACGGGTCGTATTCGCTCTCGGCGCGGCGGGTGAAGCCCGACAGGCCGTTGCCCTTGCGCAGCGTGCGGATGCGGTCGCGCCGCCCGGTCAGGATCTTGTGCGGATAGGCCTGATGGCCGACGTCCCAGATCAGGCGATCGTTGGGCGTGTCGAAGACATAGTGCAGCGCCACCGTCAGCTCGACGACGCCGAGGCCCGCTCCGAGATGGCCGCCCGTCACCGAGACCGCGTCCACCGTTTCCTGGCGCAACTCGTCGGCGAGCTGGCGCAGCTTATCCTCCGGCAGTCTCCGCAGGTCGGCCGGCACGCGCACGGTGTCGAGAAGAGGGGTCTTGGAGTCGGTCACTGTCTGCCGAGGCTCATATGCATTGCCGAGGGGTACACGATGGACCGGGGCCGCGCAAACGGCCCCGTGTCGCGCCCGTGTTTTCGAGAGCTTCGCCTCAGAGCATTTCCAGCGGCCGCTTGCGGCGCGGTGCGGGGAACTCGCGCTCAAGGGCGGCGAAGTCGTCGGCGTCGAGCACCAGATCGGCCGCCGCGCGGTTGGCGCGCACATGCTCGGCATGGCTCGCCTTCGGAATGGCGATCACGTTGGGATCGCGCAGCACCCAGGCAAGCGCCACGGCGAAGGGCGAGACATTGTGCTTGCGGGCGATCTCGCCCAGCGCGCCCGAGGTCGGCAGGCGGCCCTGCTCGATCGGGCTGTAGGCCATCACCGGAACGCTGTTCTCGCTGAGGAAGGGCAGGAGGTCGTATTCCGGGCCGCGACGGGTCAGGTTGTAGAGCACCTGGTCGACCGCGCAGTTCTCGCCGTCGGTGACGTCGAGCAGCTCTTCCATGTCGTCGGTGTCGAAATTGCTGACGCCCCAATGGCGGATCTTGCCCTCGGCCTTCAGCCGCTCGCAGGCCTCCACCGTCTCCTCGAAGGGCGTGCCGCCGCGCCAGTGCAGGAGGTAGAGGTCGATGACGTCGGTGTTGAGGCGCTCGAGACTGCGCTCGCAGGCCGCGCGGACGCGGGAGCGGCTGGCGTTCTGCGGATAGAACTTGCTGACGAGGAAGACCTTTTCGCGGATGCCGCGCAGCGCTTCTCCGAGCATCTCCTCGGCGCCGCCGTCGCCATACATCTCGGCGGTGTCGACGAGCGTCATGCCGAGGTCGACGCCGAGGCGGATCGAGTCGATCTCGCGCTTCAGGCGGTCCGGGTGCTCGCCCATGAACCAGGTGCCCTGTCCGAGTGCCGGCACTGTCTCGCCGCCGGGCAGTGTGACCTCGCGCATTGGCTTCTCCCTGTTGGATCCAATCAAGAATGGTCCGGCGCTTGAAACATTACCGGAGTGGATGACGCAAGCGTCTCAGGCCTGTCCCAGCCGCACCAGCACGATTTCCGGCGGCACGCCGAAGCGCACCGGCACATGGCTGGTGCCGAGCCCGCCTGAGACGATCATGTGGCGGTTGTCCTCGACGATATGGCCATAGCGGAAGCGCTCGCCATAGGCCGAGGGTATGAAGGGGTTGGGAATGCCGGGAATATGGATCTGGCCGCCATGGGTGTGGCCGGCAAGCGTCAGCGCCACGCGGTCCGGCACGTCGACGAAGATGTCGGGCTCGTGGACCATCAGCACCACGGGATCGTCGGTGGTGATCTGCTTCAGCGTGCCGGGGAGGTCGTCCAGGCCGCGGAAGCGCGAGGGGCCGAGATAGATCGCGATCTGGTCGGCAAGGCCGGCCAGCCAGAACCTGCGGCCGGCCTTTTCCAGCAGCAGCGCCTCGTTCTCGAACAGGCGCAGGCCCGCCGCGATGATGGCGCCGCGGACCTTTTCGCGGTTGTGCCACCAGTCGTGGTTGCCGAGCACGGTGTAGACGCCGAGCGGCGCCTTGAGCTCGGCCAGCAGGCCCGCCCATTCGTGCGGCTGCACGATCTCGGTCTGGAAACGCTGCTTGGCCTCGTGGTCGCCGAGGTTGAGGATCAGGTCGGCGCCGAGCGCGTTGGTGGTGTCCACCACCTCGCGGATGCGGGCCTTGCTCATGTTCGGGCCGCCGGCGTGCAGATCGGCGATCACGGCGATGGTCAGGGGAAAGTCGGCTGGCCAGCTGGGGAGGGCGGGGCGGTATTCGCTCACGACGAGGCGCATGGACGGCTCGATATAGCCGGCATAGGCCGCCGTGCCGCTGCCGAGCGCGGCCAGGCCGCTGCCCAATCCGAGGAAGGCGCGCCGGGTCAACATCTGCGAAACCGTGAAATCCCTGTCTGCGAAACCGTGGCCGTGTGCGTTGTCGCGGAGAAGCAAATAGCCGTTGTCGGAGGATGAGGCGAGAATGTTAGGATCATTCGCCTGCCGGTGCGGCAGGATCGCGGCCGATTCCGACACTCTCCCGACGTTGCCTGCATGATCTACGAAGAACCGTTTGCCTCCTCGGCGCTGTGGGCGCGCCGTCTCGGCTTCTTTGCCGTGCCGGTCCTGCTCGTGGCCTGGCTGGTGCAGCGCACCGGCGGAGTGGGCCTGGTGCCGATGGCGGCGGTGGCGGCGGCGGTGGTGATTCTGGCGGTGCTGGCGGTGCTTCTGGCGCTGATGGCGTTCGCCTCGATCTGGATCAAGGGACGGCGCGGGGCGTGGTCGGCGACGGCCGGGCTGTTCGCCGGTCTGCTGGTGCTCGCCGGGCCGGCGGCGCTGGCCGTGGTGAGCTGGAATCTGCCTTTGCTGACAGACATTTCGACCGATACACAGGACCCGCCACGACCGGTCCACCTGCTCTCCGAGCGCGGTCCGGACGACAACGCCGCGGCCTATCCCGGCGCCGCCGCGGCCCGGCTGCAGGCCGAGGCCTATCCGGACATCGCGCCGGTGCGGCTGCCCGTCTCGGTGGACGAGGCCCAGGCGCTGGTGATGGAACTCGTCCACGCCCGCCGCTGGCGGGTGGTGGACGACGGCGGCGAAGGCGGCCCCCAGCGCCGCATAGAAGCCACAACCTTCATGCCCCTGCTGCACCTGCCCGAAGATGTGATAATCCGCATCCGCAGCGATGATGGTGGAGCGCGTGTAGATATGCGCTCGCTCTCAAGGATCGGCCAGTTCGACTTCGGCTCCAATGCACGGCGCGTGCGCAAATTCATGACCGATCTGAACACGACGGCGCGGTGAGCAGAAACCGCGCGGCTTCCGCGCGCACGAGGTTGCGTTCGACCAGATCCTCCAGATGCGCGAGGACCGACAGCGCGGCAGCTCCCTTCAGGGCAGGCACGAGGCCGCTATAAATCCGCTCGACGATTGCTTCCGGCGTGGCTGCGCCTTGGCGAACGGCTTCCAGGATCTGCTGTTCGCGCCCGTTGCGGTGCTGCAGCAGTTCGGCCGCACGCGCCGGGCCATCCTCGATCAGTTCGCCATGCGCGGGGTAATATCGCTGCTCGCTTCGCGCCAGCAGCCGCTGCAGCGAGGCGCGGTAGGCGCGCATGGAGCCTTCCGGCGGGGCGACGATGGTGGTGGACCACCCCATGACGTGATCGCCGGAAAAGAGCGCGTTCTCCTCGTGGAGCGCGAAAGCGAGGTGGTTGGCAATGTGGCCGGGGGTCGGCACCGCCTCCAATGTCCAGCCCGGCCCGGAGACGGTGTCGCCGCCAGTGAGAATCCGGTCGGGGGCGTAGGCGCGGTCGCCGCTTGCCTCCAGCGGATTGGCTTCTCCCTCTCGCAGTGGCCGGGCGAAGGAATGCGACGCACAGCCGAGCACCTCCGCGTCGCTCGCCGCCCGTAGCGCAGCCAACGCGCCGGTATGGTCGCGATGTGTGTGGGTGACGAGGATCGCCGTAATCTCTTCGCCGGCCGTGGCCGCCAAGATGGCAGAGACATGCGCGTCGTCGTCGGGCCCAGGGTCGATCACCGCAACCTGCCCGTGGCCGACGATGTGCGTTGCCGTGCCGGTGAAGGTGAATGGTCCCGGATTGTCCGCGACCAGTCGACGGACGAGAGGCGAGAGCCGGGTCAATTTAGCGTAAGGCTGTACTGGAGTCACAGACTACCACCTATACATCGGCGACAATGTCCGTCCCATCGTAGGCGATTCCCAGCATACCAAGGATCCGGAGGTCGGAGCCGTTGATCTGCTGTTCGTCGATGGCGACCATTCCTATAATGGTTGCCTGGCGGACCTCGGGAATTGGTGGCCGAATATCGAGGTCGGCGGTCATGTGGCGCTGCACGATTGCTATTTCGGCAATCCGGTCCAGGACGCCACGATCGACTTCATCAAGCGCGGCTGATCAGGCGCGGCGCGCGTCCGCTTTCCTGGCGCCCGGAAGCAATTGCACCCCAATCGCCAGCACAGACGCGCCGATGCCCACCGCGCAGACGCCCGTCCAGCCCCAGTCGGCCCAGGCATGGTTGCCGAAGGCGGAGCCAAGCGCTCCGCCGGTGAAGCGCAGGCACATATAGATCGTGTTGGCCCGGCTCATGCTCTCGGGGCTGAGCGCAATGTTGCGCGTCATGTTGGAGACGTGCCCGCTCTGCATGGCGAGATCGAGCAGGATGATGCCAATGACGAGGCCGGCCAGCATATTGCCGGTCGCCGCGAAGATCGCATAGGCGAGGATGAAGCCCACGCTGCTGACCAGAACGGTGATGCGCGGGCTGGCCCGGTCGGCCAGCTTGCCGGCATAAGGAGCGGCGCTGGCGCCGACCACGCCGACCAGTCCGAACAGCCCCGCGACTTCCGAGCCATAGTGTGCGGGCAGGCTGTAGAGGTGGAAGGCGATGGTCGTCCAGAAGGCGCTGAAGGCCGCGAACTGCAGCGCGCCAATGGCCGCCGTCTCGCGCAACAGCCGCTCGCGGCGGACCAATGTCCACAGCGAGCCGAGCAGGGCCGCATAGGTGCCGCGGAAGCTCGGCTGATCGCGGGGCAGGGTGGCGCCGAGCAGCACGATCAGCCCAAGCATGATGAGGGCGGCCAGGCCATACATTGCCTGCCAGCCGAAATGCGCACCGACGAAGCCCGATACCGTTCGTGACAGCAGGACACCGCAGAGCAGGCCGAACATTACAGTGCCGACAGCACGCCCGCGCTCCTGCGGCCCGGCGAGATGCGCCGCGAACGGAGTGAGGAGCTGCGGCACCACGCTGGTCAATCCGACGAGGAAGCTCGACACCGCAAGCCATTGCAGGCTAGGCGAGAATGCCGTGGAGAGCAGGGCCAGGATGGAGAGACAAAGGAGGATACGGATGAGCTTGCGCCGCTCCACCATGTCGCCGAGCGGCACGAACAGGAACAGTCCCACCGCATAGCCGGCCTGGGTGAGGATCGAGACCGTGCCGGCGGCACGTTCGCTGACGCCGAAGTCCCTGGCAAACTCCACCAGCAGGGGCTGGTTGTAGTAGTTGTTGGCCACCACCAGGCCGGCCGTCATGGCCATGATCCACAGTGTCGTGCGGGCAAGCGGTGTGTGTTGATTCATGTCCACCATTCAGCACGATATCGTTGCCGGGTATATGGGAGCCGGGCGCAAGACATGTTGCGTCTGGTGCAAGGTGAGGGCGGATGGCCGATCGTCTGGACATGATGGGAGTGTTCGTGAGGGTGGTCGAGGCGGGAAACCTTTCCGCTGCTGCCCGTGGCCTCGGCACCTCCCTCACGTCCGTCAGCCGCATGATGACGACGCTCGAGACGCGGCTTCAGACACGGCTTCTCATCCGGACGCCGCGCCATCTTTCCCTGACCGAGGAGGGGCGGCTCTATTACGAGCATGCCAAGCGCATCCTCGCCGATGTCGAGGCCGCCGAAGTCGCCTTCTCGGCGCATAACGGCCGCATGGTCGGGCGTGTCCATGTCAGCGCGCCAAGCCTGTTCGGGCGTTTGCGCGTGGCGCCGATCCTGCCGCAGTTCCTGGAGGACAATCCGGGAGTTTCGGTCGATCTCACTCTCGTCGATCGTCCGGTGAATCTGGTCGAGGAAGGCATCGACGTCGCCATCGAGGTCGGGAGGCTGCCTGATTCCAACCTCATCGTCCGCCATCTCGGCAATGTCGCCATGACGGTCTGTGGGGCGCCATCCTATTTGGACCGCCGCGGCCGGCCCCGGACACCGTCGGATCTAAAGGACCATGACGGAGTCGTCTTCATCTATGGCGGCGTGCAGAGCGGCTGGCGGTTCCGTGAGGGCGATGAACTGACCACCGTGGACGTGCCGATGCGGCTGCGTACCAACAGCCTGGAGGTTGCGGTGCACGCTGCGGTGGAGGGTGCGGGAATCGTCCGCGCGCCGAGCTGGCAGGTAGCCGAGCACATTGCCGCCGGCCGCCTCGAGCGCATCCTCGAAGATTATGAGCGGCCTTCCACTCGCCTGCAGGCGGTCTTCCTGCAGACCAGACTCCAGCCACCTCGCATCCGCGCGTTCCTTGATGTCCTGACCGCGCATTGCCGCCGCTGGATGAACGAGAACGGTGTGGGAGGGTGATCCCTCTTTGCGGTCGTATGCGACTGCACAGGCCTGCAACAGCACGAAAATCCGACCGGAAACGACCCCGCAATGAAGAAGGTTCTTCATCTGGCGAGGTTTGCTGTTGCGGCCTGCGTCAGGCCCGTCTATACGACGGCCTCGCCGGTCACGGAGTGTAGCGCAGTCTGGTAGCGCACCACGTTCGGGACGTGGGGGTCGCAGGTTCAAATCCTGCCACTCCGACCAGCGCCTTCCCGAAAATCCAACCATGCAACGCAGAGCCAGCGGGCGTTAACACGCGCCTGTTTTGTCGGGTCGACGAGCGATCGCCCGTTCTTTGCGGACCTTTGCCGGGCCTTCGTGTTTCCACTGACCGGCGAACCCGCTATAGGCGGCACCATGTCCGGCGCCGCGTCGCGGCGCCTCGCCGAATCCTTGTCGGGAGAATCATCATGGCCCTTCCCAACACCATGACCGCCATTGCCATCGCCCAGCCGGGCGGGCCCGAGGCCCTCCAGCCGACCACGCGCGACGTGCCGGTGCCAAAGGCAGGCGAGGTGCTGATCGAGGTCTGCGCCGCGGGCGTGAACCGACCCGACGTGCTGCAGCGCATGGGCAAATACGACCCGCCGCCCGGCGCCAGCGATCTGCCGGGCCTGGAAGTGGCCGGCCGTATCGCCGGTCTCGGCGAGGGCGTTTCGCGGTGGAAGATCGGCGATACCGTCTGTGCGCTCCTGGCCGGTGGAGGCTATGCCGAATACTGCACAGCGCCGGCCGAGCAGTGCTTGCCCGTGCCGAAGGGATTTTCCTTTGTCGAGGCGGCGGTTCTGCCCGAAACCTTCTTCACCGTGTGGAGCAATGTCTTCGATCGCGGGCGCTTGCAGAAAGGTGAGACCTTCCTGGTCCATGGCGGCTCCTCGGGCATCGGCACCACGGCCATTCCGCTCGCCAAGGCCTTTGGCGCACGCGTCTTCACCACGGCCGGATCGGCCGAGAAGTGCCAGGCCTGCGTCGATCTCGGCGCCGACCGCGCCATCAATTATCGCGAGGAGGATTTCGTCGAGGTCATCAAGACCGAGACGGGAGGGCGTGGTGTCGATGTCGTGCTCGACATGGTCGGCGGCGACTACATCCCGCGCACCATCAGCGTCATGGCCGTAGAAGGCCGCCATGTCAGCATCGCGTTCCTGCAGAGCCCCAAAGTCACACTCAACTTCTTCCCCGTCATGACCAAGCGCCTGACGCTGACCGGCTCGACGCTGCGGGCGCGGCCCGTGGCCGACAAGGCCGCCATCGCAAAGGCTCTGGAAGAAAAGGTCTGGCCGCTGCTTGAGAACCGAAGCGTCGAACCACGCGTTCACTCGGTGTTCCCGCTGGCGCAGGCAGCGGAGAGCCACGCACTGATGGAGACGAGCCAGCACATCGGAAAGATCGCGCTGGCCGTGAGGGACTGACAGACGGACCGATCTGCGCCGTGTCCGTCGGAGGGTTTGGACACGATGGGCACGGCAAACATCAACGATCGCACTTCGCTTGAGAAGCTTTATCCGCGCGAGCGGTTCGAGCAGGACGCTGCCCGCAACATCGCCGCAGATACGTCCGTGGTGCACGGGCTTCTTGTCACCAGCGCGCCCGATGAAAATGGCGCCTTTTCCGTTGCCGGGCTCAGCCGCCAGGTCGGCGAGGGCGATCCGGAAGGTGACAGCCTCTTCTTCATTCCGCATCTGCACGAGGCCGGCGAGGGGCTAGTCGCGGGGCCTTATGGCGGCGAGCGCGAGAAGGCGGACAGCGAGGCGAAAGTCGATCGGCGGGGCGCGGATTACAAGCGCTTTCTGGACCGTGTTCTGAAGGCCGTCCGCTCGGCCGAATTCAAGACTCCGATAGGCCGTTCCGACGAACGCGTGAAAGGCTTTCGAGGCGGCTGAATTGCGTATCGGATGAAGGTTTATTTTCCCGAGGAGTGAAAAAGGGCAATCAAATCAACGGCAAGGAAAAGTATCGAAAAGGTTGCCTTCTTCGTCCCTCACCCTATACTGCCCGCCTGGATAGCTCGCTCGACCGGGTTGTCCGGTAAATAAAGAATGGATCGTGTTTCACGATCTGACCCACCCCACGAAACGGGCTTCGCCTGCTTTCAAAAGGGGTGTTTGGGATAGGGAGAGAAGCGATGAAATTTTCCGTTAACGGGATAGTTGCGCGCACGGCGCTGGCGGGTATTGCGGCCGGCCTGGCGCTTGGGCCTATTTCTGCGTATGCGTGGGAGCCCGACAAGACGGTCGAGTTCATCGTGCCGGCCGGCTCCGGCGGTGGCGCCGACCAGATGGCACGCATGATCCAGGGCGTGATCCAGAAGCACGACCTGATGAAGCAGCCGAT
>Ga0182743_1001457_pt1 | contig 23045 bp, 19 predicted proteins | sample eDN3rd30CKraftOP_FD_128522 | JGI IMG/M metagenome (GOLD analysis project Ga0182743, IMG submission 128522) | Enriched Organic Plus compost microbial communities from Emeryville, California, USA - eDNA 3rd pass 30_C Kraft OP (version 2) (version 2) ... | reverse complement strand
TCTGGTCGCGCCGGAGCTGCAGGCCGCGCTGGGCCAGCCGGTGGTGGTGGAGAACAAGGGCGGCGGCGGCGGGCTGATCGGCACGTCCGACGTGGTGAAGTCCGCGCCCGACGGCTACACGCTACTGGTGGGTTTCAACGGGCCCATTTCCATCAACCCGACGTTGCTGCCGCAGACGCCGTACGACGCCCAGAAGGACCTGACGCCGATCACGCTGGCGGTGAAGGCCTCGCAGTTCCTGGTGGTGAACCCCAGCGTGCCGGCAAAGACGCTGGAAGAATTCATCGACTACGCCAAGAAGCAGCACATGAGCTACGCCTCGGTGTCGGTCGGCAGTTCGTCGCACCTGACGATGGAGATGCTCAAGCTGGCGGCCCACATCGACCTGACCCACATTCCGTACCGCGGCGCAGGCCCGGCCGTGGTGGACCTGGTGGGCGGGCAGGTGGACGCCGCCTTCCTGGTGCCAGGCAACATCCAGGAATATGCCAAGGAGGGCCGCGTGCGGCTGCTGGCCTCGTCCGGCGAGAAGCGCTTCGCCTCGGCGCCCAACGTGCCCACCGTGGCCGAGCGCGGTTTTCCCGGCTTCAACGCCACGTCGTGGATCGGTTTCCTGGCGCCGGGCGGTACGCCCAAGCCTGTCATCGATCGCCTGAACAAAGAGATGGTGCGCATCCTGAAGTCGCCCGCCATCCGCAAGCAGCTCGAGGACATGGAGTTCGACGTGGTGGCCACCACTCCGCAAGAGTTCTCGGCCTGGATCAAGGAAGATACCGAGCGCTGGGCCAAGGTGATCAAGACGGCGGGCGTCAAGGCCAACTGAACCACGCGCCTGTGCCGCCTGACGGGTGCGGCACAGGCGCCACAGGAATCTTATGCAACGACATTCCAGACTTTCCGGCAAGGCGGCGCTGATCACCGGCGGGGGCGGCGGCATCGGCGCGGCGACGGCGGCGCTGTTCTGCGCCGAGGGCGCGGCCGTGCTGCTGGTGGACGCCAGCGCCGAGGCGTTGGCGCGCACCGCCGCGGCCCTGGCGGAGGCTCAACCGCAGGCCCGCGTGGCGACCTTCCAGGCCGACGTGTCCGACGCGGCAAGCGCCGTGCGGGCGGTGGCGAAGGCCACCGAGGCCTATGGCCGGCTCGACATCCTGGTCAACAACGCTGCCATGCGCAACTACTCGGCGCTGGCCGAGGTCACGCCCGAGGAATGGCAGGCGGTGGTCTCGGTCAACCTGATCGGCACGTCCAACTATTGCAAGGCGGCGCTGCCGGCGCTGCGTGCCTCCGGGGGCGGCGCCATTGTCAACGTGTCGTCTTGCTATGCTGAAACGGGCCGCAAGGGCATGGGGCTGTACGACGCCACCAAGGCCGGCATGCTGGCCATGACCCGTACCCTGGCTTTCGAGGAGACGGCGCACGGCGTGCGCGTCAATGCCGTCTGCCCGGGCTCGACGCTGACCGATTTCCACATCGGCCGCGCCCAGGCTGCCGGCAAGAGCGTCGAGGTGCTGAAGACCCAGCGGCAGGACACCTCGCTGCTGGGCCGCTGGGCCGATCCGCAGGAAATCGCCTGGCCGATCCTGTGGCTGGCCAGCGACGAGGCCTCGTACATCACCGCCACGACGCTGATGGTCGACGGCGGCCTTTCCGCCATGTAATGCGACCGCAGGACCGCAGCATGAATGCCACACCCTTCACCGTGCGGGTCGCGCGCAAGCAGGCCGAGACCGACGACATCTGCAGCTTCGAACTGGTCGACCCGGCCGGTGGCGCCCTGCCGGCCTTCACGGCGGGCGCGCACATCGACGTGCACCTGCCCGACGGCGCCATCCGCCAGTATTCGCTCTGCAACGACCCGTCCGAGCGGCACCGCTACTGCATCGCGGTGCTGCGCGAGCCGGCCTCGCGCGGCGGTTCCCGCGCCATGCACGAGGCCGTCGCGCAGGACGGCCTGCTGCGGATCGGGGCGCCGCGCAATCTGTTCGCGCTGGACGAGTCCGCGGAGCGGCACCTGCTGCTGGCCGGCGGCATCGGCATCACACCGCTGCTGTGCATGACGCAGCGGCTGGCGGCCATCGGGGCCGACTTCGCGCTGCATTATTGCGCCCGTTCGGCCGCCCGCATGGCCTTTCGCGCGCAACTGGAGCACGCCTCCTATGCTGGCCGTGTGTCCCTGCACGTGGACGACGGGCCGGCTGCGCAGCGGCTGGACATGGACGCGCTGCTGCGCGATGCGGACCCCGCCACCCATCTCTATGTGTGCGGTCCCAAGGGTTTCATGGATGCGGTGCTGGGCGCCGCGCGCGAACGCGGCTGGCCCGAGGATCGGCTGCACTATGAATTCTTCGCCGCCGAACCGTCCGCGGCCATCGAGGCTGATGCTGCGTTCTCCGTGAAGCTGGCCAGCACGGGCCAGGTGGTCGGCGTGCCGGTGGGCTGCTCGGTGGCCCAGGCGCTGCACGAGGCCGGGGTGGACGTGCCCGTCGCCTGCGAGCAGGGCATCTGCGGCACCTGCCTGACGCGAGTACTGGAGGGCGTGCCCGACCACCGGGACCTGTTTCTGTCTCCCGAGGAACAGGCGCGCGGTGACCAGTTCACGCCTTGCTGCTCGCGTGCGAAAACTTCGGTGCTGGTGCTGGACCTCTAGCCGGAAAGCCAGCGCCATGGCACGAAACGCCGTGTCATTGTCCGGATTTGCCGGGGCATGATGCTTGTTCCTCCCTCGGGCTGGATGCTGAAATCCATCCACATGCCGTCCAGCCCAGAGGGAATTCAGTCATGTCCGACTCGAGCAAAACCAATAGCCAACCGCTGCCGCCCTTGACCCACGCCACGGGTGCCCCGGTGGCGGACAATCTCAACACGATGACCGCCGGCCCGCGCGGCCCCGCGCTGCTGCAGGACATCTGGCTGATCGAGAAGCTCGCCCATTTCGACCGTGAGGTCATCCCCGAGCGGCGCATGCACGCCAAGGGCTGGGGCGCGTACGGCACCTTCACGGTCACGCACGACATCACCCGCTACACGAAGGCGAAACTGTTCGCCGAGGTCGGCAAGCAGACCCCGCTCTTCACGCGCTTCTCCACCGTGGCCGGCGAGCGCGGCGCGGCCGACGCCGAACGCGACATCCGCGGCTTCGCCGTGAAGTTCTACACCGAGGAGGGCAACTGGGACATCGTGGGCAACAACACCCCGGTGTTCTTCTTCCGCGATCCGTTCCGTTTCCCGGACCTGAACCACGCCATCAAGCGCGATCCGCGCACCGGCCTGCGTTCGGCCGACAACAACTGGGATTTCTGGACGCTGCTGCCCGAGGCGTTGCACCAGGTCACCATCGTGATGTCGGACCGCGGCATTCCCCGTTCCTTCCGCCACATGCACGGCTTCGGCAGCCACACGTTCTCGATGATCAACGCCGCCAACGAGCGCGTGTGGGTCAAGTTCCATTTCCGCTGCCAGCAGGGCATCGAGAACCTGACCGACCAGGATGCCAGCGCGGTGGTCGCGGGCGACCGCGAGAGCCATGGCCGCGACCTGCTGGCCGCCATCGAGCGGGGCGACTTCCCGCGCTGGAAGCTGTACATCCAGGTGATGACCGAGGCGCAGGCCCGCACGCACAGGCACAACCCCTTCGATCTGACCAAGGTGTGGCCCAAGGGCGAGTATCCGCTGATCGAGGTCGGCGTAATGGAGCTGAACCGCTATCCCGAGAACTACTACGCCGAAGTCGAGCAGGCGGCTTTCTCGCCCGCCAACGTGGTGCCGGGCATCGGTTTCTCGCCCGACAAGATGCTGCAGGCGCGGTTGTTCTCTTATGGCGATGCGCAACGCTATCGCCTGGGCGTGAACTTCAATCACATTCCGGTGAACGCCCCGCGCTGCCCGTTCCACAGCTACCACCGCGACGGCGCGATGCGCACCGACGGCAACCTGGGCGGCACGCCCAGCTACTGGCCCAACAGCAAGGGCGCGTGGATGGGCGACGATCCGTCGCGGCAAGAGCCGCCACTGGCCTTGGATGGCGACGCCGCGCACTGGGACCACCGGGTCGATGAAGACCACTACGAGCAGCCCGGCAACCTGTTCCGTCTGATGACCCCCGCGCAACAGCAGCGGCTGTTCGAGAACACTGCGCGCGCCATGGGCGATGCCCGCCTGGAGGTGAAGCGGCGCCACGTGGAGAACTGTGCCAAGGCAGACCCCACCTACGGCGCCGGCGTCGCCCGGGCGCTGGGGCTGTAGGCATCCCCGGCGCGCCCGCTTGCGGGCGCCGGCCGGCTTCCTTTCGCTTCGACCCACATGGTGCGGCCCCAGGATTGATTTTCATTCCTGGGGCCGATCGCGTCGCGCATCGTTCCGCAAAGTTGTTTCGCCGGGCCGGTCTCCGGTGCGAACCAGTGGCTGGCGCGCCGGAACCGCGCTAGCATGAGCAGGCGCTGCGGCAGGAACGGCGCAGTCTCCCCGCGTTCGCCGGCCCGCAATCCGCGGCTGTCCCGATGCGCCGGCCCGTATCGGACCGGTCCGCGTTCCATGCTGTTGTCTTTTCTCGCCAAAGGAGTCCCGCATGGCCAGTCTGACGATCAATGGCAAGTCCCACGACATAAACGCCCCCGATGACATGCCCCTGCTGTGGGTCATCCGGGACCGCCTGGGCATGACAGGCACCAAGTTCGGCTGCGGCATGGCGATGTGCGGCGCCTGTACGGTGCACATGGACGGACAGCCGATACGCTCCTGTATCACGCCCGTCGCGGCGGCGGCGGGCAAGCGCATCACCACCATCGAAGCCATCGGCGAAGAACCGGTGGGCCGCGCCGTGCAGCAGGCCTGGGCCGAGATCGGCGTGCCGCAGTGCGGCTATTGCCAGTCCGGGCAGATCATGTCCGCCACCGCGCTCATCCGCAGCAACCCCAATCCTACCGACGAGGACATCGATGCGGCCATGAGCGGCAACATCTGCCGCTGCGGGACCTATCCGCGCATCCGCACCGCCATCAAGCAGGTCGCCACGAAGGGAGCCGACAAATGAACGGGTTCTCACGCTATCTCGAAGCGGCCGGCGCCGCGCCGGCCGCGGATCTTGTCGAGGGCGCGCCGCTCTCGCCGGCCCGCCGCGACTGGCTGAAGACGGCCGGGGCGCTGACCGGCCTGGTGCTGGCCGTGGGCGCCAGCGGCGTGGTGCGCGCGGCCGACGCCGCGTCCGAAAAGAAGTACGGCGGCGATGGCATGCCGCACGGCACGGTCGACGACCCGCTGGTGTTCGTCTCGATCGGCAAGGATGGCATCGTCACCATTCTTTCCCACCGCGCCGAGATGGGCACCGGCGTGCGCACCGGCCTGCCCATGGTGGTGGCCGACGAACTGGAGGCGGACTGGAGCCGCGTCCGCGTGATGCAGGCGCCCGGCGACGAGCCGCGCTACGGCAACCAGGACACCGACGGTTCGCGCAGCACGCGCCACTTCTTCCAGCCGATGCGGCGGGTGGGCGCGGCCGCGCGCGGCATGCTGGAGGCCGCCGCGGCCCGCCAATGGGGCGTGCCGGTGGAAGAGGTGGCGGCGCGCAACCATGAAGTGGTGCACGAGAAGTCCGGTCGCAAGGTTGGCTACGGCGAACTGGCCGAGGCGGCCGCCAAGCTGCCCGTGCCCAAGGGCAGCGCGTTGCGCCTGAAGCAGCCGGAGCAGTTCCGCTACATCGGCAAGCAGAGCACCCGCAGCGTCGACATCCAGGACATCGTCACAGGCAACACCCACTTCGGCATCGACACGCGGCTCGACGGCATGCTGTATGCGTCGATTTCGCGGCCGGCGGTGCTGGGCGGCAAGGTCAAGCGCTACAACGCCGATGCCGCCATGCAGGTGCCCGGCGTGGTCAAGGTGGTGGAGCTGCCGGCCGGTCCCACGCCGCCGATGTTCGCGCCGCTGGGCGGCGTCGCCGTCATCGCGCAGGACACCTGGGCCGCGCTGAAGGGACGCCAGGCGCTGGAAATCGAATGGGACGACGGCCCGCATGCCGGCTACGACTCCCAGGCGTTTCGCAAGACCCTGAGCGAGGCGGCCGGCAAGCCCGCCAAGGCCGTGCGCAACGACGGCGACGCCATGAAGGCGCTGGAGGGCGCGGCGCGGCGCATCCAGGCCGAGTACTACCTGCCGCACCTGGCCCACGCCACCATGGAGCCGCCCGCAGCCACTGCACGTATCGTCGACGGCAAGTGTGAGGTGTGGGCGTGCGTACAGTCGCCCTATGGCACCCGCGAGAACGTGGCCAAGCACCTGGGCATGGATATCTCCGCGGTGACGGTGCACCAGACGCTGCTGGGCGGCGGCTTCGGCCGCAAGTCCAAGTCCGACTTCGTCGTCGAGGCGGCGCTGCTGTCGCGCGCCATGGACGGCAAGCCGGTCAAGGTGACCTGGTCGCGCGAAGACGACATCACCAACGACTACTTCCATACGGTGTCGGTCGAGCGCATCGAGGCCGGCGTGGACGCGCAGGGCAAGGCGGTGGCTTGGCTGCACCGCACCGCGGCGCCTACCATTGGCTCCACCTTCGTGGCCAACGCCGAGGGACAGCAGCCGTTCGAGCTGGGCATGTCGGCAGTCAACATCCCGTTCGACATCCCCAACTTCCGGGTCGAGTCGGTGCCGGTGCCGGCGCACACCCGCATCGGCTGGTTCCGATCGGTGTCCAACATCCCGCACGCCTTCGCGGTGCAAAGCTTCGTGGCCGAGATGGCGCACGAGCTGAAGCGCGATCCGCGCGACTACCTGCTGGAGCTGATCGGCCCGCCGCGCAAGATCTCGCCGGCCGAGATGTCCGATAGCTGGAATTACGGCGAATCGCCCACGCTCTATCCGCTGGACACCGGCCGCATGCGCCACGTCGTCGAGTTGGCCACCAAGGAGGCCGGCTGGGGGCGCCAGTTGCCGCCGGGCCGGGGAATGGGGGTGGCGGTCTGCTACAACTTCGTCACCTACATCGCCACCGTGGTCGAGGTCGAGGTCGCGAAGGACGGCACGCTCGTCGTGCCCCAGGTGCACGTCGCCGTCGATTGCGGCCCGCAGGTGCATCCCGACCGCGTACGGGCCCAGACCGAGGGGGCCTGTATCATGGGCCTGAGCCTCGCCACCCGCAGCGAAATCTCGTTCACCCACGGGCGCACCGACCAGACCAACTTCCACCAGTACGAGGTGACGCGGATGCCCGAGGCCCCGCGCGACATCAAGGTGCACCTGGTCGAGCATGGCTACGACGTGCCGTTGGGCGGAGTCGGCGAACCCGCGGTGCCGCCGTTTGCACCGGCGCTGTGCAACGCCATCTTCGCCGCCACCGGCAAGCGCATCCGCAGCCTGCCCATCCGCGACCAGTTGAAGACCTGAAACGGCGCGTCGGAAATGCAAAGGGCATGGCGAACGCCATGCCCTTTTCTATCGGCTCTGCCTGGGGCAGACAGGCTGAAGTCCTTCCTCTGCGTGGCTGAACCGCTACGCGTCCCTCAGAAGTCGATCTGCGCCGACAGCAGCACCGTGCGCGGCGCGGCCGCCGTGGCGAAGGTGCCGCTGGTCAGCCAGTAGTCCTTGCCGAACACATTCTCGACGTTGGCGCGGAACACCACGGAGCGGCCCATGATCTCGGTGTGGTAGCGCGCGCCCACGTCGTAGCGGGTCCACGACGGCAGGTACAGCGTGTTGTCGGCGTTGTACGGCGTGCGCGCGGTGTGGATGGCGCGGGCGTTCAGGCTCAGGCCGGGCACCCACGGCAAGTCCCAGTCCACGCCCAGATTGAAGGCGCGCTTGGGCACGCCGTTGGCGTCGTTGCCCTCGTTCACGCCGCCGGCCGTGCGGCGCAGCGTGGCATCGTAGAACGTGGCGCTGGCCATCACGCGCAGGCCGCGAACGATCTCGCCGGTGGCCGCGAGTTCCAGGCCGCGGTTGCGCTGCTCGCCGTCGAAGCTGTAGACGTTGGTGACCGGATCGGTGATGGCGTTGGGCCGGTCGATCTGGAATACCGACACACTGGTCATGGCGCGGCCCCAGTCGACCTTGACGCCCGCTTCGTACTGCTTGGACTTGTACGGGGCGAAGGCCTCGCCCGCATTGGCGGTGCCAGCAGGCGCAATGCCGCCGCGCGTCAGGCCCGAGGTGAAGTTGCCGTACACCGACACATTGGACAGCGGCTTGACCACGATGCCTGCCAGCGGCGAGGTGGCGCTTTCGTCGTAGGACGACGTGACGGAGCCGTCAAGGGCGAAGTTGTCCAGCGCCACCTTCTGCCGGCGCAGGCCACCCGTGACCAGGATGCGATCGTCCAGGAAGGACACCGTGTCGGTCACGGAGAAGCTGGACAGCTCGGTGTCCGATGCCTTGCGCGGCGAATTGCGCTCGCCGGTCATCGGGATGAGCTTGCCGGGGTTGTAGATATTGGACGGCGCCGACACGCCCGCCGGGGCCGACAGATAGTAGTTGCCCTGTTCCTGGTCCAGGCGCGAGCCGGAGACGGTCAGCACGTGCTTGACGCCAAAGGTGCTGAAGCGGGCGCGTGCGCCCAGCTCGCCCGTCTTGGTGCGCGAGTAGGCGTCGTACCAGGCGTTGGTCACGGTAAGGTTGCCCAGCTCGTCGATGGCGCTGGCGCCGCGGGCGGCCGGGAACGACTGCTCGGTGGCGCCGTAGCGGTAGCCGCCGGCGGCGTAGACCATCAGGTGGTCGGTGACGTCGTATTCCAGGCGCGTGGCGACGGTGGAGTCGCGGATCAGCAGGTCGGTGCCCGGATAGAAATTGCGGTGTCCCGACGGCGCATTGGGGATGCTGCTGATGCCCGTGCGGAAGCTGCTCTGGGGGCGGAACTCGTCGGTCGTCTCGCGCTGGCTGTAGGTGTCCAGCGACCAGCGCAGGCTGGGCGAGCGGTAGTCCACCGCCAGCGCGCCCAGGCCGTATTTGCTGCGGCCGTTGTCGATGTTGGTGTCGCCGTTGCGGTATACGCCGTTGAAACGGATACCCCACTCGTTGTCCTTGCCGAAGCGGCGTCCCATGTCGAGGTGGCCGCCCAGCTGCGACTTGCTCTCGTAGGTGGTCGTCAGGCGGGTCAGCGGCTCGTCGCCGGCGCGCTTGGTGACCACGTTGATGTTGCCACCGATGCTGCCGTTGGGGCTGATGCCGTACATCAGCGTGCCCGGGCCCTTCAGGACCTCGACGCGCTCCATGATGGCGGCCGGCATGCGGTTGCCAGAGGTGAGGCCGTACAGGCCGTTCATGCCCACGTCGCCGCTCTGGACGGTGAAGCCGCGGATCTGAAAATCTTCGCCGAAACCGTTGGTCGAGGTCAGGGTGCGCACCGAGGCCTCGTTGACGACGACGTCGGCCAGCGTGCGGGCCTGCTGGTCTTCCAGCGTTTGCGCGGTGTAGTTGGTGGTGCTGAACGGCACGTCCATCACATCGGCGGTGCCCAGCACGCCCAGGCCGCCGCCGCGCGCCACCTGGCCGCCCGCGTAGGGCGCGGGCAGGCCGTCGTCGATGGCGCCGGCCTGGACCGTCACGACCGGCATCTGCACCGCAGTGGCGCTGGCGCCGGGGGGGCGGTCCAGCACATAGCTGCCGCCGGACTGGCGCACGGCGCGGATGCCGGTGTTGGCCAGCAGCGTGTCGAGGCCGCCGTCGACGGTGTAGCTGCCGCGCAGGCCGTTGCTGCGCAGACCCGAGGTGACCTCGGGCCGGAACGACAGCATGATGCCAGCTTCGCGCCCGAAGCGGCTGAGCACGTCTTCCAGTGTGCCGGCGGGGATGTCATAGGCGCGGGCGGCGGCCGCCTGGGCCTGCTGCTGAGCCTGCGCGGCCAGCGGCAGCGCCACGCCGGGCGCGGCGACGGCGGCGCCCAGGACGATGCGGCCCGTGGCGCGTGCCCAGGCCGAGCGCCGCAGGAGACGGGTGGACGGGCGCCGGGGCGCACGGACGTGATTCATGAGCAGGCCTTTCGTATGGAAGATGAGGAATCGGGGTTCTCATCTGCCATGACCCGCGAACGAAAAAAACGGATCAGCGTGCGCCTGGCTTTTTTGTAACGGTGCGCTCAGCCCCGCCCCGTGCCGGGGCCGGGCACCAGGCGCACCAGCTTGCGGCGCCACAGCCGTTGCTCGCTGTCGATGCGCACGTCGAGCGTGGCGACCAGCGCCTGCAGCACCTGGCCGACCTCGCCGACGGGGAAGGAGCCCGACACCCGCAGGCCCGCAATGGCGGGGTCGCAGGAGAGGGCGTCGGGCGTGTAGCGGCCCAGTTCGACAAGGAAATCGTCCAGCCGCATGCTGCGCGCCACGATGAAGCCGTCTTTCCAGGCGACGCGCGTGTCGTTGGCCGCGTCGGGCGCGGCGACCGCGCGATCGGTGTAGCTGGCATGATGCCCGGCCCGTAGCAGGAAGGGCTCGCCGGTCGCGTGCCGCGGACGGATCTGCACGGCCCCCTGGAACACGCTGACCTCGGTATCGGTCTCGAACTGCCGCACCACATACTCGGTGCCCAACGCGCGCGCCGTGCCTTGGGCGGTCTCGACGAGGAAGGGGCGAGGCGAGGGCAGGGCATCGACGGCGGTGGCGATGAATATCTCGCCCGCCACCAGCCTGACGCGCCGCTCTGCAGCGTCGAAGCGGACGTCGACGGCGCTGTCCGTGTTCAGCACGAGCCGCGTGCCGTCGGACAGCACGACTTCGCGGCGCTGGCCGATGTCGGTGCGGTAGTCGGCCGACCACTGGCGCCACGGGGTGTATTCCGCCACGCTCCAGGCCGCTCCGCCGGCGAAGGCCAGGACGGCCAGCGCCTTGATGGCCCGGCGGCGCGCGTCGGAGCGCGGGGGCGCCAGCGCCGCCTGCGCGATGGCCGAGCGCAGCGGCGAGGCCAGCGGCTGCAACCTGCCGCGCACGGCCTCGATGCGCTGCCAGGCGCGCTCGTGATCGGGATGCGCGGCGCGCCAGCGGGTCCACTCGTCCACCAGCGCGGCCGGCACGTCGATTTCCTGCAGTTCCACCAGCCATTCCAGCGCGCGCTCGGCCACCTCGGGCGGCACCGTGGCGGCATCGCGCGTGGCGCCGTACCAGGGCGAGCCGGGGCCGGGGCGCGTCACCGGGCGAAATCCACGTCGGCGAAGCAGCAGCGCTGCAGGGCCTTGACGATGTAGCGCTTGACGGTGGGAATGGAGACGCCCAGCGCGTCGGCCACCTGCGCATGGGTGTATCCGTCGAGCTGCGACAGCAGGAAGGCGCGCCGCACAAGGGTGGGCAGGCCGTCGAGCAGGCGGTCGAGTTCGAACAGGGTTTCCAGCACGATGGCCCGATCTTCCGGCGACCAGGCCACCTCTTGCGGAATCTGTGCCAGCGCCTCGAGATAGGCCTTCTCCAGTTTCTGGCGGCGCCAATGGTTGGACACCAAGCGCTGCGCGACGGTGGTGAGGAAGGCGCGCGGTTCGTCCAGCGCCAGGGGCACGCGGTCGCTGGTCAGCAGGCGGATGAAGGTGTCGTGCGCCAGGTCGGCGGCCTGTTCGGCGTTGCCCAGGCGTCGTTGCAGCCACCCCCTGAGCCAGCAGTGGTGGTCGCTGTAGAGCGTTTCGACCGTGGTGGAAACCACGCAATCCAGGGGGCGCAACATGCGAGCCTATTGATGAGCCGCGAGTCCGGCCTGCCGATTGGGCCACTGCCGCCCGGGGGCAACCGGGTGAAAACACGGGATTGCTAATAATAATAGTTATTATTATCTGGAATGCCGTGGGCTTGTCAACCCAGGGTGGCACGGCTGCCTCCGGGCGCGGCGTGTCCTGGGTATCCCCTTTCCGACCAGGGCCTTACAACTTGCAGACAGTTCGCCTGTATAGACTGGGCCGTGGTCGCCGCGCGTTGCCGCTCTGCGGGACGTCGCGGCGCATGTCCCAACGACTTCGGAACGCGAGAGACATCATGGAATATCGACAACTGGGCCGTAGCGGCCTGAAAGTGCCCGCGCTCAGCCTGGGCACGGGCACCTTCGGCGGCGCAGGCGATTTCTTCGGGCGCTGGGGCGCCACCCAGGTCCAGGAGGCGCAGCGCATCGTCGACCTGTGCCTGGACCATGGCGTCAACCTGTTCGACACGGCCGACATCTATTCGCAGGGCATGTCGGAAGAGATCCTGGGCGAGGCGCTCAAGGGCAGGCGCCAGCGTGCGCTGATCTCCAGCAAGGCCACCTTCGCCATGGGCGAAGGCCCCAACGAGGTCGGCTCGTCTCGCTATCACCTGGTGCGTGCGTGCGAGGGTAGCCTGCGGCGTCTGCAGACAGACCACATCGACCTGTACTTCATGCACGGCTTCGACGCGCTGACGCCTGTGGAAGAAACCCTGCGCGCGCTGGACGACCTGATATCCAGCGGCAAAATCGGCTATATCGGCGCTTCCAATTTCTCGGGCTGGCAGGTGATGAAGTCGCTGGCCACCTCCGAGAAGTACGGCCTGGGCCGCTACGTGGCCTACCAGGGCTATTACTCGCTGGTGGGCAGGCATTACGAATGGGAGCTGATGCCGCTGGCCCTGGACCAGGGCCTGGGCACCATGGTCTGGAGCCCGCTGGGCTGGGGCCGCCTGACCGGCAAGATCCGCCGCGGCCAGCCCATCGGCGAGGGCCGCATCGCGGCCGGCGGCGAGGTCGGCGGCCCGCCCGTCGACGACGAGAAGCTCTACACCATCGTCGACGTGCTGGACGAGATCGCGCAGGCGCGCGGCAAGACTATTGCGCAGGTCGCACTCAACTGGCTGCTGGGCCGTCCGTCGGTGGCCAACGTGGTGGTGGGCGCGCGCAATGAAGCGCAGTTGAAGCAGAATCTGGGCGCCGTCGGCTGGACGCTGACGGCCGAGGAGACGGCGCGGCTGGACGTGGCCAGCCACGAGACGCCGGTGTATCCGTACTGGCACCAGCGCGGCTTCGACGAGCGCAATCCCAAACCGACGGCCTGGTAGGAAGGGACGCGCGCCGCCCTGGCGTGCGGTTTCCCGGGGGCATTCCACTACGCTACAATACTTGCGAAACGCAAGTAATCGGATAGTAGCAACCGTGCCGGCGCGCAGGCGCCGCCACCCTCGTAGGGGCTGCCCCGTCATGACTGATTCCTCCTTGCTCGACGTGCGTGTCGTCGCCATGCGGCTGGAAGCCGAAGGCATCGTCTCGTGCGAACTGCGCGCGTGCGACGGCACGCCGTTGCCAGCGTGTCCGCCCGGCGCGCACGTCGACGTGCATCTGCCCAACGGGCTGACCCGCCAGTACTCGGTGTACGACGGCTCGCCGCATTCCTATTGCATCGCTGTCAGGCGCGACCCGGCCAGCCGGGGCGGTTCGGCCTACGTGGTCGACACGCTGCGGGTGGGGCAGGCGCTGCAGATCAGCGCCCCGCGCAACAACTTCCCACTGCATGCCGGCGCCAGCCATTCGGTGCTGATCGCCGGGGGCATAGGCATCACGCCGCTGTTGGCCATGGCCCGGGCGCTGCGGCAACAGGGCGCGAGCCACGTCCTGCACTACCTGGCCCGCGGGCCGCAGGACGTGGCATTCGAGGACGAGCTGCGCGACTGGGGCGATAACGTACGCATCCACCTGTGCGCCAATGCGCACGACGGCCGTACGCGCCTGGCCGCCGCGCTGGCGGATCCCGCCCCGGGCACGCACTTCTATTGCTGTGGGCCGGGCGCCATGCTGGACGAGTTCATTGCGCGCACCGCCGGCGTGGACCCTGCCCGTGTGCACCTGGAGCGGTTCGCGCCTGCGGCACCGCCGGCCGCAGGCGACGCCTTCACCGTCGAGCTGGCGCGCTCGGGTGGGTCCGTGGTCGTGCCGCCTGGCACCAGCATCCTCGACGTTCTGCTGGAGGCGGGGATGGACGTGCGCCATTCGTGCCAGCAGGGTATCTGCGGCGAGTGCGAGGTGAAGGTGCTGGACGGCGTTCCCGATCACCGCGACGAGGTACTGACCGGCGCGGAGCGGGCGGCCAGCACCTCGATGATGGTGTGCTGCTCGCGCGCGAAGAGCGCGAGGCTGGTGCTCGATCTCTGAAGGCCGACGGGCCGGGTGCGCAATGTTCCGCGCCCCGGCGCCCGTGTCTCAGCTGATCTTGATGTGGGCCGCCTTGACGATCGGCTCCCACTTGCGCATCTCGGTACGGATCAATTGGTCGAACTGGGCCGGCGTGGACCCCGATGCGTCCAGGCCCTGGTCGAACAGCTCGTTGTAGAGCTGTTTGTCCTTCAGCAACGTGGTGATGTCGTTGCTGATCCGGGACACGATGGCAGGCGGCGTGGCGGCCGGCGCCACCAGGCCGACGAGGCTCATCGTCGCCACGCTCGGCACCGTTTCCGAGATGGCGGGCACGTCGGGGATGATGGCGGGCCGGCTGGGGCTGAACAGGCCCAGCGCCTTCAGCCGCCCGGCCTTCAGGAGCGGCAGGCTGGCGGAATAGATGTCGACCAGCAGCGGCACCTGGCCGCCCAGCACGTCCTGCTGCGCGGGGGCGCCGCCCTTGTACGGCACGTGCGTGATCTGGATGCCGGCCTTCACGTTCAGCATCTCCATCGCCAGGTGCAGGGCCGTGCCCGCTCCCGGGCTGGCGTAGTTCAGCGAGCCGGGCTTGGCCTTGGCCAGCGCGATCAGCTCCTTCATGTTGTTGGCGGGCAGGGCCGGGTTGGCGGCCAGCACGATGTGCTGCACGCCGATCTGCGAGACCGGCGCGAAATCCTTCAGCGTGTCGTAGGGCAGCGTGGAATGCACGAACGGGTTGATGACGTGCGCCGAGACCACCATGCCGATGGTGTAGCCGTCGGGGTTCGCCTTCGCCACCACGTTGGAGCCCAGGATCGTGCCAGCCCCCGGACGGTTGTCGACGATGACCGACTGGTTCCACATCCGCGAAAGGTGCTTGGCCAGCAGCCTGCCCTGCGCGTCGGTCGAGCCGCCCGCGGGGAAGGGCACCACCAGCCGCACGGGGCGATCCGGCCAGCCCTCCTGCGCACGGGCGGTCTTGCTCAAGAGCAATGGAAGCAGGGACAGTACGAGGCGCGACCGGTAGTTCATGGGGGGATGTCTCCTGTTTATGCCGCGCAGGCGCGGGCCTCCACCCGGCTATACTGGCAGCTGTCTGAATTTATTTGCATTATGCAAATAACGGCGTGGCGGCGCAAGCCTGCCGTGATGCCGCGTGCTTGCGCCGCAACGCCCCAATTTCTTTCTGATCCATGGCGGAAAAACCACTGCTTCCCTTAGAACTCTGGCTCTCCTATCGATTCGGTCTGGTCAATTCGCGCGTCGGTGCGAAGCTCGCTTCCCGGTACGTCGAGAAGCACGACCTCACCATGTCGGCCTGGCGTTCGCTGGCCGTCATCGCGCGCTTCGGCCCGATGTCGGCGGGCGAACTGGGCGCCAATACTTCCACCGATGCATTCAAGGTGACGCGCGCGGTCGAGATGCTGGTCAAGCGCGGACTGATCACGCGCGAGCCCGATCCGCAGGACCGGCGCCGCGCATGCCTGCAGCTCACGGCCAAGGGACGCTCCGTGTACCAAGACATCGAGAAGTCGGCTGTGGCCATCGAACACCACCTGATCTCCACGCTGACGCAGGCCGAGCTGCGCACGCTGCGCAATGTGTTGGACAAGGTGGACGCCCAGGTCGATACCCTGGTTGACCTGAGTTGGGACGAACTGCAGCCCAAGCCCAAGCGCCAGGCCCGCTCCGCCTGATTCCGCTGGCGTCCGCGTTGCCTTCCTGGTGTCCCCCGCCACGCCCATGCGGCGTGCGGGGATGGCGCCGTGCGCGGGCAACGTGCCGCGCCCTTGCCATGTGCACCAATTTATTTGCATAATGCAAGTATTGTGGCGCGCGGCGCCACGTGGTGGACGACACGGGAGACGCACAGATGACGGACCGGCCAGGTTTGGATGAACAGCCCATCAAGTTCCTGGGCAAGCGACAGCAGGGGGGCGGCTACGGCAAACAGCCGGGCCGATCCGACGAGTTCCTGACCCACGTGGGTCCCGGCACGCCGTGTGGCGAGCTGATGCGCCGCTATTGGCATCCGGTGGGTCTGTCGGCGAAGGTGACCGACGATCCGCAGGAGGTGCGCATCCTGGGCGAGGACCTGATCCTGTTCCGCGACAAGAAGGGCCGCCCTGGGCTGTTGCATCGCAATTGCGCGCACCGCGGCACATCGCTGTACTACGGCAAGGTCGAGGAAGAAGGCATCCGCTGCTGCTACCACGGATGGCTGTTCGCGGTGGACGGCACCTGTGTCGAGCAGCCCTGCGAGCCCGAGGGCGGCCTGCACCGCGACAAATGCCGCCAGCCCTGGTACCCGGTGGAAGAGCGCTACGGCCTGGTGTTCGCCTACATGGGGCCGCTGGACCAGATGCCGCCGCTGCCTCGCTACGACACGCTGGAGAACCTGGAACCGGGCGAGCGGCTGGAGCAGGAGGGCAAGAGCTTCTACATCGGCGGCGGCGTCACCGAAGCCGATCCGGTGGCGCCTTACAGCTGGCTGCAGAACTTCGAGAACGTGATGGACCCGTTCCACGTGGTGGTGCTGCATTCGCGCTTCAGCGGCATCCAGTTCCGCCAGCAGATGGCCGTGATGCCCGAGGTCGAGTGGGAGCCGCACGACCATGGCGTCATGTACACCGCGCAGCGCCAGGTCGATGGCAAGGCCTTCACCCGTATCACGCAGACCCTTCTGCCCAACGTGCGCATCGTGCCGTCCATCGAACTGACGCCGGGCAAGGGCCGGGAGGTGGCGTGGCTGGTGCCGGTGGACGACCATCATCATCGCAGCTTCGGCGTGGCGCGCCTGGCCGCCGGCGAAGAGCCGCTCTACACGCGCAAGTCGCGCATGGCCACGCACGAAGGCAAGACGTGGTGGGAGATGTCGGGGGAAGAGCACAAGCGCTTCCCGGACGACTACGAGGCGCAGTCCACCCAGGGCAGCATTCCCGCGCACAGCGACGAGCATCTGGCGCGCTCCGACCGGGGCGTGGTGATGCTGCGCCGCATGCTGGCCAGCCAGATCCGTGCGGTGCAGGAGGGCGGGACGCCCAAGGGCGCGGAAACCGATGCGCCGATGGTCATCGTCAAGGCCGGAAACTATTTCGACTGAGGGGCGCGGGCCGTCCCGCCGCGGGCGGAGTCGTGCGCGGCTAGGACGACGCGGGCCCCGCGCGGCGCTGCGTGGCGCGCAGGCACAGCACGAAGGCCTCCACGCGCTGCGCCAGCGCGTGGTCGCGCCGACGCAGCAAGCCCAGCGGCTCTTCGGAGCCGCGCGTGTCGAACGCCAGCTGCACCAGCGTGCCATCGTGCACGGCGCGCGCCACCGCCGACAGCGGCGCGAACCACACGGCATCGGAGGCCGCCGTGGCCATGCGGCCCAGGTAGGCATCGGCCGTCTCCAGGCAGCCGGCGGGCAGGGCCATGCCGTGGCGCGCCAGTAGGCTTTCGGTGTTGTGGCGGGGCACCGTGCCGGCGGCCGGCACTACCAGCGGACAGGCCATGATCTCGCGCAGCGACGGCGCGCGCGCCGCGGCCAGCGCATGGCCGCGGCGTACGGCCAGCGCCAGGGGGTCGGCGTCCAGCATCTCGAACCACAATCCCTCCATGGCGCTGGGGTCGTCCATGCGGCCCACGACGATATCCAGCGCGTCCGCCTTCAGCGCCGCGATCAGTCCGCGGTTCAGGTCGGTGTGCACGCTGAGGGCGACCTCGGGATGGGCGGCACGAAAGTCCACCACGGCGTCGGCGACCAGGCCCGGAATCAGGCTGGGCAGCACGCCCACGCGCACGGGTTCCCGGCGGGGCGCGCCGCCTTCCTGCATGGCGTGGGCCGCCTCGTCCAGGCCGTTGAGCACACGTACGGCATGGTGCAGCAAGCGCAGCCCGGCCGGCGTCAGCTCGGTGCCCGAGCGGCGACGCACCAGCAACTGCGTGCCGGACAGCGCTTCCAGTTCGGTCAGGGTCTTGGAAACGGCGGGCTGCGTCAGCCCTAGGCGGGCCGCGGCCGCACCCACTTGCTGCAGCTGGGCCACCGCCACGAAACACCGCAGGTGGCGCAGCCGGATACGGTGCTGAAAAGCTGAATTCATGAATTTTTGTTATGCAATTTGGTCATGAATTCAATTTACATAACCTTTAGCGCCAAATAAAGTGCCCTGCATTCCCACCAGCATCGAGGAGACCGTGCCATGGCAGATCCGGCACAGTACCGGCGCCCCTATTGGGGCACCCAGCCCGAATACCGGTTCGATCCGTACGGATCCACCCAGCAGCGCGCGCCGGCGCAGCCGCTGGTCAGCGTGCCGCAGACGTTGTCGGAGACGACCGGCCCGCACTTCGGTGCGGAGTTTGTCAAGAAGGGCGACAACGATCTCACCGCCGGCAACGGCGGCAGTCCGCTGGGCGAGCGCATCATCGTGTCGGGCCGCGTCCTGGACGAGAACGGCCGGCCGGTGCCCGACGCCCTGATCGAGCTGTGGCAGGCCAATTCGGCCGGCCGCTACCTGCACGACCGCGACAAGCACGACGCGCCGCTGGACCCGCACTTCAGCGGCGAGGGGCGCACGATCACCGACGCCAACGGTCATTACCGCTTCCTCACGATCAAGCCGGGCGCGTATCCTTGGGGCAATCACTACAACGGCTGGCGGCCGCAGCACATTCACTTCTCGCTGTTCGGCCGCGCCTGTGCCACGCGTCTGGTCACGCAGATGTATTTCCCCGGCGATCCGTTGCTGCCGTTCGACCCGATCTTCAACGCCACGGCCGACGCCAATGCGCGCAACCGGTTGATCGCCGCCTTCGACTGGGAGACCACCGTGCCCGAGTACGCACTGGGCTACCGCTTCGACATCGTGCTGCGCGGCCGCAACGCCACGCCCATGGAGTGACGCCATGCTCTACGCTTCCGCTTCCCAGACCGTCGGCCCGTACCTGCACATCGGCCTGGCCGGCCTGTACACCCACGACCTGACCCAGGACGCGCCCGAACTGGCCGAACAGCGCATCGCCATCGAAGGCCGCGTCGTCGACGGCCTGGGCGCGCCCGTGCCCGACGCCATGATCGAGATCTGGCAAGCCAATGCCCACGGCCGCTATCGCCATCCCGACGACGGCCGCGATCTGCCGCTGACCGACGGCTTCACCGGCTTCGCTCGCGTGCCGACCGGTCCGCAGGGCGAATTCCGCATCGTCACCGTCAAGCCGGGCCGCGTGCCGGGCCCCAACGGCACGACGCAGGCGCCGCACCTGGTGGTGTCGGTGTTCGCGCGCGGCCTGCTCAAGCACCTGAGCACCCGCATGTATTTCCCCGACGAGGCCGAGGCCAATGCGCAGGACTGGGTCCTGTCGCAGGTGCCCGCGCAGCGCCGCGGCACGCTGGTGGCGCGGGCGCAGGGCGGCGCGCTGCACTGGAACGTTGCGCTGCGCGGCGCCGACGAGACGGTGTTCTTCGACTACTGAACGACATGCCTGCCTCGACCCGGCTGACGGATCCCATGTATGGCGCGCCTGACGTGCTGGCCGTGTACGGCGATGCCGCCACGGTGCAGCGCATGCTGGACGTGGAGGCGGCGCTGGCGCGCGCGGAGGCGGCCTGCGGGGTGATCCCCGCCGGGGCCGCCGCGCCCATTGAGGCCGCATGCCACGTCGCGGAGATCGACCTGGACGCACTGGCGGCGGCCGCGCCCGCGGGAGGCAACCTGGCCATCCCCCTGGTCAAGCAGCTGACCGCCGCCGTTGCGCGGCGCGATGCGCAGGCCGCGCGCTACGTGCACTGGGGCGCCACCAGCCAGGACGTCATCGACACCGGAGCGGTGCTGCAGCTACGCGATGCGCTGGCCTGTATCGACGCGCAGCTGCATGCAGCGGCGGTTGCCTGCGCGGCGCTGGCGCGCATCCACCGCGACACGCTGATGGTGGGGCGCACCTGGCTGCAGCATGCGCTGCCCATCACCTTCGGCCTGAAAGCCGCCGGCTGGCTGGACGCGCTGCGGCGCGACCGTGAGCGGCTGGCACGCGCGGCCGCCCAGGCCGCCGTGCTGCAATTCGGCGGCGCGGCCGGGACGCTGGCCAGCCTGGGCGAGCGTGCGGCCGACGTGGCCGCCGCGTTGGCTCACGAGCTGGACCTGGAACTGCCCGCGCTGCCGTGGCACACGCAGCCCGACAGGCTGGCCGAGGCGGGCGCGGCGATGGGCATCGCCACGGGCACGCTGGGCAAGATCGCGCGCGACGTGGCGCTGTGCATGCAGACCGAGGTCGGCGAGCTGGCCGAGCCCGAGGCACAGGGCCGCGGTGGCTCCAGCACCATGCCGCACAAGCGCAATCCCGTGGGCAGTGCGGCGATTGCCACGGCGGCGTTGCGCATGCCGGGGCTGATGGCCACGCTGCACGCCGGCCTGGTGCAGGAGCACGAGCGCGCGCTGGGCGGCTGGCAAAGCGAATGGGACACCATGCCGCAGATCGCCGCGCTGTGCGCGGGCGCGGCGCACAACGCGCGCCTGCTGCTGCAGGGGCTGCAGGTGCGGCCGGAGCGCATGCGCGCCAACCTGGATGCCACCCGCGGCCTGATCCTGGGCGAGGCCGCCATGCTGGCGCTGGGCGGACGCATGGGTCGCCTGCAGGCGCACGAGCTGGTCGAGGCCGCCTCGCGCCATGCCACCGAACATGGTCTGTCGCTGCCGCAGGCGCTGCGCGTCGTGCTCGACCGCGACCCGGACACCGCCGGCCTGCTGGACGACGCCGAGATCGCCCGGCTGGCCGATCCCGCCCGTTATACCGGCCAGGCCGGGGCCTTCGTCGACCGCGTGCTGGCGCAGTGGGACGCCGCCGAGCAGGCCGCCACCCGCGCGCTGCCCGGTCTCGCCGATAAATAGCCGCGGTTCGCCGCCAGCCGCCATGCGCGAACCCGGCGCCCTGGTCACCATGCCACAATCCGCCAATCGCGCCGCGCGTGTCGCGCTGCCACCGAATTTTCCCGGAGAAACCATGGACGAGAACGAGCGTTACGAGCAAGGCCTGGACACCCGCCGCGCGGTGCTGGGCCCGCAGCACGTGGCCAATGCACTGGCCCGCGCCGATGCCTTCAGCAGCGACTTCCAGGACCTGATCACGCGCTATGCGTGGGGCGAGATCTGGACGCGTCCCGGCCTGCCTCGCCACACGCGCAGCCTGCTGACCATCGCGATGATGGTGGCGCTGAACCGCGAGGCGGAGCTGAAGCTGCACCTGCGCGCGGCGGCCAACTGCGGTGTGTCGCGCGACGAGATCAAGGAAGTGCTGATGCAGGCCGCCATCTATTGCGGCGTGCCGGCGGCCAATTCCGCCTTCCACATGGCGCGCGAGATCTTCGCCGAGCTTGACGCCGACGTCGACGCGCAGAAGCTGTAGGAGACGCCGATGCCCTACGCCAAACTGAGCCAGGCCACCCTGTATTACACGGTCGACGGTCCGCAGGACGCACCCGCGCTGGTGCTGTCGAATTCGCTGGGCACCAACGCCGACATGTGGGCACCCCAGCTGCCGGAACTGGCCCGCCACTTCCGCGTGCTGCGCTACGACACGCGCGGCCATGGTCTTTCATCGGTGCCGGCCGGCGAGTACCGCTTCGAGCAGCTGGCCGAGGACGTGCGCGAGCTGATGGATCACGTAGGCATCCAGCGGGCGCACCTGTGCGGCCTGTCGATGGGCGGACCCACCGTCATGATGCTGGCGCTGCGCCATCCCGAGCGGGTCGACCGGCTGGTGCTGAGCAACACCGCCGCGCGCATCGGGACGGTCGAGAGTTGGAATGCGCGCATCGAGGCCGTGGGCCGCGAAGGGCTGGACAGCATGGCGCCCGGCATCATCGAGCGCTGGCTGACGCCCGCCTATCGCGCGGCCCAGCCGGGGCCGACGCAGATGCTGACCGACATGCTGCGGCGCACCCCCGTGGCCGGCTACCAGGCCAATTGCGCCGCACTGCGCGAGAACGACCTGCGCCCGCAGGTGGGCGTCATCCGCGCGCCCACGCTGGTGATCGGCGGCACGCACGATGCCGCCACCACCGCGCAGCAGGGGCGCGAGCTGGCCGAGGCCATCCCCGGCGCGCGCTACGTGGAGTTCGATGCCGCCCACATTGCCAACTGGGAGCATCCGCAGGCCTACGGGCAAGCGGTGGTGGCGTTCCTGAAGGGGTAGGGAACCGGCTTCGGCGCCGGTAGCCAGCACCGGGTTCGATGGCGCCGAACATCTTGAAACCCCGGCCCGCGCGCGGGGCCCGTAGCATGGACGCAGCTTGATTCCGTTCCGTGCCGCCCCGCCCGCCGATGACCGCATTCCGCACCGACATTCCCGCCCGCCTCGATCGCCTGCCCTGGTCGCCCTGGCACTGGCGCGTGGTGATCGCACTGGGGACGGCGTGGGTGCTGGACGGGTTGGAGGTCACACTGGTGGGCGCCATCGGGGGCGTGCTGGAGCGCGGCGACACGCTGGGCCTGACGGCCGCCCAGGTCGGCCTGAGCGGTTCGGTGTACGTGGCCGGGGCCGTGCTGGGCGCGTTGCTGTTCGGCCGCATGACCGACCGGTTGGGCCGCAAGCGCCTGTTCCTGGCCACGCTGGTGGTCTACATGCTCGGCACGCTGGCCACCGCCTTTGCGCCCGGCTTCTGGGCCTTCGCCGCCTGCCGCTTCGTCACGGGCCTGGGCATCGGCGGCGAGTATGCCGCCATCAATTCCGCCATCGACGAACTGATTCCCGCGCGTGTGCGCGGACGCGTCAGCCTGGCCATCAACGGCAGTTTCTGGCTGGGTGCGGCGCTGGGTGCGGCCCTCAGCCTGCTGTTGCTCGACCCGCGCGTGCTGGGGCCCGCCCTGGGCTGGCGCGCGGGCTTCCTGCTCGGGGCGGTGCTGGCGGTGGCAATCCTGCTGGTGCGCCGCCACGTGCCCGAAAGCCCGCGCTGGCTGATGATGCACGGCCGCGAGGCCGAAGCCGCACGCATCGTGACGGCCATCGAGCGCGAGGTCGAGTCGCGCTGCGGCACCTTGCCG
>Ga0182743_1001456_pt1 | contig 23092 bp, 21 predicted proteins | sample eDN3rd30CKraftOP_FD_128522 | JGI IMG/M metagenome (GOLD analysis project Ga0182743, IMG submission 128522) | Enriched Organic Plus compost microbial communities from Emeryville, California, USA - eDNA 3rd pass 30_C Kraft OP (version 2) (version 2) ... | reverse complement strand
GGCGAACTGATCGTGCAGTTCTTCGGCGCGCGCAAGCCCGGCAAGCCAGAGTTGCCTGCGTGGCGCGAGCTCTTGGCGGGCCTGTGCGCCCAGCCGCTGGCGGCCTGACGCGCCATGGGAGGCCACATGCAACGTATGCGGACGGGGTTGGCGGCCCTGCTGTTGGCGGGCTGCGGGGCAGGGTCCGGCACGGCCGCCGCGCAAGTGCGGGTGGTCACGCTGGGCGGCAGCGTCACCGAGATCGTCTATGCGCTGGGCCAGGGCGACCGGCTGGTGGGCGACGACCTGTCCAGCCTGTATCCCGAGGCGGCCACGCAGCTGCCGCGCGTCGGCTACTACCGCGCGGTGCCGGTGGAGGGCGTGCTGGCGCTCAAGCCCGACCTGGTGCTGGCGTCCGAGCAGGCCGGCCCGCCGGACGCGATCCGGCGGTTGGGCGAAGTGGGCGTGCGCGTGCGCACGGTGTCCGACCAGCCCACGGTGCAATCGCTGCACAGGCGCATCACCGAGATCGCGCAGGCCCTGGGCGCGGCCGACGCCGGCCAGCGCCTGGCCGCCTCGGTCGACCAGGAACTGCGGGCGGTGCAGGCGCTGCCCGCCTCCGGGGCGAGCGCACTGCTCATCATGAACCGCACCGGCACGCCGCTGGGCGCCGGCGCGGATACCGCGGCCGCGCTGGTGCTGCGCCTGGCGGGGCTGCGCAACGTGCTGGACAGCCAGCAGGGCTACAAGCCGTTGTCAGCCGAGGCCATCGGGGCGTTGGCGCCGCAGGTCGTGGTCGTTACGCAGGCCTCGGTGGCGGCCTCGGGCGGGCTGGACAAGTTGCGTGCGCTGCCGGGACTGGCCGGCACGCCGGCCGCCGCGAATGACTGCTTCGTCGTGATGGACGATCTGCTGGCGCTGGGCACGGGCCCGCGCCTGCCGCAGGCCGTGCGGCAACTGAAGGAGACCGCTTGTGTCGCTGGCGCGCGCCGGACATCGGCCCAGGCCGCCACGCATTGACGCGGCGCTGGCCGCGCTGGCGCTGGCGGTAGTGGCGGCGGCGCTGCTGGCTGCCGCCAGCGGCGCGGTGCGCATTCCGCTGGGCGACGTGTTGCGGCTGCTGTGGCCAGGCGCGGCCCAAGCCGACGACACGCTGTGGCGCAATGTGCTGGTCGATATCCGCCTGCCGCGCGTGCTGCTGGCCCTGGTGGCCGGCGCCGCGCTGGCGATATGCGGCGCGGCGCTGCAGGCGCTGTTCCGCAACCCGCTGGCCGAGCCCGGCCTGGTGGGCATCACCGCGGGCGGCTCGCTCGGCGCGGTCTGCGCCATCGTGCTGACGCAAGGCGGCTTCGCGATGGTTGCGCCAGCCGCCTTCGCAGGCAGCCTGCTGGCCACGGCCTGCGCCTACCTGCTGGGACGCCGCGCGCCCGGCATGGCCGGGTTGCTGCTGGCCGGCATCGCCATCAACACCGTGGCCGGCAGTCTGATCGGATTACTGACCTACCTGGCCAGCGACACCCAGCTGCGCGACCTGACTTTCTGGAGCATGGGCAGCCTGGCCGGCGCCAACTGGCGCCTGCTGGCCTTCCTGGGCCCGTGGACGCTGCTGTGGTCGTTGTGGCTGCTGCGGCAGTGGCGCCTCATGAATGCGCTGCTGCTGGGCGAACGGGAGGCGCAGCACCTGGGCTTCGCGCTGGCCTCGGTGCGGCGCCGGCTGGTGGTGGCCACGGCGCTGATCGTGGGGCCGCTGGTGGCGGCCACCGGCGGTATTGCTTTCGTGGGCCTGGTGGTGCCGCACCTGGTGCGCATGACGCTGGGCGCCGATCATCGCCGGCTGCTGCCCGCGTCGCTGCTGGCCGGCGCGCTGGCGCTGGTGCTGGCCGACTGGCTGGCGCGCGTGGCGGTGGTGCCGGCCGAGCTGCCCATCGGGCTGGTCACCAGCCTGGTCGGCGGGCCATTCTTCCTGTGGCTGCTGGCGCGGGGACGCCGATTCTGATGACGCTGGAAGCCGAAAACCTGACCCTCTCGCGCGGCGACGCGCGCGTGCTGGACCACGTGTCGATGGCCGTGCGGCCCGGCACCATGCTGGGCCTGCTGGGCGCCAACGGCGCCGGCAAGTCCACGCTGCTGGCGGCGCTGGCCGGCGAACTGGCGCCGGCGTCGGGCACGGTGTGGCTGGACGGCGCCGACCTGCACGGCGTGCCCGCGCACCGCCAGGCGCGGCGGCGCGCGGTGCTGCCGCAGAAGCCGTCGCTGGGATTCGACCTGGGCGTACGCGAAGTCGTATCGATGGGCGCCTATCCATATCCCGAACTCAGCCCGGATACGGTCGAGTCGCTGGTCGACACGGCGCTGCAGCACGCGGGCGTGCCGCAGCTGGCGCAGCGCCGCTACCTGGAACTGTCGGGCGGCGAGCAGCAGCGCGTGCAGTTCGCGCGGGTGCTGGCGCAATGCCTGGCCCACATGCCGGGCGACGGCCAGCCGCGCTACCTGCTGCTGGACGAGCCCATCTCCAACCTCGACCCCAAGCACCAGATGGAGCTGCTGGCCACGGCGGCCGCGCTGGCGCATGGCGAGGGCCTGGGTGTGCTGGTGATCGTGCACGACGTGAACCTGGCGGCGCGCTGGTGCGACCGCCTGGTGCTGCTGGCCGGCGGGCGCATCGCGGCCGAAGGCCCTCCGCACGAGGTATTGACGCCGACGCTGCTGCGCACGGTGTACGACATCGAGGCCGACGTGCTGCCGCATCCCACTGCGCCGGACCGGCTGCTGGTGCTGCCGCGCTAGCGGCGACCTTCGGGCGGCGAATTCGACCGCAAGCCGCGGAGTGCATCGCGCGGCAACGGCGCTAGACTGGTTGCATGGATACGCCCACTGCTTCCTCCCGGGCCTCGCACGCCCGCCCCGCGCAGACGGGTTTCGACCCCGCCCGCCACGCCCCGCTGCTCGACGACCTGGACCTGCACGGCCATGCGGTGCTGCCCGGCCTGCTGTCCCCGGACGCGTGCCGCGACCTGGCGGCGCACTACGACGACGAGGCGCGCTACCGGTCGCGCATCGTCATGGCACGCCACGGCTTCGGCCGCGGCGAATACCGCTACTACGCCTATCCGCTGCCCGACCCCGTGGCCGCGCTGCGCACGGCGCTGTACCCGCTGCTGGCGCCCATCGCCAACCGCTGGAACGCGCAGCTGGACCTGGCCGCGCGCTATCCGGACGCGCATGCCGACTACCTGCGCGCCTGCCATGCGGCGGGACAGCTGCGGCCCACTCCGCTGATCCTGCAGTACGGACCTGGCGACTACAATTGCCTGCACCAGGACCTGTACGGCGACCTGGTGTTCCCGCTGCAGGTGGCCATCCTGCTGTCGCGGCCGGGGCAGGATTTCCAGGGCGGCGAATTCGTGCTTACCGAACAGATGGCCCGGCAGCAGACGCGCGCCGAGGTCGTGCCCCTGAACCAGGGCGACGGCATCGTTTTCGCCGTGCACCACCGGCCCGTGCCCGGCGTGCGCGGCTACCGCCGCGCCACCATGCGGCACGGCGTCAGCCGCGTGCATGCGGGCCGCCGCCATACGCTGGGCATCATCTTCCACGACGCGCGCTAGAACGCCATGCTGTTTACCGACTGGTTCGAATCGCCCCAGGCGGGCCTGCGCGAACCGCTAGGCCCACAGGCCTGTGTGCTGCGCGGCTACGCGCGGGACCGCGTGCCGGAACTGCTGGCTGCGCTGCGGGCCTTGCAGGAAACCGCCCCCGCACGGCGCATGCAGACGCCAGGCGGCCACACCATGTCGGTGGCGCTGACCAACTGCGGCGCGCTGGGCTGGACGACCAGTCCCCAGGGCTACCGTTACACCACGCACGATCCGGCCACCGGAGCACCTTGGCCCGCCATGCCCGCCGCCTTCCTGCGCCTGGCGCGCGACGCGGCGGCCGAAGCCGGCTTTCCCGGCTTCGAGCCCGATGCATGCCTGGTCAACCGCTACGAGCCCGGCGCGCGCATGTCGCTGCACCAGGACCGCAACGAACACAACACCGCACATCCCATCGTGTCGGTGTCGCTGGGCATTCCGGCCGTGTTTCTGTTCGGCGGCCTGCGTCGCACCGATCCGACGCGGCGGGTGCCCCTCTTCCATGGCGACGTGGCAGTGTGGGGCGGCGTGGACCGCATGCGCTACCACGGCGTGCTGGCGGTGCGCGAGGCCGAGCATCCCGAGCTGGGACGGCTGCGCATCAACTTCACCTTCCGCAAGGCGGGCTGACGCGCATGGCCGAATTCGACCGCAAGGACCGGCGTGACCACCGTGCATGCGCGGACTACAGTGCGGCCATGTGCTCCACACACGATCCCAGCCATGAGCGCCCGCCCGTCTTCCTCCGCTGAACGCACCGCCCCCGCCGCCCCGCGGTCGGCCACCGAACGCGATCCGCGCTGGGCCGCCGTGTGTGCGCGCGATCCGGCCGCCGACGCGCAGTTCGTCTATGCCGTCAAGACCACCGGCGTGTACGCGCGGCCCAGCAGCGCGGCGCGCCTGCCGCGGCCCGAGAACGTGGAGTTCTTCGACACGCCCGAAGCGGCCGAGGCCGCCGGCTACCGCGCCACGCGCCGCGCCGCGGCGGACCACAGCGCGGTCGCGGCGCGTCACGCGGCGTTGGTGGCCGAGAGCTGCCGGTATATCGAGCAGGCCGATGTGCCCCCCGGTCTGAACGCGCTGGCCGCACGCGCGGGCATGAGCCCCTATCACTTCCACCGCGTCTTCAAGGCCGAGACCGGCCTGACGCCCAAGGCGTATGCCGACGCGCACCGGGCGCGCCGGATGCGCCAGCAGCTGGGCCGGCAGGCGTCGCCGAGCGTCACCGACGCCATCTACGAGGCCGGCTTCAATTCCAACAGCCGCTTCTATGAGCGCGCCGACGGCCTGCTGGGCATGCGGCCGGCCGACTACCGCTCCGGGGGCCGCAACGCCGAGATCCGCTTCGCGGTGGGCCAATGCAGCCTGGGCGCCATCCTGGTGGCGCAAAGCGGTCGCGGCGTGTGCGCCATTCTGCTAGGCGAGGATCCCGATGCGCTGGTGCGCGAACTGCAGGACCAGTTTCCGCAGGCCCGCCTGATCGGCGGAGACCGCGCGTTCGAACAGCTGGTGGCGCAGGTGGTCGGGCTGGTCGAAGCTCCGGCGCTGGGCGCCAACCTGCCGCTGGACGTACGCGGCACGGCCTTCCAGGAACGCGTGTGGCAGGCACTGCGCGAGATTCCGCCGGGGCAGACCGCCACCTATGCCGAGATCGCGCGGCGCATCGGCCAACCCGCGGCGGTGCGCGCGGTGGCGCGTGCATGCGCCACCAATGTGCTGGCCGTGGCCATCCCTTGCCACCGCGTGGTGCGCAGCGACGGCGCCCTGTCGGGCTATCGCTGGGGCGTGGCGCGCAAGCGCGAACTGCTGGACCGCGAAGCGCAGGCATCGTCCGCCGAGCCCGCATAGAAACGGATGCAATTCGCGGCGCCCCTGGCGGCCGCGTCGTGCTAGGGTGGCTGCATACGCTCGCGCAAGTGAGGAAGCCATGAACCCCAAGACCCAACGCATGCTGATGGTGCTGGCCATCGTCGTGATCCTGGCCGTCGTGGTGTCGCTGGCGCCCTGGTAGGCGCGGCATCGCCAGCAAGCCGCATGCCGTGCGGCGCGGTGCGCGTGCGCAAGCAAGTGCAAGCAGGCGTTGCCGCACGCGCCCTCAGGCCACGAAATGCGACGGCACGGCGCCGTCGTGGTGTGCCGACACATGCCTACACATAGCGAAACTTGAACCCGCTGCGCTCGCTTGCGACCATGAAACGTCGAACAACCGAGCAAGGAGTTTCTCGATGCAGCGTACGATTCAAGCCCTGTTGGCAGCCGCCGCGGTCTCTGCGGGCCTGTCCGCGGCGCCGGCCATGGCGCAAAGCGGTGCGGCCAAGCAGCCGCCCGTGACCGCCATCCAGCCGTCCGAGGCCCAGCTACAGAAATTCGCCGGCGCGTCGCAAAAGGTGGCGCTGGTGGCCGACGAATACCGCCCCCGCGTGCAGGCCGCGCAGGATGACGGCACCCGCCAGCAACTCCTGAAGGAAGCCGACGAGAAGATGGTCCGTGCGGTCAACGCCGACGGCATGACGGTCGACGAATTCAACGGCATCAGCCAGGCCATCCAGCAGGACCCCGCGCTGCAGCAGCGCGTGATGAAGATGGTCGAGCAAAAGCAACGCAGGTAAGCAGCAGCCCACTTCAGCCGGGAAACGCGGGCGGTGCCGCGCGCAGCGCTGCCAACTCGGCGCAGCGTGCGCGCAGCAGCGCGTGCAACTGCCGCACCGCCGGCGAATACTGCTTGCGGTGCGGGCACACCAGGTTCAACGGCGCGGGTTCGCCCGGCTGGTCCGGCAACAGGATTTCCAGCCGTCCGGCCAGCACGTCCGTGCTGACGTCCAGCCACGACTTGTAGGCGATGCCCTCGCCGGCCACCGCCCAACGCCGCACCACGTCGGCATCGTCCGCATACAGCCGTCCGCCCACCTCCACCAGCCGCGCCGGCTGGCCCGGCATCGGGAACGCCCATTTGTCGTAGACCCGGCCCGCGATCTGGAACGGCAGGCAATCGTGCCCCGCCAGGTCTTCCAGCGCCTGCGGCCGCCCGCGCCGGGCCAGGTAGGCCGGCGCAGCGACCAGCACGCGCCGGTTCTCGGGCGCCAACGGCAGCGCGATGTAGCTGGCGTCTTCCATGCGGCCATAGCGGATGGCCACGTCCACCGGGTCGCGGAACACGTCGGCGACTTGGTCGGACACGTGCAGCCGCAGCGTCAGCGCAGGATGGGCGCGACGGAATTCCGTCAGCCACGGCAGCAGCACGTTGCGGCCCAGGTCCGACGGCGCGGCCACTTGCAGCAATCCACCCAGCCGGGCATTTTCGCCATGCAAGCGGTCGCGGCCCTGGTCCAGCGCCCCCAGCGCTTCCTGTGCGTACGGCAGGTAGCGCTCGCCTTCGGACGTCAGCCGCAGGCTGCGGGTGGACCGTGCGAACAGGCGTATGTCTAGCTCGCGCTCCAGCCGCTTCACCGCGGCGCTGACCTGGCCGGGCAGCAGCCCGGCCTCACGGGCGGCATTGGAGAAGCTGCCCAGGGCCGCCGAGCGTACGAACAGGGCAAGGTCGTCGAGCCGGATCATTTTCACTGCTAGAGGATAAGTGTTGGCCGATCTTACCGCTTACCGAACAAGTGGACACGGCGCAAGATTCGTCCCGAAGCCGTCGGCGCGTATCCCGCCGCGACGGTCCCGCTCCCCCCTTTACGCATCAGGAACGCTCATGAAAGCCATCGCCTATACCCAGCACGGCCTGCCCATCGACCACCCCGACGCACTGGTCGAGGTGGACCTGCCCACCCCCACGCCCGGCCCGCACGACCTGCTGGTGGCCGTGCGCGCCGTCGCCGTCAACCCTGTCGACACCAAGGTCCGCGCCAACTTCCCCACCGAGGGCCCCCGCGTGCTGGGCTGGGATGCCGTGGGCAAGGTGACCGAGGTGGGCAGCGCCGTGACGCACTTCCGTCCGGGCGACGATGTGTACTACGCCGGCTCGCTGGTCCGCCCCGGCAACCATGCCGAGTACAGCCTGGTGGACGAGCGCATCGCCGGACGCAAGCCGGCCACCCTGTCCGACGCCGAGGCGGCCGCGCTGCCGCTGACCGCCCTGACCGCCTGGGAATTGCTGTTCGACCGCCTGGGCGTGGCCGAAGGCGGCGGCGCGGGCCAGCACCTGCTGGTGGTGGGCGCGGCCGGCGGCGTAGGCTCGATCCTGGTGCAGCTGGCGCGCCGGCTGACGCAGCTGACCGTGATCGGCACCGCCTCGCGCCCCGAGACGCGCCAGTGGGTACAGCAGCTGGGCGCCCATCACGTGGCGGACCACCGCCAACCGCTGGCGCAGGAACTGGCCAGCCTGGGCATCCGCCACGCCGAATACATCGCCAGCCTGACCCACACCGACACACACTATGCGCAGCTGGTCGAGGCGCTGGCGCCGCAGGGCAAGCTGGGCGTGATCGACGACCCCGCCACGCTGGACGCCATGCCGCTCAAGCGCAAGGCGGCCTCGCTGCACTGGGAGTTCATGTTCGCGCGGCCGATGTTCGACACCCCCGACCTGGCGCGCCAGCACGACATCCTGAACCGCGTGGCCGACCTGGTGGAACGGGGCGTGGTGCGGACCACGCTGGGCGAACACTACGGCACCATTAACGCGGCCAACATGCGGCGCGCCCACGCCATGCTGGAGAGCCACCGCACGCTGGGCAAGATCGTGATGGAAGGCTTCTAGGCCGCAAGGCGCGCACGGTGCGCCATGGGCCGCTGCCGTGCGCGTGTCGAGCAGCCCTTGCGCCGGTACACTGGACAAGTGAACCGAGATCCCGTCCGCCCGGTGCGCCGGGCCCGCTTTCCCGCGACCGCGCGTGGACACATCGTTGTCCGCGCGGCCCTCGTCGCCGCGGCGCTTGCATCAGCCTGCACGCTGGCCGCTTCGCAGCCCGGCGACGGCGCACGGGTCGCCCATGCACCGGCATCCGCGACGCCAGCCGCCGCGGACCCGCGCGTACAGGACCCGCCCTCCGCGCGGGATGCGCGCGCCGCCCAGCGTGCCGCGCTGCAATCCCTGTTCGACGAGTCGCCCGGCCGCGCCGACCGCTACAGCGACGCGTTCCTCGCGCAGATCCCCGCCGCGCAGGCGGCCGGCCTGATCGGTGACCTGCGCACCCGGCTGGGCGTCCTGCAGCGCATCACGGAGGCACCGGACGGCTTCGTGGTGCATTTCGCTGGCGGCGCCGTGCCCGCGCGCATCACGCTGGACGACGCGGGCCGCATCGCCGGCCTGTGGTTCGGCCCGGTGCGGCCGCAGGGCGACATTGCCAAACAGGCCGAGGCGATCCGCGCGCTGCCGGGCCACGCGGCGCTGCTGGTTCTGACGGATGGGCGCCCACGCGCCGCCCATGCGGCGCGGGTGCCGCTGGCAGTGGGATCGGCGGCCAAGCTCGCGATCCTGCAGGCCACGCGACAGGCGGTCGATGCCGGGCGCCTGCGCTGGACGCAGACGGTCGCGCTGGATCCGCGCTGGAAGTCCCCCGGCGGGCAACTGCAGGCCTGGCCCGACGGCGCGCCGCTTACGGTCGACACCTTGGCCAACCTGATGATCTCGATCAGCGACAACACCGCCACCGATGCGCTGCTGCACCTGGCGGGACGCGACACGGTGGAAAGACTGGCGCCGCGCAACACGCCATTTCCGTCCCCGCGCGAACTGTTCCTGCTGAAGACCGAACGCCGCGCCGGGCAGCGCGACGCCTGGCGCGACGGCGAGGCTTCACAGCGCCGCGCCATCCTGCGCGGCCTGGCCAACGAGCCCGCCCCCACGCCCCAAGACCTGTCCGGCACGCCCACGCCCGACGTGGAATGGTTCATGACCGCCGAGGAGCTGTGCCACCTGCTGGACGCCACCGCCGATCTGCCCAGCCTGCGCATCAACCCCGGCCTGGCCAACCCGGCCGATTGGCGCGCGGTGGCGTACAAGGGCGGCTCGGAGGCCGGCGTGCTCAACCTGTCGACGCGGCTGGCGGGCCGCGACGGCCGCACGCATTGCGTGGTAGCCACCTGGAACGACACGCGAGCGCTGGACGAGGCGCGGCTGACGGGCCCCTATCGCGCCATCATCGCCGAGCTGGCAGAAGAGACCCCGTAATCCGCGGCCCGCGTCAGCCTGCCGCGCCCGCCCGCGTCGGCGTGCAGGCGGCGATCATCTCGTCGAACAGCCGCGCATACGGCGACCGCGCCGGCCACAGCATGCCCAGCCGGCGCGCCAGCCGGTTGCGCGGCAGCGCCAGCGCCACCACGTCGGCGGGCAGCGATCCCGGACGGAAGCAGTCCGGCACCAGCGACACGCCCAGCCGGCGCCCCACCAGCATCACGATGCCGTCGGGCGAATCCAGCTCGAAGCGCTCCTGCGGCACCACGCCGCACTGCCGCAGGTACTGGTCGGCCAGCGAACCGCCCCAAGTGCGGCGGTCGTAGCGGATGAGCGGACGGTTGGCCAGCAGCGCGTCCGGATCGGCGTCCTTGTCGGCCGCCGGCGCCAGCAGCACCAGCGGCTCGACACGCAGCGTCTGCCACACGAACGACTTGGGCAGCCGGAACGGCGGCTCCACCAGCAGCGCCGCGTCGACCTTGCCCGCGGCGGCCTGGTGATACAGCTCGTGCGACACCCCGATCTCCAACGCGGTATCCAGGCGCGGATAGCGGTCGGCCATGTAGCCAAGCATATCGGGCACCACGTTGGTCAATGCCGTGCGGATGGTGCCCAGCCGCAGGCCGCCCGGAAAGCCCTCGGTGGAGACCGTGGCCTTCAGTTCGCGGACTTCGCGCTGGAAGCGGTGCGCGCGCGCCAGCAGCCGCGCGCCGCCCTCGGTGATGCGCACGAAGCGCCCCGAGCGCGTCAGCAGCGGCACGCCCAGTTCGCGCTCCAGCGAGCGCATGCGCTGCGCCAGCGCGGTGGGCGTCAGGTTCGCGCGGCGGGCGGCCTCGGCCATCGATCCGCATTCGGCGACCAGGATGAAAGTATCGATGAAGCGCGTGTCCATGAATCCACAAACTCTTCAGTTTGAATGCGCAAAAACGAAATTGTGCTTCAGTAAGGCCCCGCCCACAATCTGTCCATCCATAACAGACGATCGGCCTCGCCCCCGCCACAGGCCGCCGCACAAAGGAAGAATCATGACGAGACACTCCGCCATCCAACCCGAACGCCGCCGCATGCTGGCCGCGATGCTGGCGGGCGGCCTCGCGCCCCTGGCCGGCGTGGTGCCGGCCTGGGCTCAGGACGCCTACCCCAGCCGCCCCACCACGCTGATGGTGGGTTTCTCCGCCGGCGGCGCGGTCGACCTGGTGGCACGCCAGCTGGGCCAGGCGCTGGGCACGGCCTTCGGCCAGACCTACGTGATCGAGAACCGCGCGGGCGCCACCGGCACCATCGCGGCCGAAAACGTGGCGCGCGCCAAGCCCGACGGCTACACCCTGCTGCTGGGCACGCAGTCCACGATGGTCGTGGCGCCCAGCATGTACCCGAACCTGCGCTTCGATCCGATTAAGGACTTCGTGCCCGTGTCGCTGGTGGCCTCGGTGCCGCTGGCGCTGGTGGTGCATCCGTCTTTGCCGCTGCACTCGGTGCAGGACGTCATCCAGTACGCCAAGGACAAGAAGGGCGAACTGGCCTATGCCTCGTCCGGCCTGGGCGGCCCGCAGCACGTGGCCATGGAGCTGTTCAACGCGATGGCCGGCACGCAGATGGTGCACATCCCCTACAAGGGCGAAGCCAACGCCATCACCGACCTGCTGGGCAACCAGGTGCCGCTGATGTTCAGCAACCTGCCGACGCTGCTGCCCCACATCCGCAGCGGCAAGCTGCGCGGCATCGCGGTCAGCAGCCTGGAGCGCGCGCCGAGCGCGCCCGAGCTGCCCACCGTGGCCGAGTCCGGCCTGCCCGGCTTCGAGGCGCTGACGTGGTTCGGCCTGTACGCGCCGGCCGGCACGCCGCCCGAGGCGATCGCCAAGCTGGAGCAGGGCGTGAAGCAGGCGCTGGAAGATCCGCAGCTGCGCGCCAAGATGGGCGAGCAAGGCATGAAGCTGGAAGGACGCGGCAGCGCTGCCTTCCGCGAGTACATGCAGTCCGAGAGCGTGAAGTGGGGCGGTCTGATCCGCAAGTCGGGCATCAAGCCGGAATGACCGGGAGTGCCGCACCATGAGCCGCCTGCTGCGCCAAGTCCTGTCGCTGGATGATTTCGAGGTGCTGGCGCGGCGGCACCTGCCGCGCCCGGTGTACGGCTACCTGGCCGCGGTAGCCGAAACCGGCGCGTCGTTCGCGGACAACCGCACCGCCTATGCCGACTACGATTTCCTGCCCGGCGTGCTGGTGGACGTGTCGCGGCGCAGCACGGCCACCGTGCTGTTCGACGAGCAATACGCCGCGCCCTTCGGCTTCTCGCCGCTGGGGCTGAGCGCACTGTCGAGCTACCGCGGCGACCTGGTGCTGGCCGGCGCCGCGGCCGAGGCGCGCCTGCCGATGATCATGAGCGGCTCGTCGCTGATCCCGCTGGAGGAGGTCGCCGAGCGGCATCCCGGCGCCTGGTTCCAGGCCTACCTGCCGGGCGACCGCGGCGCCATCGAAGCGCTGATCGACCGCGTGGCCCGCACCGCGTTCCGCACGCTGGTCGTGACGGTGGACACGCCGGTACAGCCCAACAGCGAGAACATGAAGCGCAGCGGCTTCTCGGCGCCGCTGCGGCCGAGCCTGGGCCTGGCCTGGCAGGGCCTCACGCATCCGCGCTGGCTGTTCGGCACCTTCCTGCGCACGCTGGCGCGCCATGGCATGCCGCACTTCGAGAACAATTACGCCACGCGCGGCGCGCCCATCCTGTCGCCCAGCGTGCTGCGCGACTTCTCCGAACGCGGGCACCTGAACTGGGACGACCTGCGCGCCATCCGCCGCCAGTGGTGCGGCCGGCTTGTCGTCAAGGGCATCCTGCGCGCCGACGATGCGCGCCAGGCGCGCGACTGCGGCGCCGATGGGATCATCGTCTCGAACCATGGCGGGCGGCAGCTCGATGGCGCCATCGCGCCGCTGCGCGCGCTGCCCGACGTGGTGCAGGCCTGCCCCGATATACCCGTGATGATCGACGGCGGCATCCGCCGCGGCACCGACATCCTGAAGGCGCTGGCCCTGGGCGCACGGATGGCCTTCGTGGGCCGCCCGTTGGGCTATGCCGCCGCGGTGGGCGGCGCCGACGGCGTGCGGCACGCCATTTCGCTGTTGACGCAGGAGGTGTCGCGCGACATGGCGATGCTGGGCGTCACGCGCGTCGACGAGCTGGACGCTGCGCGGCATTTGCGGCGGCGGTAGGGGCATTGAGCGCGAGCCGTGCGCGTCCGTCGGCGGGCGGAGCAGCTAAGTGCAGGCCGTGGGCGCGGCACCATGCCGCACGGCGGCGGCGAAACCGCTGGCTTTCCTGCTGCAGCCAGGCCTCCAGCACTTGCAGGCGCGGGCTCGGTGTGTGCGACGACACGTAGAAATACGACGCGCGCGATGGCACCATCATGGGCACCGCAGGCACCAGCCGGCCGGAGGCCAGGTCATCCAGCACCAGCGCCAAGCGCCCCATCGCCACGCCCTGCCCGGCCAGCGCCGCGCTGACGGCCAGCTGCGACATGTTGAAGTGCTGGCCGTCGTGCACGGCGGGCACCGGCGCGCCGGTCATCTGCAACCAGTAGTTCCATTCCTCGCCTTCCTGGGCCTGCTCCCAGGGCGAAGCATCGTGCAGCATCAGCGCGGTAGGGATGTCGGCCGGCGTGCGAAGCCCGGGATGGGCCTCCAGCAGGGCAGGGCTGGCTACCGGCACCAGCCACTCGTCCAGAAAGGGCTCGGCGCGCACGTCGGAATACTCGCCGGTGTCGAAACGAATGGCTGCCTCGATGCCCTCCTGTTCCATGCGGCTGCGGTTCAGCGTGTGGAACTCGCCGTACACACGCAGTCCGATCTCGGGATGGGCGCGCAGCAACGCGCCCATCCGCGGCGTGAGCCAGCTCATGGCGAACGAGGGTGAACAGTTGAGATTCAGCGTGGACTCGTGCGCCTGGGCGCGCATGGGTCGCAGCGTATCTTCCAGCACCTGGAAGGCCTCCTTCACCGCCAGCTTCAATCGCAGGCCGTCGCGCGACAGCTCGAGCCGGCGCTGTGCGCGATGAAACAGCGGCTCGCCCAGCCATTCCTCCAGATGCTTGACCTGCTGGCTGATGGCGCCCTGCGTGACGTGCAACTCGGCCGCAGCCAGCGTGAAACTACCGTGGCGAGCCGCCGCGTCGAATGCCCGCAACCATGTCAGCAGAGAGGGAGACAAGAGTCTTCTATTAGTCATACTAATTGCATATTCACTATAAATGCTTTGCCAACGCGGCGGCCGGACTCGCAAAATGCAGGCAATCCCCTCACCAGGCTTTTCGGCAGCATGCAGCGCACCATAGGGAAATCACCCATAGGCGGCCCCTCCGGCACACCCGCCAATCCGACGCCACAACTCTGGACTAATCCGGAACTGGCTGGCACAGCTGCGGCATTGGCGCAATCTGACATTAGTATTAAAGATGCTATTGCAGCACAGGAGCGGTTCGCCCGCTACGCTCCCGTGTTGCGCGAACTCTTTCCCGAGACGGCCGCCACGGGCGGCATCGTCGAATCGCCGCTGGTGCCGCTGCATGCCGACGTGCGCCGCACGCTAGTGCCGGCGGATACCCCCGCCGAGGCGGCCGGCTGCTTTTGGATCAAAGCCGACCACGCGCTGCCGATCGCCGGTTCGATCAAGGCCCGCGGCGGCATCCACGAAGTTCTGGAGTTCGCCGAAGAACTGGCCCGGCGCCACGGCTTGCTCGATGCCGCGACCGGACACGCCGTACTAACCGGCCCCGATGCACGCGCACTATTCAATCGCTACGAAATCGCAGTGGGGTCCACCGGCAACCTGGGACTGAGCATCGGCATCATGGCGTCGGCGCTGGGCTTTCGCGCCACGGTGCACATGTCGGCCGACGCCAAGCAGTGGAAAAAAGACCGGCTGCGCGCCCGAGGTGCCACAGTGGTGGAACACGCCGGCGACTACGCGCAGGCGGTGCACGCCGGCCGCGAACGCGCCGCCACGGACCCGAATGCCTATTTCGTGGATGACGAGCGCTCGCGTTCGCTGTTCCTGGGCTACAGCGTGGCGGCCCTGCGGTTGCGCGCACAGCTGGAGCAGGCGGGCGTGACCGTCGACGATGCCCATCCGCTGTTCGTGTACCTGCCCTGCGGCGTGGGCGGCGCGCCGTCGGGGATCACCTTCGGCCTGAAGCTGCTCTTCGGTGACGCCGTGCACTGCTGGTTCGTCGAACCCACCGCCTCGGCCTGCTTCCTGAACCGGCTGCAGCACCCGAGCCGGCCCGGCATCACCGTGTACGAAGCCGGCATGGACAACCGTACCGAAGCCGACGGGCTGGCTGTACCCGCTGCCTCCGAACTGGCGATCACGCAGATGCGTCCGCTGCTGTCAGGCGTGGCCACGGTGGACGACGACACGATGTTCCTGGACCTCTATCGCCTGCGTCACAGCCAGGGCGTACGGGTCGAGCCATCGGCCGCTGCCGCCGTCAGCGGCCCGCGCATGCTGCTAGGCACCCCACAGGGCCGGGACTACTTGCACCGGCGAGCACTGACAGCCAGCCTGCCGCGCGCGACGCACATTATCTGGAGTACCGGAGGACTGTTCGTGCCGGACGAGGAATACGCGGCTTTCCTGGCACGCGGCCAGGCCGCAGCGCAACGCGCCGCCTAGACGGGGCGACACCCGGCGGCAGCCCGGGCTGGCCGCCGGTACACGAGAGAGGCCGGACGCGCCGGCCCCATCTTTGCAACGACATGACAAGGGAAACATCATGACTTGGAAGCTGGGCTTTTCCATCAAGAAGTTCACACTGGCGGCCGCCATGGCAGGCGTCCTCGGGGCCGGCGCGCCGGCACTGGATGCACAGACCATCACGGCGGTCATGCAGTCCGGCATCCGCGTGCTGGACCCGGTCATCACCACCGCGCACATCACGCGCGACCACGGGTACATGATTTACGACACCCTGCTCGGAACCGACGCCGACAACAAGATCCAGCCCCAGATGGTGGACAAATGGGACGTGTCGGCCGACGGCCGTTCGTACACGTTCACGCTGCGCCCGGGCCTCAAATGGCACGACGGCCAGCCCGTCACGGCCGAGGACTGCGTCGCGTCGATCAAGCGCTGGGCCGCCCAAGACAAGATGGGCCAGCTGATGACGGAAATGATGAGCGGCATGCAAGTGGTCGACGCCAACCGCTTCTCGATGAGCTTCAAGGAACCCACCGACATCGCGCTGCGCGCGCTGGCCAAGACCAGCGGCATCACCCCCTTCATGATGCCGCGCCGCATCGCCGAAACGCCCCCGGGCCAGCCGATCAAGGAGTACGTGGGTTCGGGCCCCTTCAGGATGGTGGTGTCCGAGTTCAAGCCCGGCCTGCAGATCGTGTACGAGAAGAACAAGGACTATGTGCCGCGATCCGAGCCGGCAAGCGGCACGGCCGGTGGCAAGGTGGTGAAGGTCGATCAGGTCAAGTGGATCACCATGCCCGACTCGACCACGGCGGTGAACGCCCTGTCCAATGGCGAAGTCGACTTCATCGAACAAATGCCCTACGACCTGCTGCCGCTGGTCGAGAACGACGAGGACATCAAAGTCGACGTGTTCGACCCCGAGGGCTACCAGTCGGTGATGCGCATGAATCACCTGAACCCTCCGTTCGACAATAAGCTCGTGCGGCAAGCTGCCATGTACGCCATCGACCAGCAGGACGTGCTGCAGGCGCTGATCGGCAATCCCAAGTATTTCCGCACTTGTGCCGCATTGTTCGGCTGCGGTCTGCCCTACGACAGCCACGCAGGCGCCGACGTCACCGTGAAGGGCAACATCGCCAAGGCCAAGGAACTGCTCAAGCAGGCCGGCTACCACAACGAACCGGTCGTCATCCTGCAGCCCACCGACCTGGACACCGTCAAGGCCCAGCCCGTGGTCATTGCCCAGGCCCTGCGCAAGGCCGGCTTCAACGTTCAGATGCAGGCCATGGACTGGCAGACGCTGGTGACGCGACGCGCCTCGATGGCACCGCTGTCCGAAGGCGGCTGGAACATCTTCGCCACCAACAACGTCCTGGCCGAAGCCTTCGATCCGCTGCGCGCCTTCGGCGTGGCCGCCAACGGCAAGCAAGCCTGGTTCGGCTGGCCCGATGTGCCGAAGATTGAAGCACTGCGCAAGCAATTCGCGCTGACGACCGATCCTGCCCAACTGAAGAAGCTGGCTGACCAGATCCAGGCACTGGTGATCGAGGAAGGCGTACTGATGCCGCTGGGCCAGTTCACCGTGCCCGCCGTTTATCGCAAGAACATCACGGGCCTGGTACGTGGACCGATCCCGGTGTTCTGGAACCTGACCAAGACCGGCGAGTAAGGCGGGCGGCCGATGTTGACGTTCCTGCTACGGCGCGTGCTCGCCGCGATTCCAGTGATGGCAATGGTGGCAGTGATCGTGTTCGCGATCCTGCGCCTTACACCGGGCGACCCGGCCGCCATCATCGCGGGCGATTCCGCCACACCCGAGCAGCTGGCGCAGATCCGCCAGGTAATGGGGCTGGACCAGCCGGTCTACACCCAGTTCTTCCTGTGGATCGACCGGCTGCTGCATGGTGACCTGGGCACTTCGCTGCTGTCAGGCACGCCGGTATCGGCCATGATTGCCGAGCGCATGGGACCGTCGCTGGCCCTGTGCCTGTCGACCATAACGCTATCGGTGTTGCTGGCGGTGCCGCTGGGCATCCTGGCGGCGTGGCGCCAGGGCAGGATGCTGGACCGCGCCGTGATGGCGGCCTCGGTAGCCGGCTTCTCGGTACCGGTCTTCGTCACCGGCTACCTGCTAATCCTGGTGTTCTCGATCAAGCTCGGCTGGTTCCCGGTGCAGGGCTACCGGCCGCTGTCAGCGGGACTGGGACCATTCGTGCGCTCGCTGACGTTGCCCACGCTGGCCCTTTCCACCGTATACGTAGCCCTGATCGCGCGCATCACCCGTACCAGCATCATCGAGGTCATGGGCGAGGATTTCATCCGCACCGCACGCGCCAAAGGTTTGGGTGAAATCGGCGTGCTACTGGGCCACGCGCTGCGCAATGCCGCGGTACCCATCGTCACCATCGTCGGCGTAGGCGTGGCCCTCCTGATCGGTGGCGTGGTGATCACCGAGTCGGTCTTCAACGTACCGGGACTGGGCCGCTTGGTGGTGGAAGCTGTTCTGGGACGGGACTATCCGGTCATCCAGGCCCTCATCCTGCTGTTCGCTTTCGTTTACGTGCTGATCAACCTTGCGGTCGACGCACTCTACACCGTGTTCGATCCTCGTATCCGTTACTGAAGGCAATTCATGCAGACTACCGCACAACTCCTGCCGGCCCGGGCCACGGCAAGGATGGGCTCCGCGAGTGCGCTGCGCGGCGGTCCCGCGCTGATCGCAATGGCAGTGCTTGCCATCGTCGTCATCATGGCCCTATTGGCTCCGTGGCTGCACACCATCGACCCGGTCCAGATCGACCCGATGCAGCGTCTGAAGGGTTGGACCGCGGCCCACTGGATGGGCACCGATGCCTTCGGCCGCGACGTCTGGTCGCGCGTGGCCTACGGCGCGCGCGTGTCGTTGGCCGTCGGCCTGGGCGCGACAGCCATCAGTGTGGCAGCCGGCCTGGCGATCGGCCTGGCGGCGGGGTACTTCCGATGGGTGGATGCCGTCGTCATGCGCATCATGGACGGCATGATGGCCATTCCCGGCGTGCTGCTGGCCATCGCTCTGGTGTCGCTGTCGGGCGCCAGCCTGGTCACCGTGCTAGTGGCCATCACCATCCCCGAAATCCCGCGCGTTGTGCGGCTGGTCCGCGGCGTGATCCTGGGCGTACGCGGCGAACCGTACGTCGAAGCCGCGCTGTCGCTGGGCACGCCGATTCCAACGCTGATGGTGCGCCATCTGTTGCCAAATACCGTGGCGCCGCTGATCGTGCAGGGTACTTACGTATTTGCCTCGGCCATCCTCACCGAGGCCATCCTCAGCTTCCTGGGCGCGGGCATTCCGCCGGAGATTCCCTCGTGGGGCAACATCATGGCCGACGGGCGCACCTACTTCCAGTTGCTGCCCGGCCTGGTGCTGTGCCCGGGCCTCCTGGTGGCCCTGACCGTCCTCAGCGTCAACGTGTTGGGCGATGCCCTGCGCGATGCGCTCGATCCGCGCCTGGCGCGCCGGCTGTGAAACTGTCCGCGCAAGGAATGCCATCCATGAAAAATCTCTCTTCTTCGCCCGTCGCCAACGCACCGGTGCTGTCCATATCGGGCCTTTCCGTGCAGACACGGCATCCCGCGGGCCGCCCTATCGTGCAGGGACTCAGCTTCTCCGCGCATCCTGGCGAGACGCTGTGCATCGTTGGCGAGTCCGGCTCGGGCAAGTCGGTTACCTCGCTCGCCACCATGGGCCTGCTGCCCGCCGATTCGCTGCAAGCCACTGCCGGCCGCATCGACCTGGAAGGCGAGAATTTGCTGCAGGCCAGCCCCGCGCGGCTGCGCGAGTTGCGCGCCACGCGCATGGCCATGGTGTTCCAGGAGCCCATGACCGCATTGAACCCGGTGCACACCGTTGGCCACCAGGTCGACGAAGTACTGCGTCTGCACCGCCGCATGGGGCGGGCAGAACGCCGCGCGCGCGTGCTGGAAATGTTCCGCTCCGTCCATCTTCCCGACGTCGAGCGCATCTACGATTCGTATCCCCATCAGCTCTCGGGCGGCCAGCGCCAGCGCATCGTGATTGCCATGGCGCTGATCCTGGAACCTCGCCTGCTGATCGCTGACGAACCCACCACGGCGCTGGACGTCACGACGCAGAAGCAGATTCTGGCGCTCATCCGAGAGCTGCAGGAGCGCCATGGAACGGCGGTGGTCTTCATCACGCACGACTTCGGCGTGGTCGCCGAAATCGCCGACCGTATCGTGGTGATGCACCAGGGCCAGGTGGTCGAGACGGGCCCGCGCGACGACATCCTGGCGCGCCCGGCACGCGAGTACACACGTATGCTGGTGTCATCGGTACCCAGCCTGATTCCGCGATCGCGCGGCAAGCCGGGAGGCGACGCCGTACTGCGCGTGGACGGACTTTCCAAGCAGTATCGTCCGGCTGGCGGACTGCTGCGCCGCGGCCGGCCGGTGACCGCGGCCAGCGACGTGGTCTTCACCGTGCGGCGCGGCGAGATTGTCGGCATCGTGGGCGAGTCGGGCTCGGGCAAGTCCACCGTGGCGCGGTGCGTGGTCCGCCTCATCGAGCCCACCACGGGCACGGTGCGGTTGGGTGGCGACGACATCGCCCGCCTCAACCCGCGCGGGCTGGCCCCGCTGCGCCGGCGAATTCAGATCGTGTTCCAGGATCCCTATCGCAGCCTCAATCCGCGCCGCCGGGTGGGCGAGTCCATCATCGAAGGCTTGCTGAACTACGGCACGCCGCGCCAAGAGGCGCTGCGCCAGGCCGAGCAAGCACTGGGACTGGTAGGCCTGCCGCCCGACTCGCTGCACCGCTATCCGCACCAGTTTTCAGGCGGGCAGCGCCAGCGCATCTGTATCGCACGCGCGCTGGTGATGGAACCCGAGGTGCTAATCGCAGACGAGGCGGTGTCAGCGCTGGACGTCTCGGTGCAGGCACAAGTGCTGGCGCTACTCGAGGAAGTGCGTAGCCGCATCGGCATCGGCGTGCTTTTCATCACACATGACCTGAGGGTGGCCGCGCAAATATGCGACACCATCGTGGTCATGCAGCACGGCCGCATCGTAGAGGCCGGCCCGGCCGCCGACGTGCTGACGCAGCCGCGGCAAGCCTATACCCGTTCCCTGATCGATGCCGCACCCGGACGTGGCTGGGATTTCCAGCATTTTCGGCCGGTCGATGCCACGTTGGCGGCTTGAGCCAGCCGCCCCGTTTTCCATCATCCGTTCCTTTCACCCTCTGAAGAGATCCGCATCATGTCACGCATCGTCTATGGTGGTTTCCAACACGAAACCAATACATTCGCCCCGGACAAGGCCGACTGGCAAGCCTTCCAGATCGGTGGAGGCTGGCCGGGCCTGGTATCCGGCCCTGACGTCTGGCCGGCCATCTCCGGCGCCAACATCCCTGCCGCCGGCTTCGTGCAGGCCGCGCTGGAAGCGGGCGACACGACGATTGCGACTACCTGGTGCGCCGCCAGCCCCTCGGCCCACGTCGCCCGCGAGGCCTACGAGCGCATCGCGGGCATGATCCTGGATGGCATCCGCGCCGCGCTGCCGGCGGACGCTGTGTACCTGGACCTGCACGGTGCCATGGTGGCCGAGCACTACGACGATGGCGAAGGCGAACTACTGCGCCGCGTACGCGAGCTGATCGGTCCGGACGTGCCGCTGATCGCATCGCTGGATCTTCACGCCAATGTCACGCGCCAGATGCTGGCGCAGGCAGACGCGCTGGTGGCCTATCGCACCTATCCGCACGTGGACATGGCCGACACGGGGCGTCGGGCGTACCGTCTGCTGCAGGCGCGCCTGGCTGCCGGCAAGCGCCCCGCGATGGCATCGCGTCGCCTGGACTTCCTGATCCCCATTTGCTGGCAGTGCACCGATATCGAACCGGCCAAAGGCCTGTATGCGCAACTGGAGGCCATCGAGGCCGACGCGCTGCACGTCTCGTTCACCCCGGGCTTCCCGGCCGCGGACTTTCCGGAATGTACGCCCGTGGTGTGGGCCTACGGTGACGATGCGGCCGCCGCGGAATCCGCGGCCGAACGCATGGCCCAAGCTGTGGCCGCGGCCGAGCCCGCCTTCGCCGGCCGGCTGTACACGCCTGACGAGGCGGTGCAGTACGCCATGCATGCCTCGGCAGGCGCCTCGCGGCCCATCATCATTGCCGATGCCCAGGACAACCCCGGCGCCGGCAGCAACTCGGATACCACCGGGATGCTGCGCGCGTTGCTGCGCAATGGTGCGCAACGCGCGGCCATCGGCCTTATCGTCGATCCAGCCTCGGCGCAGGCCATCCATGCTGCCGGCGTGGGGCAGCGCATCAAGTTGGCGCTGGGTGGCCACGCCGGACTACCGGACGACACCCCTTTCGAGGGCGAGTTCCTGATCGAAAGCGTGTCCGACGGCAAGTTCGATGCCACCGGTCCGTTCTACCGTGGCTTCCGCCTGGATGTCGGCCCCGCCGCCTGCCTGCGCATCGATGGCGTTCGAGTCGTGGTTGCGTCGTACAAGGTGCAGATGGCGGACCAGGCCATGTTCCGCTTCGCCGGCATCGAGCCCACCGAACAGGCAATTCTGGTGGTCAAGAGTGCGGTGCACTTCCGCGCCGATTTCACGCCCATCGCGCAAGAGATCATCGTGGCAGCCGCGCCGGGCTCGATGCCGATGATCATCTCGCAGCTGCCATGGAAGCGCCTGGCGCCGACCACGCGCCTGGGTCCGCAGGGAGTGCCGTTCGCCGAGTCACAAGGCCACGCCTGAACGCCTGGCCTGCGGCCGACGCCACGCGCCTAGCCGGCCGCCGCCGGCCGCGCCGCGCGTTGCCCCAGCATGAACGCCGCCACCTGCCCCGCCGGCAGCGGCCGGCTGTACAGGTAGCCCTGCACTTCGTCGCACGCCCAGCCGCGCAGAGCAGCCAGCTGCGCGGCCGTCTCAACGCCTTCGGCGATCACACGCATGCCCAGCGTGCGGCCCAGTTCGATCACCGTACGCACGATGGCGCCGTCCTGCGGACCGTCGCCAAGCGGACGGATGAACGACTGATCGATCTTCAGCCTGTCGATCGGCAGGCGCTTCAGGTACGACAGGCTGGAATAGCCCGTGCCGAAATCGTCGATCGCCAGCCGCACGCCCAGCGCGCGCAAGCGCTGCAGCAGCGCGATGGCACCCGCGGTGTCGTCCACCATCACACCTTCGGTGATCTCCAATTCCAGGAGCGCCGGCTCCAGCCCCGTCATCGCCAGCACCTGCTCCACGCGCCGCAGGAAATCGGGATGGCGGAACAGGCGCGGCGAGATGTTGACGGAGACGATCAGGCGCCGGCCGGTCTCTGCCTGCCAGATGCGGCCCTGCCGGCAAGCCTGCGCCAGCACCCAATAGCTGATCGGCACGATCTGGCCCGTCTCCTCGGCCAGCGGAATGAACTCGGCCGGGGGCACCAGCTCGCCGTCGCGGCGCCAGCGCACCAGCGCCTCCACACCCACCGGACGGCCGCCGGCCAGTTCCAGCTGCGGCTGGTAATGCACCTCGAACTCGCCACGATCCAGCGCATGGCGCAGTTGCGCCTCGCGCTGCAGGCGGCCCTCGGCCTGCGCCTCCAGGGCCTGGGAATAGCTGGCGGGCGAGCCTGTGCGCCGCGCCACCTGCAGGGCCGCATCGGCG
>Ga0182743_1001455_pt1 | contig 23099 bp, 23 predicted proteins | sample eDN3rd30CKraftOP_FD_128522 | JGI IMG/M metagenome (GOLD analysis project Ga0182743, IMG submission 128522) | Enriched Organic Plus compost microbial communities from Emeryville, California, USA - eDNA 3rd pass 30_C Kraft OP (version 2) (version 2) ... | reverse complement strand
CCTGGCCGATTCCAAGGTGCTGGCGGCCGAGCGCCGCGAGGCCCTGGCCGAAGAGATCAAGTCGCGCGCGCTGGCCTGGAGCGTGGCTTTCGCCACCGTGCAGGAGATCGACAGCCTGAACATCCTGCGGGCTACGCTGCTGGCCATGCAGCGTGCCGCGCAGGGCCTAGGCATGATGCCGCAGCTCGCCATGGTCGATGGCAACCAGGCGCCGCTGCTGTCGTGCGCCGTACAGACGGTGATAAAGGGGGACGCCCTAGTGCCGGCCATTTCCGCCGCCTCCATCCTGGCCAAGACGGCACGCGATGCGGACCTGCTGCGCCTGCACGAGCGCTATCCGCACTACGGTTTCGACCGTCACAAGGGCTATGGCACGCCCGAGCATCTGGAGTTGCTGCGCCGCCACGGCCCCTGCCCGGAGCACCGCCGCAGTTTCGCGCCCATCAAGGCGTACGGCGTCGTGCCATGCGGCACCTGAGCTCGCGCGAGAATCCTGCCGTCAAGGCACTGCGCAAGCTGGCCGCCGGCACCGGCCAGCGCGGCGGGCTGGCGCTGCTCGACGGGCTGCACCTGTGCCAAGCGTGGCTCGAGCGGCATGGTCCGCCCGAGCAGGCCGTATTCGACGCCGACCGGCTGGAGCGTCCGGCCCTGCGGGAACTGGCCGAACGCGTGCCCGAACGCCTGTGCACGGCGCTCGACAGCCGCCTGATGCGCGATATCGCCAGCGTCGAGAGCGGGCAGGGCGTGGCCTTCCTGGTGAGCCCGCCGGAACCCGCCGAACCGGCACGCATCGACCATACTTGCGTCCTGTTCGACCGCATCCAGGATCCCGGCAATGTCGGCACGCTGCTGCGCACCTGCGCCGCCGCGGGGGTCCGGCGCGTGTTCCTGTCCACCGGCACCGCGGCCGCCTGGTCCGCCAAGGTGCTGCGCAGCGGGCAGGGCGCGCATTTCGCACTGGACATCCACGAGCACGCCGACCTGCCGGCGTTGCTGGCGCGGCTGGACGTGCCGCTGGTGGCCACCGCCCTGGAAGACGCCCAGGATCTTTACGCGGCCGAGCTGCCCGCCCGCTGCGCGTGGGTATTCGGCCACGAAGGGCAGGGCGTGGCGCCCGAGCTGCTGGCCGCGGCCGGCCTGCGGGTATCCATCCCGCACGATCGCGCGGCCGTGGAGTCACTCAACGTGGGCGCCGCCGCGGCCGTATGCCTGTTCGAGCAGCGGCGGCGAGCGTTTGCGGCCCGGGCCTGAGCCGGGCGGTATTCGTCGCTGCGTACCCGCCGGTGCGGCTAGCGCTCCAGTCCGACTTCCTGCAGCACCGTCGTGGCGATCTCTTCGATCGATTTGGTGGTCGTGGACAGCCACGAGATGCCCTCGCGTCGCATCATGCGTTCGGCCTCGGCCACCTCGTAGCGGCACTGTTCCAGGTCGGCATACCTGCTGTTGGGGCGCCGCTCGTTGCGCACCTTGGCCAGGCGTTCAGGCTGGATCGACAGCCCGAACAGCTTGTCGCGATAGGGCGCCACCGTCTTGGGCAGCGTGCCGCGCTCGAAGTCGTCGGGCGTCAGCGGGAAGTTGGCGGCCTTCACCGCGTACTGCATGGCCAGGTACAGGCTGGTGGGCGTCTTGCCGCAGCGCGAGACGCCCACCAGGATTACGTCCGCCTTGTCCAACTGGTTGATGAACTGTCCGTCGTCGTGCGCCAGGCTGAAGTTGATGGCATCGATGCGGCGCATGTAGCTTTCGGAATCGGCGGCCATGTGCGAGCGGCCGATGGAATGGCTGGATTTCAGGCCCAGCGCCTGCTCGATGTGGCTGACGAAGGTGCCGAACAGGTCCAGGAAGATGCCGTTGGCCTGGCGCACGCGGGCCAGGATGTCGGGATTGACCAGCGTACTGAAGACGATGGGGGGTACGCCCGTTTCGCGGGCATTGGCGTCGATGCGCGCGGCGGCGTCCTCGGCCTTGGCCAGCGTGTCGATGAAGGGTACGCGGATCGAGCGGAAAGGGACCCCCTCGAACTGCGCCAGCACCGAGTGGCTGAACGTTTCGGCGGTGATGCCGGTGCTGTCGGAGACGATGTAGACGGTGCGCGGGCGAGACGTGTCATTCATGTGTAAAAGTTCCAACCGGATTCGGAGGCAAATTCCGTCGAGCGGGTACAATCTGCCCCTTAAAGTCACCCCAAGGGCGCCCCAAGGCCGGTTTGGTCAGCGCAGCCGTACTGCCCTGACCAAACTCGCTTTCACTCCATTGTAAAAGGTGACTTCCATGTCGTATGTCGTTTCGTTCGAGCAGCTCCGCATGGCGGACGTGGACTCGGTAGGAGGCAAGAACGCATCACTCGGTGAAATGATCAGCCAGCTGGCCGGCGCGGGCGTCCGCGTGCCGGGCGGCTTCGCCACCACGGCCCAGGCTTTCCGGGACTTCCTGAAGGCCTCGGGGCTGGATCAGCGCATCGCGCAGCGCCTGTCGACGCTCAACCCCGAAGACGTGCGCGAACTGGCCACGGCCGGCGCCGAGATCCGCCAATGGATCGTCGACGCGCCGTTCTCGCCCGAGTTCGAGCAGCAGATCCGCACCGCGTTCGCGGCGCTGGATGCCGACGGCCGCGGCTCGTTCGCGGTGCGTTCGTCCGCCACCGCCGAAGACCTGCCCGACGCCTCGTTCGCCGGCCAGCAGGAAACCTTCCTCAACGTGGTCGGCATCGACGACGTGCTGGACAAGATCCGCCACGTCTTCGCGTCGCTGTACAACGATCGCGCCATTTCGTATCGCGTGCACAAGGGCTACGCGCATGCCGAGGTCGCCCTGTCGGCCGGCGTGCAGCGCATGGTGCGCTCCGACAAGGGCAGCGCCGGTGTGATGTTCACCATCGACACCGAATCGGGCTTCCAGGACGTGGTGTTCATCACCTCGTCGTACGGCCTGGGCGAGACCGTGGTGCAGGGCGCCGTGAACCCGGACGAGTTCTACGTCTTCAAGCCCGCGCTGGAGCAGGGCAACTACCCCATCGTCAGCCGCCGCATCGGCTCCAAGCTGATCAAGATGGAGTTCGATCCCGAGCGCCCCGAGGGCCGCGCCGTGCGCACCGTGGACGTGCCGGTGTCCGAGCGCAACCGCTACTCGCTGACCGACGACGAAGTCATCGAGCTGGCGCGCTACGCCGTGATCATCGAGAAGCACTACGGCCGCCCGATGGACATCGAGTGGGGCCGCGACGGCGTCGACGGCAAGCTCTACATCCTGCAGGCCCGCCCCGAAACAGTGAAGTCGCAGCAGTCGGCCAACGACGTGCAGCAGCGCTACCGCCTGAAGGCCACCGGCCAGGTGCTGGTGACGGGTCGCGCCATCGGCCAGAAGATCGGCGCGGGCCCCGTGCGCATCGTGGCCGACGTGTCCGAGATGGACAAGGTGCAGCCCGGCGACGTGCTGGTCACCGACATGACCGACCCCAACTGGGAGCCGGTGATGAAGCGCGCTTCGGCCATCGTCACCAACCGGGGCGGGCGCACCTGCCACGCCGCCATCATCGCGCGCGAGCTGGGCATCCCGGCCGTGGTGGGCTGCGGCGAGGCCACCTCGCTCCTGAAGGAAGGCCAGGCCGTCACCGTCTCGTGCGCCGAGGGCGACGAGGGCCGCATCTACGACGGCCTGATCGAGACCGAGGTCGAGGAAGTGCGCCGCGGCGAGATGCCGCCGATCGGCCTGAAGATCATGATGAACGTCGGCAACCCGCAGCTGGCCTTCGACTTCGCCCAGATTCCCAACGCCGGCGTCGGCCTGGCGCGGCTGGAATTCATCATCAACAACAACATCGGCATCCACCCCAAGGCGGTGCTGGACTATCCGAACGTGGACGGCGAGCTGAAGAAGGCGGTCGAATCGGCCGCCCGCGGCCACGCCAGCCCGCGCGCCTTCTTCGTCGAGAAGCTGGCCGAGGGCGTGGCCACCATCGGCGCGGCCTTCTGGCCCAAGCCGGTCATCGTGCGCCTGTCCGACTTCAAGTCCAACGAATACCGCAAGCTGGTGGGTGGCTCGCGCTACGAGCCCGAGGAAGAGAACCCCATGCTGGGCTTTCGCGGCGCCTCGCGCTACGTGGCCGCCGAGTTCGACGAGTGCTTCCGCATGGAATGCGAGGCGCTGAAGAAGGTGCGCGATGAAATGGGCCTCACCAACGTCGAGATCATGGTGCCCTTCGTACGCACCCTGGGCCAGGCCGCCAAGGTGGTCGAGCTGCTGGGCCGCCACGGCCTGAAGCGCGGCGAGAACGGCCTGAAGCTGATCATGATGTGCGAGGTGCCTTCCAACGCCATCCTGGCCGAGGAGTTCCTGCAATACTTCGACGGCTTCTCGATCGGCTCCAACGACATGACCCAGCTGACGCTGGGCCTGGACCGCGACTCGGGCATGGAGCTGCTGGCCGCCGACTTCGACGAGCGCGACGAGGCGGTCAAGTTCATGCTGCGCCGGGCCATCCAGGCGTGCCTGAAGGCGGACAAGTACGTGGGCATCTGCGGCCAGGGCCCCAGCGACCATCCCGATTTCGCGCAATGGCTGAAGGACGAGGGCATCCTGTCGATGTCGCTGAATCCGGACACCGTGGTCGATACCTGGCAGCAGCTGGCCCGCTGAGGCCGCTGTTCCGGTCCGGCGAGGATGCTCGTGCCGGGTCGGACTAGCTCTTGCCGTAGTTGGTAGTTGTCTGAATCCCCATCGGGTTTGTGCCCGGTGGGGATTTTGTCTTTGCTGTGTCGTTGTTTGCGGCGGACCGGCTTGCGTGGCTGTGAGTCCGGCGGGGTTCGGGTGGGCCGTGTCCGGCCAAGTCGCTCGGCTCGGGCGCACCAGCACGCGCCCTCGGCCGCCTACGGCGGCTTCCCTCGCGCCAATTGGCCGGACACGGCCCACCCGAACCCCGCCGGACGCCCTAGAAACTCAATCCCGCAGCAGCAAGCCAGCACCCAAACCGGAGCGCAAACCCGCGCCCCGAGGAAAAGCGTTTCAGGCCGCCGCCGCGTGCGCCTCGGTCCGCCCGTACAGCGACAGAAACCGTGGCAGCACGCTGGCCGCCAGCGGCGTGGCCGTGACGGCCTCGGCCAAAGCATTGCCGTCCAGCCCCTCGCGCGCGTAGAGGCTGACGTGGGACCGCAAGTGGTCGCGCACGAAGGCCGGGCCGAACTCGGGGTGGAACTGGCTGGAATAGATGCCCGGCGCCAGACGCAGCAACTGGTGCGCATCCTGCGCCGACCGGGCCAGCACCGCCGTGCCGGCCGGCGGCCGCAACACGGTCTGGGCATGCAGCATCTGCGCCGGAAATTGCGCCGGCAGGCCTTCGAGCAGCGGGTCGTCGGCCAGCAGCTCGATCGTCTGCGTGCCCAGCTCGCGGCCCGCCGGGTTGTAGCCGACCTCGCCACCCAGGGCGTGGGCCAGCAGCTGGTGGCCGTAGCAGATGCCGAACATCGGCAGGCCCAGCGCCGCGGCGCCACGCAGCCAGGCGGCGGCCGATTCGCTCCAGGGTTCGCGGTCGGTGACCATCGCGGGCGAGCCCGTGATCAGCGCCGCCCGGTAGTGTGCGGGCGGAGGCAAGGATTCGCCCCGGTGCACCGCAACGATGTGGGCCTCGTCGGGCCGCAGGCCGGCGGCCTCGCGGATCTGTTCGCTGTAGCCGCCATGGCGGGCGGCGAGGTCGGCGCTGGGTGCGCCGGTCTGCAGGATGAGGACGGGAAGCGTGGCGGGCATGCGGAGAGGGGCGGGCAGGATGGAAGGGTACGAGTACGTCCCCAGTGGGACGCGACACGGCAATGATAATCCCACGCGCCGCGCGTCCCGGCAATGCGGACGCGGAGCCCGGCAGGGCGCGCTATCCCGGAAATCCGTACAATTCGTACTGGCTTCACGATACGGGAGCGGATCACGATGTGGATATGGTTCGGGCTGGCTGCGCTGGCCCTCATCGGTGAAGTCATGACGGGCACGTTCTACCTGCTGCTGGTGGCCCTGGGCCTGGCCGCAGGCGGCGTGGCGGCGGCCCTGGCGCTGGGCTTCGAATGGCAGCTGGCGGCATGCTGCGTGCTGGCGCTGGCGGGCCTGGCCGTGCTGCGCAAGGCCGGCGTGCTGAAGAAGCGCGAGGTCGACGCCGCCCGCAACGCCGACGTCAATCTCGACATCGGGCAGACCGTCGACGTCGAAGACTGGTCGCCGTCCGGCACCGCCAAGGTCTGGTACCGGGGGGCGCACTGGCAGGCCGAACTGGCGCCCGGCGAGGCGCCCCGGCCCGGCCCGCACCTCATTGCCGAGATGCGCGGCACCCGGCTGGTGCTGGTTCGCAAGCCCTGATCCGGCGGGCGTACCAGGCCCCCGGCGTCCTCCTTCTCTAGAGGCTTACCTCATGATGCTCGATACTTCCACCCTCGTCCTGATCGTCATTGTCGTCCTGGCGCTGCTGATCGTCGTCAAGTCCATCGCCATCGTGCCGCAGCAGCATGCGTGGGTGGTCGAGCGCCTGGGCAAGTTCGACCGCGTGCTGTCGCCGGGGGCCGGCTTCGTCATCCCGTTCATCGAGCGGGTCGCGTACAAGCATTCGCTGAAGGAAATCCCGCTGGACGTGCCCAGCCAGGTCTGCATCACGCGCGACAACACGCAACTGCAGGTGGACGGCGTGCTGTACTTTCAGGTCACCGACCCGATGCGCGCGTCGTACGGCTCGTCCAACTACATCTCGGCCATCACCCAACTGGCGCAGACCACGCTGCGCTCGGTGATCGGCAAGCTGGAGCTCGATCGCACCTTCGAAGAGCGCGAGTTCATCAACAGCACGATCGTGGCCTCGCTGGACGAGGCTGCGCTGAACTGGGGCGTGAAGGTGCTGCGCTACGAGATCAAGGACCTGACGCCGCCCAACGAGATCCTGCGCGCCATGCAGGCCCAGATCACCGCAGAGCGCGAGAAGCGCGCGCTGATCGCCGCCTCGGAGGGCCGCCGCCAGGAACAGATCAATATCGCCACCGGCGAACGCGAGGCGGCCATCGCCCGTTCCGAGGGCGAGAAGCAGGCGCAGATCAACCAGGCCCAGGGCGAGGCGGCGGCGGTGCTGGCCATCGCTGAAGCCACGGCGCGCGCCATCGCGCAGGTGGGCGAGGCCGTGCGCCAGCCCGGCGGCATGGAGGCCGTCAACCTGCGCGTGGCCGAACGCTACGTCGAGGCCTTCGGCAACGTCGCGAAGGAAGGCAATACGCTGATCCTGCCGTCGAATCTGTCCGACGTGGGCGGACTGATCGCGTCGGCCATGAGCATCGTCAAGACCACGCGTACGTCCTGATCGCCCGGGCGACTGTGCATGCTGACACCGGCTTCTCTGCTGGTCATCACGGCGCTCGCCACCGCCATTTGCCTGGCGGTGCTGGGCTCGCTGGCGCGCAGCGGCGTGCCCGGCATCCGGCAGGTCGTGCTGGCCAACGTCTGCACCATCGTGGCGCTTGCGCTCATGGCCGGGCAGCGGGCGAGCGGCGTGCCGCAGTGGCTGTCCATCGTGGTGGCGAATTTCCTGTTCTCGCTGGGCGCCTGCCTGGCTTTCGCGGGCGTATGCCGGTTCCTGGGGCGCACCGTGCCGGTGTGGGCGCTGTCGGCGGGCATGGCCGTGATGATGGCGGTGATCGTGCTGTTCCTGTATGTGTGGCCGTCCACCGACGTGCGTATCGTGGGGGCTTCGGGCCTGCACGGCCTGCTGCATGCGTCGCTGAGCGTCCTCGTTGTCAGGGCGATGGCGCGCGCCCGCTCGCGCTATAGCTACCTGTTCACGCTGTGCGTGGCGGTGGTGGCCGCCGCGGGGCACCTCGTTCGCGCGTCGGTGTACGCAATCGGCCTGGACAGCACCACGACGCTGCTGCAGTCCACCGCCTGGAACGTGGCGTTCCTGACCCTCGGCGTGTTGGTGATGCCCAGCCTGACGCTGGGCATGATCATGATGATCCACGACCGCATGCTGGACGAGCGCGAGCGCGAGGCCAACACCGATTTCCTGACCGGGCTGCTGTCGCGCAAGGCCTGGTGGCGCGAGGCCGGGCGGCTGCACGCGCAGATGGCGCGCAGCGGGCGCGACCTGGCCCTGCTGACGGTGGACCTGGACCGCTTCAAGCAGATCAACGACGAATACGGTCATCCGGCGGGCGACGCGGTGCTGCAACACTTCGCGCTCCTGGCGGCCAACCTCCTGCGTGCCGGCGACGTCATCGGCCGCATGGGGGGAGAGGAATTTTCGATCGCGCTGCCCGACACGCCGCTGCCGCAGGCGCACCAGGTGGCGCAGCGGCTGATGCACGCGCTGCGCGAGACGCCGGCCTACTACGAGGGGGCGCGGCTGGACTGCACTTTCAGTGCGGGGCTGGCCCAGTGCCGCAAGGGCGAAACGCTGGAGGCCGTCACGCGACGCGCCGACCAGGCGCTGTACGCCGCCAAGACCGGTGGGCGCAACAGGCTGGTGATGGCGGAGAGTCCGGCACGTTAGGCCCGCGCCGCAGGCAGTGGCCGCGTCTGCGGCCGGGCGCTCGATGGGGCGGCGGGCTCAGTCGTCGCGGCGGGCGCGGCGCGTGTCGTGCTTCATCACGCGGTCGCGCTCGCGCTGCCAGTCCTTCTCGCGGGCGGTGTCGCGCTTGTCGTAGAGCTTCTTGCCGCGGCCCAGCGCGAAGTCCAGCTTGATGCGCCCGTTCTTGTAGTGCAGGTTCAGCGGGACCAGCGTGTAGCCGCGCTGCTCGACCTTGCCGATCAGCTTGCTGATCTCATCGGCCTTCAGCAGCAGCTTGCGCGTGCGCATCGCGTCGGGGTGGATGTGGGTGGAGGCGGTGGGCAGCGGGCTGACGTGCATGCCCAGCAGGTAGATCTCGCCGTCGCGTACGATGACGTAGCTTTCCTTGAGCTGCACGCGGCCTGCCCGGATGGCTTTCACCTCCCAGCCTTGCAGCGAGATGCCGGCCTCGTAGCGGTCCTCGATGAAGTAGTCGTGGGTGGCCTTGCGGTTGTCGATGATGCTCATGAATTCCTACATATCGGCGCCAGGCAGGGCCCGTAGGCGGCGGTACCGGTAAAATCCGATCATTCTAGCCATTTGCGATAGTCGATGCACACCGTCCAGCGATCCGTCCTCGTTCCGTATTCGGCCGCCCAGATGTTCGACCTGGTGGCCGACGTGGAGAAGTACCCGGAGTTCATGCCCTGGTGCGGCGGCACCGAAGTGCAGTCGCGCGACGAGCATGGCATGCAGGCGTCGATCCTGATCAGCTTCGCCGGCCTGAAGCAGCGCTTCACCACCCGCAACACCCACGATTATCCGAATCGCATCGACCTGGAACTGGTCGACGGGCCGTTCTCGCTGCTGGTGGGCCACTGGCAGTTCCAGGCGCTGGCCGAGGACGCCTGCAAGGTGCTGTTCACGCTGGACTATGCGTTTTCCAGCCGGCCGCTCGAAATGGTGGTCGGACCGGTCTTCAACCGCATCGCCAGCAGCTTCATCGACTCGTTCACCAAACGGGCCCAGGCCAAGTATGGCGAATGAGCCCGGCACCGCTTCGTTGCGCGTGGAGGTCTGCCTGGCCCGGCCGGACGGCGCCTGGCGGCGGGTGCTGACGCTGCAGGCGGGGGCCACCGCGGCCCAGGCGCTGCAGGCCAGCGGCTTCGCGGCGGAATTTCCCGGGATGGATCCCTGGAAGCAGGGTGTGGGGGTCTACGGAAAGGCGTGCCAGCCCGAGACCCCGCTGGCCGACGGCGACCGGGTGGAGATCTACCGGCCGCTGACGTTCGATCCCAAGGAGTCCCGCCGGCGGCGGGTGGAGCATCGGCGGGCGAAGCAGGCGCAGGAAGGGCGGGAGCGGCCGGCGGGGCTGTTGTAGGCATCCCGCGGATCGGTATGGCGCGAGCGCCGTAACGCCGATGCGCCCAAAGATCACGATAGACCCCGGGCCCCGAGCGACGACAAAATTGTCGCGAACCCGACAAATCAGACCACGGATTCCGGCGTAAGATCACGCTAGCGATGTGACGTTTACGTCAACGTAACATCGTCCGGCGGCGGCCGTTCACAATGCGGTCGTACGCCGGGCTCACGATACGACTGCACAGGAGACACCCGTGGATCTGGAACTGACCGACGAGCAGCGCGCCTTTGCGCAGGCGGCACGCGACTACGCCCAGGGCGAGCTGGCCCCCCATGCGGCCCGCTGGGACGCCGAAGGCATCTTCCCGCGCGAGGCTTTTGCACGGGCCGGCGAGCTGGGGTTCTGCGGCATCTACGCCAGTGAGGACATCGGCGGCCTGGGCTTGCCGCGGCTGGACGCCACGCTGGTGTTCGAAGAGATGGCGGCGGTCGACCCGTCCACCACCGCGTTTCTCACCATCCACAACATGGCTACCTGGATGGTCGGCCAGTGGGGCCAACCCGCCGTGCGCGAGGCCTGGGGGCCGCCGCTGGCCGCGGGCGAGAAGCTCGCCTCGTATTGCCTGACCGAGCCGGGTGCCGGCTCGGACGCCGGCTCGCTGGCCACCCGTGCCGAACGCGATGGGGACGACTACCTGATCACCGGGGCCAAGGCCTTCATCTCGGGCGGGGGCGACACCGACCTGCTGGTGGTGATGGCGCGCACCGGCGGGCCGGGGCCGGGCGGCGTCAGCGCCTTCGCCGTGCCGGCCGACACCCCCGGCATCGGGTACGGCCGCAAGGAAGAGAAGATGGGCTGGAACAGCCAGTCCACGCGCCCGATCACGTTCGAGGGCGTGCGGGTGCCGACTGCCAACCGGCTTGGCGAAGAGGGCGAAGGCTTCAAGATCGCCATGAAGGGGCTGGACGGCGGGCGCATCAACATCGGCACCTGCTCGGTGGGGGCGGCCCAGGGCGCGCTGGATGCCGCGCGCCGCTACATGGACGAGCGCCGCCAGTTCAATCGCAAGCTGTCCGAGTTCCAGGCGCTGCAGTTCAAGCTGGCCGACATGGCGACCCACCTGGTGGCCGCCCGGCAGATGGTGCGGCTGGCCGCCTGCAAGCTGGATGCCGGCTCGCCGGACGCCGGCGCCTACTGCGCCATGGCCAAGCGGTTCGCCACGGACATGGGATTCCAGGTCTGCCTGGACGCCCAGCAGATCCACGGGGGCTATGGTTACCTGAAAGACTACCCGCTCGAGCGTCTGGTGCGCGATACTCGCGTGCATCAGATCCTGGAGGGGACGAACGAGATCATGCGCGTCATCGTCGCCCGCCACTTGCTCGAGAAAGGAGTCGATCTTAGATGAGCGCCGCCGTCCTGTTCGAAGAACGTTTTACCGACAATGGCATGCGCCTGGGCGTGGCTACGCTCAATGCGCCCCAGACCCTCAACGGCCTGTCGCTGGAGATGGTCGACCTGCTGCATGCGCAGCTGCGCGCCTGGGCCGAGGATGCGTCGGTGGCCCTGGTGATTCTGCAGGGGGCCGGCGAGAAAGCGTTCTGCGCGGGCGGCGACCTGCACGGCCTGTACCGCAGCATGCGCGAGCATGCCGGACAGGGGGCGTGGGCGAACCCATACGCCCGCGCGTTCTTCGAACACGAGTACCGGCTGGATTACTTCATCCACGCCTACCCCAAGCCTATCCTGTGCTGGGGCCGTGGCATTGTCATGGGCGGCGGCGTGGGGCTGATGGTGGGAGCCAGCCACCGCGTGGTCAGCCTGGACGCCCGGGTGGCCATGCCTGAAATCACCATCGGCCTGTTCCCTGACGTGGGCATGAGCTGGACGCTGAACCGCATGCCGGGCCGCACCGGCCTGTTCCTGGCGCTGACCGGCGCGCAGCTGAACGCGTCGGACGCCATCTATGCCGGACTGGCCGACTTCCGCCTCGATCCGGCCCAGTGGCCGGTGCTGTGCGAGGCACTGTTGCACCAGCCCTGGGCGGGAGGCCCGGGGCAGGGAGGCCTGGCACCGCGCTCGATCAACGACGGCCTGCTGCGCCAGGCCCTACAGTCTCACGAGCCGGCCCAGGCGCTGGAGCCCGGCCCCCTGCGCCATCATGCCTTCCTGATCAACAGCGTATGTGGCGAATTGAAGCTCGAGGACGTCTACGAAGAGGTCGTCGCGCTGAAGGACCACGAAGACGCCTGGCTGGCGCGCGCGGGACGCACGCTGCAGGCGGGCTCCCCCGGCTCGGCACGGCTGGCCTACGCGCTGCTGCAGCACACCCGGCTGCGTGCGCTGGAGGACGTGTTCCGCATCGAGTACCTGGCCGCGCTGGCGTGCTGCGCGCATGGCGACCTGGCCGAGGGCATCCGTGCTCTGCTAATCGACAAGGACAAGCAGCCGCGCTGGAACCCGGCCACGCTGGCACAGGCCGATTCGGCCTGGGTGCAGAAATTCTTCCAGGAACCCTGGCCGCCGGGCCAGCCGCATCCGCTGGACGACCTGGGCCGGTCCTGAGGTCCGGCGCGCGGCCGGCGGGCGCCACGGTGGCTTCCCACGCATAGATCCATAACGAGGAGACAGACATGAGTCGCATCGCATTCATCGGCCTGGGCAACATGGGCGCGCCGATGGCGCTAAACCTGGTGAAGGCCGGGCACCATCTCACCGTGCACGACCTGGTGCCGGCCGCCGTGCGCACGCTGACGCAGGCGGGCGCGCGCGAGGCCGCCTCCGCCGCCGAAGCGGTGGCCGGCGCCGAGGTGGTCATTACCATGCTGCCCGCCAGCCGGCACGTCGAGGGCCTGTACCTGGGCGACGACCTGCTTGCCCACGTCGATGGCCAAAGCCTGATCATCGACTGCAGCACCATCGCGCCCGATTCGGCGCGCAAGGTGGCGGCCGCGGCGCAGGCGCGCGGGCTGGCCATGCTGGATGCGCCCGTGTCCGGCGGCACCGGCGGCGCGGCGGCCGGCACGCTGACCTTCATCGTGGGCGGCGCGGCCGAAGATGTGCAGCGCGCCCGGCCGGTGCTCGAGCAGATGGGCAAGAACATCTTCCATGCCGGGCCTTCGGGCGCAGGGCAGGTGGCCAAGATCTGCAACAACATGCTGCTCGGCATCCTGATGGCCGGCACGTCCGAGGCGCTGGCGCTGGGCGTGGCCAGCGGCCTCGATCCGCAGGTGCTGTCGGACATCATCGCCAAGAGCTCGGGACGCAACTGGGCCACCGAGCTGTACAACCCCTGGCCCGGCGTGATGGAGCATGCGCCGGCCTCCAAGGGCTACGCCGGGGGCTTCGGCGTGGACCTGATGCTGAAGGACCTGGGTCTGGCGGCCGAGGCGGCGCTGTCGGCGCGCTCCGCGGTGCCGCTGGGCGAACTGGCGCGCAATCTGTATGCACTGCACAGCCAGGCGGGACACGGCGGGTTGGACTTCTCCAGCATCGTCAAGATGTACACCCAGGCCCAGGCGAACAAGCCATGACGGCTACGGCCGCACCGGTGTCGGAAGGCGTGTCCGGCGAGATGTCGGCCCGCGTGCAGGCCAGCTTCGCCCGGCAGGGCGTGATGGCGCTGCTGGGCGCCGAACTGCACGTGGCGGCGCCGGGCAAGGTCGAGATCCGGTTGCCGTACCGGGCCGAGCTGACGCAGCAGAACGGCTACTTGCACGCCGGCATCGCCACCACCATTGCCGACAGTGCCGGCGGCTACGCCGCCTACAGCCTGTTCGAGCCGGGCGAGGACGTGCTGACCTCCGAGTTCAAGATGAATTTCCTGGCGCCTGCCGCGGGCGAGTACTACGTCGCCACCGGTACGGTGCTCAAGCCGGGCCGGCGGCTGACGGTCTGCCAGGTCGAGGTGCACGCCTGGCGCGGCGGCACCGCCACGCTGTGCGTGGTGGGCCTGCTGACGGCCGTGCGCATCGCGCCGCGGTGAGCCGGTCCGCCCGGGCCAGGCTTATACTCGGCACGCGCGCCGGCCCCATGCCGGCGCGGCTTCCGGATGCCTGCAAAAGAACACCATCGCATCTTCCGCATCGGCTGGCTGCGCGCCGCGGTGCTCGGCGCCAATGACGGCATCGTCTCCACCGCAAGCCTGATCGCCGGCGTGGCGGCGGCGCAGGCCGACCATGCCGCCATTCTCGCCGCAGGCCTCGCGGGCCTGGTGGCGGGTTCGCTGTCGATGGCTGCCGGCGAATACGTGTCGGTGCGCAGCCAGGCCGACACCGAGGCTGCCGACCTGCAGCTCGAGATGCGTTCGCTGCGGGGCAACGCCGCGCAGGAGTTGCAGGAACTGGTGGACATCTATGTGGGTCGTGGGCTGACGCCGGAACTGGCGCGGCAGGTGGCGCAGCAGCTGACGCGCCACGATGCGCTGGATGCGCATGCGCGCGACGAATTGGGCATCTCGCTGCACCACCGGGCGCGGCCATTGCAGGCCGCGGTGGCCTCGGCCGGCTCGTTTGCCGGCGGGGCACTGCTGCCCCTGATGATCTCGGCCGTCGCCCCGCTGTCCGGGCTGGTCGGCGCGGTGATGGCGGGATCGGTACTGGCGCTGGGCGTGCTGGGCGCGCTGGCCGCGCACGCCGGGGGGGCGCCGATCGGGCGGGCCGTCGTGCGCGTGATGCTGCTGGGCGTGGGGGCGATCGGGGTGACGGCGGGCGTGGGCGCGCTGTTCGGCGTGGCGGTGTAGCCCCGCGCGCACTCGCCAGCCCCTGCGCTAGGGTGCCCCGGCCGGGTTGGGCGGGAGGTAGGCGCCCGTCTCCCGCAGTTCGCTTTCGCTTTGGTGGATGCGCTTGACGCCGGCCTTGCCCGCGCGGCTGGCCAACAGTTCCAGCAGGCCTTCGCTGATCGCCACGGCGGCCGCGACGGAGGGGAAGAACGACGGGCTCTCGGTGGAGAACAGGATGGTCGCGTCGGCAACCAGGGAGATCGGCGAGGCCGCGCTGTCGGTCATGGCGATGAGCGTGCAGCCCGCCGCCTTGGCCGCCTGGGCCGTGCGCACCGCCTCGCGCGAGTAAGGATTGAAGCTGATCACCAGCACGGCATCGCCTTTTGCGAAGGCGCGCAGCTGCATCTCCAGCGCGCCGCCTGGGGCGTCAGCCAGATGGACTTCCGGGCGGAATAGCCGATACACGTAGACGAACGAGAACGCCACGGGGAAGCATGCGCGAAAGCCGGCCACGTGCACCCGGCGCGCCTTCTCCAGCAGCGCACAGGCGCGCTGCAGAGACTGGCGGTTCTCGCGCTCGGTGGCCTGCAGGTTCTGCAGGTGCGTGTGGAACATTTCGGTCAGCAGCGTCTCGTCCTTGGCGCGGCCGACCAGTCCCCTGGCACGTTCGCCATAGGGGCGCGAGCTCAGGCCCAGGTCCTGGGCGAAGGCTTCCTTCAGGGGCGGCCAGCCGTCGAAGCCGAAGTGCTGCGCGAAGCGCACCAGGCTGGGGGGCTTGGCATCGCAGCGCTGCGCGACGGTGCGCATCGACGCGGTGACCACGTCGCCGGGATGGTCCAGCACGTAGCGGGCGATCTTCTCGAGGGCAGGGCTGAGTCCGGCGAACTCTTGCCGGATGCGGTCTCTGATGCCCATGTGCGTCCTTTGTCCGGTTGCGGCGTCAGGCGAGGACTGTACCAAACTCGCGCTGGCGGAAAACAGATTGACGAAACATTTGTTCCAATAAATAATCCTGAAAATACATTAGTTCCAACGCTTCCCGCAATTCCTACTTTCAGCCGCTCCCAATTCCCATGACCCATGTGCTTCACCGTGGCTTGCGCCACATGCCCCCGGTGGCCGCCGGCGCCGCCGGGATGATCCTGCGCGATACCGCCGGCAAGGAATACCTGGATGCCTCGGGGGGGGCCGCCGTCTCGTCGCTGGGCCACGGCCATCCCGACGTCCTGGCCGCCATGCACGCGCAGATCGACAAGCTGGCCTACGCGCACACCTCGTTCTTCACCACCGAGGTGGCCGAACAGCTGGCCGACGAACTGATCGCCTCCGCGCCCGCCGGCATGAGCCACGTCTACCTGGTCAGCGGCGGATCCGAGGCCGTGGAGGCCGCGCTGAAAATGGCGCGCCAGTACTTTGTCGAGATCGGCCAACCGCAGCGCACGCAGTTCATCGCGCGGCGCCAGAGCTATCACGGCAACACGCTGGGCGCCCTGGCGGTGGGCGGCAACGCCTGGCGGCGCGAGCCCTTCAAGCCGCTGCTGGTGCCGGCGACGCACGTGTCGCCGTGCTATCCGTACCGAGAACAGCGGCAGGACGAGACCCCGGTACAGTACGGCCGGCGCCTGGCCGACGAGCTGGAAGCCGCTATCCTGGAGCAGGGCGCCGACCGCGTCATTGCGTTCGTGGCGGAGACCGTGGGTGGGGCCACTGCGGGCGTGCTCACGCCGGTGGAAGGCTACTTCCGCGCCGTGCGCGAGGTCTGCGACCGCTACGGCGTGCTGCTGATCCTGGACGAGGTGATGTGCGGCATGGGCCGCACCGGCACGCTGTACGCGGCCGAACAGGAGGGCGTGGTGCCCGACCTGATCACCATCGCCAAGGGCCTGGGCGGCGGTTATCAGCCGATTGGCGCGGTGCTGGCGCAGGGCCGGATCGTGCAGGCCATGTCGCAAGGCAGCGGCTACTTCCAGCACGGCCACACCTACCTGGGCCACCCGGTGGCGTGCGCCGCGGCGCTGGCGGTGCAACGCGTCATCCGCCGCGACGGTCTGCTGGAAAAGGTGCGGCAGGACGCGCCCGTCTTCGAGGGCCTGCTGCGCGAGGCGCTGGATCGCCATCCGCACGTGGGCGATATCCGCGGCCGGGGCTTTTTCTGGGGTGTCGAGCTGGTGGCGGACCGGCAATCCAAGGCGCCGTTCGATGCCGGCCACCAGGTGCACGCCCAGGTCAAGCGCGCCGCCATGGCACGCGGCCTGCTGTGCTATCCGTCGGGCGGCACCGCCGACGGCCGCAACGGCGACCACGTGCTGCTGGCGCCGCCTTTCATTGCGGGCCGCGAACATCTGGCCGACATCGCCGGCCGCCTTGCCGCGGCCATAGAAGACGTTACCGCGAATCTGTAGGGCGGTTTGCGCATCTGCCCGGGGGGCAGGGGGTCAGGCCGGCTGGTCGTACCCATAAGGCAGCGACCGGACCTCGATGCGCGGGCCGTCCGGCGCGCCCAGGCGCAGGTCGCCGCCGGGCAGGCAGGCGAGCGTGGTCTCGAACAGAATGGCCAGGCCTTCCATCTGGGCCGCATCGACCACACGGCCCACGGGCTCGCCGGGTTGGGTGGCATCGTAGACGTCGGTGCCCGGCAGTGCGCCGGCCCACTGCGGGGCGGCCTGCAATTGCCCATAGGCCATGCGCCGCTTCACCGTGCCGCGGTAGTGGCTGCGCGCCACCACTTCCTGGCCCGGGTAGCAGCCCTTGGTGAAACTGACGCCGCCGGTCAGGTCCAGGTTGACGGTCTGCGGAATGAACAGATCCTGCGTGGCGCTGCCGATCCAGGGCAGGCCGGCGGCCAGGTCGGCGCAGCGCCAGGTGGCCGGCTCGGCGCGGCCCAGCAGTTGGGCCAACCCGTCGGCCTGGGCCAATTGGGCGTCGCTGGCGATCCACCACCAGCGCAGGGCGGAGGTGCCCTCGACGGCCGGCGCAGCGATCCAGGTGCCGGTGGGCAGGTCCACGCGGCGCCACGGCTGCTCGGGCAGCGCGCCGCCGGCGGCCGCCCGCAGCTCGTCGGCCTGCTGCGGCGCGGCCTGCACGCCCGCCACGTACAGCGGTGCCAGGGACAGCTTCACCTTGGCCCGCAGCACGAACATGGACAGGCGCTTCTGCAGCGCCTCGGCAAGGTCGGCGCGCACCAGGGCATAGAGGCGGGCATCGGGCACCACGGCGGGCTGGGCCGCCTGCCAGATGACCAGCGTGGCCAGCAGCCGGCCCTTGGCGGTGCAATAGCCGGCCAGGCGGGCGGCGTCGGCGGGCAGGCCCGTGACGTCCTGGGTCAACTGGCCATGCAGGAAGGACTGTGCGTCGTCGCCGGCGGCGGCCAGGACGCGGAAATCGGCCAGCGGGGCGCAGAGCGGCGAACCCTCGGCGCTGGCAGGAATCGAATCGTAGAAAGGGTGCATGGTAATGGCGCGGCGGGCGGCAGGGGGCCGCCCAGTGTCGTGTCGGTGTGTGTCCGGGTGGGGCGCGCCCGTGCCGGGCGCGGCCTGCAAGGCTTGATGATACCCGCGGCGCGGTGCGGCGGCCGCCAAGTCCGCGCGGGCGGCAGGGACACGGGCACGGCCATGCACGGCGGGCAGGAATCGCCGCCTGGTGCGTCCCCGTGCCACGGCGCCGGGCGTCCGATCCATTAAACTCTCGCACAGTCATGAAAATCCGATTCCGCTCCTTTCTCCTGCTCAGCCTGCTGCTTGTCGTGGTGCTGGCGGCCGTGGCCGCCGGCGCGGCCTGGCGCTGGGCCCACCAGCCGCTTGCCCTGTCGTCCGAGCGGGTGGATTTCGTGGTCGACCCTGGCAGCACGCCGCGCGCCGTGGCGCGCACGCTGGCCGAGGCTGGCATTGCCGTCTGGGAGCCCGGCTTCGTCTGGATGGCCCGCCTGACCGAACAGGACAAGCGGATCAAGGCCGGCGGCTATGAGGCGGCCCGCGGCGACTCGGCCTGGACGCTGCTCGAGCGCATGGCCCGCGGCGACATGTCGCAGCGCCAGATCACCTTCGTCGAGGGCTGGAGCTTCCGGCAGATGCGCGACGCGCTGCGCGCCAATCCCGACGTTCGCCAGACGCTGGACGGCGTCAGCGACGAGGCCCTGATGCAGCGCCTGGGCGCGGCCATCGACCATCCCGAGGGCATGTTCTTCCCCGACACCTACGTCTTTACGCCGGGCAGCAGCGACTTCGACATCCTGCGCCGCGCCTACGAGGCCGGCCAGAAAGTGCTGCAGGAGACCTGGGCCGAGCGGGCAGCGAACCTGCCGCTGGCCACGCCCTACGAGGCACTCATCCTGGCCTCGCTGGTCGAGAAAGAGACCGGCCACGGCGCCGAGCGCGCACGCGTGGCGGGCGTGTTCGTCAACCGCCTGCGCCGCGGCATGCTGCTGCAGACCGATCCGTCCGTGATCTACGGCATGGGCGAGACCTACGAGGGCCGTATCCGCAAGCGCGACCTGCAGAACGATACGCCCTGGAATACCTACACCCGCCCGGGCCTGCCGCCCACGCCCATTGCCGCGCCCGGCCGCGCCGCGCTGCTGGCGGCGGTGCGGCCCGAGGAACACCGCTACCTGTACTTCGTCTCGCGCGGCAACGGCACCAGCGAGTTCGCCAGCAGCCTGTCGGAGCACAACCGAAACGTGGCACGCTATATCCTGGGGCAGGCCCGATGAGCCCCCGTGGACGCTTCATCACACTGGAAGGCGTGGACGGCGCGGGCAAGAGCACGCACGCCGGCTGGCTGGTCGAGGCCATCCGCGCGGCCGGCCACCGCGTGCTGGCCACGCGCGAGCCGGGTGGCACCCCGCTGGGCGAGCAACTGCGCGAGCTGGCGCTGCACCATCCCATGCAGCTGGAAACCGAGACCTTGCTGATGTTCGCGGCGCGGCTCGAGCACGTGCGCACGGTGATCGAACCGGCACTGGCGCGTGGCGAATGGGTGGTCTGCGACCGCTACACCGACGCCACCTATGCCTACCAGGGCGGCGGCCGCGAACTGGGGGCCGCGCGGGTGGCGGCGCTGGAGCAATGGATGCAGCCGGCCGCCCAACCCGACCGCACCTGGCTGTTCGACGTGCCGCCCGAGGTGGCGCGCGCCAGGCTGGCCGCCAGCCGCGACCCCGACCGCTTCGAGCGCGAGGAAGCGGCTTTCTTCGTGCGCGTACGCCAGGCCTACCATGCCCGCGCCCAGGCCCAGCCCCAGCGCATCCGCATCATCGACGGCAGCCGGCCGGTGGAGCAGGTGCGCGCCCAGCTCGAATCCGAACTGCGCATGCTGCTGGAGACCCCATGACGGCGGCGGCTTTTCCTCCCTGGCACGTGGACGCCGCCCGGGCCTGGCTGGGCCAGCGCGAGCGCTTCGCGCACGCCTGGCTGGTGCACGGCGTGGCCGGCATCGGCAAGCTCGAGTTCGCGGCCGCGGCGGCGGCCAGCCTGCTGTGCGAGTCGCCCGAGGACGGGCTGGCGTGCGGCCGCTGCGCGGCCTGCGCATGGATTGCCGCCGGCAATCATCCCGACCTGCGCCGCATCCGGCCCGAGGCTGTGGCGCTGGAAGAGGGCGCCGAGGCAGCCGAGACGGGCGACGATGCCGCCGCCGAGGCCGCGCCCGCCGGCAGCTCCAAGCGCGCGCCGTCCAAGGACATCCGCATCGACCAGATCCGCGCGTTGGAATCCTGGTTCAACACCGCCACCCATCGTGGCGGCTGGCGGGTGGCCCTGTTGTATCCGGCGCAGGCGCTGAATGTGATCTCGGCCAATGCACTCCTGAAGGTGCTGGAAGAGCCGCCGCCGCACACGGTATTCCTGCTGGTGGCCGACGCGCCCGATCGGCTGTTGCCTACGCTGGTGTCGCGCTGCCGGCGCCTGCCGCTAGCCGCGCCTGCGCCGCAGCAGGCCCGGCAGTGGCTGGAACAGCAGGGCGTGGCGGCGGCGGACCAATGGCTGGCCGCCGCGGGCGGCGCGCCACTGGCGGCGCTGCGCCTGTCGCGCCAGCAGGACCAGCCGTGCCCGCCGTGGCTGGCCCAGCTGCTGACGCCGCTGGCGGCGGGCCAGGCGCCCGATGTGGGCACGCTGGCCGAGGCGCTGGAGAAGATGCCGACGCCGGCCTGGATCGATGCGCTGCAACGCCTGTATACCGACCTGATGCTGGCCAGCCATGGCCTGGCGGTGCGCTATTTCCCGGCGCTGGCCGAGGCCGTGGGCCGTACCGCCGCGCGCGCCCAGTCGGCCCGCCTGGCCGACACGGCGCACTGGCTCAGCCGCCAGCGCGCCGTCGCCACCCATCCATTGAATGCCAAGCTGTTCGCCCATGCGGCGCTGCAGCGCGTGGTGCTATCCTGCCAAGGCTGAACCCGCGCCGGCCATGCCGGTGCGGGCCTTTCCCTGCTCGTTTCCATCCATGTACGTCGATTCGCACTGCCATCTGAATTTTCCCGAACTGGCGCAGGACCTGCCCAACATCCTTGACCGCATGCAGGCCAACCAGGTCTCCCATGCGCTGGTCGTCAGCGTCAACATGCCCGAATGGCCCGGATTGATGCAGCTGGTCGAGCCGCACCCCAACCTGTGGGCCTCGGTGGGCGTGCACCCCGATTACGAAGACACGCCGGACCCCGATCCCGACGAGCTGGTCCGCCTGGCTGCCCATCCCAAGGTGGTAGCCATCGGCGAAACCGGGCTCGACTACTACCGCCTGAGCGAACCGCTGGACTGGCAGCGTGAGCGGTTCCGCCGCCACATCGGCGCGGCACGCCAGGCGCGCCTGCCACTGATCGTGCATACCCGCGCCTCCGCTGCAGACACCGTCCGCATGCTGCGCGAAGAGGGCGCTGCCGAAGTGGGCGGGGTGATGCACTGCTTCACCGAATCCTGGGACATCGCTCGCGCGGCGATGGACCTGAACTTCCATATCTCGTTATCGGGCATCGTCACCTTCAAGAACGCCCAGGTGGTGCACGACGTGGCGACCCGCATGCCACTGGACCGGCTGCTGATCGAGACCGATTCGCCGTACCTTGCGCCGGTGCCGCACCGGGGCAAGCTGAACGATCCCTCGAAGGTGGTGCACGTGGCGCAGAAAATTGCCGAACTGAAGGGCGTGCCTGTGGAAGAGATAGCCGCCGCTTCGACAGATAATTTCTTTAAATTATTCAATAAGATAAAGAATTAATCTAAACCAAATTAGTTAAAGCAATTTCTTTAAAGTGAAATAGTTAAAGTTGTACTTAAGGAGACGCCCCATGCCCGCCGTATTCAAACTCCTGCCCGCGCGCCTGGCCACCTGTCTCCTTGCCGTGGGCCTGGTCGTTGCCGCCCATGCCGCCGCACCTTCGGCCGACTGGTGGCCCGACGTGCACAACGATCGCGCCGACGCGGTGCGTACGGCGCTTGCGCGCGGTGTGGATCCCAACGTGCGGTACCAGAACGGGCAGCCGGCCATCATGCGCGCCGTGGTCGACGGCGCGTGGAACGTCTTCGATGTGCTGGCGGCCGACCCGCGCACCGACCTCAACGCCCAGAATCCGGCGGGCGAGACGCCGCTGATGTACCTGGCGCTGGCGGGCCAGACCGAACGGGCCGAAGCGCTGATTGCCCGTGGCGCCCAGGTCAACCGGTTGGGATGGACGCCGCTGCACTATGCCGCGTCCAAGGGGCAGCTGGACGCCGCCCGATTGCTGCTGCGCCACCAGGCCATGCCTAATGCGCCCTCGCCGCAGCAGGGCACCACGCCGTTGATGATGGCCGCCTTTTCGGGCAGCCAGCCGATGGTGCAATTGCTGCTGGACGCTGGCGCGGATCCGCTTACGCGCGACCTGAAGGGCATGAGTGCGGCTGACTGGGCCGAGGCCGGCAAGGCCGGCGGCCTGGCGCAGCGGCTGCGCGAACTGATGGCGAAGGTGGAGCGCCGGCGCGATGCGCAGCGGGCCGGGCAGGGCGCGCCGGCGTCGGGCGCCGCAAGCCGCCCCGCAGTTCCCGCGCTGGCGCCTGCGCAGCCTGCACCCGCCGCGGCGCCCATGGCCCCCATGGCGCCCCTGAAGCCGCTGGCCCCCGCTGCGGCGCCGGCCGAGACGCCGGAGCCCGCCGCGCCCGTGCGTACACTGCGCGGCGTCGAAGGGGTGCGGCTGGGCGACTAGCCGTGGCCGCTATCGGTAGTGCGGTGCCATGACGCCGCGAAGCGCCCCCGCAGCCCGCCTGCCAGGCGGGCTTTTTCATGCCCGCGCTGGACGCTGTGCAGGCCGGCGGCTTAGGATATCCAAGCATTGATCCCGGCATTGAATGGCCCGCTGGTTAAGCTGTCCCTAATAAATTGATTAATAAAATAATAGGGACATGAATAATCCCGGCGGATACAATGGCGCAAATCTCAGCCAGGAGCGTCACATCCATGTCCAAAGACTCCACCCCTCACGTCATGCCCTCGTACCTGGATGCCGCTCATCCCGGCCCCTGGGGCATCTACCTGCAGCAGGTCGACCGCGT
>Ga0182743_1001454_pt1 | contig 23103 bp, 15 predicted proteins | sample eDN3rd30CKraftOP_FD_128522 | JGI IMG/M metagenome (GOLD analysis project Ga0182743, IMG submission 128522) | Enriched Organic Plus compost microbial communities from Emeryville, California, USA - eDNA 3rd pass 30_C Kraft OP (version 2) (version 2) ... | reverse complement strand
TTGGCTCCGTTTCACGTAGTCGATGCAGCGATCGATGGTCTCGTTGGGCACATAGATGCCGGCGTTGCGCGCGGCGCGCAGGGCCATCACCTGGCAGATAGTCACCGAAATATCGGCGTCGGCGACCTTGGGCTGATAGCGCCAGCCTCCTTCGGAGTTTTGCGTGGTGACGATGAGCTTCACGGCGCGGGCGAGTTTATCTCGCACTTCGCTGTCGGGCGACATGCCGTAGACTTCGGCCAGAAACAGCGTGCCGAAGCCGTGGTCGTACATCGGACCGTGGCTGGTGTAGTTCGGGTTGCAGATGAAGCCACTGCCATCCTCGGCGTTGTCGAGAACGTAGCGCATTGCCCGCTGCACTTGCTCGCCGTACTTTCCGCGACCCGGCGTGTGTCCGCCGGAGAGGAAGGCCATTCCGGCAAGACTGACCACCGCCACGTTGCGGGCGTAACCATTGCCGGTGAAGGAGCCGTCCTCTTCCTGCCGGCTGGCCAGCCAGGCGAGCGCCTTGTCGATGGCGGCCTGCGTGGCCGGCTTGATCATATGGGCCGAGGCCCGCTCGGCGTCGTCCGCTTGCTGAGCGAAAGCGGCGGCAGGCAACGCGCCGAGAGCGAATCCCGTGGTTGCCAGAAATCGTCGTCGATTCAGTCCTGCCATGGCCACTACTTCCCTCAGTGTGCTACTGGCGCCCCCGCAGCCGAGAACAGCCGCCGGTCGCCCATTATGGCCCGCCGGCCGGCTGCTCGGCCAGCCGTTGGTAGTATTGCTCGATCAGTTTCTCATACTTGGGCAGAAACTCGTCGTCGAGCGAATTCAGCATTTGTTCTCGCATTTTTTCGGGCAGGTGCCCCCAAACGCGGCGAATCGTGTCGTGAACGCTGATGGTTTCCTGCTCGATGCTGTCCGCGCGGTCGAGCCGCCGCGTGCTCTCAGCCGCCGAGCCCGGCTTGGGGCTGCCGCTTTCCGCGTCTCCGGGATTTCCCGCCTTGCCCGAGCCTCCGGTCGACTCCTTGCCGCTGCCCGGTTGGCCTTGCTTCTCGGCTTGGGAGATGAGTTGCGCCAGCCGGTCGCTGATTTCCTTCTGGATCGACTGCGTCTCGGCCGACGTGTCGCGGGTTCGCATCCGCTGCTCGCTTTGCTTCATCCGTTTGGCGAGCTGCTCGAGCGGATTCTCCGGAGTTTCACCCAGGTCTTCGCCTTGGCTGAGGTCCTGGAGCAACTTGCGGTCGATTTCCGCTTCGCCGCCGTTCGGTTTTTGGGCGGGGGGCGCGGGGACGCTCGGATCGGTCAGATCGTCGAGCAATTGGTCGTCGAGGTTCGGCTTCTTGGGTTCGTCAGCCAGGCCGAACGGGCAATTCAGCCCCAGGGCGACGCACAGCAGCAGCGGCAGTAGTTGAAAGCGTTGCATCAGGGCGTCTCCAACAAATCGCGGAGCAATTGCTCGTCCAGCGACGGCGTCGGGCTGGGTTTGGTCCCAGGCTCCTTGGCGCCATCGGGCTCAATCGGCGGCAGTTTCGGCAGCCCCTCATCGGCTGATTCCGCCAATCCGGCGAGCTCGATCACCATCTCCGCTAGTCTACCTTGTTCCGCGGCGAGCGATTCCAGTTCGTTTTGTTGGTCGGCGGTGAGGCCGCCATTTTTTTGCCGCTCGCTCTCGATTTCCGCCGTGCGGCGGTTGATGACGGCCTGCAACTCGGCAAGCAACTTCAGTTCGGCGATGCTGCGCACCAGGCTTTCCCCATCGGCCTGGTCAGCGTCGCCGCCGTTGTCTTGCTGCTGGTCTTGGGGCGGCGCGGCGGAATCGCCTTCCTTGAGCGCTCGCAACATTTGCTCCAGGCGGTCGAGAGCATTTTGGGCGGCGCGTGCGACGGCCTCGTCGGTGCGTCGCTCCGCGAGGAGCCCCGCCGCGCGAAGCATTTCCTGCCTGACGCCATCCAGGGCCAGCGAGAAAGCGGCGGCGGTGGTCAGCTTCGACCGCAATTGTTCCACCTCCTCGGCGAGCAAATGTTGCTCGGCGGCGACGCCGGCGAGCGTCGCTTGCTGGGCCGGAGTCAACTCGTCGTCCGGCGATCGCCCTGCCTGCAACCGCTCAACTTCGGCGAGCACGTTCTTCTGCCGGACGATGAGAGCTTCGACGCTTTGCTCCAGCCGGGTCAGTTGCTCGCGCACCAGGTCGGCTTGGGCCTGTTCGATTTCTTGCTGCAACTGCTGGCGCGTTTCGTCGAGCAGCCGGCTGGCTTCAGCCGTTTGCTCGCGGGTGGAACCGGCGTCCCCCGCCTCAGCCGATTGTCCGGCCCGCCGCATACTGGCGACTCCCTCGCCGGACGCCTTCGCGGGGCGTTTGGCCTGCAATCGTTCCAGCTTGCGGCGCAGCTCTTCCGTCTTCTCGGCGACGGCGTCCTGCTCGCGCGCGAGCCGCATCAGTTGCCGCTTGCGCTGCTGCTCGTCCTGCTCCGCCTCCGCCGCCTCAGCCAGGGCTGCAAGTTGCCGCTGTTCCTTGCGCAGCAGATCGAGCTCGTCCTGCGCCGCTTTCAGCGACTCCACGGTGCGTTGCAATTCGCGATCGCGCCTCGCCGAGAGCGAATCGAGCAACTGTCCCATCGCTTCCAGCACGCGCTGCTGCGTTTGTTGACCGGCGCTGATTCGATACTCGGTCAGTTCCCGCCCGGCCTGCCGCATCTGGCCGCCGATCGCCAGCCGACGGCCCAGGTCGCTCGCTTCCGACAGCGTCGTCGCCGTTCGCGGGTCGGACGTTTCCAGCCGCTCTCGCAGGTCGTCCATCCGCCCCTGCAGCTTGTCGAAACGCCGGGCCAGATCCTGTTGCCGGCCCGACAACTGCCGAGCCGCAGCCCGCTGCTCGGCGGTCGGTTGTTCGCCGGCGGCGGCTGCGATCTTCCAGCGGAGCGATTCGGTCTCCTCCTGCAATTTGGCTTGCTGCTGGCGGATTTGACCGATCTCGCGGGCCAATCGGCTGAAGTTGTCCCACTCGCTCAGTTCCGACAGAATCTCTTCGAGCGATTCCACCACCCGCATCTGCCCGCTCTCGGCGGCGACCAGCGGCTGCACGATTGCAGCCTGATCCGCCGGCGTCAGGGCTCGCTCCTTGGCTGTGTCCTGAGCGCGGGCCGATTTCAGCGACGTCGTCAATTGCTGCGCGATGTCGAGCAGCAGTTCGTTGCGGATCCGTCGCACTTTCGTCTGCAGCTCCGCCAGACGCGCGCCGAGGCTGTTCCCCTCCACGCGATTGTGCTTGAGCGATTGCAGCATCTGCTCGAGCCGGGCGTCGACGCCATCGCTCGGGTCGCCGAGTAGCCGCTGCACTTGCCGCTGAAGCAGTTCGGCCCCTTGCAACTGATCGATGTCGCGGGCCGTCATGGCCTTCGTTTCGTCGAGTTGAATCTGCAACGCGCTCACCTGGCCGTGCGATTCCCGCTGCAGGCGCATGGCGTCGCTTAGCTGCGTAAAGATCGACGTCTGTTGCTGAAGCATCCGGTTTTCGAACTCGGCGTCGTCGATGACCGAGATGCGACGCACCGGCGTGGTCGATGTCTGCGGCTTGAAGTCAGCAGCTTCGATGCGGACCGACAGCACATTCCCCGGCTGCAGGCCGAGCGCCGCAAGATCCCACACGGTATCGATCGTCACGGCCTGGCCGTCACCCTTTCGCAGTCCGCCGCTGGCCGATTTGGCCACTTCGGCGGGTGCAGGTCCGGCGTAGAGTTCCAGAGAACGTTCGTTTTCGTCCGTCGCCCCCGGCTGCAGAAACTTGAGCGTTACGCGATCGATAGCCAAATCGTCTTTCACCAGCCCCGTCACCGGAATGACCGCCCGCGGGGTAACAAACGTCTGATCGGTCGGCGTTTCCCAGGCAATCACCGGCGGCGCGTCGGCGACGACTTGCAGCTCAATGCGAGTCTCCTTTCCGCCCACGATTCCGCTATCGTCGAGCAGCTCGAACGAGTAAGCGCCCGATTTAGTCGCAATCCACGGCTCCTCGCCGACTGGAGGAATGACAAACGAACGTCCATCGGCCGACAGCTCCGCCTTGCGAACGGTCGCGCCGTTGCCCGTCTCGCGAATGGCGACCGACGTCACCGGTTTGTCGGTCTTGCCCGTGATCGTAAGCTGCGAACCAGCGAGCACGCGGGCGACCCGTTCCAGCTTTTCGTTCGGCCAACCCGAATATTTCGGCGGTTGGACGTTCAACGTGAACTCCGCCAGCTCGGGAGCTTCCAACACTTCGACCTCGGTCCACGGCATCGTCCGATGATCGCCGCCGATTGCCTTGTAGGCGAACGGCTGCGTGACATTCTCCAGCCGATAGACCATCCGGTCGCCGAGCGGCTTCATTTCGAGGGTCTCAGTGCGCTGGCCGCTTGGACCGTAATAGCGGATCAGCAACTGCACGCGCTGGGGCAACGGGCCGTTGCGATCGACTACCTGAGCCTCAAAGTCCGCCCCTTGAGCAAGCCGGGTCGGCGCTTCGACGAACGCCAATTGATGATGCAGCGGCCAACTGACGTCGGACCAAGGCATCGCCAGCCGTTGCAGCGCGAGCGGGGTAGCGCTCGGAAATAGGGCCGCCACGACGGCAAACAGCAGCGCCGCTGCGCCGGCTAGCATTCCAGCCCGCCACAGGGGCCGCTTGTCGAGCGCATCGCTGAAATCGAGATGTACCGCCAAAGCCTCCGTTTCGGCAATCACGGCTCGGCGGAGCGTCAGCGAGCCAGCCCAGGGCTCGTTTTCCTGATGCGTAGCGAAGGCGATCGAGTTCGAAAGTCGCTCCCGAAGTTGCGGGAAGCGAGCTTCAATGTGCCGCGCCGTCGCGAGCTGCGAGCAGCCCGCCCAAGCCGCCGGCCAGCCCCAGCGCCACACCGCCGCTACCGCGGCAGCCACGACCAGCGCCGTCATCAGCCAGCGAACGACCGGCTCCGGGCTCCGCACAAAGAAGTCGGCAACGCCCACGAACACGATGGCGGTCACGACCACGGCAAACACCCGGCACGCGGCAACGAACCAGCGCATGCCGGCCGCTTTGCGGCGGACTGCTTCGACGCGTTGCTGAAGCGGATGAACCATAGTCGGGACCGAGGTGGATTCTAAGTCATTCTAGGAGTTTTCGAGGACCAACGCATTTTCTCGCAGCGTTCCCTTCCGCCGCTTGGCAGTTAAATCAGGCCCCATCGCTTCCGTAGTAACCATTCGGTCGCAAGCAGGCCCACGAAAATCGCAGCCAAACTGGGCGTATTCCAAATCGGCTCGGGTGGCAGCGATTCGATCCGCACCTGCCGGCCCCGCGGCAGATCGCGAACCAGATTGGCGGCGGTCGCGAACCGGTAGCTCTTTCCCGAAGAAATCTTGGCCGCCTGATCGATTTCCCGCGAGTCCATCTGCAAACGAGCCAATTCGCCCGGTGGCGCGGCGATCAAAAACTGTGTCGCCGGTGGCTGGCCTTCGGTGGTCGGCGTCGCCAGCCAAACACGGTACTGGCCGTCGAGCAGACCGCTCACCGAGCCCTCAAATACGCCTCGGCTGAGCGAACTGCGCGAAAGCGCCACGCTCTTGCGCTCGCCGCTGGCGTGTTCGACCACCACCGTCACGCCGTTGTCCTGCGCCGGCGCCTGACGGTCGTCGAGAAACCTCGCCCGAATGCGAACCGGCTCGCCGCGCATGTACTCGCGGCGGTCGGTCGTCAGCTCCACCGTCCGGCTGCCGCCTAGCAGCTTCGAGCGGCACAAGTAGCGGATCGTCTGAATCCAATATCGGCCGAAGTAGCGATCCCCCAACCGAAACCGCCAACGATGCGTTTCGTCGGTCGCGTGAAAGACGACCTTTCCGGCCCCCTGAAACTGCAATGTAATGATCGGCAACGGCTGGCCGTCGGCCGATTTCTCGGTTGGATGTTCGGCAAGCACGCGCACGCCCGGCCGCAGATCGGGCATCCGCAGGAACCAGCGTAGCGGCGGCAACTGGCTCTGCCATAGGCGGGCGTTGTCGGACGGATTTTCGGCAAGCTGCGTCGCCGGACTCGCCAGGCCGAGCGGCGTAAGCCGCGGCTGAAAGCTGTCGGTGATCGTGACGTCCGGATCGGGCGTTGTGACCGTCGTCAGGTCCATCGGCAATAGCGGCTCGAGCGGCGTATCGCGATAGGCCAGCGGAGTAAAACGAGGACCGCCGATGAAGATCAAACCGCCGCCGCGGACCGTCACGAACTCGTACAGGTTGTTCATCACCGACTGGCTCAATAGCGCCGGATTGACGTCGCCAAAAATCACCACGTCGTACTTAAACAGCTCGTCGCGGCTGACCGGAAACACGCGCTCCGCCGATTTGTCGGTCTCGACATACTCCAAGTCGGCTTCCTGCAGCACGGTGCGAAAACCGCGGGCCGCCTTTTCGACGTTCGCATCTTTGTTCAACTCGCGTTCGAGCAGCGTCTTCAGGAAGCGGAATTCGTAGTTCGGATACGCCTGCACCAGGAGCACGCGCACCGTCTCGTCGGCGACGCGGATGCGCTTCGTCAGCCGGTTGTTCTCGGTGCTCGACTCCCCTTCCTTGGGCTCCACCTCGATGATGTACTCAAACTCCCCCTCCTGCTCCGGCCGGTGGCTCAGGCGGATCGTCTGCGCGGAGCCGTCGGGATTGAGCGTCACCGTTTGCTCGGCAAGCGGAGACGGCTGATCGACCTGACGAAGCCGCACGACCGCATTGCCTTTAAGGCCGTGGCTTGCCAGCTTGAATTCGAACTGAATCAAGTCGTTGACGAAGGCCGTGTCGTCGGCCAGCAAATCGCTCAGTTGCAGATCGATCGGCGGCCGATCATTTCCGAGCCCCACGATATAGAGCGGCACCGATTTGCGACGGGCGTATTCGGCTGCGTCAGTTAGCGGCTTCCCTTCGGTCGTCACGCCGTCGGTGAGCACAATCACCGCAGCCGTCGGGCGGCCGCGCTGCGCTTCAATGGCTTCGCGCACGCTGCGTCCCAGGCGGCTGACCGGTTGCGTCGGCTCGAGCGTCTTAATTTGCTCCGGCAGCGAGTCAGGCTCGCCCGACTGGGCGCGGGCCGTCGCACCGGCCAGATAGACCTTCACGTTGCTGCGTCCGGCAAGCTCCTTCAGCAAATTGGCGTTCTTTTCCAGGAGCAGCGTCTTCGCCAAGTTGAGCCGCGTCGCCTCCGAAAGCCCCGCGTCGGCAAGCCGCTGCTCGATCGACCGGCGCACTTTTTCGTCCGGATAGTGGTCGACGAGCCCCATGCTCTGCGTGTCGTCGATCACGATCACCACGTCGGGCAAGTCGGTACGATGCCGCTGGTAGGTCCAGCCCATCAGCATCAGTGCGAGCACGCCCACCAGACTCAGTCGGAGCGCCGCCAGCAGCCCCTTTTGCCAGCGCGACGCGCTGTCGCGCTCGCGGGAGTAGACGAGGACGATCACCACCGCTGCGATGGCCAGCAGCAGCCACAGCATCCACATGGGCCATGGAAACGACGGCTCGATCGTGGTTTCCAGCCCCACGCCGCCATCGCCCACCGGGTTGCCGAACAGGCGGCTTTGTATCGATTGCCACCAGCCCATCATGCGGCCCCCCTGCCCAAGCGCCAGGCGAGCATGACGTCGACCAAAGCCAGTCCGATCACCGCCAGCAGCAATTCGCGAAAGTACGACCGCGAAAGGGGCTCACCGAACGAAGTCGGCCGCGTGCCACCTTTCGCAGGCTCGGACGTCAATTCCGGCGGCAGCGAGTCAAACGAAAGTCGTTCCAGATCGCTTTCGCGAGGATCGATGTTCAGCGCAAACCGCTCGACCGTCGAAACCGGCGAGCCGATCTTCACCTCGTACGGGCCGCTCTGCGTGGCGGAAGTGAAGAACCAGTGGGCCCCTGCAGCGTCCATCACCAGCGGCAGCCGTTCTTCCTGTCCGTCCGGCAGCACAATTTCCACCGGCGTTTCCGGCGTCGCTTTCGATACGTCGCCGCGCAGATCGTCGCCGACAATCTGATTGCGACCGGCGGTACGTCCGCTAAGCGACAGGTTGAGCATCTCCTGCACCAGCGGCGGAAAGCTGGGCCAAGAGGCAATGGCCGTCCAAGGCGTCGGCGGGTTGCTGGTGCGATTCACCGAAAGTGGCGATGCTGCCGAGGCGAACAAAATCACTCGCCCCTGCCCGATCTGCTCTTCGACCAGCGCCGGATCGCCGTTGTCGAACGCCAGCGCCACCTTTGCGCCACTGCTCGGCTGCAGGCGAATGTAGGACCAGATCGGCGTGGTCAGCAGGCCGCTTTTTTCGTGCCCGCGAAACGGCGAAACGATCGAGTGTCGATAGTCGAGCGGGTTCAGCCGATACTGCGACTCGCTCGAGGTTTCTCCGAGCGATGCCGGCAGTAGCCGGGCGTCCCCAGCCAGTTCGCCGAGCTGTTGGTTGTAGCTGTCCGCCTGCACGCGGTCGCCGAGAAACACGATCAAGCCGCCGCCGCGGGTGACAAACCGCCGCAGAACGGCCGCTTCATCGCGATTGATCCGGCCGACGTTGCTCAGCACGACGCAGTCGTAGTTTTCCAGATCTGATTCGACGATTGCGCTCTCGGCGGCCTGTTGCGCCTTCACGCGCCGCTCGGCCCCTTCCTGCGGCTCCAGGGCGAGCGCCAGATAGTTCGTTTCGCCCGGCTGACCATACACGCACAGGACGCGAATCGTCTCCTGCACGGGAACGCTCAACCAGCGGTGGTTGTCGACCTCAAGCCGGTCCTCGGCCAGGCGCACTTCGACCATGTGCTCGCCCGGGCTATCGAAGCGATGGTCGAACGAAATCGTCGCCCGCTCAGCCGGTTGCAGATCGACTCGCTGTTCCGCGACCAGTTGGCCGTCGACGCGGAGCGTCACGCGCTCGCCGCGCACGCCTTCGGCGGAATGGTTTTGCACTTCGACTTGAAACGTGTTCGTGCCACCGACGGTTGCAATCGGCTGCTGCGATTCGAAACGAGTCACTGTCACGTTCTTGTCGGCGGCCCCTCCCAAATCGACCACCGAGAGCGTCGCCAGCTCCGCCAGCCGGCGAAGCCGTGCCCGGCCTTCAGCCGCCGCTGCGTGCTCCCATGTGCTGCGCTGCAAATCGGTGAGGAAAACGACCTGCCGCCGCGCCAGACGCGGATAGCGCTCGTCGGTCTCGCGCACAATTGCTTCTGCGGCAGCCAGCGTCGCCGGCAAATCGGCAGCCGAGTGCGTGAGCGTCAACGCGTCGATCTCCTGCAGGAGGTCGCTCCGATCGAACGCCGGCTGACCGACAATCACCTTCGGCGGCTCGGCCAGCATCAGAATGGTAAAGCCGTCTCCCTGTGAGGCGTTTTCGACCAGCTCGCGAGCGTACTGCTTCGCCCGCTCAAAGCGCGTCTCGGTCTGGTCCCGGTAGTCCATCGAGTAGGAGCCGTCGAGCACGAGGAGCGTGTGCGTCTGGCCCCCCTGCCCTGCCCCGCGAATCGACGAAAGGACCGACGACATCGGATCGGCCAGCGCGAGCGCAAAAAGTAGCAGCATCGCCGTTCGCACGGCCAGCAGCAGCCATTGCTCAAGCCGCACGCGGCGGGCGTTCTGCCGCAGCGCAGCCATGAGGAACGTCATCGCGGCCCAGTCGGTCGACTGGTAGCGACGCCGGCTCCAAAGGTGAATCAGAATCGGCAACAGCGCAGCGGCGGCCCACAGCAGCATCGAAGCGCTGCCCAAGTGCCAAAACGCCAGCAGTGCCAAATGGGCCATAATTATGCGACTCGTATTCTCCGCTCGGCCAGAAAGCTGGTGAGCGCCACGTCGAGCGGCTGATCGGTCCTCATCCGCCGAACCTCGATGCCGTGACTGCGGCATCCCTTCAGCAGCGCGTGCTCGTAGGCCTGAAATTCCTTCAAATAGGCTTTGCGAAGCATCTGCGGATCGGCGACGACGTGCGGCATCGCCTCGAGCCCCTTGAATTCGGTCGGCGATTGAAAGGGGAATTCAATCTCGGCGGCGTCGAGCACATGAAACAGCACCACGTCGTGCCGCCGGTGCCGCAGATGCTTTAGCCCTGCAAGCAGCGACGGAACGTCGTCGAAAAAATCGCTCAGCACAATGACCAGCCCCCGCCGCGTCAGCCGTTCGGCCAGCTCGTGAAAAATGGGGCCGCTGTTGGTCTTTTTTCCCGCGGGCGACTTCTCCATCACTTGCAGCAGGTTCTGCAGATGGGTCGCATTGCTGCTGGGGCGGATGAATTGGCGGATCTGGCTGTCGTAGGTGACCAGACCAACCGAATCTTGCTGCTGCAGCACCAGCCACGAGAGGGCTGCGGCGAGGCATTGGGCGTATTCCGCTTTGCTCAGCGCCGATTTCGGGCCGCGGTAGAGCATACTCTCGCTGGTATCAAGCACCAGGTAGCAGAGCAGATTGGTCTCGTCCTCGTACTGCTTCAGGTAGTGCTTGTCGGTGCGGCCGAAGACTTTCCAGTCGACATAGCGCAAGTCGTCGCCGGGCGAATATTCGCGGTGTTCGGCGAACTCGATGGAGAAACCGTGATAGGGGCTGCGATGCAGGCCGGCGACGTATCCTTCGACGATGTGCCGCGCTCGGAGGTGTAAGCCTTGGAGCTTAGCCAGCGTCTGCGGATCGAAAGACGTTCGGGAGCTTTCCACGGCTGGCGGCCTCGTCGCTATCGGTAGGAACGCTGGCGAGCAGCCGGCGAATGATTTCGTCGGCTGTAATGCCTTCAGCGTCGGCGTTGAAATTGGTTTTGATGCGGTGTCGCAGGACGGGGGCGGCGATCGCCTGAATGTCCTCGTGCGTCACGAAGTAGCGCCCCATAAGCACCGCCCTAGCCTTGGCGCCGAGCACCAGGCACTGGCTGGCGCGGGGACCGGCGCCCCACATCACGTAGGAGCGAATGAAGTCGGGAACGTCCTCGCTCGTGCGGCGCGTCAGGCGGGCGAGTTGCAAGGCGTAGTTCGCCACGTGATCGGCGATCGGCACGCGGCGGACAATGCGAGTCAGCTCGACGATCTGCTCGGCGTTGAGCATTGGCTGAATGCGGGCCTCAACCTCAGCCGTCGTCCGTTTGACGATTTCGAGTTCTTCTTCCTGGCTCGGGTAGTCGACCCAGACGTGGAACATGAACCGATCGAGCTGCGCTTCGGGGAGCGGATAGGTCCCTTCCTGCTCGATCGGGTTCTGCGTCGCCAGGACGAAAAACGGCTCGGCGAGCGCCCGTCGCTGGCCAGCGACGGTGACTTGATGCTCCTGCATCGCCTCGAGCAGCGCAGCCTGAGTCTTCGGAGGCGTGCGGTTGATTTCGTCGGCGAGCACGACGTTGGCGAAAATCGGCCCCGGCAGAAAACGAAATTCGCGTTCGCCGGTCGTGCGGTTCTCCTGAATCACTTCCGTGCCAGTTATATCCGACGGCATCAGGTCGGGAGTGAACTGGATGCGGCTGAACTTCAGCGAAAGCGCGTCGGCGACAGTGCGAATGATGAGCGTCTTCGCCAATCCAGGCACGCCGACGAGCAGGCAATGGCCGCGCGCGAACATCGCCACGAGCAATTGCTCGATGACTTGCTGCTGGCCGACCACCACTTTCGCCAGTTCGTGGGTGATCTGCTGATACGCTTCGTTCAGGCGGTGGACTGCCTGTAGATCGTCTTGAGCCTGAACGGACGACATGGAGTTCTCCCTGGCCGAATTGCGCCAACGTCTATTGTAAGCGTCTGGCCGCTCAGCGGACAGATTAAGCCTAGGCCGCGTCTAGATTTATCGCACTTCGGCAGTCGCTGGACGCAGCCGGTGCGGCCCTTGCTGGTCAAAAGCGTACAATCGGTCCCCGGCCGCAATGAGTAATACGCCGTCGGCGATTGTCAGGTTTCCGCCGGTTGCGCCGCGCGAAGCGAGCGCAATGTCCCGAATCGCGCCGGGACGCCAGCCTGTAGCGTCTTTGACGGGTTGCTGGGCAAAGACATAGAGGTTGTCCCGCGTCGGCCAGTAGATCTGGTCGCCGGCCAGAAGCCCGCGACCATAGCCCCGGGGCGTCGGCGGCGTTGAGCCGGGGGCGGAAACGCCCGCCTGCGGGAACTGCGTTAGAATTTGCCCGCTTTGCAGATCGATCCAGTACAGATAGTCGCCGCTCGCGTGCAGCACATTCCCGCGCCGCCCCAGCAGGTGGACAATGTCGGTCCCGGCCCCCTCCGCCAGTTGCCACACGACGCGTCCCGACGCCAGTTCGAGAGCGAAGAGCGAAGCGCAGTCGCTCGGAGCAACGATCGCATAGTCGCCGGCGATCATGCACGGATTGAGATCGCGGAAAAAGTTGTCTTCGGCCCGCACCGAGTCGACGTCGCGGAACGTCGAGCGCGGATAGGTGGCAATCCAGTCGACCTTGCCCGAGTCGGCCGAAAGGCAAGCCACGGCGCCGATGTTCGTGTTCAAGTACAGCCGGCCGTGCAAGAGCGTGAGCAGCGTGTGGCTCAGTTCTTCGACCTCTCCACCGCCGAGGGTCGCTCCGGCGGCGATCTTGGTGCGCCAGCGCAGGCGTCCCGTCGGGCGAGAATCGTCCTCCGCGTCGTCGATCGCTGTCGGCGAAGTCGGCAGATCGAAGCAGGCGACATAGATTTGTGCCCGTGGACCATCGGCCCGGCGCATCGCGACGTAGATCGCTCCGCGATCGTAAACCGGCGTTCCCTCGAACGACCAGGCGGAAGATTCAGGACGAATCGGGAAACCTTCGAGCGGCTTGCCTTCCGAACGCAGGTCGAGCCCGATTAGCCAACCCTGATCTTTGGAGAGCAAGCGATCGATCGTTCGCAGCGACGGGCCGGTGATCGGCGAACCCATGCGCGAGAAAACCTTGCCGTCGGCTGCCGAAAGGGTGAACCGGGCGACTCCCACATGCCGGCTGAGCCCTTGATGGGCGTCGCTCGCGCTGCGGTCGCTCGGATCGAGCGGAGCGTTGAGCGCCCACAGGCGACGTTGGTAGTCGACTTCCCACTTCGCTTCCCCGGTGCGCAGATCGAGGGCGGTGACGAGCGATTTCTGCCCCGCTTCGGCGCGTAACAGCACCGTGCCGTCCACCACGGCGGGAAAGTAGCTGAGCAGCGACTTCATGTCGTCCGCCGGGCGCAATCGAGACGCGCCAACTACTTCACGATCCGACGTCAACTTTGGCAGCTCGTAGGTCCAGATCGGCGCGCCGGCAATGTCGACGGTGTCCACCGATCGGCCGTTGCGCTGGAAATTGCCGGCGAACGTCGGCCAATCGCTCGGCAGACGCTCCGGAGGCCAGGTTTTGGCTTGCTGTAGCCAATCGGCCAGCACCTGGGTGAGCTTGCCGCTGCGGCCGCCGATCTGGCCCTCGGCGTTTGGATGGAGCCGCTTGAAGAGATCGAGTTCGACCTCGGCGCGGTCGAACGAGCCTTCGAGGATCGAGACGAAAACCAGGCGAGCGCGAACGTCGGCCAGCGAAGCGTCGGTGTCGGGAAAGTAACCGGTTCGGGCTCCGGTTGGCCCTGAAAGGGCCGCCAGAATGCTTGCTCCGTCCTTTGCCCAGTCCACCTTACGGACAGCCAGCCAAAGCGGGCTACCGGCTGGCGACTTAAGGAGATCCGCGAGCGCCGGCGGCACAGTCAGTAGCGGGCTCAGGCGTTGCCAGTCGGCCCGCGCTTGGGAGAAATCGCCGACTTGCAGGCGAAATTCGCCGGCCAGCAGCAGCGCATCGTCACCCCAACGGCTGGCGAAGGCGTGTTGGATGATCCGGCGCAGCAATTCTTCGTTGCGCGTGGCGACCGCTTCGCGATACCACTGTTCGGCGAGCGGATCGACGAGGCGGCGGTATCGCTCGAGCGCTTCGGGCGCCGTGGCGGCCAGGCTGGCGAGCTTTTGCTGGCAATACTCGCGAACCGGAATCCAGCGCGTGTAACCGGCTCGCTGCTCGGTCGGCACAAACTGCCCCGTGTCGCTTTCCATGACGCGGCGGATCGCCTCGATCGCCTCGTCCCACTGCTTTTCCGCAAGAAAACGCTCGGCGTTTTCGAGATGGGTCGCGGCGGCCGGATCGATGCGCTCCACCTCAGCCGGCGGCAGGTCCGTGCCGCGTTCAAAGATTTGGGCGCTGGCCCCCGAGCAGAGGCTCAGGGTAATCAGCAGGACCAGCGATGCGGCCAGCCGGAAGATGCGGCCACCCGAGGCGCAAGATCCGAGAGGCGGCGTTACTTTGCTCGTTTGCATCGCGCATCCGCCAATCTGGCGTCTATTTGCTGGCCAGTCCCTCAACCAGGCGTCCGACGCTAAACAGCGCAATTCCGAATAGCAGCATCAGGAGCATCACGCTGACGCTATTGGCTCGCATGGCTGCGGTAATCTGCATCAGCATCGACACCGGAAGTAGAACCAGCGCAGCCACCTGCATCAACTTGCCAATCTGTCGTAGCATGAAGGTATCGTAGCTTCGAGCGCCGACGCGCTCAACGCCAGCGACCGCGCGAGACGCGCACGCGCCGAGACAACCGATCATTTGATTAGCTCCAACGTCGCAATGTACCTGGAAAGCCCTCTCCCCATGCGATTCTGGACACTTCTGCGCCGCGCCTTGCTGCTGCGGTGCCCCCACTGCGGCAAGGGACGGCTGTTTGACGGCATCTTACGGATGCGCAGTCACTGCAGCGAGTGCGGCTTGAAATTCGAGCGAGAACCGGGGTTCTTTCTGGGTTCGATCTACTTCAACTACGGCCTGACCGCCCTGCTGGTTGTCATCCTGTACCCCATTCTGCTGTTCAATCGGGTGCTGCCCGAATCGCGACTGCTCCTCTTGGCGTTTGTTTTCGTCGTAGTCTTTCCGATCGTATTCTTCCGCTATGCGCGCTCATTATGGCTCGGCTTCGATCAGTGGTACGATCCACGAACGCCTTAGAGCCAGCTTCAAGAGTCTGAATTGTTGCTGAACCGGCATTTATTGACCACTGCGCGGCGATATCGCTGTACGAATACGGAGTCGGCTTGGATCCTGCTGGCCGCATGAGCCCCCCAGGAAGTGCGGAGGCGTTTGAGGCTCGGCGGCGGGTTGCGGCCCGGATCGAACCGTGGCGCAAGGCCGAGTGGCCGCGGATAAAAAGAGGCCGAGCGCAACGCTGTCATCCCTTTCGTGGATGACAGTTGCTTTATGCTCCCCTCGATCGCAACGTGAAGACGCCCGACCTCAAGGCCTTCTTACTGGAACTGCGGCGTCCAACCCGCCGCCCGATCCTCCTGGTCTGCGCCCCCCTGAATGCGCATCGCTCGGCAGTGCGACTGCTGAAGGAGCAAGGATCCGACTGGATGAGTGTCGAATGGCTGCCGCCCTAGGCTCCCGATCTGAACCCGGTCGAAGCGGGCTGGAACCATGCCAAGTACTCGGACCTGGGCAACCGAGTACCCGACGATGCCTTCCAACTCTGCGATTTGGTCGGCGAGTCCCTCAACGACCAGCACTTCCGACCGCCATTGCTCAATTCTCACCTACGCAGAGCTAAGCTAGAAGCTGGTTAGCGGCGCAGGACTCGGTAAATGCCGGTTCAACAGCACATCAGCCTTTTGAAACTGGCTCAAGCTCGCTAACCAGCAGGGCCGGTTATCCCGTGGGTGGAGCGAGCCTGCCTCCCTGACCAAGGACACCATAAAAAAAGCCGCAGGCCGTTTTTGCGGGCTGCGGCGGTCGTCGTAAGACGGTGCCTGCGAATACTTCTTGTTGCGTAAAAGTACGCGGGCCGAGGTTGGTTACACTTCGCGAATCATAACTGAAAAAAGAAATGACAGTCAAGCCGTTTATGCTGTAGGATTCTAGGGTAGCGCAATTGCTATGTATTCTCGTGTAGGTTCTCTTGCATGTCACTCCATCACACGCACAGCAACAATCATCAGTCATGCCAATCTACCTGGGACTAGATATCGGCTCCAATTCCGTTGGTTCTGCTTGGGTAAATACCGACACCGGTGAGATTGTCACGGGCATTTCCATTTTCCCTGCCGGTGTCGATGAATCGGATGAGAAACGCGGTGACCCCAAGAACGCAAAGCGCCGAATGGCGAGACGAACTCGCATCACGCTCGCTCGGCGATCGGAACGGAAGCGTGCATTGCGTTTGAAGCTGATAGCTGCTGGACTTTTGCCCCGTACTCAACAAGAGTTCGCGTTACTGCTCGAAACGACCGACCCCTGGGATCTTCGCCGAAGGGGGCTCGATGAACCGTTGCATCCCTATGAATTCGGACGTGTGCTCCTTCACTTGGCGCAGCGCCGTGGCGCTCTGGGACTAAAACCTATCGCCGATGACATAGCTACCGACGAGTCGGCAGTAGAGGACGGTAAGGTTAAAGCTGCCATTCAGGATGTTCGCCAGAAAATGCTCGACCGAAAGGCACGCAGCTTCGGCGAGTTCATCGCCATGCTCCGCGCTGAACGTGTCAATCCGATCACCACGAAAGATGCCCGTGCTCCTCATCGACGAAAAGGGCCCCGAGAGTTCCGTACCGCGGTTCGTAATAGAGGGGGCAATTACGAACACTGCAGCGACCGGGCAATGATCCAGAGCGAGTTTGCCCAACTTTGGGACGCGCAGGAACGGTTCGGCGGCGAAACCGCCAAGCTACTTTTGCCTGACTTGCGTGCCCAATTAGATAGCCCTTCGACAGATTCCACCTGGCGTCACCGGGGGCTTCTATTCGGGCAACGGCGTCAGTCTTGGGATCTGGGTACGCTTGGCCGCTGCGTGCTTGAACCGACGGAGCGCTGCGCACCGCACGCCGACATGTATGCCTCCAAGTACCTAGTCGTGGAAACGGTAAACAATCTGAAAATTATAGAACGGGGCAAGGAGGCGAGGCCCTTGACGCCCGAAGAGCGAAATAAAATCAAGAACTACTTATGCGGTCCTCTGGGAATGGAAAAAGGGAGAAAGAGAAAGGGTGACACGAAACACGCAGCCGAACGGCCTAAGACGAAGGTTAGTGTGGCTGATCTGCGAGAACTAATGGGCTGGCCTCGCGCATCCAAGTCATCACCCTACTCATTCAACATCGAGGCCGACGAAGATCGGCTGATCAATACTGACTGGTTTAGCCGCGAAATCATTCATGGAGCTATTACGCCCGCAATCTGGGAGTCGTTAACTCAGGACCAGCGTGAAGGGTTGAACCGTGCGCTGTTGAAATTCGACCCCAGCGAACCTAAGGATGAAGCGAAGCTACTACAGGGCGTCACGACTTGGGGTGGCCTGTCGGCCGACGCTGCGGCAAAGCTTGTCGCAGCTTGGCGGCTCCGTCCAAATCCGGAGACTAAGCGTCTAAGCCTCAGCCGACGCGCCGTACGCAATTTACTCGCACTAATGGACCGCGACGAGCCTTGGCCAGATCCGGAGCAACCGGGTAAGACGCGGTGGCTTTCCCAGGTCGCCGCCCGACGGATGATAGCCGCTGACGGTGATTTTGAGGATGTCACGACCGGTAAGAAGCTCGACGATCATACCCGTCGGCGTTACGCCACTGGCACCAAGGGTGCCACGGCACGCGATCGCCGCTACTTAAGAAAGCACATTCTTCGCGAAAATGGCGAACCAATCTTCGATGATCAAGGCCACCCCATATCTGAGCCACCACCCGCGCCTCTTGTAAGCAACCCTGTGGTGCGCAAAGCGATCCATGAAGTTCGTCGGCACGTGGTCGAATATCTTGTACGGTTTGGTCGGCGGCCAGACTATGTCTGCGTTGAACTCGCTCGGGAAGCACGAATGGGAAAACGGGACGCCGATCGACTGCTGTTTAAAAACAGACTTAGAAACCGTATTCGCAACGACATCCTGACGACTTTTCACCTCGACTCGGTGAGCGCAACGCAACAACGAGCCGCGGTGGACCGCGTAGTTCTCGGTGCACAGCAAGGGTGGGTGTGCCCCCTGTGCGGACAGCGCGACGGATTGACGCCCATGAATGCCGCTCATGGAAGGGGCTGCGAACTAGCTCATATCCTCCCACGTGGTAGCGGTGGCGACAATGGTTTGGGAAATCTCGTTCTCGCCCACACGAAGTGCAACCGCGATATGGACCGACGCACCCCACGCCAGTTTTGGGAGGCAAGTTTGCCGGGCGGTTTCGATGCAGGCGTGATCTGGATCGAAAAGATTTACTCAAACGTAGAGCGAATCAAACCCGCCGAGTTAAAAAGCACGACAGGTGATGCTCTTTGGGCCTGCTATTTCGACACCCGCGACGATCGCCGCAAGCTGGAGCAGTTCAAAAAGAACATCTCCGACATCAAGACAATGACCGAACGACAGGACGCCGCGACCAAGTACGCCTCTCGTCAAGTAATGTCGTACCTTGCAGACGCTCTCTTCGGGGGCGAAGGGCTTCCTGAGCGTGGTGGCCAGCGGCGAATCTTCACCACGGATGGAATCTGGACCAGCAGGCTTCGACGCGAGTGGGGACTTTTTTTCGATCCGCACCAAAAGCGAGCCAAAGGCCTGTCCAACACTCAAGTGCAGGAGCGGAAGGAAAAAGATCGCGGCGATCATCGGCACCACGCAATCGACGCCATCGTAATCGCTCTCTGCGACTCGTCACTAAAGGCACGTTGGGATGAGCGTGAACGCCAGGCGGATCGAGAGCGGATCAACACCGCTGACGAAGCGCAAATGGATAGTTTCCGAAAATCTCATCCTCTGCTCCCTCCGAGTGCATTCTCTTCGGTCGGGGGGCTGCGCGCCGCAGTTCAAGAGGCTGTTTTCGGCCACGAGAAACAGGAACGCCCGATCTGCCACCGCCCGGTGAAGCGAAAGTTGATCGGAGCACTGCATGAGGAAACCCTATTTGGCCCAATACTCGATCGGGCAGGACAACTCACTAGCTACTTTACTGCCCGGAAGAGTGTGCTCTCACTCACGCCCAAGCACCTCCGACTGCCACGTCCCGAGTCCACTGATCAAGCAATCGCCCGACTCGCGGCCCGAAGACAGCAGGCAAAGGGTGTAGATTCCAAGACGGCCCGTAATTGGGCCAAGGAGGTTGTGGCCTCAAGCAGCTTTATTCCGAGACTTGTGGAACCACTTCCTGAGAAATCTGGCATCGTGCGAGATATCGCCCTGCGCAAGAGAATTCGCCAATGCCTGAGCGAAGCGGGTGTAAATCCGGATAGCTTTTCCACCAACGAACTGAAAAAGGTGGTGGAGCAAGGAGCTCTAAGGCAAGCTTCCGGTGTCCCGATTCGGTCGGTAGTCCTACTTCGGGCCATGTCAGATCCTGTCATCGTACCGCGCAAGCGGCCCGACTATGAAACCGGGAAGTTGTTGCCCGACGACAACCCCGCTTCAATGCGAGCTTACCTTAGCGGCAACAATCACCACCTTGAGATTCGAGTCTCAAAGGACAAGCACGGTAAGGATATCGTCCGTGGTCAGATCGTTTCTGCTTTCGAGGCTGCTCAGCGAAAACTCGCTCGCCTGCGAGCGATTCGAATGGCAGGCGTCCCGAAGCCGTCCAAATTAAGGCGGTTGCCGAAGAAAGAACGCTTGCAGTGGCGAACCGTACTCAAATCGATTGACGCGGCAAATCCGATCGTTGACCGACGGTATGATGACGCCAAGGGTGGCCAATTCTTGATGAGTCTCTGCGAAGGCGAGACCCTCTGGCTGCGGCAGAAGCCTAGAAAAAAAGGGGATCCGTGTGGGGACGCGAGCTATTTCGTCGTCGCCAAGCTCGAAAAGGGAGACAACGCGGTTCTGGTCCCTCATTGGGATGCGCGAGCCGCAGGTGAGCAGAAAGATTCATCAGGAAATAAGGTTCCAAACTCAAAACGCGAACAGTTTTCCATCACACCGTCGGACCTCAAAACGCTCGCCCCGCCGGGACACCCCTTTGCCGTCAAAGTTCGGGTAAGCGCTTTGGGAAAGGTTACCGTTCTCAAGAACGACTAGCTGGCCAGTAATATGCTCGTCGGGATGGCTAGTATTCGAACTCCTCCCTAATTAGCGTTAGGAGGAAAGCGGATCATTTTGCCTTCCACGGATGGTCGACGTTTATCGTGACGCAGGCCACTTCCGTGATCAAGAAAACGATTGAGATTTCGCGAGAGCCTGCCTATCTCTCGGTCAAGCTCAATCAGCTGCAGATTCGTAGGGGCGAGGAAACTGTTGGCAGTTTCCCCTGCGAAGACATCGGGGTGCTTGTTGTTGATCATCCGCAAACAACTTATTCGCATGGTGCATTAGCCAGTTTGGCTGAATCCGACGCGGCACTGGTCGTTTGTGGCCGTGATCATCTGCCGATCGCCGTCCTCTTGCCACTTGCCGATCACAGCCAAGTAGTGTGGCGGCTGTATGACCAACTGCAGGCCAGCCAACCCATCCGTAAGCAGATTTGGAAGCAACTGGTCCAAGCCAAGATCATCGCTCAAGCAGCTATGTTAGATCCGGACGCGCCAGCCAGGTCAAAACTTATCGACCTTGCACGCTCTGTCCGATCCGGCGATCCGAACAACGTTGAAGCCCAAGCCGCGCGCGTTTATTGGGCCAACTGGCTGCCGGATGAAATCTTCCGTCGCGATCAGGACGGAGATGGGCTCAACTCACTGCTGAATTATGGCTATGCCATCCTACGCGCCGCACTGGCGCGAGCTATTGTCGCGGCAGGTATGCATCCGGCCCTTGGGCTGAAACATAAAAACCGCAGCAATGCGTTCTGCTTAGCGGATGATTTGATCGAACCACTTCGCCCGCTAGTCGACAATCAGGCCCGAGAACTGTACCGCCAAGGCGTTTGCCAAATCGATCAAGAGGCCAAGGTCGCGCTTCTCCAGCTGCTGGCACAGGAGGTCGATTCCAACGGCAAACGCGGCCCGCTGATGGTAGCTCTGCATCAATATGTGGCATCACTTGGCCGTTGCCTTCGCGGAGAATCTCGCAAAATCGAGGTGCCCCGAGCGTGCTAGTCAGTGGATACCGCTGTATGTGGGCACTTGTTATGTTCGATCTGCCCGTCGACACCAAACGAGCGCGCAAAGCCTATGCGGCCTTTCGCAAGGCGCTTTTGCAAGATGGGTTCATCAAAATGCAGTACTCAGTCTATGCCCGAAGTTGCCCTAGCGAGGAGAACGCGGCCGTCCACGTGCAACGCGTGGAACGGATGCTACCCAGCGATGGTGAAGTGAGAATCCTCCTTCTTACGGACAAGCAGTTCGCGCGGATGCAAATTTACTGGGGAAAAATTCGGCAAACACCTCCGAAAGCCCCATCGCAACTGGAGCTTTTCTGATCGCGGTTTTTCCGCAACTACTGACGCTGCAAAAACTTGAATCCGAGCGAGTGTAACCAACCTCAGCCCGCGACCAATCTGCAACAGGCAGCCCTGCATCGACTTCAGGTAGGCCAGTGTAACCAACCTCAGCCCGCGACCAATCTGCAACCCGTCGTCATCGACGCCGGCCACGCCCCACAGTGTAACCAACCTCAGCCCGCGACCAATCTGCAACGAAGCGGAATCGACAAGTCGCCAATTAGTTAGTGTAACCAACCTCAGCCCGCGACCAATCTGCAACATGCCGACAGTCATTGTTAAACTCCAGGCAAGTGTAACCAACCTCAGCCCGCGACCAATCTGCAACCAGCGGCAATAGGCGGCGATACCGCCGGCAGTGTAACCAACCTCAGCCCGCGACCAATCTGCAACAGCCTTCATCGAGTTTGAAATCCCGATGCAGTGTAACCAACCTCAGCCCGCGACCAATCTGCAACCCGAACTGTTGGTTTCATCCTCATTCACTCAGTGTAACCAACCTCAGCCCGCGACCAATCTGCAACTCGTGGACGTTCACGGCTGGCCTCAACACGAGTGTAACCAACCTCAGCCCGCGACCAATCTGCAACACGCTCGCCGCGAGGCTCGCCGATCGAAAGAGTGTAACCAACCTCAGCCCGCGACCAATCTGCAACACCCGCCTCGACCTTCCGGTCGACCTTCTCAGTGTAACCAACCTCAGCCCGCGACCAATCTGCAACAGGTTATCGGTGTGGACCAGGGCATCGGGGAGTGTAACCAACCTCAGCCCGCGACCAATCTGCAACCCATGCCCTACCCGCCGGGCGAGACAATCCAGTGTAACCAACCTCAGCCCGCGACCAATCTGCAACTGGCATCGTTGAATTGAACGACGCGAAGCAAGTGTAACCAACCTCAGCCCGCGACCAATCTGCAACGCCTAGTGGCAGCTTCGCGGTAGTCGAAAAGTGTAACCAACCTCAGCCCGCGACCAATCTGCAACCGCACGACCGGCCGCGTCTGGCTGATGGACAGTGTAACCAACCTCAGCCCGCGACCAATCTGCAACGAACGCTCACCGCCTGCCCGTTGTGCAGCAAGTGTAACCAACCTCAGCCCGCGACCAATCTGCAACAGGAGGCGTTGCGGCTGCTGATCAACGGCAGTGTAACCAACCTCAGCCCGCGACCAATCTGCAACAGCAAATCGACGTGCCGGAAGGTCTCAGCTAGTGTAACCAACCTCAGCCCGCGACCAATCTGCAACGTTGGAATGTCGCCACACGCAAACGTCAGAGTGTAACCAACCTCAGCCCGCGACCAATCTGCAACTGCGGACGACGTGCACATTGGCAGCTGCGAAGTGTAACCAACCTCAGCCCGCGACCAATCTGCAACCGGCCTATCGCTGGATCGAGCGCGACGACGAGTGTAACCAACCTCAGCCCGCGACCAAATGTCTTTCGATGGTTCTGCAACCGGCTCTAGTGGCAGCGTTTTCGCCCTTCGAGGATCAGAAAACGAAGCTTTGCAGCTCGCACCGATGGCGTTTCGCTCAATCGCGGCATTGCGATTGCAGCGAAAAAGATGGTCGCCACTAGCGGAACCGTTCGTCGATTTTTATGGAGGGCCGGGCGATGAAGCGTAGCCAGCCGCGCCGGAGAATGCTTCCTGTTGTTCTCGTGACGGCAATTGCCGCGATGCTTGCCCCGGCGTCCATGCTGTTCGGCCAAGGGGGCGTCACGAGCAGTCGCGGGATTGCCGGAAGCGTAGCCGGGTCTGCCAATGCCGCGGGGCGAACGGGCAGTCGCGGCGGCGTCTACT